>SMTZ1_10007800_pt1 | contig 10706 bp, 9 predicted proteins | sample DeeMarSWOR136_30_FD_25667 | JGI IMG/M metagenome (IMG submission 25667) | reverse complement strand
GAAACCAGCCCGCGGTTCTGGCAGGAGTTCTGGACATAGATTCCTCCATCAAGGGCGGAAGATTCGTCAGGTTCTGCGATGCCTTCAACATTCCTCTGATGACCTTTGTGGACGTGCCTGGATTTCTTCCGGGGACCGACCAGGAATTCCGAGGAATTATCAAAAATGGAGCCAAGCTTTTGTATGCTTATTGTGAGGCTACGGTTCCCAAGGTTACGGTCATCACCAGAAAGGCTTACGGCGGGGCTTACGACGTTATGAACTCAAAGCACGTAAGAGGTGATATCAACTATGCCTGGCCCACTGCTGAGATTGCCGTAATGGGACCCAAAGGTGCAGTGGAGATAATTTTCAAAAAGGAGATCGAGGGATCAGAGGATCCACGAAAAGCAACAGAGAAAAAGGTGCAGGAATTCAGGGAGAGGTTTGCCAACCCTTATACTGCTGCTGAGCGGGGATATGTGGATGATGTTATAGAGCCTAAATTCACCCGCCCAAGATTGATTAAGGCATTATCCATGTTGAGCACAAAAAAGGATACAAATCCGCCCAAGAAGCATGGAAACATTCCTTTGTAGTAGAGAGTAAAGAGTAGAGAGAACTTTGGTGTTTAAAAAGATTTTAATAGCTAATCGAGCGGAGATTGCGGTTAGGATAATACGTGCCTGCAGGGAGATGGGTATAAAAGCTGTTGCTGTATTCTCAGAGATTGATCGCAAAGCGTTGCACGTCAGATTAGCAGATGAGGCCTATTTTATCGGACCTTCGCCTTCGTCTGAGAGCTACCTGGTAATGGAGAAGCTAATCCAGATAGCCAAAAAATCAAAGTCTGAGGCCATACATCCGGGATACGGATTCTTGGCCGAGAACCCCAAGTTTGCCAGACTGGTTGAGGACGAGGGTCTGGTTTTTTTGGGTCCACCCAGTTCTGCTATTGATCTTTTAGGCGATAAGATGAGAGCAAGAAAGACCATATCTGAATCGGGCGTGCCCATCGTTCCAGGAACTGAAAAGGCAATCTCCTCCGAAGATGATGCAGTTAACACAGCTGAAGAGATCGGGTTTCCGGTTTTGATCAAGGCTGCTGCTGGCGGTGGAGGAAAGGGGATGAGGGTGGTAAAAGACAAATCCCAGATGAAGGAGGCGATAAGAGGAGCAAGCTTTGAAGCCAAATCAGCATTTGCTGACGAGAGAATATATATTGAGAAGTATCTGGAACGACCCAGACACGTGGAGATTCAAATCCTGGCAGATCAGCACGGAAATATAATCCATCTCGGTGAGAGGGAGTGCTCCATTCAAAGAAGGCATCAAAAGGTGATAGAAGAATCTCCTTCAACGGTTGTGGATGAGGAAATGCGAAACAAAATGGGTGAAGCAGCCATCAAGGCTGCCAGAGCCTCTGGGTATATTAGTGCAGGGACGGTGGAGTTTCTGGTAGATGAGAATAAGAAATTCTATTTTCTTGAATCTAACACCAGGCTTCAGGTGGAACACCCGGTTACCGAGCTGGTGACCGGTGTAGATATTGTCAAAGAGCAATTCAGGATTGGGTCCGGCGAGAAATTAAGCCATAAACAAAAAGAGATCAGATGGAAGGGCGCTGCCCTGGAATGTCGCATCTATGCTGAGGATCCGGCTAATAACTTCCTGCCCTCTGTGGGTAAAATAGTCACCTATGAGGAACCCTCTGGCCCAGGAGTGCGGGTTGATTCAGGTCTGTATGAGGGATGTGAAGTTTCACTTTATTATGATCCTTTGATTGCTAAGCTTCTAACCTGGGGCAACACCAGAGATGAAGCTGTGCAGAGGATGAAAAGAGCGCTCTCAGAATATCACATCTCAGGAATAATCACCACCATCCCTTTTCATCGAAAGGTGATGGGGAATAAAAGGTTCCTAAAAGGTGACATATCAACCCATTTCATAGACGAGGAGCTGGAGAAGAAAAACTTGATATTTGACACTGATCATGATGAACTTTATGAGATAATTGCCTTGTTTTCCGCTTTGACAGATTTCAGGGAGAAAAAGAAAACCAAATTCCTGAGCAGGAAAAAGGAAGAAAAAAGTTCCTGGAAAATCGAGGGAAGAAAAGCAGGCTTAAGAAGATTCGGACATTAGTATGAAATACGTAGCTAAAGTAAAAGAAAAAACCTTCAAAATAGAGATAGAAGAAAAAGATGGGGAATTGGAAGTAAAGCTCAATGGAAAACCGGTTTCAGTGGATCTGATTGAGGTCAAGCCTCCGAATTTTCTGTCACTTTTGGTTAATAACCGATCCTTTGACGCTGAGATATTAAAGGATTCCGAACGCTACTGGGTTTCCATGAGGGGGAGAAGATTCGAATGTGAGCTTGAGGATGAGAGAGTCTCCAAACTAAAGGAGCTGAGTGGCTATGAAGGCAGAGAAGGGATACAGAGAGAACTGAGAAGCCCCATGCCTGGGTTGGTGGTGGCACTTGAAGTTAAGGAAGGACAAGAGGTAAAACCCGGAGAAGGAATGGTGATTGTGGAAGCCATGAAAATGGAAAATGAACTCAAGGCGAGTTTCAAAGGAAAAGTCAAGAACATAACAGTAAAAGAAGGTCAGGCAGTTGAAAAAGACGAGGTCTTAATTGTCTTCGAATGAAATGTTTGGATTCAATGTCAGAGAAACAATATGAATGAAACAGATGTAAAAAAGGAATTTTCTACCTCGTCGAATATCGATGTAAATGAGCTTTATACTCCGAAGGATGTTAAGGATTTGAAATACCATGATGATCTGGGCTATCCAGGGAAATATCCTTTCACCCGAGGTATCTATGAAAATATGTATCGGGGGCGGTTGTGGACTATGCGGCAGTATGCGGGATTTGGAACGGCGAAGGAAACAAATGAAAGATATAGATACTTGCTGGATCAAGGGCAGACCGGACTTTCGGTAGCCTTTGATCTTCCCACTCAAATCGGCTATGATTCTGATCATTCCTACTCAAAGGGTGAGGTTGGAAAAACAGGCGTTGCCATTGACACACTAAAAGATATGGAGATACTCTTTGATCAAATCCCGCTGGATAGGGTCAGCACCTCTATGACTATAAACTCGACTGCCATTGTTCTTTTAGCAATGTATTTAGTCTTGGCTAAAAAGAACAAAATTCCTTTTTCCTCAGTTGCTGGAACTATTCAAAATGACATCCTGAAAGAGTATATTGCCAGGGGAACGTATATTTTCCCTCCTAAACCCTCGATGAGATTGATTACCGATATATTCAAATTCGCTAAGGATAATCTTCCCAAATTTAACACTATAAGTATCAGCGGTTATCACATTCGCGAGGCTGGATCCACTGCGGTTCAGGAGATCGCATTTACCCTGTCAAATGGTATGGCGTATGTAAAAGCAGCCATGGAGGCTGGAATGGAGGTGGATCAATTTGCCACAAGGGTTTCCTTTTTCCTTAATTCTCATAATGATTTCTTTGAGGAGGTTGCTAAATTCAGGGCAGCCAGAAGGCTCTGGGCTAAAATTATGAAGGAGAAATTCAAAGCTCAAAATGATGAATCCTGCAGGCTTCGTTTTCATACTCAAACCGCAGGATGCACATTGACTGCCCAGCAGCCGGAGAACAACGTGGTAAGGGTTACCTTGCAGGCTTTGGCATCTGTTTTAGGCGGGACTCAATCTCTTCATACCAATTCCATGGATGAAGCGTTGAGTCTACCCTCCCAAAAAGCAGCTGAGATTGCTCTGAGAACTCAGCAGATTATCGCTTTTGAGTCAGGCGTAACCAACACCGTAGACCCGGTGGCCGGCTCTTATTTTGCGGAGTCCCTCACTAACAGGATTGAAGAGGAAGCCAGGAAATATATTGATTATATCGAGAAGAATGGTGGTGCACTGTGGGCGGTGGAATCAGGATATTACCAGAAAGAGATCCAGAAAAGCGCCTATGAGTATCAGAAGAAAATCGAAAAAGAAGAAAAGATCGTGGTAGGTGTCAATAGATTTGAGGAAGAGAAAGAAAAAATAAAAGAAGAGATATTCAGGGTTGATCCCCAGGTCTCACAGGAGCAGATAGAGAAACTAAAAAAGATCAAAAACAAAAGAAACCAAAGTGAAGTGAAATCAAGATTAAGGGAATTGAAAAAGAAAGCTGAAGCTGAGGAGAACCTGGTCTACCCTGTAATGAATTGCGTTGAGGCCTATGCCACCATCGGAGAGATATGTGACGTTTTAAGAGATGTGTGGGGTGAATACAGGGAGAATATGGTATTGTAGAATTCAAAAAGCAAAAAGAAAAATTAAAATGAAAATCTTGGGAATCGATCATATAGGGATTGCCATACGGGATATAAGAAAGGGCTCAGAGTTTTATGGAGGGTGCTTGAGTCTGAATGTCTCAAAACCAATAGATGTCTCATCGCAGAAGGTAAGGATTGCTTTTATGGAAATTGGCAATACAAAACTTGAGCTGCTTGAACCTTTAGGAGAGGATTCACCTGTAGAAAAATTTATTCAGAAAAAAGGGGAAGGTCTACACCATATATGTTTATTGGTGGATGATATAGATAATGCATTAGCTGAGTTAAAAGAGAAGAAGGTAAAACTTGTGGACCAGAAGCCCCGGGTTGGCGCTACTGGAAAGAGAATTGCCTTTTTGCACCCGGAAAGCTCATCCGGGGTATTGATCGAGTTGAAGGAGAGATAATATGGGAATATTCGAACAGATGGAGGCGCACGGGCATGAAGAGTTGATTTTCTGTTACCATCGCTCCACCAAATTAAAAGGAATCATTGCCTTTCATAACAGCACACTGGGAAAAGCCATTGGGGGATGTAGACTGTGGAAATACAAATCGGAAAAGGAAGCAATTGCTGATGTTCTTAAGTTAGCTGAGATTATGACCTACCAGTCAGCTACAGCTGATTCAGATACCGGAGGAGGGAAAATCGTATTATGGCACGATTTTGACGGACCACCAGATGAAGCTTATTTCAGGGCGCTGGGTAGGTATATTGAAGGTTTGAAAGGAAGATTCGTGACCTATCCTGATCTGGGAACAGATACTGAAGCCATGAAATACATAAAGAGGGAGACGGATCATGTATTGCTTTTTGGATACCCCACCGGCGCTGAGAGCTCTGAGATCACTGCCTACGGTATATACTGGGGAATGAAAGCCTGCGCCAAGGAGATATACGGTGTGTCCGAGCTGGATGGACTGGTCATCGCTATTCAGGGGGTGGGAACTGTGGGAAACAAACTGGCAGACTATCTCATGCAGGAGGATGTAGAGCTTATAATAACCGACCTGAACTATGACAGGCTAAAAAATGTACAGGACAGGTACCCTCAGACAAAGATTGTGAAGCCGGAGGAAATCATATCCACTGAATGTGATATCCTGTCTCCCTGCGCTCTGGGTCCTGTTATAACCAAAGAGAATCTCACTGATCTAAGATGCAAGATAATCGCTGGAGCAGCATATAACCTTTTAGAGACTCCGGACCTGTGTCAGGAGCTTCACAGAATGGGAATCCTGGTTGCCCCTGATTTCGTGATAAACGCAGGAGAGATGTTTTTAACTGAGGATCAGTTCAAGATCCTCTCCAAGGATCAGGCTTTAGCCTCAGCCAGAAAGATCTATGACATGATGGCTAAGATTATCGCCATATCAAAGAAGGACAAGATATCTCCTTACGAGGCAGGCTACAAAATAGCCGCTGAAAGGCTTCGCAGGGTGGGTGGAGTGAAAAGTATTCGGGTATAGTTGTTTCGCACAGATTGAATGTTAGACCTTGAAAGTTTTCTTACATCTTTTAGAAAAGATTAGATATCAAATAGACTTAAAAAAAGGAAAAAAATGAAGATGCAGAGGAATTATCTTTCTGAACTCAAATTAGATTGGTGAGGATATGAAGAATAAGAAATTTAGAATTCTGGTTATCAATCCCGGATCCACTTCCACTAAAATCTCTATTTATGAGAATGAAAAAGAGCTTTTCACCTCCAATATCTCTCACAGCAAGCTGGAATTGGATCCATTTAGAAGGGTGTGGGATCAATATGAGTTCCGAAAGAGATTGATCAAAGATTTGCTGGAGCGAAATTATATCAAACCGGAATCTCTTTCTGCTGTTGTGGGCAGGGGTGGGCTATTTCGCCCGGTGGTAAGCGGAACTTATAAAGTAAACGAGTTGATGATAGAGGATGGGCGCAAAGCTTACGGGGGAGAGCATCCAGCTAACCTGGGAGCCGTTCTGGCCTTCGGTATCGGCTGGGATTTCCATATTCCGGCTTTTATCGTTGATCCCCCATCTGTTGACGAGTTCGAGGAGATCTCCAGATATACCGGCCTGCCGGAAATCCCCAGAAAAAGCATTTTCCACGCGCTCAATGTCAAGGCAACAGCCAGGTTGGCGGCAAAAGACTTAGGCAAAAAAATAGACCAGGCAAATTTGATAGTTGCTCATCTGGGTGGGGGCGTAACTGTAGCTGCCTTGAAAAAGGGGAAGACCATTGATGCTAATAACGCCTTGCAGTCCGGTCCATTTACGCCTGAAAGATCCGGAACTTTACCTGTGCTGCAATTTGCCGAGTGGTGTTTTTTGAAAGATACCAACCTGGAACAGATAAAAAAAAGAATGGTAGGAAGTGGAGGACTGGTAGCCTATCTGGGAACCAATGATTGCGAAGAGGTAGAAAAAAGAATCGCAAATGGAGACGAAAAAGCGAAAAAGGTCTATGAGTCCATGATCTACCAGATAGCTTGTGAGATAGGGGCGCGAGCAGTAGCTTTAAAAGGTGAAATAGACGCAATAGTTTTAACCGGTGGCCTGGCAAATTCAGACTATATAGTAGGCAGACTCAAAGAATGGATTGGCTTTTTGGGAAAAGTTTTGGTCTATCCAGGAGAGGATGAGATGGAAGCCCTTGCCTTGGGAGCCTTAAGGGTTTTAAGAGGGGAGGAAGAGGCAAAAACCTACCCGGAATCAATTAAATCTAAGACAGAGTAATTAGTTTTTTTGGGTAATTAGCGCGTAGGGGCGAAGCTCTGTCTTCGCCCGTATGGTTTTTAGTGATTAGTGATTGGTGAATAGTAAAAACCAGAACCTGACTTAAGTCAGGTTCTGCCTTTTATCATACGGTATCACAGGTTGTCCCAACCTGTGATAATATAACCGAGCAGTTTTGGGTCTCCTGACCCAGAAAACCCTTAGCCAAGGTTAGGAGACCTTGTCCTACCCGATGGGGCTCTGATGTCCTCATTTTGAATTCATAAATGGAATTCCACAAGAGAACCCTGGTTTATTTACAACTTATTAATACATATAAGATTAGATTTGTACTGATTTGCCAAACAAAAACACGACGACCTGAGATTATTTATAATATTACTTCATAACTTTTGTTATTTTGTTTAAACAGATTTTACTTGACTTTATAAGGCTTTTTTTATATTGTTAAAAGTTTCGCAAGCTGTAGTTTGACAAAAAAAGATGGAAAAGACGAAAGTGAGGTGAAATAATGGTAGGTATAGTGGGCTACGGAGCTTATATCCCCAGAAACAGGATTAAAGTTGAAGAAATTGCCAAAATCTGGGGTCATGATGCTCCTTCCTATAAAAAAGGGCTTATGCTTGAGGAAAAGGCGGTTCCCTCTCCAGATCAGGATACTATTACCATGTCGGTTGAGGCAACCCATTATGCTCTACAAAGGTCAGGCATCGACCCCAAGAAAATCGGTGCGGTTTACGTGGGATCTGAATCTCATCCCTATGCGGTAAAGCCATCGGGAACTGTACTAGCTGAGGCTGTCAACGCCACACCCGAGATTCACTGTGCTGATTTTGAGTTTGCATGTAAGGCTGGCTCCGAAGCAATGTTTGTATGCCTCGGCCTGGTTCAGGGTGGTATGATCGAGTATGGCCTGGCTGTGGGCGCGGATACTTCTCAGGGTGCTCCGGGCGATGCTCTGGAATACTCCACTGCTGCTGGTGCTGCTGCCTTTATCTTTGGTAAGGACAACATCCTGGCTGAGGTGGAACATACTTACGCATTTATGACCGACACCCCGGATTTCTGGCGCAGGGAATACGAGCATTATCCCCGACATGCTGCCAGGTTTACCGGAGAGCCGGCTTATTTCAAGCATATTGTTGGCTGCGGCAAAGGTCTTCTGGAGAAATCGGGTATGAAACCCTCGGATTTTGCTTTTGCGGTCTTTCACCAGCCCAATGGTAAGTTTCCCATGAGGGTGGGTAAAATGCTGGGTTTTGATAAAAAGCAGATCGAGACCGGATGGCTCTGTCCTAAACTGGGCAATACCTATTCTGGTTCGTCTCCCATGGGATTGACTGCCATTCTGGACGTTGCCAAGCCAGGAGACAGGATTTTTATGGTTTCCTATGGATAGAGTGCCGGGTCAGACGGTTTTGTCTTCAAGGTGACCGATCAGATGAAAAAGGTGCAGGATCTTGCTCCCAAAACCAGGGATATGCTGGATAATAACAAAATCTATTTGGATTACGGCACCTATGCCAAATTCAGAGGCAAAATTCTTAAAGCTGATTAGGAGGATAAGGTGAGAGATGTAGCTATTATCGGAGTGGGAATGACCAAGTGGGGGGAATTATGGGAAAAGGCTTTGAGGGATATTTTTACCGAGACTGCGCTTCTGGCAATCGAGGATGCCGGTGTGGATCATATCGATTCAATGTATGTAGGATGTATGTCCAGCGGGCTTTTCGTGGGACAGGAGCATCTGGCTTCTATGCTAACTGATTATCTGGGTACCAAACATATACCTGCTACCAGGGTTGAGACAGCCTGCGCTTCCGGAGGTGCAGCAATCAGGGCAGGATTCATCGATGTTGCCTCGGGTATGAATGATGTGGTTCTGGTGAGCGGCATAGAGAAGATGACAGACGTCACTACCGATGGCGCCACCTTTGCCCTGGCCACTGCTGCTGACCAGGAATATGAGGTCTATCACGGTGTTACTTTCCCCGGGCTCTACGCAATGATGGCTAAAGCCCATATGCATAAATATGGCACTACTCGAGAACAGATAGCTCAGGTAGCAGTCAAAAATCATCAGCACGGCTCGATGAATCCCTTGGCTCAATTTCCCCAGAAGATAACAGTAGAGAATGTTCTTAATTCAGTCTTAATTGCAGATCCCTTGAGGATTCTGGATTGCTCTCCCATTACCGATGGAGCGGCAGCAGCCATTTTAGTCCCATTAGAACTTGCCAAGCAGATTTCCAAAAAGCCTCTGGTGAAAATAATCGGATCAGGGCATGCAACAGATACCATTGCCCTGCACAGCAGAGATTCCCTGACCGAGATTAAGGCGACTGAAATAGCCGGACAAAGGGCTTTCAAGATGGCTGGCAAAAAGCCTGAGGATATAGATTTAGTTGAGGTGCATGACTGCTTCACCATAGCTGAGCTTTGTGTTATCGAGGCTTTAGGATTTGTAGAGAAAGGTAAAAGTGGCAAGGCCACTGAGGATGGAATGACCTCTTTGGGAGGCAAGATTCCGGTTAACACCAGCGGAGGTTTGAAATCCAAAGGTCACCCAGTGGGCGCAACCGGCGTTGCCCAGATAGTAGAAATCGTCAAACAGCTCAGAGGAGAGGCAGACAAGCGCCAGGTAAAAGACGCCAAGGTCGGTCTTGCCCAGAACATGGGCGGATCTGGCGGTTCCACTTTAGTTCATATAATGGAGGTGGTATAATGTCGTCCCCGAGATACTGGAGAGAGATACCCCAGAGGTATAGATTCGAAGGAGCTAAATGCAAAGGATGTGGAAAGGTATACTTTCCGCCCAGGCTGATCTGCCCGGAATGCCAATCAAAGGAGTTTGAGAATATTCAACTGAAAAAAGATGGTAAAATCCTGACTTATACCATAATTCGAGTTCCTCCTTCTCAATTCGTGGATCAGGCTCCCTATGCTATGGGAGTGGTAGAGCTTGCTGATGGAGTTAAGCTCCTGACTCAGATAGCAGATTGTGATCTGGACAAGATCGACATAGGTATGAAGGTCAGAGTTGAGTTTCGGAAAATCTATGATGAGGGACACGCAGGGATTATCTGTTATGGTTATAAATGCGTGCCGGCATGATGTGCAAGGGTAGCCGCACCCTTCAGGGTGCGAGATTTGCACGCAGTCTAAAGCCTGCGGCTACCACCATTTATTTGATTCAAATACTAAGTGAGAGTGAAGAATAAAAGATAACAGCAAACTGTAAACACAAAACAGAATACTAAAAATGTTCAGGATTGAATCGAAAGTCGATACTAAGTCCTCTGATTTCAAGGAAAATCAGGCTGAAATGCAAAGGGTGGTGGATGAATACAAGAGTATCCTTGCTGAAATCAAAAAAGGCGGGTCTGAAAAGGACAGGGAGCGGCACAAGGCACGAGGTAAGCTACTGGTAAGGGAAAGGCTTGACCGTCTCTTTGATAAAAACACTCCCTTTTTAGAATTATCTCATTTGGCTGGTTATAAGATCTATCCTGAGGAACCGCCAAGCTCAGGGATTGTTACTGGCGTGGGTGTTGTGCACGGCAGAGAGGTTCTCATTGTGGCTAATGATGCTACGGTTAAGGGTGGCACCTATTTCCCAACTACCATCAAAAAGCACGTCCGGGCGCAAGAAGTAGCAATGGAGAACAATCTTCCCTGTATTTACTTAGTCGATTCTGGA
>SMTZ1_10016367_pt1 | contig 10707 bp, 11 predicted proteins | sample DeeMarSWOR136_30_FD_25667 | JGI IMG/M metagenome (IMG submission 25667) | reverse complement strand
CTCTTTACCTGACCAGAACTATTTCTCAGCTCGATCTCTACCTTCCCCTTGATCCCTTCGCTCTCCCAGCGAATATCGTATTTCTCCCCCTTAATCCAGTCCTCTCCTCCATTAGGTGAGGTCACACGGATTTTTGATTCAGAAAAGACAAAATTTGGGAAAAAACAAAAAATTAATATTAATAAAGTAAAAATTTTCTTTTTCATCTATTCTTCCCCCACATCGCAGTTACTAAGCATAATATTCGTAATTCGTTCAACATTCGGCACTCATCCAAATTTAAAAATCATGCCAAATAAAACCCAAAGACCTTCTTTATTATCGAAGATCTTTTTTGTTATTAATAATTACTTTTACACTTGATGCGCCTATTTGGTTTTTCAAACTAGCGACGTTCACTGTCAGGAAATGCTCTCCATCTGAGAATTGAGTCGTATCCCAGACCCAGTTATAGGGGACATAACCATTTGTCTCTTCCATAAAATACTGGCCATCAACAGAAAAGATAATCTCAAACTGATTATAGGTGAAATATTTTTTATCCTCCTCGCTTAAGTCAACTTGAATAATTACCCTTCCACTTAGTCTGAGTAATTTCTCCTTTTCTTCCTTGATATGGGGAAATTTGATATGAACTTTAGGGCTTCTATCCATTATTCTCTCCATAAAGTAGTGTTTGGAGAGGGTAACATTTTCTCTTTGGTGAGTATTTTTCTCTTTTTTTTCTTTGGTCTTTCTTTTCTCCTTATATTCAAAATAGTCCATGGTTTTATTTCCATAGGCTATTATATTGTTTTCTGGAAGTTCGAATCCGGCAATCATCATTGAAAAGCCCGCTTGGCCAGCAATATCTATCATGCCTGTCTCATCCAGACAATTCCAGTAAACTGTATTTTCACCTTTTGGCTGAGGCTGCCAGTCCACAAGAGTTCTGAGAAGCGGACCATTTTTTATTCCTACTCGAAAAAGAATTCGAGTTGGCTTCTTTAAAACATAATTTAACGTTCCAGCTTCCCTGTTGAAATTTGAGATGGGAATAAATAGTTCTTCTCCCCCGGAGAAGGTTGTAGGATCATAAGTTATGCTCTGTTTTTTATTTTTAGCTTCAATCGTGAAAAAATAGGCCTCATCCGGAACCATGGTATTATCATCATCTCTTCCATCCCAGACCTCTTCATTAATTCCTTTTTTACATTTCTTATTCACAATAAGGTTTCTAACCAACCCAAAATCAGGATCATATATCTTTATTGTCACTTCTGCATCCTGAGTGAGCTTATAGAGGATATTTACTTCTTCTCCTCTACTCGGACTGAAAAAAGGTTTGGAAATAGATACATCCTTTATAGAGAGAATATCTTCTAGATTCTCGTAGGCAAATGCATGGGAGGCCAGGAATAAAAACATAATCACTACAGAGAATTTATCGGGGAACCTATTCATTTCACCTCCTTAAAAGACGCAGAAATGGCGTCTATTTTCCCCAATAGGGATTCATGCACTCAATTTTTTCTTTAAACGGAGCTACGACTCCCAAAATTTCACCATTATCACTCATTTTCCAGATTTCCCTGAGCCCTCGTCTATTTGAAATAAAGGCTATTTCTTTTCCATCCGGAGACCAGCAGGGTTCTGTGTTAGAAAAAGAAGTATCGGTAAGCCTTACTGATTTCTCTGTGCTCAAATTATAAACCCATATTTCATAATTTCCTGTTTTATTAGAGGAAAAAACTATTTTCTTTCCATCCGGTGACCATTTTCCCTGGATCGAGTTGGCATTCATTAAAGTGAGTTGATCACCATTTTGAGTTATGAAATCATAAAACCAGATTTCCTGGGTAACTTCCAGATTTGGTCCTTGTACAGAAGAAGAATAAAGCAAATTTTGACGAACAGGGAAAATTGAAGGCCATTCTTGCAATCCAGTCTGGTCTATGAGTACATAAGGATTATCACTGCCTGCTTCTTCTTCAAGATCTAACACCAGTAAACTGCTGTCATCTATAACTTTATCTTTCTCCGTTCTGAACATAAAAGAGACAAAAAGAATCTTTGTTTTATTTATCCATACAGGATTTCCATAATTTCCCTCAGGAAGAGGCATTTTTCTTATGGTATTATCTATCAGGTTAATCATCCATAGACTTCCGTCGCTGGTGCTGTAAATGATTTCATTGCCATCAGAAGAGATGCAAGGTGTCCGCTCATCAATTGCCGTCTTGGTCAACTGCAAAGGAGATGAACCGTCCGGGGTCATAATCCATAAATCCCAGCTTCCATCTTTGAACGCTGTAAAAGCTATCCTTCCGGAACTCTTTTTTGGAAATTGATGATGAATGGATGGTACTCGATAAGGGGTAATGGCTAATTTTAAATTAGAAAACAGTGATTGAATTATATCGATATTAGAAGAGAAAATATTATTTGAGATTAACAGGGGGAGTATGATAAAGATGCAAACAGTCCAAACAGGAAGACGGTAATAAGAAACCTGGCTATGATTCTTACCCATAGAACCCCCTTCTCCTTCCTCCTTACCTAATTTTTATTTATATTACTTCCTTTTCCCTTTTTTATTTGATCGTGGAGAGAATCGAATATCTTAAATGATTTCTTTAAAGCTTCTTCCGGAGAAGATGAGTTTTTAATAATTTCATTTATTTTTGAATCTAATTCCTCGGATAATTTGTATTTTTTTCGCGCCCAGAGATTTATTTCCACATCTCTAATAATATCAGCAAGTTTCTTAATAGCCGGATCGGAAATATTATACTTTCCCATTATCACTTCAAAAGCTGTTTTATTGAAAGTCCTTCTTATTTCTGAATCAGGAGTGTCAAAGGGGATGCCCTCTGAAATAAGTTCACCGGATGAATAGAAGCGAAAAGATGCCTGGGGATCGATAAACCTGACAATAAGCCAGGCGGAAGCACATTTGTCAACCTCTAAGTTATTCCAGGTTGAATAGAGGTGATTGTCTTCACAAAACGTCAGATTGTTCGTCGAGAGAAAATTCACTAGCAATAGAACCGACGAATAAAAAACGATTTTTTGAGTTTTTATTTATTTCCCCCGCGTCTTTATTCCTATTTTTTAATATATTATCTCTTTTCCTAAGTCAAGGAAAAATTTTACCTCCATATTCCACCGAGCTTACTTTATCTGGAATCTCTCAAAGTTGAAATATGGATCTGATCTTTTTTAGTGCTTTTTCTTTTATAGAGGCAATTTTTTCAAGATCAACTGGCATGAGTTTTATCTTCTTTCCCATTTTGTCTATTGGTTTATCAGTTGAAACATCCCTTATCGAAAATTTTGACCATTTAATGGAAATCAGTTTTTCTTCGACTTCCCGACTTAGCAAATAATCAATGAATTTTTTACCATTATCCGGATTTGGCCCTCCTTTTATCAAAGCGACCATGTTAGGCATAGGAAGAGTTCCGATGGAGTCTTTATCCGGGTACACTATGCCCACATTCTTTCCGGAAAGAAGAGATAATTCTGCATCGTCACTATCAGTAAGTCCCATCTCAATCTCTCCCAGTTCAACTAATTTTCTTACCACAGAGTTCCCATCCACTACTCTGGCTTCATTTGCCTTTAATTTTTTAAAATAATTCACTGCTTCTTCCTCTCCCAGAACATTAAACAGAGAAATAAAATGAAAGGTTGTGGTGCCGAATAAGGGATTAGCGACAGCAAACTTTCCTCTGTATTTTTCCTCAGTAAAATCAAAAATTGAACTTGGTACATCCTCGGTCCTTACTAAATTTTTATTGTAGATAATAACCCTGACTCTTCCTAAAAATCCGGTCCAGAAATATTCAGGATCCTTGAATTGCCCAGGAATATCAGAGGCTGAGGGAGATTTATATTTTTCTAAAACTCCTTTGCCTTTCAAAATAATAATATGCATGGGCTCTCCGCTCCAGAAAACATCGGCCTGAGGATTGTTTCTCTCAGCCATTAACCTGTTAGCCAAGCCGGCTGATTTTGTTGCCTCAACATCGAAGACTGCTTTTACCTTTATTTCTGTCTTTTTCTCAAATTCCTCTAGTATGACTTTGGAATAATTTTCATCGACAGAGGTGTAAATAATTACCTCCGCTTTTTGAGCTTTCTCACAGCTAAGGCTCATTAACAGGCAAAGGATTAAGACGAGAAGAAAAATAAATTTTAACCTCAATTCAGTCCTCCGGAAAACTTATGCCTGGTTTAATCATTAGATAACATCAATGAAAAAATTTTTATATCTGGGATCATTTACCATATCCCTTGAATCTCCTTCTATTGTCAATTTTCCCTCATCAATAAAAAATAGTTTATCTCCGATAAATAGGGCTTCGTTTAAATGGTGAGTAACATAGAGCAGGGTCAAGTTTAATTCAGACTTTAGCTCTTTTATCAAATTCAAAATGTCTTTTTTTAACTTTGGATGAATATGAGATAAAGGCTCGTCTAAAAGCAATATAGGATCTTCTAAAACCAATGCCCTGGCAACCGCCACTCTCTGTTTCTCTCCGCCAGAAAGTTGGGAAGGGTACTTTTTAAGATGGTCTTTTAATCCGACCAATCCTGAAATTTTGTTTATCTTTTCTGGGATATTTTTCTTCAAAATTTTCTTGGCCTTTAACACAAAGGCTAAATGTTCTTTTACTGTCATATGAGGCCATAGAGCCAAGCTTTGAAAAACCATACTGATTCCCCTTTTTCTTGGGGGAACCAATATCTTAGGAGAATTCACTTTCTTCTGATTAATGTATATTTCTCCGGAATCCGGCTTTTCAAATCCGGCAATCAACCGAAGGAGTGTAGTTTTCCCACTTCCTGAAGGTCCGACAATCACACTCGTTTTGTTTTCTTCTAAAGATAAACTTAACTTATTCAGAATCAGTCTGTTCTCATATGTCTTGATTAAATTTAAGACCTTGATTATCTCCATCTTTTTACCTTTGCAAAAATGATTTTGATAAATAAAAAACCAGAGAGAGATAGCAATAGAGGGATCAGAGAAGCCGCGGCGATCAAGCTTGATTCTCCATAATGCATTAAAGAGTATATTCGCAGAGAAAGGGTTTCATGCCCGGGCGGAACAACTAATACAGTGGAAGAGAGCTCACCTAAACAAAGGATAAAGGTGATAACCCAGGCAAACTTTATGCCCGGTTTCAAAAGAGGAATTAAAATGTCTCTATTCATTTTAAACTGGCTAGCTCCTGATAGAGCCGCTGCATCTTGAAGGTTATTATCCACCTGTTTTAAGTTAGAGTACAAAGCCAATATTCCGTAGGGGATGAACCGGGCAATATAAACAATTATTATTATCAGGAAGCTTGAGTAAATAAAGCCAGTGAGTTCATTATTCCAAAGTTTGATCAGGCCTAATCCCAGGATTGATCCAGGGATTCCCAAAGGCAAAATAGCTGCTATCCTAAAAAATAAACTAAACTTCGATTTATTCAACAGGGAAGATAAAATAAGGCTCAAAATTACAATGAGTGAAGCTGAAATAAAAGCAAGTAGAAAACTCGTTGTTATTGGTTTGGCAGATGCTTTGAGAGCTGCAATAATAACTTTTAAACTTCTGGATTGAAACATCAACTCTCCTATAGGAAGAGCAAATGAGAGGAAGATTACCAATAGAGAAAATATAAGCCCTAAAGCTTGTCCCCAGTTACCCAGTTTGACGAATCTTTTCCTGTCTTTAGTTATAAAGATAGCAAAAAATCCTTTTTCCCATTTCCGGCTTAGAAAAACAATCAAAAATAATATGAATAAAAGGATAGGAAGAGAGTTTAAGGCGGCTCTCGATTCATTGTAAAAGGAACTAATCTGAGCAAATAAATCGACAGAATAACTTCTAACCTCAAGCAAGGCAGAGACTCCGAATTGAGAAAAAGCAAAAATAAAAGTAAAGATTATCCCGGCAATCAAATATGGAGAGACTAGAGGAAAAGTAATCCATCTCGTAACGCCTAATTTGGATCTATAAAGAGAGCAAGCATCTTCTAAGGTTGGATCAGCGGATTCCAAACCGATTGATATTAAAAACATCACCACTGGAAAATAAGAGAGTGTTAAAACAAAAATAACCCCTTTTATTCCATAGATTGTAAAAATTGGCTCTTGCATTGAAAAAATTTTCATGAGAGCGGTATTCAAAAATCCTTTTTTACCCAGAATAAAAATCCAAGCATAAGCCTGAATATAGGGAGGAATAAAAAATGGAATGATGCATAAAAATTTTATAATTTTTCCAAAATAAAGATTTGTTCTCGAGAATAAAAAAGCAAGAGGCGCTCCAATAATTAACGAAAAAAGAGATGTAAAAAAAGCGATGGCGAAACTATTGCTTATTATTACAAATTTTTCTTTCAAAGAATTCATGTTGAAACTGGATAAAGCACTGCCAATTTCTTTGAAAGATGAACCAAAAACAAGAACTAGGGGGAGAAAGACAATTATAAAGAATAAAAATATGACAGTTGAATAAAATACTCTTTTTTTTAACAATCTTAGATGAAGCTTATTTTTCCTGCCGAATATTCCACCGGTATTTCAATCATACATGAGGCTCCAAGCCTACCAGAGGATGTGGAGGAATTTGTTTTTTCGCTTACGACAATTTTCGCCATTTTTTATTTGATTTTAATAAGATGGCGTTGTTTTTGGATTCTATCACAGCAAAAAGATGAGTTCAATTACGCAAGGAAGAAGAGGAAAACTCTAAATGATTGGAGCTGTCCGAATTGTGTTGAAACAACAAAATCTGCAGCCTTCTCTCTTCCTGGCGATTCTGTCGCTTAACAATTATCAGGCTTTGTTATCATGTTCCACGGTTATGACTGCATTTCCCTTTTTGTGCCCTTGATCGACATACCGGTGAGCCTCAACAATTTTTTCCAAGGGATAGCGCCTGTCTATGACCGGTTTTAACTTTCCTGCCTCAATAAGCTCTTTGAGGAAAATTAGATCTTCAGCCTTTAAGTCACGCTCGGATCCGGAATTCCGACTAACGTTAAGATAAATTCCTTTTTTCTTTTGGTGCTCCGTATTTTGTGCATACAATTGCTTTCATAGTGTCCTCCTTGTCATTTCGTACCTCGAGCCAGCATAAACTTCTTTACTTAAGGAGAGAGCTCAAATCAGCCGCAATTTCACCGGCTCTCTAGTAGCGCTTATCCGGGTCTTTCCCCAGGCATTTGTTTACTGTGCGCACGAGTTCCTGCGGCAGTTCTCTCTTAAGGCCGGTTCTTGGCCGGGGCGATTCATTCAAGATGGCATAGGTTTTACCGGTCAATTGATTAGCCCCAAATAACAATTATTCGATTTAAATGACTAAGAAATAATCATGAGACATATCGACTTGCTTATTCGTATCTTGTAGTGAAAGACAAAAAGGTCTCTTGCCGCTATCCGGAACTATGTGTATAATATGATTGATTTATACACATAGGAGACCGAAATGAGGACCAATGTGGTGATCGACGATCAACTCATGAAAGATGCTCTTGAGCTTTCCGGATTCCGAACAAAGAAAGATGCCATCGAAGCCGGTTTGAGACTCCTTGTCAAATTCAGCCGGCAGGCGAAAGTGAAAAATTTCCGGGGAAAACTGAAATGGAGCGGCGATCTGGACAAAATGCGGACGGACAAATGATCCTGGTTGATTCTTCTGTTTGGATCGGCTACTTTAACGGAAAAATCAATCCTCAAACCGATTGGCTGGATTTTGCTCTCGGGAAGGAAGTCATCATCGTAGGGGATCTTATCCTGGCTGAAGTCCTTAAGGGTTTCAAAAGCTACCGTGACTTTTACAAAGCCAAGGAATTATTATCAAATTTTCATTTTATGGAGATGCTGGGTCAGGAGTTAGCCATTAAGAGTGCGGAAAATTACCGCTTTCTCAGAAAGAAGGGAGTGACTGTCCGCAAAACCATCGATGTCATAATCGGGACATTCTGCATTCACCACAACATATCTCTTTTGCACGATGATCAGGATTTCGATCCTCTCACAAAGCACCTGAGATTAAAGGCAATACGATGCGGCTGAGGAACCAAGGCTTGCCATCAGGCTAAAAATCAAAAATTGCGAACTCGATTGCACACTCGCCTTCAAGCTTAACAGGTATTTTATCTACGTAGTTCGTACTCATTATTTTCATAATGAGACATTACCTCCTGTATTTCTGGTTAACGCAAGATTTATTGGCAGTTGGAAGTGCGGGCTGTTGTCAGCAAAAGGGGGGTTGTTGATGGGAATTAAAAAGGTGTGAGTTCTCTCCAGCCCGCGCAAGAGAACCACTATCTTTATACCAAAAAAGATAAGCGTTTGTAAAGAGAAAAAATTACCAGCGCAAAAATTGACACGAAGTATAAAAAAGAATTAAGATTTTATGGAGAATAAAGTCAGAAGGGATGGCAAGATGAGAATCAAGGTTAATATCATTCCAGCCGTTTTACTTCTCTTAGTTTTTATAGTGCTTGTATCCTGCCAACAACAGAAAGCTGAATGGAAAGGGACAATTGTGGAAGTGGATGGAGTGACCGTTGTAAGAAATCCGAAGGAAGGGCTTTGGGACTCACAAGAAGAAGCCAAGGTCGCAATGATCAAAGAGCGTCAGATCGGAGAATTGGATGGGCCCGAGGAATTCCTGTTTGTTCTTATCTCTGATGTAGCGGTAAACAGTAAAGGCGATATATATGTGGCAGACAGAAAATTGAACGAGATTCGAAAATTCAACAAGGACGGCAAGCACCTCTCGACTCTTGGTCGAAGAGGCCAGGGGCCTGGCGAGTTTCAGAGCATTCATATTGTTTCCGTGAATACCCGTGATGATTTAATCGTTTTTGACAACATGTTAGAGCGTGTCTCCATATTTTCAGATAATGGAGAACACAAAGAAACAACGAAAAATCTGATGGAAGGTTCATGGATTGCACCATCCAAGATATTCGCTTTTGATGGCAGCTACATATTCTTCGGCAAGCTGGGAGACAGCCTTAAATTATTCCACTCGTTCGGTCCGGATTGGGAAATTAAAGAATCCTACATAGATTATGAATTTATTGATAACAGGGAATTCGAGGAGCACAGTCTAAATTTTCGTTCTGGAAATTGCCTGTTTCAAGACAATGGGGATATTCTCTATACAAAATATTATTATGATAATCAGATTCTTATCTACAGAAATAAGGAACTGGTAAAAATAATAAGCAGAGAATCGGACATTAAAAATCCATATGAAATTTTGGTATTCCATGACGTGAATAAAGCTTTGAATTTGCAAAGGGACCCAAAATATCAGGATTATGATTTTCGTTCATTCGGACAGGGAATAGCCTTTTTCGGTAAATCGTTCCAGAATTCCCTGGGCCTATTTCAATTGTCTGATGGTCATTTGGTGAATTTTCTGAATATTCGAAAATCAAAGGATAATTGGGAATTTGGAGTTGAGATTTACGATTCAGAGGGGAAATTTTTATTACGATGTCCGCTGCATGGATTCGAATGACCTTTTCTATGCTATCGAGAGAAAAGACTATAACAAAGTCATTATGTTTCGATTGCAATATTGATAAAGCTATCGGATTTAGTCGAGTTCCTTAATCTGCCCTGGACCACATAGAAACTCAAAAGCTTTAAGCCATGATCAACAGAAACCAAGGAAGCTAAATCCTGCAAAGACCTGGTTTTTATGAATTGAAAAAGACGGCTGAGCAGGTTAGAATTTCTGTGCGGGGGTAAACATGAAAAATAAAACCATTATCTTTTGCTTAATTTTGATTTTATTTCCATCTATTAGCCGGCCACACAGCCAGGAGGATCCTATAAAAAGATGGAAAGAATGGCTCAATGAATTTCCTCTTCCCGAAGATGCCGAAGAACTAGAATTAAGGTTCTCATTTCCTTCTGAGGAATTGGAGTCAGAGGGTATATACATAGCCAATGTTTTGAGGATTTCAAAAGACGATGAAGGAAATATATATTTAGGGGATTTAAACCTTCACCAGGTCTTAGTGTTTGACTCTCAAGGGAAGTTTGTTAAAAAGGTAGGAAAACCAGGAGAAGGTCCGGGTGATTTTATTCTTCCTGCTGTTATAATGACAAATAATGAGTCTATAATTGTGAAAGAATCCAATCGACTTCAATTCTTCAATAAGAAATGGGAAACAATAAAGACTGTAAAACCAGCAAAGCTATATAGGAACGTCAAAATTGGAAACGACGGATACTTCTACGCCATACCATCTCTTTCTCGAGCACAAATAGAACTGATTGAAGTCCTCTCTCAAGATGGAAAAATTTTAAAAGCGTTTGGAGAGCCGTTAGAGTTCAAGGAAGATAAGAGTATATTAAATATGTTATCGTTAGACCTCACAGATAAACAAGAACTCTATGTTGCCTTTACTTTCTTTCCCGTTATCCGGAAATATTCATTTGAGGGAAAACTGATCTTTGAAAAAAAATTAGAAAATGAATTAATGCTTAAAAAGGAGAAATATAATCTAAGAAGCCTTGCTACACCAAGAAAAGGCGGCAGAGCACGAAGCTATATGCCAGTAATTCACTCGATAAGAACCTGTGATGATGGCTTCAATATCATTAGCAGATACCCACGTTTAGAAATCTGGCTGTTTGATGATATGGGAAATCTAAAAAAAACGTATTGGTGCAATCGCGGAATGCGATATTCTGTTA
>SMTZ1_10015275_pt1 | contig 10707 bp, 10 predicted proteins | sample DeeMarSWOR136_30_FD_25667 | JGI IMG/M metagenome (IMG submission 25667) | reverse complement strand
ATTTTTCTCTCGCTTTTCTTCCTTTATCCTTCACCTCTTCAGAGTCATTTAAAACATATTTTATCGTTTCCGCAAGTTGTTCAGGATTTTCTGATTCCACTATCCAGCCACAACCCTCTAAAACCTTAGGAAGATCAGAAACATTGGTAGCAATTATTGGTTTTGCCATTGCCATTGCATCAAAAACCTTTGCAGGAAGCTGACCAATGGTTGCAAAGTTCTTTCTCTGGGGTATCACAATTATATCAGCCATGGTTAGAAATTCTGGTACCTTTTCAAATGGTTGGAGACCAAATCCTCTAAATCTTTCCTTTAGTTTATTCTTTGCAACTTTAATCAAATAATGGCAATATTGACTCTCTTCTATTCCTACAAAAAACAAAACTATATCTTTATTTTTAATCAACCTTATAGCATCTATTAAATCTTCTATGCCCTTGTGCTGTTTTGGAGAGCCAAAAAACATCACAACTTTTTTACTTCTTTCTATTTTGTGTTTTTCCCTTATTAAATTTTTATTAAATTTTTCTGGATTGAAGGTTTCCACATCTCTTCCATGATAAATTATTGTTCCATCAAACCTCTCCTTTAAAAAAGCATTGGAAACAGTAATTCCATCCGAAAAATTAATTAACCTCTCACTAATTAAACTATTCCAGTAAGAACCTATGTTATAAAAATAAAGGGCAGAAGAAACTAAAAATTTAAGACGGGTAAGAAAAGACAGATTACTATAACCTTCTCTCCTAAATCCCTCTTGCCAGTCATCTATGTCTAAAATTAGTGGTTTCTTTTTAAAAACTTTTTTAAGTAGCCCAATTCCAAAACTTGTAAAAAGAGGCTTCGAGGCGTAAATTACATCTCCATCTATTTTGTTGAGTAATTTCATAATCTGAAAATAAGGTTTAAACTTGCCGCAAATCTTAACAGATTTATATGCTATGCCTACATCACTTGCAACAGGCTCCCAAATCCCCTCACCAAAAATAGGTCCAACAATCTCTACTTCGTAATGTCTTTGGAGAATTTTAGCTAACAGATATGCTCTACCTAGGCAGTTATTGGATAAATCAGGAGCTAAAATCGAGATTTTCATGATTTATAGCACCTTTTTCTTTTTAGCAACTATCAGATATTGAAATGTAAAAAACTCCTTAAACGGAGGGAACGCAAAATACTTAGAAAATCTATTAATTTGATGAGGCCTTTCAATGATTCTCAAGTTTCTTTCGATTCTAAAGATTTTTAGATTTGCATGATGAAATAACTCTTCAATATTTCTTAAGGTAAAAAATCTTAAGTGAGTTTTATCATGAATTCCTCTCTCTCGATATGGCCAATATCCTCTAAAGAGAAGGCTAATTATAGTAGTGTAATGCCTCACGTTTGGAATACTTGCAATTAAAACTCCATCTGTACTTAAAAAACTGGTAGCGCTTTTCAATATACCCCCCGGGTTTTTCAAATGTTCCAAGATATCCGAAAAGATTATACAATCAAAATAATTATGTACTAAATAGTCTGTTAAGTTAGTCTTTTCAACATCTCCTTTTATCACCCTGTCTAACTTCTCTTTGGCAACTTTAGCCATTTGTTCATTTTCCTCAATGCCTATAACCTCAGCGTTATTATTCCTCCATTTTACTTGTTCTCCAAGCACCCCTGTACTACAACCAACATCTAAGACTTTACTTACATTATTAGGAATTAAACTTAAAATATCATCCCTTTTACCAATATATGATCGATTGAAATCAATGACATTTAATTCAGAACTAAGAATTCCTTCAAGGATCTTCGTGCTTTTATCCCAATCAAACTGCCTAATGTGATTGAAAGCATTTTCTCTTAATTTATTTCTCAAATTTTCGTCCTTTATCAACCTTAAAATAGCAGTTGCCATGGCTTTTGGATCCTTAATAGGGACTAATAAAGCGGTTTTTTCATGAAATGCAAAGTCTTTAACTCCCCCAATATCTGTACAAACTACAGGTATTTTACAAGCCATAGCCTCTACTACTGGATTGTTCCAACCTGCCTGCCAACTTCCTTCAACAAATATATCTGCCGAAGAATACTTTTCTGCCATTTTTTCTTGAGGTATTTCTTTGTTATGATAGGTATCCAATACTATTCTTGGCTCCTCTTTTTTAGCTATTTCTATTGCTTCTAATATGGTCTTAGTTCCTTTCCTTTCCCGCCTATCTCCTGAACATAAAATTCTAATCTCATTTGGGTACCTCTCTACTTTAACAGGGTGAAACATTTTAGTATTTACTCCACCTAGTAGAAGACTTGTATCAATATTCATATTTTCCTTAAGCCACTTTTTTCCCCAGGTAGCATTTGATAATTTTAGATAAGGGGAGTACAAACTCTTTTTTAATATCAGCATTCTTCTGTTCCTGGGAAGATAGATTTTTAAGTTTACTTCTTTCAGTAATTGTTTATTATACAACTCAAGAATATAAAATATCTTAAGTTTTGCTTTAGCCTTTTTCACTAGATTGTAATCAATAGGATTTGGGTCATTATATATGATGACATCATGCTCCTCTTTAAGCACCTCGGCATAACTTTTAATCTTAACATTGCATCTCATCCACTTACAAGGACTTCCATCGGAATGAAAAATAGTGACATCGTGATCTCTCGCTGCAAGTCGGTTAGCAATTTCTATTATTCGTCTAATACCTCCGTATATCTTAAGATGTGGTTCAACAAAGCTTATTTTCATATTTATTCTATTTTTGATTACTATTCCAATTAATTTCCTATGAATTTCTAACTTTGTATGCCTTATAAATTAGATAAGGTATAATTATCCTAGCAATTATAACTTTCAAAAGTCCCAAACACACATTATAAAATACCTTAAGATAGATTAAACAACTTTGCTTACTACGAGTAATGTGGATAAGATCTTTCTTCCCTCTGGGTGTCAATCTTAGTTTTGGTAAAAGCTTATTTATATCCTCAGCTAACATACTTAATTCTGATTTAAAAAATTTATACCATCCTATAATATTATCTGGCATATAATGTTTAAAAAATAGATAAATCCTTAATACATTTAAGTTACGCCACTTATGTTTAAAACGAAAAAGGGAATGAAAATGAGTCACTTTTACAGATGGTTCATATATTACCTTGTAATCCTTCATCTTAATACGCAATGTCAAATCGGCTTCCTCTAACCCTCCTGAAAAGAATAAATCGTATCCTCCCACTTCGTCGAAGGCCTCTCTCCTTATCGACATATTACCACTTCCAAAAACTTCAGCGTCTTTAGGATCTCGAACCACCTCATATTTCCCGTTTATGCCAATCCTTCCCCTACCTTTAAATTCCTCCTCACCTTTAAATCCAACATTAATTATTTGTCCACCTAAAATCCCTATTTTTTCATCTGAGATAAAACGTCTAACAATATGCGCAATGGCATCCTTTTCCGCAACACAATCATCATCGATGCTCATTATTATTCTCCCTTTAGAATTATTGATAGCTATTTGTCTCATCTCCGCAAAACCTTTTGGAGATGATTTTATATATTTTATATTGCACTTGCATTTCAGAGATGACAAAAAATCTTGCGTGATCTCCCCGGACAGATTGCAACTATTATCGAAAATTATTATCTCTATATTTTTGTAAGTATTGTTCAGGATTGACTTAATACATCGATGAAGTTCTTTTTCTCTATCCCGTGTAATAATTACTACTGAAACAAGAGGAATATTCACATTTTTATCTGTTGCTCTAAGCATTGATATTACTTTTATTTATTCGAATTCTTATGTATATCAGATATAAGCCCACAATATCGCCCGAACTCATCCAAGGTATATAATTTCAAATCAAAATAGCAGTATGAGTAATGCTTTAAACAATTGTGTACATACTGTTCATAAGAAGCTTTATGCATATCATCAAGTAAAATAACTCCCTTTTCTTCCCCTATCTTCAATACTAAATGGAGTGAATCTTTACGCAAATTCATGTTTCCCAAGTCATATAAAATAAAGTCAAAACGATCAAATGAATACTGTTCAAATTGACTCCATAGAATCAACCGCTCGGTAGATAAGTTATGTGATGCCAAATAAATTCTTGTACGGTCTAGCCACTCTGGACTATCGTCTATCGAGCAGACAACAACGTCATTTTGAGTTGCAGCATATGTCCTTAGAACAAATGAGCTGAAACCAGAGCCAAGATCTAATATGCGCTTTGGTTTTAGTCCCTCGCAAAAAACACGCAGAAAAACAGCAGTCCTGAGAGATACTGCCATATCTGGAGTAAAGACTTCTCTGATATATTCTTCATACTGTGGTTTTATCGAAGCTGTCATTTCCTTGAATTTTTGACTAGAGTTGTGCAAAAATGGGAATCTCCTCTCAATCTTAATCTTCTGATAACGTTGATAGCTTATATCTAAAAATTTCTTAAAAAACTTAGATACATTCATTCTCTTCTTACTTTTCTTTCCTCACTTAAGTTCTCCTTTGCTATATTTAAAACTTCTTGCTCCAGAAAATTCATATCATCCAAAATATCCAATTGCATATTTTTCTTATTACCTTTTACATTTACTTTTTTTGATCTGTGTAAAAGATATTTTAATCAGCTGGAAACACCGATATTGGGTAAATTCAGTTTCTTTATTAGTTTATTAAAATCGCGTATGGTTTTGAGTTCATTAAGTGAAACCTCGACTACACAAGTGTTCTTCTTTAGAAACATTTTTTTATATTCCTTACATCGACGTTCTATTTCGAGACAATACCAATAACATAACTGATAGTCATCTAAAGCTTGCCATCCAGGCAAAAGAAGCACACCTTGATCCTCAGGGCTAAGAAAATACCTAAGACCCTTTTCTGTACGTCCTGGGATTTTTCCTAGCTGATACAAACTTGTTACAGCTTTTCGATGTGGTCTAGTCAGGATGATCAAATCTGGAGTAATACCCAGCTTTAGCAGAGGTTCGACAAATCCCTTACAAAAAAGATGGCTAGTCTCTATGTACATCGGCACTTGCTCGTTTAAAATTTGAGGAAGCTTTCTGTTAATCCAAAACTTATAAGCTATACTTGCATCTTGCTGAACTGGACGCATAACATCAACAAAATCTGGCTCTGGTTCATGATAACCCACGACATTGGGTACAATATGCAACAATTTTGCTAAATAACCAGTTCCACTACGACCTGCATTTATGGTGAATATGAGTCTTTTTTCTTCTAAACTAACCTTAAGTTTTTCTGGGATTGATATATTCATTATTATCCCTCTTCATAAAAATCTCTATAGCCACTATTAAATACATTTTCATGACCCTCTTTTACGCAGATGTAAAATTTAATTTCACCATGATTCTTCAGTTATCCTCGAAACGCAATGAATTGATCTCTAATAAGATTTTTACTTCCATAATCAAAGAAAAAATCAAAGAAATGAGCAATCGATACATAAGCTAATACGCCAATGGTAACAAGCAAAAGAAGCCAACCAAAACCAACAATATTAAATATATGAGTTTTCAAAGTAAAAATTACCAGAACCATGATTAAAGTATTGACCAAAGGAAGTAAGAGTGCCTTCATCGGCCTTTTATAATCAGATTTAATTTTCCCGAGAGCTATAATAATTGCTATAGAACCAGCTATGGCAACACTGACTGTTACTGCTAAGGCCGTTCCCATTATTCCCCACCACATGGTAAATGGGTAAATGAAAATTGCCATAATTATCAGGCAAAAAAACTGCAGTTTTGTCCTTAATTCCGGTTTGCCCATAGCCATGAATAAAGGCCCAGGTATTACGATTGAATTAAGCATCCCATATAGAGCCAAAACCTGCATTGATGGAATCATAGGAATCCATTTTTTTCCCAGAAAAATTTTAGTAAATTCAGGAGCTAATATAAATATACCTCCAGCTATAGGAATAGCTAAAAACGCACTGAGTTGTAAAACCTTCAAATATGCTTCCCTTAACCTCGGAATATTCTCCTGCAATTTTGCATATGCTGGAAATGTCACACGTGCAATAAGATGAGAGTACTCTGTTGCTGGTATATTAGAAATCCTAAAGGCCATTTGATAAAAGCCAAGAGCTGCTGCGCCAAGCAACTTCCCAACAAAAATATCATCTCCTTGGCCAAGTAGGAATACAAGTATACTTGATCCTAAAATCCACTTACCAAATCTAAAAAGTTCTTTTGCTTTCCTTAAATTAAAATCAAGATGAGGTCTATATGGATGTATTAAATAACTCACAAAACATCCTACCGCATTCCCTGCAAGTGAGCCGAATACAAGAGCCCAAACATTTCTCAATATTAAAACGGCAGAAATCGCTACGATAAAATCTGCTAATGTTCCCATAAATCGATATAAAAACTCTTTATTGAATTCCAACTCTTTCTGGAAATAAATGACGCCAATATTGGTAAATGCTCTGAGAAGTATTGAAAGCCCCACAACTTGGATTATAGGTTTTGCTTCTGTGACATTAAAGAAAATCGCCGCATAAGGTGCAATTAAATAGAGAATTACGAATAGAATAAATCCTCGTAAAATCAAAACAGTCCAAGCAGCATCAAGATGTGATTTTATATCTTTTTTCTTTTGAATCAAAGCTTGTTGAAAACCCGTTTGCGAAAAGGTCTCTAAGGTCGCCATAGTCAAAAGAGCAATTCCCATCAATCCAAAATCATTTGGTGAAAGGACACGAGCTAAGATTATTAATCTAACTAAGCCAAAAACCTGCTGAGTTATCCTTAACGCAAATACCCAAAAACCACCCCGGACTACTTTTTCAGATAAGGTTTGCTCCGCTTCATTTTTTTGTTGTAAAAAATGCTTATCTCTCAACATGTTATAATTATTCATGCCTCACGCTATCGAGAAATTAATGTGTAAAATCACAACTAAATGGAGGAAGTCAAGTGGTGGCTCTCCAGAAAAGAAATACTTGGGTAACAACACCAGTCAGAGCTTCAAAAATAATGACCAAACACTATAAACAAATAATGCCAGAGGTATTGATAAAACTCAGGAATAAAAGAATACCTCCATTGTAAATCGCCTTTCCTATTTTAAGTATTCCATTGCTTGTAGCGATACTCCTTTTGAAACCACTCTATGGTTCTTTTTAACCCCCCTTCTAAAGAGGTTATTGCCTTAAAACCAAATTCCTTCTCTGCCCTGGAGGTATCCAGATATCTCCGGGGTTGGCCATCAGGCTTGGAAGTGTCCCAGATAATCTTACCACTAAAATTAGTAAGCTTAGCAATTAGCTCAATTAACTCACTAATAGAAATCTCGAAATCGGTCCCCAGATTGACTGGGTCAGGCTTGTTGTACTTTTCTGCAGCTAAGAGGATACCCTCAACTGCATCTTCCACATAGAGAAACTCGCGGGTGGGTTTACCTGTTCCCCACACAGTAATTTCCCCTTTGCCCCTGCGTTTAGCCTCCACGCATTTTCGGATAATGGCGGGGATAACGTGAGAGGGTTCCAGGTCAAAGTTAGCCTCCACGCATTTTCGGATAATGGCGGGAATAACGTGAGAGGTTTCCAGGTCAAAGTTATCTCTTGGTCCGTAGAGATTCACGGGAAGGAGGTAAATAGCATTAAAGTTATATTGCTGCCGGTATGCTTGAGCCTGGATAAGGAGCATCTTTTTGGCAAGTCCATAAGGAGCATTGGTTTCTTCAGGATATCCATTCCAGATGTTTTTTTCACTAAAGGGAACAGGGGTAAATTTGGGATACGCACAAACAGTACCAATGGCAACAAATTTCTCAATCCCTACCTGCCTTCCTTCCTCCATCATCTGCACACCCATCATAAGATTATCATAGAAGAATTTTCCTGGATTAGCACGATTTGCACCTATTCCACCAACCTTAGCTGCAAGGTGGATAACCACATCTGGTTTTGCATCTCTATAAACTTTCTTTACTGCCTCCATTTCAACCAGATTATAATTCTTACTTCTGGGTACAAATATGTGGTCGCAGCCTCTTTCTTTCAACTTCCCTACCAAAAAAGAGCCTAAGAAACCAGCACCTCCGGTTACAAGAACTCGTCTGTTTGACCAAAAGTCCATATTTTATCCTATTAAGTATTCAAGTATTGTCAAAACTTTACTATAGATAACACAGAGACGTGAGACTATCCCTTGATCAACCTGTTCTCTGTCCAGTAAATGCCATATTCCTGCACTATCTTTTCACCATCACCTTTAGGAGTAAGACCAACAAATTCCATATCTGCATCTACCATTATCTTTACCAATTGCTCAAACTTTACTTTAGGTTCCCAATTCAATCTTTTTTTGGCTTTAGAAGCATCGGCAAGGAGATACCCCACCTCCGTAGGCCTGAAATAGCGGGGGTCAATTTCAACAACAACATCCCCAGGTTTAATATTTGACACCTCATTTTCTACCTCTTTTACAATACCTTTTTCATCAAGCCCGCTTGACTGCCATGCTATCTCAATCCCTGCGTAACTAAACGCTAGCTCCACAAACTCCTTTACTGAGTAACTTTCACCCGTGCCAATTACATAGTCTTCAGCTTCATCTTGCTGTAAGATCAGTCTCATACATTCAACATACTCTGGAGCAAATCCCCAGTCTCTCTTAACCTCTAAGTTGCCTAGGTAGAGTTTTTTCTGTTTCCCAGCCAGAATATTAGCTATTGCCCTTGTAATTTTTCTGGTAACGAAAGTTTCACCTCTCCTTGGACTTTCGTGGTTGAACAGTATCCCATTGCAGGCAAACATTTTATATCCTTCTCTATAATTTACTACCATCCAATAGGCATAGAGCTTTGCACATGCATAAGGACTTCTTGGCTTAAAAGGGGTGTTTTCATTCTGCGGAGGAGAGGAGGTACCAAATATCTCTGAGGAGGAGGCTTGATAAAATTTTGTCTTTGTACCGCTTCTCCTTAAAGCCTCTAACAATCTTGTGGTTCCGAGAGCTGAAACATCTCCTGTATACTCAGGCATATCAAAACTCACCCGAACATGGCTTTGTGCACCTAAATGATATATTTCATCTGGCTCAATATTGTAAATAATATTAGTAATCTGCTCAGCATTTGATAAGTCTCCATAATGAAGAAAAAGTCTTGCGTCTGGCATGTGAGGATCAACATATATATGTTCAATTCTTCCCGTGTTAAACGTACTTGCCCTTCTTATAATTCCATGAACTTCATATCCTTTTGATAAAAGAAGCTCCGCAAGATATGAACCATCTTGACCGGTAATACCAGTAATGAGGGCCTTTTCCATTCTTATCCTCCGTTATTTAAATGTGTTCAATTATTGAACAATACTACTAAAAAAATTTATGTCAAGTTCATTTTATATTCACGAAAAAGACTTAACCGCAAGGTCATAAAGACTCAAGTTCCCACTTCCTTTTCCCTCATGCTACTGCATGCTTCGTGGTTAAGTACCTTTTTCCGCTTCAATCTGTCTTTTTAAGAAATATTGCCAATCGTAGTATTGCCTCTTTCAATAAGTACAATACCCTCACTTACTATCTGAAACCCAAAGACAGGAGATGGAAGCCTTTTATTTAATACTATTACTTGAACATTCGAGTCCAAGGCTCTTGAAAGTTCAGCTTCAAGCTCAAAAGAAATCCAGATACCAAAATTTTCAGGTGAATCTGAAAAATATATTGCTATATCCCAATCACTCCTATTGCTATAGTGACTCTTAACTCTCGAACCAAACAAGTATGCAAAAGCTATAAATGCTTTTCTATTTAGTGTTTCAATCAGCTTAGCTACATCATTTCTCATAAGAACTTCTCGATTATATTTATGAAATGGTTTACCTCCTTTAGACCATGTTTTAGAAATTTCTCAAGCTCTGGGATGGTATCTAATTGATAGTCATGTGCTAGAAAATTCCTGAGACCTGCTATATAAACAAATTTATGTGCAAATTCCTTTGGTATGATATCATAGTCTCCTAGCTTATAGATAGAATCGCTGTATGAGGATGCTTTTGGATAACCTTTCTTGATAATAAGAAGTTCAGCAATATCAAGTATTATCTCAGCACAGAGGTAAACACTACGTTCAGTAATCTTTTTTGTTTCAACAGAAGACCTTAATGTATTAAAAAGCTTAGATTTGTTGTCATCAAGGTATCTAACTTCTTCTTTTAAACGTTGAATTTTGTTGAAAAAGATTTCGTTCATTTTCCAAAAACAATCAAATTAGGACACAGATTTACACCAATACCCACAGAAAAAATTCTTTAAATTATCAAATGTCTTATGTTTTAATTCAGCTTTTAGTACTAAAATCAAGTAGAAGTCCGATCTCACTATCGGTTGAGAGTCTACTGCAAACTTTGTAAAAGATATTAATAACCTTCTCAGTTAGATATTTATATTTTTAAATCTTGGTAATCTATGTCTATCTGTGTCCAAAATTTAGCTTTTTATAATATAAATTTAGTGTTCAATATTTGAACATTATATCCCTAATATCGGAATTTGTCAAGGGTTTCTTTAATCTTTATAATATTCACTGCAGAGACCACAGAGATAGATAAATAATTCTATACTTTGTATATTCCCCATCCACTCTCATCCCATATAATGGAATACTCTCTACAAAAATCAGGTTTATCTTCCTTTGTAAAGACAAAATAATTAGGTAT
>SMTZ1_10009570_pt1 | contig 10707 bp, 10 predicted proteins | sample DeeMarSWOR136_30_FD_25667 | JGI IMG/M metagenome (IMG submission 25667) | reverse complement strand
CGGCGTGCCTTCCTGGCCTGAGGCCGTGAGGAGCGGCGAACCTTGGTGCGCCGACGGGATTTGGTGCGCCGCGTCGTTTTGCGACGCGCTTTCGTGCGTCGGCGTGCCTTCCTAGCCTGAGGCCGTGAGGAGCGGCGAACCTTGGTGCGCCGACGGGATTTGGTGCGCCGCGCTGCTTTGCGACGGGCTTTCGTGCGGCGGCGAATCTTGCCCCGGCGCGGTTTTGGGCGGCGTCGTGACGGACTGGGCCGCCGATGCGAAACGCGTCGGCGCGGCTTTGGTCGACGGCGTTGACGGACCTTTCTCTTTTTTCGCTTCTTTGTCGCCATGATTGCTCACGCGCCAAACGATACATGCAGTATATCCGGGTAACGTGATTCGCGGCACGGCCCATCGGTGGTTTGCGCATTTTCGCCGGCGGCGCACCTGTATACGCCGTGCGATGACCACGCTCGGCCGGTCCGACTCCTAGCCAGGAATTGGTACTCCGCGGCGTGACTGTTCAGCATAACGACTCTTGAGACAGGGCCGGTGACATATAATGGGTGTGCCTCGCACCCGACAATTGCCCGTGCTCCGTCGAATCCTCTTCCCGTTGCTGCTCATAATTGGCGTAAACGCCACGGGTCGCGCGGAAACACCCGCTGAGGCTCCGGCGGTGGAGCCGGTGTCTAGCGCGCCCGAATATTTCGAAGAGCGCCCCAAATGGGAGCTTGCGATTGGTGCGACGGCGCTCAACATCCCCGACTACCGGGGCTCGGACGAGCAACGCAATTATCTGCTGCCATTCCCGGCCTTTTCCTATCACGGCGATATCGTGAAGGCCGATCGGTATGGCGTGCGGGCGGAATTCCTTCGTACCGATCGCGTGAAGTTCGATATCAGTCTGAATGCCGGACCGCCTGCAAAAAGTAGCGAGAATGCGGCGCGCACCGGTATGCCGGATATCGATCCCACGGTCGAAGCGGGGCCGATGGTGAAGGTTCTGCTCGCCGCGAGCGACGACCGAAATCACGCGTTCTCTTTGAGGCTTCCGGTGCGCGCAGTCATCAGTGTGCCCGGTTTCGATTACCGCGGCTGGGTGTTCGTGCCCTATCTCAACTACGATATATTCAATCTATTCGGCCAGAAGGGGCTGGAGTTTGGAACATCAGCCGGGATCATCTACGGTGATGAGAAGTTCCATGACTACTACTATCAGGTTGCTCCCGAATACGCGACGCCGACGCGGCCCAGCTACGACGCCAAAGCGGGCTACAGCGGGACGCAGTTTACCGTGACGCTCGGCAAGCGCTTTGAATCTTTCTGGGTGGGCAGCTTTGCGCGCTACGAGAATCTCTCCGGAGCGGTTTTTGTAGACAGCCCGCTAGTGCGCAAGGAGCATTCGTTCATGGCGGGTGTGGCAATGACGTGGATATTTGCCAAGTCGAGCGAGATGGTGAGAGTACCTCTGGACGTGCTGCGATAATGGCGAGAGCGTGAAAGTATGTACGACGTCAATACACCCGAAGAGTACATGCGTCTGCTCGAGCAGACCATTTATGAGGTCGACGACCTCATGCGTTGCGCCGAGGATGAAGGCGACGTGGATCCTGAACTCACCAGTCAGCTTGCCTCCCTGCAGGCAATACGCCATAGCCTGGTGAAACTTGCCGCGCAGCTTGCCTCGGGAGATCACGAGTTCGGCAAGGGCAAGGAGTTGCCGTTTATGGGGGAGGTGCGCAACGCGCGTTATCTTCCGTTTCGGCCCATGTTTGATGCCCTGAACTCTGCCTACCGCAAGGGCTTCGGGTCCGAGGAAAATTGAGGCGACAGGGCTTTGCCGGTAACATCACTGCATGTCCGGCAACAGCATTGGCAGGCTCTTCACGGTTACCACTGGAGGTGAGTCGCACGGGCCAGCCCTGGTTGCTATCGTCGATGGTTGTCCCCCAGCTCTCGAGCTTTCCGAGGCCGACCTGCAGCCTGATCTTGATCGGCGCAAGCCCGGGCAGTCGCGCCACACCACCCAGCGCAAGGAAGCCGATGCGGTAAAGATTCTTTCCGGCGTTTTCGAAGGCAAGACTACCGGCGCGCCGATTGCGCTGTTGATCGAGAACACCGACCAGCGCTCGCACGACTACTCCAAGATTATGGATCGGTTTCGCCCGGGCCATGCTGATTACACCTATCAGCAGAAATATGGTCTGCGCGATTATCGGGGTGGCGGGCGATCGAGCGCGCGCGAGACGGCGATGCGCGTGGCCGCTGGCGCTATCGCCAAGAAGTGGCTCAAGGAAGCGTATGGCACGCTGATCCGTGGCTATCTTGCACAGCTCGGGCCGATTGTGCTCGAGCTTAAGGACTGGAACGCAGTTGGGCAGAACGCCTTCTTTTCCGCCGACCCGGCACGGATACCGGAGCTCGAGAAATTTATGGACGATGTCCGTGCGGAGCGCAACTCAATCGGCGCGCGCGTCAATGTCGTGGCCTCGAACGTACCGGTGGGGCTTGGCGAGCCGGTCTTTGACAGACTGGACGCTGACATTGCGCACGCCATGATGAGCATCAATGCGGTCAAGGGTGTCGAAATCGGCGCCGGGTTTCGCAGTGTTGAGCAGAAGGGCACGGAACATCGCGACGAAATGACGCCACAGGGATTCCTGTCGAACCACGCCGGCGGCATCCTCGGCGGGATCTCGACCGGTCAGGACATCACCGTGAGCATTGCGCTCAAGCCGACTTCTAGCATCCCGGCTGCAGGTCGCTCGATCAACGTTCGCGGCGAGCCGGTCGAAATTGTTACCACCGGTCGGCATGATCCGTGTGTCGGCATCCGTGCCACGCCAATTGCCGAGGCGATGCTTGCCATCGTACTGATGGATCACGCCTTGCGTCATCGCGGCCAGAACATGGATGCAACGAGCGCAACGCCGAGAATTCCGGGCAGCGCGCCGGCCTGAATCACTGCGACGCTCGGCCCGGTATTGATGTCGCACGCCATGCCGTATTGGCGCCTGAGTGGTTTCTACTTCTTCTACTTCGCGGTTCTCGGTGCGCTGGTTCCGTACTGGGGCCTTTACCTCAAATCACTTGGTTTTGGTGCCGCAGCCATCGGCAACCTGACGGCGTTGTTCATGCTGTCACGCATCGTGGCGCCGAATGTCTGGGCTTGGGTCGCCGACCATCGCGAGAGTCGCATGGCCGTGGTACGTGCTGCGGCGTTTCTGACTGTCGCCACATTTGCCGGCGTGTTCGTGGGTACCGGATTTTGGTGGCTCGCTGTTGCCATGCTGGTTTTCAGCTTCTTCTGGAACGCATCGCTGCCGCTGCTCGAGGTGTTCGTGATGAATCACACCGCCAGGCGTCCGGGCGCGTACGCCCATGTGCGGCTATGGGGTTCGATTGGATTCATCGTAACGGTGTTCGCGCTCGGGCCGTTGATCGATGCCCGCGGCCCGTGGTGGATACTGCCGAGCATGGTTGTGCTGATGGCGGGGATCTGGCTCTTCAGCCTGACGTTGCCCGAGACCGAGATGAAGGGGCAGGCACCCCACCCCGAACCGCTGCTGCGGGTCATTCTGCGCCCGGAGGTGCTGCTGTTTCTCGTTGCTTGCCTGCTGATGCAGGTCAGTCACGGACCTTACTACACGTTCTACAGCATCTATCTGGAGGCGCAGGGATATAGCAAGACTCTGATCGGATCACTCTGGGCGTTTGCGGTACTGTGCGAGATCGGTGTATTCCTGTTGATGCCGCGTATCCTGGCCGAATTTGCGGTTCGCACGGTGCTGGTGGCGAGCTTCGCGCTGGCAGCACTGCGTTGGTTGCTGATCGGTTTTTTCGTGCAGTCGCTTCCGGTGCTGGTATTCGCGCAGGTATTGCATGCGGCCACGTTTGGCAGTTTCCATGCCGCCGGCATCCAAACCGTCTATCGCTTCTTCACGGGGCGGCACCAGCACCGCGGGCAGGCGATCTACAGCACCGCCAGCTTCGGAATTGGGGGCGCCATCGGCAGCTTTTACAGTGGGCAGACCTGGGAGGCGCTCGGCGCGGCCACGACGTTCGCTCTGGCGTCTGTGTCTGCCGCCGTAGCGGTTGTGGTTGCGCTGCGTTTGCCTAGCGCACGGACCTGAACCGGTGCGATCGTCGCGCCGAGTCGATCGAGACGACCGAGGCGGTCGGCGGGGTGGCGCGAGGTTTGGCTTCGCGGGCTGGCATCGCGTCTTCCGCGAATGCACGATCGAGGGCGCGGCAAAGCTCCTCGAGGAACCGGTAGGTGCAGACATCGGTACTTCCGGAGCGCAGCGTTTCGAGTCGCAGCGGACCGAGGGCATTGAAGGTCGCGGCATGTGTCACCGGATCGGCCAAACGTTGGCAGCGGTTCGCCGCGAATATCGCGCGCACCAGTCTAATCATCAGTTCATGGTGCACGGCGGAGCCATCGAAGATGTCCTTGATGCCGCGCGAAGAGGGGTTCAGCGGCAAGTGCTGGTAGCCCAGACGTTCTTCCAGCGTCTGCATCAGGTCAAGGAAGTTCATTGTGTTTCTCTTACCACCCGGATCATTGCCTGGGCCGCGTTGGAAAGCGTGTGCGCCGCGTGCGTGACAATCCCGAGGCGCCGTTCGATCACAACCTTTCTAATCTGAAGCACGCGCAGGCTGTCGTCAATCATGGTACGTGGCAACGCGGTCCAGCCAAGTCCAATCGAGGCAAGCATCTTCAGCACCTCGAGGTAGTTGGTGGCCATACCGATGCGAATGCGATCGCGCAGAGCGCCAAATGCATTCAGGATGAGTTCTCTGGTGAAGGTCCCAGGCCCGGGAAGAATTGCCGGGTAGTCGAGCAGCATCGATGGCGCAATTGTCGTGAGGCGCGCGAGAGGATGTTCCGGGCTCACGACCAGATTGAGAGGGTCATCCCACAGTTTTTCGGTCGTCAGTGGCGCCTGCAACGAGGGCGGCAGCGTCACGATCGCGAACTCGAGGTCGCCCCGCGAGACGGCGGCGCAGGCCTTCTCCGAATCCATGAAACGCAGATCAAGGTGAATTCGAGGATAGGTGCCGTGGAAGCGCTTCAGCGCGGGCGGAAGGCGGTGCAATCCTATGTGGTGGCTTGTGGCGAGCGCGAGCGGCCCGGCGACCTCGCCCGACAGGTTGGTGATCGAGCGGCGAATGTCCTCAAGCTCGCGAAGCAGCGCATGCGCTCGCTCGAGCAGAGCGTGTCCTGCCTCGGTGAAACGAACCCGGCGACCGATGCGGTCGAACAAGGGAGTGCCAAGTTCGGATTCCAGGCCTGCAATGCGTTTGCTAACCGCCGGCTGAGTGAGGAAAAGGCGCTCGGCCGCGCGCGAAAAGGACCCGGTCTCCGCAACCGCGAGAAAAGCCTGAAGTTCTGGGATATTCATAACTATAGGAAATGAAAAGTATATCAATAATGAATTTGAGTTATTTATAGGGGGTGGCTAATATTTTTGCAACCTGAGGGCGCAAAGAATGGGCACGACGCTTTACGACAAGCTTTGGGACGCACATGTCGTTCGTGAAAACGCGGACGGCACGGTGCTTCTTTATATTGATCGTCATCTCGTTCATGAAGTAACCAGCCCTCAAGCTTTTGAGGGGCTCAAGCTCGCCGGTCGCAAGGTCTGGCGCATCGATGCCAATCTCGCCACCGCAGACCACAACGTGCCCACTACCGACCGCGTACACGGCATCGCTGACGCCGTGTCCCGGCTGCAAGTTGAGACGCTTGACGAAAATTGCCGTGCTAATGGCATCACGGAATTCGACATGACGGACCCGCGCCAGGGCATCGTGCACGTGATTGGCCCCGAGCAGGGCGCAACGCTTCCCGGTATGACGGTGGTGTGCGGCGATTCGCACACGTCAACACATGGCGCGTTCGGCGCGCTGGCATTCGGGATCGGCACCTCCGAGGTGGAGCACGTACTGGCGACGCAGTGCCTCATTCAGAAGAAAGCCAGAAACATGCGTGTTCGTGTGGAGGGGGTTCTTGGTTCCGGTGTGACCGCGAAGGATGTGGTGCTTGCGATTATCGGGCGAATCGGAACCGCGGGCGGGACCGGCCATGCGATCGAGTTCGCCGGGTCAGGCATCGAGTCGCTCTCGGTCGAGGGTCGTATGACCGTTTGTAACATGGCAATCGAGGCTGGGGCGCGTGCCGGAATGATCGCGGTTGATCACAAGACCATCGAGTACTTTCGGGGGCGACCGTACGCACCGAAGGGCGAGATGTGGAATCGGGCCGTGGCCGCGTGGCAGAAATTGAAAAGCGATTCCGACGCGCGCTTCGACAAGGAAGTGGTGCTCGAGGCCTCCGCTATCCAGCCGCAGGTGACCTGGGGCACCTCGCCCGAGATGGTGGTAGCGGTTGATGCCGTGGTGCCCGATCCCGCCAAGGAATCGGATCCTGTCAAAGCCGGATCTATGCGGCAGGCATTGAAGTATATGGATCTGCGTCCCGGTACGCCCATTCGCGAGATCCGCCTCGACAAGATCTTCATCGGCTCCTGCACGAATTCACGCATCGAGGACTTGCGCGCCGCGGCGTCCGTGGTGCGAGGCAAACGGGTGTCGGCGAACATCAAGCTCGCGATGGTAGTGCCGGGATCTGGGCTCGTGAAGGCACAGGCCGAGCGAGAAGGCCTCGACCGGATTTTCCGCGAGGCCGGTTTTGAGTGGCGCGAGCCCGGATGCTCGATGTGCCTTGCCATGAATGCGGACCGGCTGGGACCTGGCGAACGCTGCGCCTCGACTTCGAACCGCAATTTTGAGGGCCGGCAAGGTGCGGGCGGGCGCACGCATCTGGTGTCGCCGGCGATGGCTGCTGCGGCCGCGATTGCCGGCCGCTTTGTGGACGTGCGGGAGATCGGCTAGATGGAAAAATTCCAGAAACTTACCGGACTAGTGGTGCCGCTTGACCGCGCCAACGTCGACACCGATGCGATCATTCCGAAGCAGTATCTCAAGTCGATTAAACGAACCGGCTTCGGCCCCAATCTGTTCGATGAATGGCGCTATCTTGATCCCGGTGAGCCGGGCATGGATCACAGCAGGCGCCGAATTGACCCCGACTTTGTGCTAAACCAGCCGCGTTATCGCGGAGCCCAGGTTCTGCTGGCGCGCGACAATTTTGGATGCGGCAGCTCGCGCGAGCATGCGCCTTGGGCGCTGATGGACTACGGCATACGCGTCATCATTGCGCCGAGCTACGCCGACATCTTTTACAATAACAGTTTCAAGAACGGGCTGTTGCCGGTTGTGCTTGATCGTCAGGCAGTCGATCAACTCTTTCAGGAATGCTTTGCCACGCCCGGCTACAGCTTGACGGTCGATCTCGATAACCAGATCGTAACAACTCCCGGGGGTCAGGGATTCCGGTTCGAGATCGATGGCTTTCGAAGGCACTGCTTGCTGAATGGTCTCGACGACATCGGGCTCACCATGCAGCACGTCGCCGATATCCAGGCTTACGAGGCGCGCCGGCGTCGCGAGGCGCCATGGCTTTTTTCGGACTGAGTAGGACACAATGACCAGCAAAATTGCAGTGCTGCCTGGTGATGGAATCGGGCCCGAGGTGACCGCTGAAGCGGTCAAGGTTCTTGAACGGCTGAAGCGCGATTTTGGCCTGAAAATAGAGCTGGAAACCGCTCCTGTGGGTGGCGCGGCCTACGACTTGCACAAGCAACCATTGCCGGAGGGGACGCTACGGTTGGCGAAGCAGGCTGATGCTGTATTGCTCGGGGCGGTTGGTGGCCTTCAATACGACGACCTGCCGCGCGAACTGCGTCCGGAGCGAGCACTGCTCGGCCTGCGGTCGGAACTCAAGCTTTTCGCCAATCTGCGTCCCGCCATCCTGTTTCCTCAGCTTGCATCCGCGTCAACGCTTAAGCCGGAGATCGTGGCCGGGCTCGACCTGTTGATCGTGCGCGAGCTCACCGGCGACATCTATTTTGGCGAACCTCGGGGTGTGCGTACGCTGGAGAACGGCGAACGTGAGGGTTTCAATACGATGCGATATGCCGAGCATGAAGTGGAGCGTGTTTCGCGGGTGGCGTTTGACGCCGCACGCAAGCGTCAGCGTAGGGTCTGTTCGGTTGAAAAGGCCAACGTGCTCGAAACCTCCGGGCTTTGGCGCGAGGTGGTGCTGCGCGTCGCCAAGGACTACCCGGATGTGGCACTCAACCATATGTACGTCGACAATGCGGCAATGCAACTCGTGCGGGCGCCAAAGCAGTTCGATGTCATTGTGACGGGCAATATCTTTGGCGATATTCTGTCGGATGAAGCCGCCATGCTTACTGGGTCGATTGGCATGCTGCCGTCGGCATCGCTCGACCGCGCGAACAAGGGGATGTACGAACCAATCCATGGAAGTGCCCCGGATATCGCGGGCAAGGGCATTGCCAATCCGCTCGCCACAATCCTGTCGACTGCCATGATGTTGCGCTACACGTTGAACGAACCGACGCTTGCCGACCAAGTAGATGGGGCGGTGTCGAAGGTGCTCGACCAGGGAATACGTACCGGTGATATCTATACGGAAGGGACAAAGAGGGTGGGCACCCAACAAATGGGCGATGCCGTGGTGGCGGCGCTCTAGTTCAAGCAGACACTCGGGATTCCCAAAAAGGTGACGGTCATGAAGCGGGTGGGGTTAATAGGTTGGCGCGGAATGGTGGGCTCAGTACTCATGGGCCGCATGCAGGAGGAGAAGGATTTCGATCATGTCGAGCCGGTCTTTTTCACGACATCGAATATTGGTGGCAAGGGTCCAGCGATTGGCAAGGATGTGCCCCCGCTCAAGGATGCCAGAAACATCGATGAGCTGAAGAGCATGGACATCATCGTTACCTGTCAGGGTGGAGACTACACAACCGAGGTTTTTCCCAAGCTTCGGGCCGCGGGCTGGAAAGGCTACTGGATCGATGCCGCTTCGACGCTGCGCATGGACAAGGAGTCGATCATTGTTCTTGACCCGGTGAACTTGGACGTCATCAAGCGCGGGATCCAGACTGGCGTGAAGAACTACATTGGCGGGAATTGCACAGTATCGCTGATGCTAATGGCGTTGGGCGGACTGTTTCAGGCCAAACTCATCGATTGGATGACCTCCATGACCTACCAGGCAGCCTCAGGCGCTGGCGCCAACAATATGCGCGAGCTGGTCAAGCAAATGGGTAGCATCCATGCCGTTGTGAAGGACAAGCTTGAAGATCCGGCGAGCGCGATTCTCGACATCGACCGCACTGTGGCTGAGCATATTCGTGGTGACCGCTATCCGAAGGAATTCTTCGGCGTGCCGCTTGCGGGTTCCATAATTCCATATATCGACAAGCAACTCGACAACGGCCAGTCTCGTGAAGAATGGAAGGGTCAGGCCGAGACCAACAAGATCCTTGGGCGCGATGCGGCGCCGATTCCGATCGACGGCATCTGCGTGAGGGTCGGCGCGATGCGCTGCCACTCCCAGGCGCTCACTATCAAGCTGACCAAGGACGTGCCGATGGATGAAATCACCGAAATGCTTGCGGCACACAATCCCTGGGCAAAGGTGGAGCGCGAGCGGAGCATGCGGGAACTTACCCCGGCGGCAGTGACTGGCACCTTGACCGTGCCCGTTGGCCGGTTGCGCAAGCTGAATATGGGCAAGGACTATCTGGGCGCGTTTACCGTGGGCGACCAGCTGCTCTGGGGGGCGGCAGAGCCGCTGCGTCGCATGCTTCGAATCTTGCTCGAAGCATGAACAAATAGAGCGACTAAGCTTCGGGTGAGTGGGTCTCAGAATGTCGCAAAGACCCCCCAATTTCAGGCGCTTTACCCGATTTAGACCGACTGGTAAAAGCCCATCGCTCGGCTATATTTAGTTGCGGTTTGTAAAGAGTATTACTATTATACCGATATAAGTTGCGGTTAAATAAAGACTAAATACATGGGAAGACGCACAACGGTGAGCGCGCACAGCACGATTCATAGGGGGATGATGGGGATCGTTGCTGGGCTGCTGGGTTTGCTTCTTGGCGCCCTGCCATTTTCCGCCCACGCACTTGCGCTAGGAAAGCTCAAAGTTCATTCGGCACTGAATGAACCACTGAACGCCGAAATCGATTTCGCTTCCGTTACGGAGAAGGAGTTAAAGGGCCTGAAGGCTCAGCTCGCGTCGCGTGCCGACTTCGAGCAGGCGGGAGTTGAGCGCCTGCAGTTCCTCTCGCAGATCAAGTTTGTTGTTTCGAAGCGGCTGGATGGAAGGTATTTCCTGCAGCTCAGTACCGATCAGCAGATAGAGGAGCCCTTTCTTCACTTTATCCTGCAGCTCGACTGGCCGGGCGGCAGGCTATTGCGCGAATACACTGCTCTGATCGATCCGCCGTACCAGGTCGCCGGTCAGCCGGCGGCGATTGAGGTTCCGCGCTCGGAGCCGGAAGTGCCGCCGGTAGAGGAACAGTTGGCAGCTGCACCGGTCGCACCTCCGCCCGCGGCGCCGTCTGAGCCCACTGCCATGACGGAACCGACGAGACTGCCAGAAGCCGCGCCGCCAGCAGACGGCGCGCGCGAGACAGCGCCAGCCCCGACAGCTCGTCCCGAGCCGGAGTTGTTAGGGCCGGACGACGTCCAGAAGTCACGCGTTACTATCTCCCCGGATACAGGGTGGCCGGTCGAACAACCGGCCGCAGTCTCGACCGTGGAACCGCTCTCTTCTGCGCG
>SMTZ1_10007797_pt1 | contig 10707 bp, 5 predicted proteins | sample DeeMarSWOR136_30_FD_25667 | JGI IMG/M metagenome (IMG submission 25667) | reverse complement strand
CATTTAAAGTTAAATTTGAAATGCTTCTAAATTTTGTTTTGTGATTGTTTGCTTTTATCCGATAAGAATTAATTAAAAGTCATTTCATCCAAAGCGCATTCCGACCTCAATAAACCTTTAAAAATATATATAAAGAAATGTTACATAATCTAGTGCAGGATAGTTAATAAAATATTATTATAAATATTTTCGAAATAAAGCACCAATTATATATAATATAAATATATATTAAGAAATCTTTTAGAATCAAGCCAAATATGCGATCATCTTTCTGTAATATATCAACATCCCTGTTTATTGCTATTTTTTACTTGGTGAGATCACCACTCGATTTTGTCTTAGAGAAAAGATTTTAATTAGATATTGATCATAAATTTAATAATATTGAACCGTTCCAGATATTTAAGAACCGTTTCAAAGTTACAAATAGCATTCCTAAAAAGTCAAGAAAAAAACAGTCTTTTTTTATTAATGTAATTATTCTCTTAGCTCTAGAAAAGTATTAAAAAAGTCATTCCTGTAAGTGTTAACTAATTCGAAGATAGAAAGACGTGGTCATCTCGACTGATCCTGCACTCAAATTTATTTTATTTAAGTGCGGGGGAGTGCTGGTCCGGCTGGTTAGACGGAGAGATCTTAATGAATAGATTTCTTCCCGCCAATTCGGGACTCGAAATGACAATTTTATTAACCGTATAAAAAATAATATGTTAGTATTAATTTTAGCAGACTAAAGTGAATCAGCATTTTTATTAAAAAGCTGTAGCACTTTTACTCTGTGATAATATTTCTTTTTAAATCCTTCCGGTAATTTAAATGATACACTTCTTTATCGCTTATTTGATAATTAACCAGGTAGTTGAACAATAATCAGGAGTAAATGAGAAGGAATGTACAGTCGAAGATTCAGTGAATCGAATAATAATAAGAACAACAGCTTACAAGTAAGGACACCACCTGAAAAGAATAAGCTTTTATTCTATTGATTGTCTGGTCCACAATAATAAGAGTAAAAAGATTTTTCCTTTCTTATTTTTTAAGAATCTTAACTGCCCAGTCTCTGGTAGATGGATTTTGTCCATCAGGGAATTTTGGTAAAAAAAGCATTCCACTGTTATCTGTATTTACAGTAATATTCTCTCTCCATTCACCATTGCTTGGATTAAACCATTGGATATAATATGAAGTCCTGGGTATAAACTTACTTAATCTTGGCAATATTGATTGATTTTCAAAGTAAAGCAAAGCGAAGTCTTTTGCAGGGGTACGCATCATAAATGACCAACCGTCCAGACCGTTTTCGGGACTATTCGGGGCTTTTTGTGGATGAATATTTTGAGAGCTAAGCTCCAGTTTTTGGTATTTATCTCCCTCAGACATAATAAATGAAGAAAGGTGTCGCATATATTTACCCGATTCGAATTTTAAAGCATCCCAGATATGGTGCCGGAGGCCAGCTGGTTCACCAGTTGTGGTAATATCATAGGAGGATGTACCATGTACATGGCCCGATAATCCCCCGGAAAGAACTGAACCATACATTTGGGCCCGTGAGAAATAGTTATCCCGATCAGAATTGGCAGGCGGACGTTCACCGTTTGGCATATTTATTTCGTGATCCCATCCGGTATAATAAGGTTCAAAATTTATGGCAGGGTAGGGAGGATCAAGCTTGAATAGGATTTCAATGGCCTGGTAAACCCCATGATCGCGCGGCTTGTTTCCTACACTGTGCATGGTGAGCCAGGGGCAATCCTGATAATGACCAAATTGGGTGAAAGTAGAATTATTAATGAGGGTCGTGTAGGGTTGTTCAAACGGCAATGGTCCGTATTTTTCCAGATGGTAGGTCAGAGCTTCGTTAAATTCGTCGGCAGTGAGGCTGTATTCTTTGGGGATCCAGTCGAGATGGATACCGCTGAATATAAAATTGTAGGCACCATATCTGGATATCAGGTATTGAACGTATCGCGCATATGATTCATTAAAATCAAAATATGCTTTCCACGAGGGACACATGTCCCTTCTTACGGTCTCCAGTAAAGGCACAAAACCCTGGTCTGACAAATACTGCATCTTTTTGTCCAGGCTCTGGAAATATTCAGGAATAATGTTATTAAAGTCAGCTACGCCAGGGTGTACACTTGACATTTTAAATGGTTTATTACCATATTCATCGCGCATATTTTTGGCAGTCATTTGACCATCTTTGACCAGATAATCAAATTTTTCCCAGGCATTTCTGAGAAATATACCGTTGGAATCGGCATATGTACTGGCATGGCAATCAGATTCCCAGTTTGGAAAACAAGCTATCATGCTGACAGAATTATAACCCTGCCCCTTTCGATAAGCCACGGCATCTTCAAACCCAATACCCGGACCAGGCACAAAATTTCGTGCAGCAGCAATGTTCCTAAAAGGTAACCGCCAGGTGGCTCCGGCAAGCCAGGTATCACCTATCAGCAGAAAGGGAGTACCATCAGCATATTGCAATGCATGTCCATTAGGTGTGGGGCGGATGAAACCACGGCGGTTAGGGTTTTGCAATTTCTCTTCTTTACTCCAGTCAATGGCAGTGAATTCACCCGCCTGGTTGTTGAGTCCTTTATCATCAGGTTGGTTTGAACCGCTTATCCATTGCCATTTTCCTGGTTTTATCGCTATGATACGTACAAGAAAAATATTGCTGCCATCCCAGAAACCATAAACCCGTTTTGAAAAATCAGGGCCTTTTAATTCCACCCAGCAGGTTACATCCGTATAGTAATTGTTATAATCCTTTTCTGCTTTCATTATAATTTCTTTCATTTCCCAAACGTGAATAACTGAGGAGATATCGGCCCTCAGCATATTTATAGAAATACTTATAAATAATAGAAAAATGATACGGAAAAATATGAGGTTTTGGAATCCATTATTCATAATAAAACTCCTTTTATAAATTAGTAAGCATAATCAGACTTTTTCTACAGGTATATTTCACTTACAACTAATTTGTAGTAAATTATTTAAAGAAAAAAATGATTTATATAATGTTTCCCCATAGTTCGCTAAAGTATTATTTAATGTGACTATTCCCTTAGCTCCGCAAAAATATTATAAAAAAGTCATTCCTGTAGATGTTAACGAATTTGAGGACAGAAAGACGCGGTCATCTCGACCGATTCCAAGAGCTGTATCAAAAGGTACATATTGTGCATAATTATAAGTTTTATTAATTCTAGACGATCTATTAACTCACCCCCCAACCCCCCGTCTGTTGCCGGACATAGCCTCTCTTTAAAAGAGAGGGGGCGAAGGCCTGTCAGGATGGCCCTGAATGTCTGGACAGACATTTTATGCCTGTTGAAACAACTCAAAATATTAATGTTATCTTCCTTTTTTCAACGAATATAAAGTCCTCGTTTTATAATTCTATCCTGAAGGGTGTCGTCTACCTCACTTTAAATTAATTGAAAGTTTCTAAGAGCTATAACAATAATTATATTAATTTTATTAGTAAGAATCTTTGCGATAGTTGCATATGATATTTTACAATTGAACAAGTTCTGGTATTTGGGAGTAAAAAACATAGTGATCATTTTCCTCTTCATGTCGAACTGAAAGTTACCAATACTGATATAATGTTGATGAATAAAGTTTTTTAATTTTTAGAAATTCATATTGTATTAGCCCTTAAAATAAAAGAAGGTAATCAAGTATGTCTAACTCGGACATAAAACGGCTTGAATCATTTTTAGTAAAAAGATTTGGTTTTAAAATTCCCCAGGGAGTGGAATTTAAAAGAACAACTCAGGAAAAATTAAACGAATGGTTGAGAAAAAATGAAAAAAACCAGAGCAAAATTGTTAATCTTTCAATGAATGATTTTTTAACTGAAGAGTGTGTTTTCAATCCTGCCATCGAGAAGGTTGTTTCCGAAACCATCCACAGAGAGGGTTTAATAATTTATGCTGGTATTGTATCATATGAGGAACGAGGTAAGGCGGCACTGGCGACTGGTGGTTACACCTTTAATAATTTAAAATGTCTTGAACAGCAGGGTTTGATTACCAGGTTTTTATCTTACCAGGGTGAGAGGAGGAAGCCATCACCATTATGTAAGTATGCTTTGAGTGAAAATATTAAGGTTTACTTTGTTGATGAAGTAAAGGTTATAGATAAGAATGATAATCTTTTGCTGGATAAAAAAGTAAGAGGTAAAACAGAGAATATTTTAAAATTTATTTTAATGCTCAATGAGGAAATTAAAGAAAAAAATATAGATTCAACAAAAGTATTTGTGCTTTTCCTGGATGATGATTATAGCTTACTGGATGAACATGCTCACTACATTTTAATTGCCAGTTGGGTACTCTCTTATGTTAAGTCATCCACAAAAGAAATTGAGGGATTGATTGATAGGTGTCAAGGTGTAGGATTCGTAAAAAACGGAGGTGTTAGAATTCATTTCCCGCCTTTCTTGGCGAATAGAATACTGAGAGGGGAAGTAATTAAAAACTATCAAGCATTAATAATAGAGGCAATTAAATTAGATCTGGATTTGGGAGAAGCTGAAGCAGAAACAAGCTTAAGCAGATTAATTAGATTAATTGAAAAGATAAAAAATTTACCCTCAAATTTAATTATAACACCGGAAAACTTACCCTTAGTAGTCGATCATGAAGAGCTAATTTTAATCCGAAATATTATGAAGAAGTTCTTTTATTCAGGTGGGAGAGTTACCAAACCTTATACCCGGAAGAATGTTCATGAATCAGAGAATTTTTTGAGTAATTGGTTGGGACAATTCACTTTTATTCTGCAGGGAGATCAAGGTACAACAATGCGAAATTGGTTATTAATGAAATTGGGACAAGGTTATGCCTTTGATTCTTCAGTAATTATTCAATTTTTAATGGATAAGAACTTTGAGGAGCAACGAATTGTTGACATTAGAAACACTCCTCACGCTCATCAACCTCAGGAACAACCAAAAGTGGAAGGGATGGAAGATCTAATTAATCTGGATACTGAGACATTACGGGTATATTATGGAGATTGGGATGTGGATTCATTTATTGCGCGTTATAAAAAGAGAACAAGAGTAAGTTGGTTAGCAGATGGAAGATACCTAAGAACCAAAGTGCAACCAGAAAAAGGAATATTATTTTATCCCCCCTCTCGTCTTTTGAAGATCTGTTAAAAGATTTTTAAAAATATATAACATTCTGCTTAATTCATAATACAGAAAGTAATTAAATAATTGTTCATTCTTAACTTATCACGGTTTTCCTCTGCGGGATTCCTAATGGAAAAAACCGTTGTAAAGTTTTAATGGGAAAAATGGAGTAGTTTCATAAATTGGTGGTATAGCATTTATACTTGATTAAATTTCCTCCCCTTGACAAGTAGCAAAATATTTTTTAGCTTGAAAAGCAGATAAGAATTTTCTATTCTTTTGTTTTTAGTTGTACACAAACTGTAAAGCTCCGCTTTTTCATTAAATATGTTTTAATGCTTCTCCTATTCGGGGAAGGAAAATGATCTGATTTGCTTATGAACTAAAAGTAATCAGACATTTATGTATTACATAGATCGATTGGTTAAATCAATATTTTATAAGAGCAAAGATTTTGAAGCAAGGTAATATATAAGTCACCACAGGGTCAGCAGATTCCCTCTTTGGTATAAGATCCCCCATTATACCAAAAGCTGACTCTGTGGCTTTTTATCGACTCTGTAAAAGTAGCATATTGGCTGCTGACGATTATTGAAATTTTTCAGGTATTCGTCAATTACACTCTTAAGCAGGAAAAGGTATTTTAATTTACTTACATTTGAATAATGCAGAAAAAATATATCAGGAGGTAATTTTCTAATATTCATAAAATAATGTAAGAGGAATAAGAGGATGAAAAATTTAATTCTTAACACTCTAAGATTTACCGGATTCTTAACCTTAATTATGTTATATGCTTTTGGGAATTGTCAACAGCAACCTAAGTCAGAAACGGAGATAAAACCATGGGTTGGAAAGTGGGTAGTTATAGAAGGGACTGATTCATCAGGTGTGAAATTTTCTGAATCAGGTGTTTATCACTACTATGCGAATGGAACCTTTTCAAGTCAGTTGATAACATCATTAGATCGCCCAGCTCTTACTTCAAATCCATCTACTCCGGGAGAATATGTAGCGGCTTTCGATAGATACCGTGCAGGATTTGGGAGGTATACAGTTAATGAAGCGGAAGGTACATTGATATATGAATATATTTGTAATTTACGTCCCCATCGAATTGAACAACCTACTAAAGTTTCCTTCAAAGTTGAGAATGATAAAATGACTTTGATTTATAATTTTGGTACCATAACTCTCAAGCGAGAAAAAACCGATTAATTATTTCAGAATATGTGTTGTGATTTAGAAAACACCTTGGTTTTTTAAATTATAAATATTATAGGGCAGGGATTTTTAACTCAAATATTTTAAATTAGTAGAAGGTGTGCCAGATCAGAAAATCTGGAGAGGGGAATAAGGTGGATTTAATATTGGTGATATTTGTAAGCATATTTTTCATTGCTCTGGTTGGTTGGTATATTTTCAGGATTAAACAATTTATTGAAAGAAGACCGTACCGGATGTAAATAATCACGGAAAGATAAGCCATTTATTGAATATTAAATTTGGATTGGGTAAGTCTTAATTTAGGTGTTTCGGGAGTGTTTTAGCCGCAATTGAAATTTTGAATCGAATTTATGTCTTATTTGATAATATCAATTATCATCACCTTAATTATTATATTTCTTTTTACACTGGCGGTGATTATTAGAAAGACCAGGAGAGCAATCAATAAAGTTGACTCTTCTGAGGATGAAGAGAGGCAAAAATCATCTATACAATACTATATGACTGATGGGGGATATTTAATAAGAAAGAATAAGGGAATTTGGGAAGTATTTGATACAAAGTCAAAAAATTGGGAAAAACCTACCTTTGATATGGGAGATATATTTAGTGCAAATTTGCTTTCAAATGAGGAGGCGGGAGAAGTTTTAAAACAAATGTTAAAATCATAGAAATTGATATTAGCAGGATTAATGTTAAATATATCCAATATACCCAGCACTTATTATCTATACCACCTGAAAATTCTCAATTACACCGACTGGTGTTCAAATTACATTTGGACAAATAGTATCAAAATCAGTAGTATATCGCATATATTTTAGAGTAAATCATAAGGTGTATGAACCTTGTAATTTATGTACTTTCTAAAAGTGGCTCCATACCTGACGAGTGTTTCAGCCAAGTTGGGTAACAAACATGAATTTACACAAAAACTGATACCTGACTCGATTTTCAAATTAATAAACTAAATTAGTACTATCATTTTAACAAAATCCCTATTAATCTCTTTTAGTGTTGATATGGGTAGTATCTGTTAAAGGTATTTTCATCATACCTTGACGTCACTTCAAATCCAGTTTTAGGGGGAAAAATTTTTGAAAGTCTTTTTAATATACATACGGGACAAGGATTTCTATAATGTCCTCCCCGAGGAATTCGGAAATTCTCAACCGGGAGGAAAATTTAAAGTCATGGCTTTCCCACCACTGGGAATTCAGACGCTGGCACCTGTTTTACGTCAACATGGACATGAAGTTCTTTTATTTGACACCTGTCACCCCCAGATGAAGGAAATACATATCGTTCAGGCTGCCTTGAATGAAAATCCTGACGTTATCGCCCTCTCTTTCTTATCAACAACAACTTACCTGCTAGTTAAGAATATGGCTAGGCAATTGAAAACAACTATGCCTGACACCCCAATAATCGTAGGTGGTCCGTTTGCATCCTTGAATGGGATAAACATCCTGAAAGACTGTAGTTATATCGATTGTGTTGGAGCGGGTGAGGGCGAGGAACTATTCCCCGATTATCTTAACAACATCGACAATCTTAGAGTAGTACAAGGTTTGACCTGGAGATCTGAAGACGAGGTTGTCCAGAATCCACTCCGACCCATTATCAAAAACCTTGACCAGTTTCCCTATCCTGACCGTTCAAGCCTCCCTATTGAATACATTGAGTCGATGCCGTTGGATGTTCCTGTAGTTCTCTCACTGGACCGTTTCTGTATTATGCAAACATCCAGGGGATGTCCATTCGATTGTATTTACTGTGATATACCCACTTTAGCACAAGGCAAATGGCGGTATCGATCCCCAGAACATGTGTTGGGGGAGATGCAACAGCTTCATGATCAGGGATATAAATCTATTTATATTACCGACGATCACTTTCTGCTCAAAAAGGAGCGGATTCATGCCATTTGTCAGGGGATTATTGAGAGAAAATTTAATTTTCGCTGGGGGTGTGAAGGGCGTGTAGATTCCCAGGCGGTTATTGAGGAGTTTCCGATTATGGCACAGGCGAATTGCAGTATGCTGGCCTTCGGAGTTGAAGCGGGTGCCCAAAAAATATTGAACCGGCTGAAGAAAAGACAAAATCTTGATCAAGTAGAATATGCCATCAATGAGGCAAAAAAACATGGTATTGATATCGCTCATGGTTTTTTTCTTGTTGGCTCACCAGATGAAAGTGAATCAGATATGCTCCAAAGCTTTCGCTTTGCAGCAAGGCTAAAACTGGACACTTTTGGCTTTAATCGTTTATGTGTATACCGGGGAACCCCGTTATGGCAGGAATATCTTGAGAGGGGAATTATTGACGATGAGAAAGACTGGCATAAGTGGTTCAAATGCTCCGATATAGACCCAACTGTTCTCCCTAGTGAGAGGGTTAACCGTATCCGCATGAAAGGGTATTTACGCCTTTTTGGTTATCGGATTTTATTTAGACCTATACAAACATTTAAACTCATTCGTAAATTTAGCCAGTACATGAAATATTCAGAAATATTACAATTACTTTGGAGCCCCTTCCGAAGAAAGAATCTCTCACGAAAACCCGAGCTTCCAGCCAGATTGGAGACAGAAAAACTGGCAGCAACGGTTACTAATACATATTAGAAATGATTTATTTCCCTTAATATTTGGTTGAACTATCTGTTGAAATGCCATCCAAACCAATCCAAATGGTTTAAAGAATTATAATTGGATTATTAAAAACAAATAAAAGAGAGGCGCATTTAAAAGAAAATAGATTTACAGTCAATTGTATGAATCGACGGTCTTCTATTATTAGATCAGGTGTATTTGTAATTGTCTAAGATTCCATTATTAAATCCGAAATATTTTTCTTAACGGTATTCCTCGCGATCTTTTTATAATAAATATGTTAATCCTTATGAACATATAATTTTAGCTTTATCTAATAAAAAAGTAAAACTTGAGTTAGTTTGAATTATGAAGAAAATACTGCAGATATATTTTGTTTCGTTCGTCTGTTTAACCAGTTTAGTTACTGCTCAAAGCGTCAGTTTACATTATGATACAACCTTATCTCAGGTAAACTACGCAGCGAAGGTCCTGAAAAACTCCCTACTGACGCAGGGTTTTTCCATTCAAAAGGCACCGGCTGATTATTCCATATCTTTGGTAATGAATCCGGAAAAGTTAAAGGCTGAAGCATTTACGGTACAGCTGAATAACAATAGGATCATAATAACAGGAGGTAACGGGAGAGGGATCATTTACGGATCGCTGTCGCTTGTTGAAGACCTGCGCAATGGCATTTCTATCCAGAACATAAAACTAAAAAGCGAAGCTCCCCAATTGCCATTCCGGGCCATTAAGTTCGATCTCCCATGGGATACCTACCGGCATAGTTATGCCCTTAGCCAGCACCAGGAAACCTGCAAAGATCTGAAGTACTGGGAGGCATTTCTCGATATGATGTGTGAGAACAGGTTCAATTCCCTCACATTGTGGAATCTTCATCCATATACATTCCTGATCAAGCCGAACAATTTTCCGGAAGCGAGCCCCTGGAATGATGAAGAAATGAAAGAATGGAAAGATCTGTTCGGAGGGATCTTTCAAATGGCCAGAGAACGAGGCATCGACACCTACATCATGCCCTTCAACATATTTGTAACCCCTGAGTTTTCGAAAGCACATAATGTGGCAATGGATAACCTGGAACATCATCATTTCGTAAATGGCGATACCTCAGAGATTATAAAGCGTTACACCCGTGAATGCGTCACCCAGATGCTTCAGGAATATCCTGATTTAACCGGGATAGGCCTTACCCTTGGCGAAGGTATGGGAGGAATGACACCGCAGCAGCGCGAAGACTGGATGAGGGAGACCATCATCGAAGGTATGCATCTGGCAAACCGCAAGTCAAAACTCATTCACAGAATACCTTTTTCCGGCAGTACAGGATCATTAGGCACTACCACGGTTGAAATGGAACAGATAACACGTAAAGGAATCGAAGAGGAAGCGTCTATGGATTGTTTTGAGAATCCGGTGTGGGCGAGTCTTAAATTTAATTGGTCGCATCCGCATTCCACCACAAAACTGATAAAAGTACATGGTGGAAAGTTATACGGAACATATTGGAAACCCCAGCCAGAGAATTACATGATTATATGGACAGTACGTAATGAGGATTTCTTTTGTCTGCGATGGGGAGTAGCCGATTTTATCCGCCAACATATTGAGAAGAATACTCCCAGTTATGTGGGCGGTTATTTTATCGGATCGGAAACATATATTCCGGCAAAAGATTATTTCACCAAACCAGGTTTT
>SMTZ1_10017011_pt1 | contig 10708 bp, 8 predicted proteins | sample DeeMarSWOR136_30_FD_25667 | JGI IMG/M metagenome (IMG submission 25667) | reverse complement strand
TTAATGAACTCTCTGACTTCAACTGTGGATTGAGGGTCTAACCCTAATGTGGGTTCATCGAGGAACAGCACTTTTGGCATGTTAAGCAACGCTCTTATCACGTTCATTCTTTGTCTCATGCCTGTTGAGAATGTGCCAACTTTGGAGTCCTTCCACTTGCTAAGTTGAACCAGCTCCAGCAGTTCATCGATCCTCTGGTTGAGAAGATTTTTTTGTATGTTGTAGAGTTTTCCGAAAAACCGCAGGTTCTCCTCAGCTGTCAACCGGTCGTACATTATCATTTTTTCAGAAACTAGACCGATTAATTGCCTAACCTTGTTGTCCTGCTTTACTATGTCATATCCGCCGATTGCGGCTGTGCCCTCTGTGGGTCTAGTTAATGTGGAGAGCATTCTTATAATCGTGGTTTTACCTGCTCCGTTTGGACCAAGTAAACCGAACACCTCACTGTTTTTCACGTCAAACGTAACGTGATCCACGGCTGTGAATCCGTTGAACTTCTTTGTGAGGTCTCTTACTTCAATCATAGCATCGCTTTCCAATAGGACTCACCATTATGATAATATGTTTCGGTGCAATATATCGCACCAAAATATAAATATTACTTTTACATCTAGGGAGACCTGAAAATCATGCACCCCGAACACGAAGAAAAAACAGCTGCAAAATGGCTTAAAGAGTCACAAAAAGGTTACATGCGTATCGCATTACTGATTCTTTTGAGCAAAAAACCTTGTCACGGATACGAGATGATGAAAGAAGTTGAAGATAGAACCGAAGGCTTCTGGAAACCAACCGCTGGAGGCGTCTATCCAATACTTCAGAGCCTAGAAAAAGCGGAATACATAAAGGGCGAATGGGGTCTTCAGAAAAGAAGACGTAAAATTTATCACATCACCGAATCCGGAAAGCTCATTCTTGACCGAGCCCTCTTGAAGCATAGTCAAATTGCTGAAAGTATGAACACCCTGTTCGAAAAGTATGCAAGAGCGGTATTGGATTTGGACACTGAGGCAGTGACAATGCCGCGAATGCCAAATCCCTTTTCAATCTTCCTTGAAGAAAAACCAAAGAATAAGCTAGATGCTCTTGAATTGAAACGTAACCGTATCCAGCACATGATTGAGATGTTGCAAAGCGAGTTGCAGATAGTAGATAACAGGTTGGCTGCTTTGAACAAGCAAAAACAGAAACTTGATAAGGATTCAGTTTCAGTGGGAGAATAGGAAAAGAAGGAGTTGTTGCTTTTGGATTCAAACATGTTGGCTTACATTTTGAATATTGTTTATCTTGTGTTTGTGTTCGGTTTCTCGTTTTTCTCTCAGAAACTACAGGTTAATTTGGTGTTGGGTAGGATATCTAAGTCTTTAATCAAGCTGCGGAAAATGCGTGACAAAGCCAAAGACGAGGCTCTCTCAGCTATTCTTGAGCTGGGAAAACCTGAAAGTGACCCAAAGCCTAGACTTGAAGCACTTCTTCAATTCTTTTCTATTCAACCAAACAGCATGGACCCGTCTGGAGTAGTCCATAGGCTGGAATATTTAGTTGACATAGCAGACGCTAGGGTCAAAGAAGAGATTAAAGCATTGGCTCCTTCCGCTGACGAGAAGCAGATCCAGAATCTGCAGAATCTGGTGGAAACAGCTAGGGGCTTGAATTCTCTTTATCGTACTGTTCGGCATCATTATCTGACGGGGAAAAAGGGCGGCACTGTCTATAGTACTGTGCAGATTCAGATGGAGCTGCCTATGATTATGGAAGAGGCTGAAGCCTATTTTTCGTTTATAGATGCTTTCAAGCAGGGCAAGCCAATCGGTGACGGTGTGGGTCCGTTGGTTGCCTCCAAGCTGATGGCTGATGCTAGCCTGCGTGAAGTGGCAGAGGATATGGTTGCTGCGGAAGTTACTGTTGAGGGCAGAAGGGTTGTTGTTACGAGGGCTAAGGGTCCGGGTGGAACTGTTGGGAAGCCGGGGGATGCTGTGGCTAAGCTGATTGAGGAATATGATGGGAAGGTGTCATTGATTGTGATGGTTGACGCTGGGCTTAAGTTGGAGGGTGAAGATTCTGGTTATGTTGTGGAGGGTGTTGGGGCGGCGATTGGCGGGGTTGGGGTTGAAAGGTTCAAGATAGAGGAGCTTGCCACTAAATATGAGGTCCCAGTGTATGCGATGATTGTCCGGCAGTCTCTGAAGGATGTTTTGTCGCCGATGACCGATGCGCTGATCAATTCTGTTGATGAGGTTGTTAAGAGGCTTGGACGGGTTATTCGGGAGCGAACAAGAGAAGGGAGCACTGTGTTAGTTGTTGGGGTTGGCAACACAATCGGTATAGCCTAACCTTTGGATTGTTTCTATTCTTTATGTCCAGCGAAGGTGCGGATAAGCAAATCGAAATATAAGACTATGCAGCTTTAGTTTTTGCTGTTGGAAATTCGGCTATGTTAATCACTGTTTTTGATCCTTGGAAATCCCAGTTGTGCACGTGCCCGGACAAGTTGACCTTTAATCCCTATACTGGGTGTGACCACGGGTGCATCTACTGCTACGCTTCCTCGTACATACCCCGATTTTACGATTGTAGACCCAAAAAGAACCTGCTTTCTAGGCTGAAGAGAGAGGCTGCACGATTGAATGGCGAGTTGGTTTCCATATCTAACTCTTCGGATCCTTATCCGCGGCTGGAACAGAAGATTGGTTTAACCCGAAAATGCTTGGAGATATTGGCGGAAAGCTGTTGCAGGCTCCAGATAGTCACGAAATCTGATTTGGTGATCAGAGACATCGACATCCTGAAGAAAGTTCCTTGTGTGGTTTCAGTTACTGTTCTCACCGCTGATGATAGGCTCTCTGGAAAGCTTGAACCCGGTGCTCCTGTTTCTTCGAGGCGACTTAAGGCAATAGAAACTTTGGTTAAGGCGGGCATTCCCACTACCGTGAGAATTGACCCTGTTATTCCCTTTCTTAACGATGATTTGGCTGAGCTTGTGGAAACCGTTGCCAGTTTAGGTGTGCTGCATATTACATGTTCATTATATAAGGTGAAGCCTGACAACTGGAGGAGATTCAGCGCAGTGTTTCCAGAAGTCGCAGAGAAACTGAGACCATTATATTTCAGTGAGGGGGAGAGAATCGGTCGTTCCACGTATTTACCTAAGAATCTAAGGTTTAGCTTGATGAAAAAAGCAAAAGAGCTGGCGGAAGAACACAACTTGAAGTTTGGATGCTGCAGGGAAGGATTCAGCTTGAATTCTGCAGTTTGCGATGGCTCATGGGCAATTTAAATGCATAAATAGATGAAAGATTTGATAGAGCAGGGCTTCTCTGTTTTTCTGAAAAAAGCTTGTTTTCAACATAGAAGTATTATTAGTCTTCAAATATGATTGAGGGCTTTGTTCAGGGGAATGGTGCGGGGGGTGGGACCCACACCCAAGTTTACTAGTAAAAGTATGCTTAAGATATGCTTGAATGAGAATTTGCATCCGTGGTCAAATGGAGACATCTGCCGTAACCCCGCTTTTTCTATGCTCTGAGAGCTGTAGACTGTTGTCTTCTGTAAACTGTGACTGTTAGCGCAACATGAATAGATTAAGTAGTGATCAAATACGCAAGAACGAATGATACCGCGTTTAATATCCCATGCATCACGGCTGAAGCAGTGGTGTTTTCACCTGTCTTCTGCCATACATAACCCAAGACCATACCACCCGCACAGCCAGTGGCAACATTATACGGAGAAGCAGTAATGTGCATAAGTCCAAACATAAAAGAAGCAAGCAAAAGCCCCTTCATCTTTCCAAGCGTGTTTTCAAAACCTTTCTGAACAAAACCTCTAAAAGCCAACTCTTCAATAGGTCCAACTAGAACCAAGGAGATGACAACCAAAGCAGTCAGTTGAAAAGCGTCTCTAGGCATTACTGCCTCAGCATAAGCTTCTGCCATGGGGCTAGGACCAAAAACAATTGTCAAGACGGATACAATGCCTGCCCCTAGCAAGTAAAGAGGTACCACAGCCAGTGAAACAATCGCCAAGATTTTAAGACTGACTCTTTTCAAACCCAGCTTCCTTAAACCTGCACCTTTGTACCTAGCGAATAACAGGGTGATCGCTAAGACAATGATCTCATCAATAGGGACTACTATGAGACCAATTGGAAAAGGCAAGTCCAATGTTACATATTCAACCATAACATAAACCGTCAAAATCACTCCTAGCAACGCAAGAGAGCAAGCCAATGCTAGTTTTGCTCCCCACTTAGACTGATTTTTCACCTACTTTCTCCTCAATTAATTCAAAAGCTTCCCATTCACGATGTCTGCCAGCTCAGTTCTTATAACTTGTGCAAAAATACCTTGACTGCAACTAATTGCCACTTCATTCTAGTCCAGAGGGCTAGGTTTACATATACGTTTATAATCCACGTTTTGCGTGGTGCTCGACCGCTTGGAAGCAGGCCGCTTTACGCGCGCGAGAATGCTCAATTTAAAAAAAGTTCAATAAAGTCCAGAAGAGCGAAGAACCCAGTATCGAATTGGATTTTTTGAATATTAAACCAACAAATAAAGCTGGAATAATATTCCCCAACATATAATTCGTTAAGATTAAGGTTATGTTGCGATACCAAATGTAGTTTACTGCGTGCAGTAGACCGAAGAGTATAGAACTTAAGATTAACCCTTTAGAAATTAGCTTTTCGCATGATAACCCTTTGTCAATTTTGTAAATCGAGAACACAATAAAGAACGCTTCCAAGGGACCGTAGACAAGCAAGTATGGCAAGAACAATAGAGGATTTAGATTCCAAGACCAGCCTGCATAATCCAGAAAGACGTACGAATAACATCTGATAATCAAAAAAGGAGCAGCCAAGATTGACCCATAAGCAATACTTTTCTTCCAATTTATTAGGGTGAATCCGTAATCTTTCCAGTTCTCTTTTCTAACAAAGAGGATTATCAATGGCAACATTCCAATAAAAACAAACTCCAAAATCAGCTTAACATAGTCATTGGTGATAAATTCTAGTCCAAAATTTTGAGTTAAGAAAATTAATGTCAAGGGCAAAAATAGCAATGTAAATAACCAATTTCCAAAAGCATCCATTAACATGTTTTTACGAGTCAAATTTTTACATCTCTGTGCGCATCTTTCAATGATTAGGGGTATGTTATTTTTCGTTTAAGCTTTTATGCTCTTTTCTCGCGCGTGTGCAAATTTAGTGCGGGGGGTGGGATTCGAATCCTCTACAGCGTGGAGATGTCTCCCGTAGTACAAACTTTTTCTTGGTTTTTCTATCTATTTGATATACCCGCTAGAATAAACCGTTAACTAACCGTTAAGCATTATTCTAGACGACAAAACAAAATGCGCGCGCATCCCCTAACCAGTCATAGCAAAAACTAAACTGTTGTGAAAAGATGGAAACAGCACTGTAGCCAATAATGCTCTTACTACGTTATCGGACAATAAGCACTGAACTTCTTGCATGCATACTTATGTCGTCGCTGACGCTGCCAAGCAGGTATCTTCTTACGCTGCTTAATCCTCTGCTTCCTACAACGATGATGTCAACATTCGCCTTTTTTGCAACTTTTATTATTATTTCTGCGGGGCTCCCGTACTCCAACATCTTGTCAAATGAAATGCCTTGGACTTTGGTTGCTGCATCTTTTAGGATACATTCACCGACGGTTCCAACACAATCCACTACTTGTGGTCCTCCAATCCGAATGAGCTTATCCTCTTCAACATGTACTAAAGCCAAGTTTGAGCTATATTTCTGGGCTAATTGAACAGCATATTCAAGCGCCTTTTCTGCATATTTAGAACCGTCGACTGCTGTAATTATTTTCTCAACTTTCGGTTTCTTTTTAACAATCATGACAGGGCATTCAGCATGCCTTGCAATTTTCTCTGTAACGCTCCCTAAAGAGTAACGATCAGATTGAGTTTCAGCACGATTTCCTATAACAACCAAATCATATTTCTCGTCCTTAACTAACTGGAGCAAGAATTCAGCAGGGTCTTCGTAAGTAACTAACCTAGCATCAACTGTTATGTCAGCCTCTCTGAACAGTTCCTCAGCGTTTCTGATGATTTTTTTGCCCGCCTGCAAGTATGCTTCGTCAATTTTATGCAAGATTGAGTGAGGTAACCGATATTGGGCTTTTAGTTCAGGATGCATAAATTCGTGTGAGACAACATGAACCACAGTTACTTTTGACTTGAATTTTCTAGCAAGTGAAGAAGCGAGCATTTTAGCGTGAAGACAAGAATGCGAACCATCTACAGGAACAAGGATCTTCCGAAAAAACTGTTTGTTACTCATGATTCTCATCATACCAATCCGAAGTTGCATATTTTAAGTTTCTTGATTATTGTGGTTAACATGACATTACAGTTTCACAGAATTCTCACATTTTATCTCTAAGTATGTGCGTCAAGTCGGTCTTGGTGAGTATACCAATTAGTTTTTTAGAATCAACCTCGTCAACAACGGCAATACGCCCTATTTCGTGTACCCCCATTTTTTTGAAGACATCTAACGCAAGCTCTTCAGCATAAACAACAACAATGTTCCTTTGGGCTATATCGCGAATTAGAACCTTGTCTCTTTCCCCTTTTTCAACATTCGCGGCATCCTCCAAGGTTATAATACCGATGAGGTCTTTGTGTTCATTAAGAACAGGATATCCTGTGTGATGATGTTTCGCCATAAAATCCAAGAATTGGTTGACAGTGAAATCTGGAGATACCGTTTTGACATTCTTTGTCATAACATCTTTGACTTTGAACTGGGAGAGGACAGCTATTTCTTGTAGGGGTCGAACTGGAACAGGCACATAGGCTTCTTTCATCTCGTTTAGCTCTTTGAAGGCATTTCTTCTTTTTTGTACGGCTGTCTCGATCACGTGTGCAAATGCGTCTGGCTGAAGTTCTATTACTCCAGTGTTTATCACTCCCGCCTCTACTGCAGAATAAAAGAAATCTTCTCCAGCCTTTGTTCTAATTATGACGGTAGACCACTCCTCGAGCGCACTTCCGACAGAAATGTCTGCCAGTTCTGACGAAAAATCGGCGCATGTTTCACAACTAGTCAAGATGTGCGGTTTAACCTCGGATAATGGAACCCTTGTTGTGCCTTTGTCTGTTTCAACGAGTAGTTCCTTTACGATGTTTAGTCTTTTGATTTCTGAAGGTTTAATTTTGTAAGTTTTTGACAGGTAGTTAAGTAGGCGACCAAAAGAAAGGGTCCAAAAACAAAAGAGTCCGATTATTACTTTCAGGTTTCCAGTGATTTTATGTTCCCAAGCCTCAAGCTTACGAAGAGCTAACACGTGACAAGGAACCCCTACAAACGCTATGTTTGTTTTTCCATATTCGTAAACTGCACTCCCGTAAGCTCTAGCTACAGACGAGGGAAAGAATTTGCTGCCGACCGCAGAAAGTATATCGTCTGGAACTACTCCAACCAAAGCTTTAGGTTTAACGGGAAGTTGGGTTTCCGCCTGAGAAACTATTGCGCTGTCTATTATTCCATTTTCGATGGCGTTTGTTAAAAGCGTGGTGACGATGGCGCCGCCATGACCTAGTTTTCTAAGCTCCGGATCTGCTGCTTGAGCGAGCAATATTCTTCTGTAGTAACCTAAGCCTTCTCTTTTTATCGGTGAATCTGAAACAAATTTTAAGCTCTCACGCAAAAGCAGCTCAGAATGGGGGCAAATCTCATAGCAGATTGGACAGGATTCAATGTCGTTTGAACAATCAACATGGCTAATACTATCTTCATTTACGGTTATTGCATGAACTGGACATGCAGCTTCACATGCCCCGCAGAAGGTACAAAATCCAGATTTGATGATTTTACGTTCCAAGTCGTTGTATGCTATATAGCCGCCTTTTTTTGGTCCCAAATAACACCCTTAGAGATTTATTGTATGTTTAAAGAGTTAAAATTTTGGGTTAACATTGGTTGCGGCTCTAGTTCAAGATTCAATTTGAAGTAAAAGACAGTTGCGTTATAAGATCAGAGATGTCGAAGCTGTGGATAGCAAATCAAGAGCTAAAGCCGGAAATATTCCGAGAATAATAATTATGATGACCAACAGGTATATGGGCACTAGCAGTTTCTTCGGTTCTTTGATGTCCACATCGTTCTTGGGAGCTTTGGCATACAAGTAGTGAATCACTCTCAGAAAGTAAGCTGATTGAAGAACCGAGTTGGAAACTCCTACCAACGCCAACCAAGCAACACTCGACTGCAAAACTGAAGTAAAAACCATGTACTTAGCAATAAACCCGGCAAATAACGGCACCCCAGAAAAAGACAGGGCTGCACACACAAAAGCCAAACTTGTCAACGGCATCTTTCGTCCCATACCAGACAAATCCTCCAATGTTTCCAACCCCATTCTTTTGAAAACCCCAATAACCATGAAGGCAAGAGAGGTTTCCATGGCTGCAACAAAGAAAAAGAAAAGGTTACCATTAAGCCCAATAGAAGTTAAGCTGGTAATCGCTATCAGATTGTAGCCTATATCTGCAATGCAGACGTATGAAACCATTCGTTTAACGCTTTCTTGTGCTAGTGCGAACAGGTTTCCGACGATCATGGTGAGCGCAGAGAATATTGCAATAGTGAATCGCCAATCGACGACAGCTGGTGGTGTCAGAATGAACAGCAGCACTCTCAGCAGGATGTAGTAGCTACCTTGGTCTACAAGGGCAGACAAAAAAGCTGATGCAGAAGCTGGGGCAGCGGTATAAGCGTCGGGTAGCCACATGTGAAAAGGAACAATAGCTGTTTCGATAGCATACCCTGCGACTATAAAAGCAAACGCTACCAACAATAGCTGTGTGTTCCCTGTTGTCAGCAGAACTTGTTTGACAACCCAGAAATTGAGGGAGCCAGTAAGACCGTATATTAAGGATAGCCCATAGATTATGAAACCAGAGGCTATGATAACCATGATTAGATATTTCAGAGCAGACTCAAGAGATTCTCGGGATTTTCTGTAGGCTATGAGAAAACAGGAGCCTGCTGCTGTTGCCTCCCAAAAGATGAAAAGGGTAAGCAAATCTCCTGAAAACGTGGCTGCTATCACTGTGCCTGTTACGATAAGCAAGAGCGCATAATATCTTTCTGACAGACTCTCCTTTGGATTTATGTGCAGGACACCATACAGACATGAGATTGAACCAACCACCAGATAGGCTATCACCATGTAAACTGACACTGTGTCTACGAGAAACACTGTTGATAAGGGCGCCAAAATCGTGTCCGCGGATGAGATTTGAAGAACTGATTGTGACTGCCCAAAGTATTCTGTGACTAAACGGAAAACGCTGAAAGCGGCTACAGAAAAGGAGAGAAGTATCCAAGCAACCATTAAACGTTGCGGATCAAGTTTGGTTTTTCGCACAAGACGTAGGAGTGGAACGGTGAGTATGGAAAAAACCGTGAACACTATGGTTGGTAAAAGAACATCAACGATATTCATTAGTTGTAAGCCTCATCCTATTGATGTAACAGCATGAATCAGGTCAATGAAAATTCCAGGATAAATTCCCAATATCACTACAAAAGCTGCCAGAGCAATCATTGCAATGTTGATGAAGATATGGGGGTCCTTAATGTCATTTCTTTGGACTGTTGGAGATTCTAAGAAAACTTTCCAGAAATACCTTAGGACGTAAGCAAGACTGAAAACCGTCGCAATAAGCATCAGAACAGTAGGCAAGTAATATGAACCGTCTGAGCCAGCCGCAGTAACAGCCCCAACAAAAATATGAAACTCACTTATGAAGCAAGCAAATGGGGGAATGCCACCTATGCTGAAGGCTGCAACAGCAGAGGCTATCGCGGTTAGAGGCATCTTTGACGCTAAACCGCCCATCTCTTTGATGTTTCTTACGCCAGTCTGGTGCATAACTGCGCCGGCGGTCAAGAAGAGAAGACCCTTGCTTGCCGCATGATTAACTAAATGGAGGACACCGCCAGTTATTCCATCGGCAAAAGGAAAGAGGGACAACGCAAACAGGATGTAGCCCATGTGGCTTATGCTGGAATATGCAATTATTCGTTTGATGTCGGTTTCTGCCAATGCAAGGAAAGATCCATAGAAAGCTGACAGAACTCCGAAAAAACTTAAGATATACAAGAATTCATTACCGACAATAGGCATCATCGCAGAATAAACTGTTCCGAGAGATATTCGCAACACAGCGTATCCCCCTGCTCCGATTATTACGCCGCTAAGGAGTGCGGACATCGGTGCTGGTGCTTCACCGTGTGCGTCTGGAAGCCACATATGGAGGGGAACAATAGCCATTTTCACAGCGAATCCTATTGTGAAAGACGCCAACACCCAAGTCAAGACATTTGGATCTACGGTGGCTAGAATGGCTTGTGCCTGAAATATGTCAAGGGTGCCTGTAAGCATGTAGATGGCGCCGATGCCTAAGAGAACAAAAATTGCTCCAGCGTGCGTAAAGATGAAGAATTTGAAGGCAGTTTTGAAGGATTCTTTGTATCCCCATCCGCCTATGATAAAGTATGTTGGAACAAGCATGAGTTCCCAACAGAAATAGAAGAGCAGCAGATTGGATGTGATGAAAACTCCAACCAGCCCTATAGTGAGTAAGCTCATTAACGCGTAGTATTCTGGAAGCGACTTTTTTTCTTCCATATAATTTATGGAATAAACCGTTG
>SMTZ1_10007794_pt1 | contig 10708 bp, 3 predicted proteins | sample DeeMarSWOR136_30_FD_25667 | JGI IMG/M metagenome (IMG submission 25667) | reverse complement strand
AGAGGCACTTTCCCCCCGTCATCTCCCAGAACTTGGAGTCCATGCTGGCAACGTTGCACAATCCCATGGGGGCGGGTTTGGTATCCTGCCAGGCTTTGGTCAATGGAATACTTGCCGCGTGACTAACGATCTGGGCGATCCATTCGGCGCCGGCGGATTTGATTTTGACAAAGGTGGGGGAAAAATCCTTGATGTCGATGTCGAACATCTCGTAGAAGACCACCTCGAGCCCAGCATCCTCTACGTCCTTTTTCAAGTTAGGGCCATATTCATGCACCCATTTTGTATTCTCGGCGAGGATGGCGAACTTGGTGTACCCCAATTCCCCGTGCACGAATTCCTTCAGGAACTTTGCCGCCCACTTCTGCTGGCGAATATCGGAGTTGATCATGTGTCTGAAGAAGTATTTATACTTCTTGTAATCGTTCTTCACATTATTGGTCAAAGCAATGGAAGCCGTGCCGCAGGCAATATAGACGATCTTGTATCTGGGCAGATATGGTTGCAAGGCCAGGGCAACGCCGCTCGAATAGCAACCCACGAGCACGTCCACCTTGTCCTCCAGGACAAGCTTCTTCAGGGCCGTGATCCCCTTTTCGGGCCTCCCCTCCGTGTCGCCAATGAAAAGCTCCACCTTTTTCCCGTGGATTCCCCCAGCCGCATTAATCTCCTCAACGGCCATCTTGGCGGCGTTGTGAATCCCGATGCCAGGGACCATTTGGACCGGACCTAGCGAGCCGATTCGGATCGTCTCGGCCTTATTGAAATCGCGGTTCGCCGCGGGGGATCCCATGGCCGTCAATAACAGCACCAATACGCCTAGAGTTGCAATGAAAGCATATTTTTTCCCGCACATAGGCTCTTTCACCCCTTTCCTTTTTAGGGAAGATCGAATCAATATCTCCCCCTCATCGAGTTTTTGACCTATTTTCATTGACCCCATTTCTCACCTCCTTCCTTGTTCCCGAAGGTTCCAGAAGCACGCCTATCGCCTCATCGGTAATCATCCTTCACCTCCTCTCCGAGGTTCCTGACTCGCCCCTGGCACTCTTCGCAGTGAAGAAGCACACCCTTATATACCATACTATGAACAAAAGTCAAACGATTTTATGGTTAAAAGGATAAGGGGGTCATCTATCAAGTTGCGACCTGGCAAGGCCGTCTTGGATAGGGGGTCATCTATTAAAAAGCTGGCTTTGTCAAGACAAAAATATCCTGGTGGGTCTAAATGAATATTTAGCCCATGGAATAGAAAGAATAGGTGTCAGGCCTCAACATTTGACATTGCCAATTAACCTCTGATTTCTGTTCCATCCAATTCCCCTCGACTCGCCTGTTTCAATTCTAAAAACTCCCCGTCAGTCCAGATGCAAAAATTTTTCACCGTGCTCGCACGATTTTTCTCCAATTTCTATTGATTTGCGCTTAAAATCTAACATGGATCGAGGATAGGCGGATCCGCAATTTTAGTTTCTTAGGAGGACTCTTGTCCTCTTGATTCCACTGCTTTCCCGTTGTTGTTTTGCTTATTAAAACAGATATCGGATGTTGATTGACAATACCTTTAGAGTTTGATAATTAGGTCTTGTCCTTGGAGAGGGATGGTTCTTTCGTGGGGAAGGATGTAAAGTTAATGTTTTTTGGTTATTTTCCAGATTGGCTTAGGTTCTAGCCCCATGGGAAAATCGACACGGAGGATACATAGGGAATGACTGAGCGGTTGAGGAACAAGGTGGCCGTCGTAACGGGGGCTGGATCTGTAGGTCCCGGGTGGGGAAATGGCAAAGCAACCGCAGTCCTATTCGCGCGGGAAGCCGCGAAGGTTTTCGCCGTTGACATAAAACTTGAAGCAGTGGAGGAGACGAAAGGAATTATCGACCAAGAAGGAGGTGAATGCACGCCTCACAGGGCTGACGTTTCCAGGTCTGATGAAGTAAGAGCCATGGTCGAACGATGTATCGAGACCTACGGTCGTATCGATATTCTCCACAATAATGTTGGCATTATTCGGGCTGGCGGTCCTGTAGAGACAAGCGAGGAAACCTGGGATCGGGTCACTGCAGTCAACCTTAAGAGCATTTTCCTCACATGCAAATATGTGTTGCCCCACATGGAGAGGCAAGGCGGTGGAGCCATTGTCAACATATCTTCCATCGCCGCTATCCGCTGCACCGGGGTTCCATACGTAACATACTGCACGACGAAGGCGGCCATTCTCCAGCTAACCCAAAGCGTTGCGCTGCAATACGCGGCAAAGAATATTCGGGCTAATGCCATTTTGCCCGGCGTAATAAAAACCCCAATGTTAATCGAGATGTACAGAGAGATCTATGGGGAAGGCAACGTGGAGGAAATGATCGAGAGGCGTAGCAAGCTGTGCCCCATGGAAAGGATGGGTGATGGTTGGGATGTTGCCCATGCGGCCCTTTTTCTCGCTTCCGATGAGGCAAAATACATCACTGGTACCCAACTGATTGTCGACGGCGGCATAACCTGTAAATATGCTTAGATTTCGTATTCTGGGGGTGAGTTTATTGTCACCTTCAAGTCTAGAATGATGATTGTCAAGGGATCTATTATGGTTGAGGTAACTGGAGATAAAGCCCCGAGTAACAATATAGGTTGGGGACCCCCTCATAGGACGTGGATAGGCTTTCAAATAGATTCTTTTCTCTTGGATTTTTTCTGGGTCTCCAAAGAAATGGGCGGAAAGGAGGTGGGAATACGGGATCGGAAAGAAGACTGAAGGGTTCCGAGTACTCTAAGAAAGGAGGCATGGAAAATGAAGACTAGAATGCGAACAATCGATCGGAGGGATTTCCTAAAGTATGCCGGCAGCATAGGTGGTGGAATATTTATCGGAGGAGGAATCCCTCTGCCAAGGATGGCCGCTGCGAAAACACGCTTTACAGTTGCGTCAACAGGGGGTTCTTGGGGAGAAGCAGTCAAGAAAATCTTTGTGGAGGGATCCGGATTTAAGAAGAAGCTTGATGTAGATGTGGACTATGAGTTTAACATTGACGCGGTAGTCGTGGCAAAGGCCCTAGCCAACAAGGAGAACCCCATTTTCGACGTGTCCTCTGCATCAACCGGCATGGCAACAAAGATGTACGTGGGAGGGGCAGTTATGCCCGAGTTGGACCTGGATATTGTCACGAACTGGCCGGATATCTATCCGCAGGCAAGGATGGGAAAGCATTACGCTGCTTATTGCTTGCTCAGTATGCTTCTTGTCTACAATGAAAAATATGTCAACCGCCCGGAATCATACAAGGATCTGTGGAACCCCAAGTATAAAGGGCACGTTGGCTTTTCAAACTACAAGCATGTTGGAAGCTACTGGCTCCACGCCATCAACAGATTTTTTGGCGGCAGTGAAGACGATGTCACCCCAGGTATTGAGGCGCTCGCAGAGCTGATGAAGGATCAGAAGGCTGTCCCATATGATAATACGGATCACGCGATGAAGTTATTCCAAAGGGAGGAATTGTGGATAGCGCCATTCTGGGATGGACGGGCTCGACAGTTGAAAACACAGGGATTACCGATTGAATATGTATGGACCAAGGACTGGCTTCCCTTTACCATTGCGTTTGTAGTGTTGAAAAATACTAAGGTCCCGAAAATCGCCATGGAATTCGTGAACGCCACGCTGGACCCGGATGTCCAGGTGGAGTGGATGAAGCAGTTCAAGTATGCTCCTGCTAACCGAAAGTGCAAAATCCCGAAGGGATATGAAAATGTCGCAGTTCCAGAGGAGACGTTGGAGAAGGCGGCAGATCTCGACTGGATCACGATGGTAAACAACGTAGAGAAGAACATGGAGCTGTGGAATAAGTACGTACTGGGAACGTAGATGAGAAGGGGCCTTTGCAGCTTTGCATTGGCCCCTTTCCTTTCGTAATGGGAATAGGTGTCAGGCTCCAACATTCGACATGTTACGGTCTATGAAATGCCCGGAGTATCGTTAGACCTTTCAAGGTTCATTTCCTGTAGGAAACTACCCTCTCTCTCATCCCACCTCCTTTCCCCTTATATGAGATGATTGGCGAATGCGCATCTCTTCTGCTGGAGATTCGCCTTTCCAGTTTGAGGAGATCCGATGATCCGCATTCAACGCATTTTGAAAATCCTGCCCGCTGATACGACGAGCATTTCAGACATCTGCACAGAGAGATGGATGGAATACTCAACATGAACTCATTCCGTTCGAGAATCATCTTGTCCCGCTTTTCGAGGGTCCACTTCATCACAATTTCATCAAAGAACAGCTTCAAGCGGTCAATCATATCTTATCCTCCCTTACATGATAGGCGTTCCCGTTCTTACATCTCGAATAATAACCACCATCTTACTCTAAGCCCCTCCTTTGAGGCTCTGCTTATGGCTGAATTGCGAAATTATCGTTACTCGCATCCTTCAGGGTCAGGGTGATATTCCCCACATCGATAACAGAGTCATAGTTCCCGAATTGAATCCCATAGTGGGCATTATATCCGGCCAAATCATCTTCTGTGTTAGGGTCTCATGCGAGGGTCAATGCGCTTACCCCCGAACGGTTAGGAAGCAATGTTAACAGCAGCAGCAACGTTGAGAGCGTGGAGGGAACTATTTGCCTGTTTATGCGGAAGTTGATGATCATGAAATGTAATGAGAGCTGCAACCGCCAACAGACACAGCAAATTCCAAGCCATCCTTGAACCGTGGTCAAAAAATTTAAAATGGAGTGAAATATTAAATACATGGCGTCAAGGCCCTCTTACAATTCTTTCTTGGGGGTTATGCCCTTTGGAAACCCGAAAGATTCTGTTAATTCATTGATATTATAGTGGAAATAGACACAAGGAGTGCCAATAAATTCTGGAAGCTAACCGTTTATAATAATTACGGTTCTGTATGGATATTACAGAAATGTGACTCATCTAACTCGTGTGTTCGTATTATCAGAAGAGCAGAGAGGGACGTGGTTGAAAAACGACACTTTTCGGCCAAGAATTTAGCGGACGCTCGTGCAGAATGTGCTTAACACCAGCTTGCCAGTGCCATATTTGCTTAATAAAACGGTAGGAAAGGGGAGGGGGCAGGCCTTGCAATGCACCGTTTTCAAAGTCGAAAAGTAGCTTATCCTGCCGTGAAGCCGCGTTCCCTGGCGGCTCATTTATAGGACTGCAAGCTAGCCACCTATCCGTGCTACGCATGGCCCGTACTCGGCACGGTTATGGAAGGCAAGGACTAATCCTCATCCCCGTCCCCCGGCCTCTCCCCTGGCGGGTGGGTAGGAGGGATATGGTTGCTTTTGTTTTCCTCAGCTTTTTCCATAATGCTTCTTTTGGTGAAGAAATAGATAACAGCATACACCACGACATAGATGCAATTGAAGAATGTCGATGCAGCCAGGGATATAAAGAAAACGGGGTGAAATGAGGTGATGATGAGCAAGAGACAAGATGCGAGGATGATGTAAGAGACAAAATATTTTAACAATATCCTGTAATTGTAGGGAGGCACATATCCGGTCTTTTCATACCGTTTCATCGAAAGATACCTGAGCAGCAGGACGGTATTCAGTCCCAGCCCCATGATGAACCAGGAAAACCCCAGGAGAAGCGCGGCTATCATCATGAGGGTGGGGATGATCTTCACAAGGCGTGACCGCATGAAAAGCTCATAGGAATCCGAAATGTTTTTGCCTTTGAAAAAGCCCGTTATTTTTTCCGCCGGGAAGCGCCATGTGCGGATTTTTAGTGTGCCTGCGGTTACAGCCAGAAGGACCAACAGGGAAAACAGGTTTGAGAGGATGCCCTTCTTTCGATACGTCAGGGTCATGGTCGGGTTGCCTCCCAGTTTCTTAAAGGAGAGCCGGGTGCCCTGTTCGGGTAGCGAAATGTCCATGGAGCGCAGGCCTTTCAAGAGAATGCTTTTTTTCCCGGGAAGAGCCTGCTGTTGAACGATCTCTTTCTGAAGGTAAGGGCGCCCCGGTTTGGGTTTATCCTTAACATCTTCTTTGGAAAACGGGATAATCTTCTCGTGCGGTACCATTTCTCTTTTCATCTCTTGCTTCTTCCGAAGTTCTCCCTTCTCGTCTTCCGATCGGAAAAAGCTGGTGATGGATTCCCGTACTTCGTCCTGCCCCGCAAAGCCCCTGGTCTTGAACTGCCAGCCCCTGATGTTTCTTCTTCCGGAGATGACCTGTTTTTCCGCGTGCTCCTCGGGTTGCTCGATCGCCGCTGAAACGGGTTTGTTGGATTCGATGATATCGCGCGCTTCGTTGAGCACCATGGTGTTTTGGGATTGGGCGTTCCGGAGCAAGGCCTGCTTATCGCCCTGTTGTTCCCCTTTTATCCGGTAGTCGAGATCCGTCTGCATCTGCTGGGTCAGAGCCTGCTGTCTCACGTAATCGGTCATGACCTTTTCTCGGTTCGAGACAGCTTTTTCTCTCAGGCTTCCCTTGGCGGTTCTGGCCATGTTCGTCCAGTATTCGTACTCCTTGGCGAGGCCCAGTGTTTTTTCCGCTTCGATCACGGTGATATCGATCTCCTCCATATTGTTCTTGAATTTGGGATAGGCGTAGCTTTTCGGAAGGTGAAGCGTCCAGGTGGTCTTTTCAACGGGGATGTCGCCGGTCTCCACCATGCCCAGGCTGATTTTCCCCCACAGGCCGAACTTCGGGACAGGAGTCATATAGACGAGCTTTATGGCAAAATTTCTATCACCAGTACTGCTTTTGATGAGGGGGACCAGGAGCCTTTTCGTCTTCCCCTCGTCCTGTGACTCTGCGATAGAGGCTCCGACCGGTTCGCCGGCAACGTTCAGGCTCCACAGTTCAGCATCGAACGGAAAGTCAAGGGGGAGGAACTGAAGAACCCTGTTGTTTGCCGTGAAGTTGATTTCATGGAGCGCGTATCCCTGGGGTATGAGCAGGGTCTTTATATCCTCTCGCAGTATTGTGGCCTTGATCAGCTTTTCCCTTTCCAGCCTCTTGAGCTCAAGCCGGTAATTCCAGTCAGGGGAACCGGCAACCCGGTATGCCCAGAGCACGTTATTCAGGTTGACTCCGGCAGGTAGTGCGGGTATTGTCTCGCGGTCCACCTCCTGCAGGGCTTCCGGAGCTCTTGTCTCGATATGATAAACGGTTGCCGTTTCAACCGACACGAATTCCGTTCTGCTGTGTGCCCCTGGAAAGACAATATGCGGCAATTCAAAGACTCCGTCCTTCCCGATATAGTGATTACATGACACCTCCATCAGGTAAGAACGCTCTATCCCGGAAACGGTCTGGACGGTGATGCGGATATTCTTTCCATCCTCGGCTCTTTTTTTCAAAATGGTCTTTATTCCCTCTCCAGCTATCTTTATGGAATCCCTGACGTGGACTGGGGCCAGGATGTCGAAATGCTCGACAGGGGCGTTTTTGATCGTGAACAGAGACAGGACCTTCACATTGACGAGGTTATCCTCGACCCGTGCGTGATAGACTTTCACCACATCGAGCGAGGGTTTCTCCCTGGACACCTCATAGTGTGCTTCAAACGGTTCTTCCTTGAATCTATACGCATATTTCGCCCCGAAACGTGTTTCATCGAGCTGCCCGAGCCGAGAGGATAAGGTCTCAATATTGATGGGCCGCATGTGCGAAATTTTCGCTTCCCGCACATCAAAACCCCTGGGGAACAGGACGAGACACTGACCCTTGATCACTTGAATATCAAGGAGCTCAATGCCCTCCACAGTTGGCGCGTCAAACCCCGAGAGTTCCTTTTCAAGGGCCAGGCCGAACCGGTATTTCCCCCTGAGAGCGTGCCGGAATGGCAGGACGAGGATGTTATTCTTGTGAAGGTGATGATCCGATATCCCCTCGGCATCAACAGCACATACGCGGTACCCCTCGGCTATCCTGAGGCGAATCGATGTGAGGAAGCTCTCTTTCACATCAATACCAACGGCGAAATGTGCCGTTAAAAGGCCCTCGGAAAAGATATATCGACCGAGGATATCCGCATGAACCCTCCTGTCCCGTGGCAGGCTCAGGATGTCGGCCCGGAAGGGGGGGGATGTAAAGGAATACCTCTTCTGAAACTCGAACCCGCGAAACCCCCCGCGGTGCTCTTTGCCCGTATCCGATATCGTGAGACCCTCGATGTTCTCGACGAGGATCCTGTAATCCTCTGGTCCGTACAGGTCCAGGTTTCCGCGGATCCGTTGGGCATCGACCGGCTCTAGGAAGAGTACCGGTACCGGTTTGCCGGGGATCACCCTCATCTTGGCCTTGATGAGCACATCAACGGTTTCGGTTATTTCGCCCTTGAAAACGACCTCCAACGCCGTTTCCCCGTTTCTACTCCCCGTGCGCCAGTTTTTTACCGTATCCGAAAAGACATCCATGATCACGAGTTGGGGATGTTTGCGAAACACCAGGGAGGCAAGGGAGGATTTTTCCACCCTGATGGTTGATTTCTGAGAGACGAGCACTTCCTCGTAATCCATGAACATCGTGACATGGCAATCGGCATAGATGAGGGGCCTTTCGGCCTTTTTGATGAATTTCTTGGGGAACCAGGAGATTTTCACAAAGGATTTTTGGGAAAGGGAAGCCCGGGCGATGAGCCCTTTGGCCGGGTTTTCTACGGAGAACCCGTCTTCAGGCTCCTCGAATTCGAACAGGAGGTCAGCGTCTTTCGTGGCCAGCGAGAAGTCCGCGCAGAGAGATTCGGGGAAACCGAACGCCATCGTTTTTTTACCGGGCGTGGCCTCGACTTCCACGTAGAGCACGACGTCTATGGAATGGTGGCCGAAGCCGAGAACCGGGATTTCATAGATGTCTTTTTTCGGGCCGAAAGACCGGGCGTTTTCCGTCACCTCCGCTTTTATCCTGACGGGGATCTCCTTCCCGTCAAGTTTGAGCTCTTCGATAAAAACATGGGAAAACGGCAGATCGATGAGAGCCCATTTCTCGTGGTTGACAAAGACGTCCAGCGAAGCCGTGAACCTGACCCTATCCCCTTCGAGGGTACCGTTTGCCGTAAATCCCGTGATGGTGTACTCATTTTCATATGCGAAGAGATCTTCCGGCTTGTAGGGCGGCTTGGCAAGGAATTCTAGGAGAAAATAGTCCTCCGTGGGAATGAAGACGTTCTGAGAATCGTCCATTTCAAAGGGAACCTTCTCCCCGTAAGGAACATAAATCTCGATATCGGGAAACGAGCCGCCCGATCCCGCCCGTGCACTGTGGGAGGGAAAGAAGAGACAAGGCAGCAGCATGAAAAAGAGAATACGTCTCACCCGTGACCCGCCTCCCGACTTCTTCCATATCCCCCTGACACAGACCATAACCGTGAACAAAAGGGCTCCGAGTACGGCGCCGTTAAAAAGGAAGACAAGGGGCCTCAGGAATATCAGGGGCAAAAGGGTAAAGAGAACGAGCGTGGTTACCAGAAAGCCCGATGGAGACATGATCCCTTTCCCCGCCAGATAGGAACCGAGCGCAAGAAAGAGCAGGACCGTGAAGGTGCTCAGGAGCTTTTTCCACTCCGAGGAGAGAAACGTGAGCTTCAGTCGGCTTTCTCCCCATAGCTTGCTCGCCGGTAAAAGGGCCCCTTGTTGCGGGATATTGATATTCATGGCGAGAATGCCCTTTTTCTTGGAATAGTGTGGAGAAGGCATAGCCACGCTTTCCGGGGCCCTTTGGAGCGATGGGTCGAGCAGGTCTAAATCCCGCATCTTGGAGGCGTCGTACCGTCCCCTTTTCCTTTTTCTGACAGCCCCTTCTTCCATCCCTTCAAGAGCAGGCTCCTCTTCGGGTTCTTCTCGGCCGCCAACTCGCGCCGCTCTTCTTTTGGCAAGGGGGGGAAAAACGGATAGTGATCTCATGCCTTTGTAAAAAGAGGAAAAAAGCCGCTGAAAAAATGAGAACACGAGGGGTTTTTGATCATCGGGTTCGGGCAATTTCTCGAAATTTCCCGCTGTCCTCAGCAGGGAATAGTCTTTTGGAAAGAAGACCCGGATGTGTGATTCCATGCACGGGATGGTAAGTCCAGGACTGTGAAAACCAAAGGATTTCCAGATGTTCCATGTTGCCTTTCCCGGGACATAACCGGTCAGGCGAAGGTTGATGCGATCATCGGGCGATGCCAGGGGGAAGAGGAGGGCGTTATCGTTCCCTTTTCTTGGCTTGACCCCTTTGCCCTGGAGGGTGGCGCCCCACAGGACGTGACGTTCGGGAAACCGGATTTCAAGAAACTGGAGGTTGGTGTTCCTGATGGTGTAATCAAACTGGAAGAAGATATCCGAACCCTTACCGAGGGTGTAGGAGAGGTCTTCCTTCTCCGCCATGGCAGCAAGAACGGGAGATTCGTCCCTCCGGAAAACCGCGATCCGAAAGGTGAACGGCCGTACGAAATAACGCAGCGATTCGATGATACGGTTAGAGGGTTTGTACGAAGGCCATGCTGGGATCTCATGGGTCTCCACTTCATTCAGCCCGGCCTTTTCCGTCTTTATTTCCGTATCCCGACTTGCCTCGAGAACGATGTACCCAGTGTCGTTCCTGACGCCGACCGGCATGACAAGGGGGACATCGGAGAAGGGCCCATGATCCTCGATTTTTTTCTGGTAATCGATGGCAAGGAGATAGGTGCCGGCGACTTCCTTTTGAAGCACCACGTTCCAAATGTCATGATCTTCCAGATCCGGGAGGGCAAGCGTATGGGTG
>SMTZ1_10013344_pt1 | contig 10709 bp, 8 predicted proteins | sample DeeMarSWOR136_30_FD_25667 | JGI IMG/M metagenome (IMG submission 25667) | reverse complement strand
GGGAGTGGCAGGGAACTGGTACAACGCCTGGAGATGGATATGAGGGAATATGCCGGTCAAGAGGATTTTGAGAATGCCGCCAGGATCAGAGATCAGATCAGGGCAATAGAGAACACCCTGGAACGACAGGATGTGGTGTCTCATGGAATGGAGGATCAGGATGTGATAGGTCTCGCCCAGGGGACCAGGATATCTCAATTAGTGATAATGTTTGTCCGTAAAGGGTATCTTGTTGGAAGCCGTAATTATCGTTTCAATGATACAGCTACATCCGCTTCAGAGGTGATGGAGGCCTTTATAAAACAATATTATCATGATATGCCGTTTATCCCTGAAGAGATACTGATTTCCGAGCGGATTGATGACCTGATTCCAATAAAAGGATGGCTGTCTGATCTGGCAGGGAGAAGGATATCAATACATCGCCCACTGAGGGGCAAAAAGATACGGCTTGTCCGCATGGCGGTCTCAAACGCCGAGAATCTCCTTGCGAATGAGGGGAAGATAGAGGGAGAGAACCTTGTGCGACTTACACAATCTATCTTGAAACTAAAAAAGGCGCCAAGGAGGATTGAAGGTCTTGATATATCGAATCTGCAAGGTTCCCTGTCAGTAGGTACAGCGGTTTCTTTTGTGGACTGCATCCCTTTTAGATCGGGATATCGCAACTATAAGATTGGATGGGGTGAGGGGATAGACGACTATGGGATGATATCTGAATTGGCCCTAAGGCGCCTTTCAGGGGAGAATCCTCCGGACCTCCTAGTAGTGGATGGTGGCAAGGGGCATCTTTCAGCGGTTAAAAGGGTCATGGAAACCCTTCCCGGTAAAGTGATGCCTGATGTGGTGGCTATCTCCAAGGCCGATGGCCCTGATAAAACAGATAAAATCTATCTTGTTGGTCGAAAAGATCCCCTGATCCTCAAGAAAGATAACCCTGTGCTCCTGCTCCTTATGCGGATCCGGGATGAGGCGCATCGGAGGGCTGTTCTATATCATCGCAAACTGAGAAAAGGGGGCCTGGAGAGGTCCAGACTGGACCTGATCCCTGGAATAGGTCCGAAAAAGAAGAGGCTTCTATTAGAGCATTTCGGCGATATAGCCTCAATTTCCAGGGCAAAGCCGGAAGAACTATCCCTTGTTCCAGGGATCAGCACTTCCTTGGCGCAGGATATATCAAGATTTTTATCCGCCTTCGCAGAAGACCACGAGCTTGCCCGTGGTTGAATGCGCAATTGATCGCTTGCTACGGCGCGATGTCGCCCACAATTTAGGCGGATAACCGCGTCGTAGCCGGAGGCGAAGACGGGTATTTTAATGGGACCACGGGTTTACACGTGGGGCTCCATTTTAGGGCCTGAAAAAAAACACCAATAAAAAAGAAATTTATTGTTGACACGCCTTGAGAATTTGTGCTAATCATTTATCTAATTTGTTTAATTTTAAGATAATTGAGTTACTTATATCCATGTAAAGTGCCAATATAAAAGTGAGGGGCTATCTTGGTTCTTAAAAAGATAACCATAATGTTCCTTCCCGATGGAGGGAGGGCGGTCAGACAATTTAAGATCCCCAAATTGCTCGTCCATCTTTTCCTGCTTTTTTCCCTATCCGCGCTGGTTTTCCTTACATGGGCATTTATTGAGTACTTTGATTTAAAAAGAGAGTTTCCTGAACGTATGAAACTAGTTCAGGAGAATGAGCAGAAAGCAGCACAACTGGCTTCCCTTACGGATAAGATCGACCAGATAAACACTAAAATGGTGGAACTCAAAAAATTCGATAATAAACTGAAGGTTATGGTCGACCTAGAGCCGGGGGATGACGATACCCAGTTTTTAGGGATTGGAGGTCCTGATTCGACGCTCATTGATTCCAATAACGTCATTGAAGATGCCCATAAGAGACTTACGCGTCTGATGCACCAGTCACTCGATAATCTAGAGGATGAGATCGCCGTTCAGATCCGGGAAAAGGCGCAACTCTACGAATTTCTGGAAGGCCAGAAATCCATGCTTGCCTGTACGCCTTCAATCTGGCCCGCACAAGGCTGGGCGACTTCAGGATTCGGCTATCGTATCTCGCCCTTCACCAATCAGAAGGAATTCCACGAGGGCCTTGATATATCAGCCAGGATTGGAACAGAGGTTATCGCCCCTGCTGACGGCGTTGTCTTCGAAATAGGCAAGACATACGGCTTTGGTAACCTGCTGATTATTAGCCACGGTTATGGCATAAAGACTATCTACGGGCACCTGTCAAAGACCCTGGTAAAAAAGGGACAATCAATAAAACGTGGTGATAAGATCGCCCTCATAGGAAATACCGGCCGCACGACCGGGCCGCATCTCCATTATGAGATCCAGCTAAACGGAGTTCCAGTCAATCCCCAGAACTATATCCTCAATTAGCTTTCTGATTCACTTCTTGCTACTTTTAGTGTATAAGAGCCGATCATAATTAATGGATAATCAATTGATTAATGATTAATCGGTTCCAGTGGATACTAGTGCCTATTGTTTATATTTTACGTATGCGCTATTCGAATCTCTATTATAGTGAACGAGATGGATAAGCAGTAATATTTATATGAACGGGCTACTAATATCCGGCAATCACGAAAGGCAAGATAGACATTTATTTAATACGTTCACTATAGTATAAAAGGTGTAACGACCTAATATATATCCTCGGAGTTGCGAGACGAACGATGATAATCGATTTCATAACAAATATCTTTGGAAGTAAAAACGATAGGGAGCTTAAGCAGATAGCACCCCTCATTGAACAAATAAACAGCCTGGAGCCCAGTTTTAAGGCCCTGTCGGATGAACAACTGCGCAATAAGACCGGTGAATTTAAAGGGAGGATTTCAAGGGGCGAAACACTTGAAGAGATCCTACCCGAGGCGTTCGCAGCTGTCAGGGAGGCGTCTGTAAGGGTCCTGAAGATGCGACACTTTGATGTGCAGCTCGTAGGCGGGATTGTGCTTCATAGAGGAAAGATCGCAGAGATGAAAACAGGGGAAGGTAAAACCCTTGCCGCCACTCTTCCTCTGTATTTGAATGCCCTTACAGGCAGAGGTGTCCATCTGGTAACCGTCAATGACTATCTGGCAAGGCGTGATGCGGACTGGATGGGTGGCATCTATAATTTTCTGGGTCTTTCAGTTGGTGTAATTGTCCACGGGATGAATGACTCGGAAAGGAAACAGGCATATGAATGCGATATAACTTACGGGACTAACAACGAATTCGGGTTTGACTACCTGAGAGACAATATGAAGTACAGTATCAACGAACTTGTACAGCGGGAATTCTATTACGCGATTGTAGATGAGGTAGACAGCATACTGATTGATGAGGCAAGGACGCCCCTGATTATCAGCGGTGCGGTCGAGCGAAGTGAGAACAAGATATTTGTTGAGGCCAAGCCCCTGGTTATAAGTCTAAAGAAAAAGCAGGGCGCGGTTATCCGATCCATCCTGAACGAGGCAAAGAACATGCTGCGTGATGGAGATAACCGAGACAGGTGTGTTGAACTGCTCCTTCAGACCAAGCGAGGAGATCCGAAGAATCCGTCATTGCTGGATATACTTGCTCATAACCAGGCCATGAAGAAACAGATAGACACGAGAGAGAGCATACTAAGGAGCCAGAAACTTCTTCCCGAACTTGATCAGGAACTTTACTGTACTATCGATGAGCGAGGCAACGTTGTGGAGCTTACTGAAAAGGGGATTAAGTTCCTTTCCAGCAGCGGTCTGGGGGACTTTGTTCTGCCTGATCTTGATGAAGAAGGCTACATGATCAGAGAGGCCCGGGATATTTCCGAGGATGAAAAGGCAGAGCGCCTTAAGGCCGTTGAGGAACAATACATGAGGGCGTCAGAACTTCTGCATGCCACACAGCAGCTTATCAAGGCATACTGGCTTTTTGAAAAGGACGTCCAGTATGTTGTCAAGGACGGTCAGGTTGTAATAGTGGATGAATTCACCGGGCGCATGATGCCGGGCAGGCGTTGGAGCGACGGCCTGCATCAGGCCGTAGAGGCAAAGGAGGACGTGAGCGTAGCGGAAGAGAACCAGACCCTGGCGACAATCACGTTTCAGAATTTCTTCAGGATGTATGAGAAACTGGCAGGGATGACCGGAACGGCCGACACGGAGGCCGCAGAGTTTCATAATATCTATAAGCTGGATGTCACTGTTGTCCCCACAAACAAAAAGATGATACGCATAAATTATCCTGATGTGATCTATAAGACCGAGAGAGAGAAATTTAATGCCGTGCTCGGAGAGATAACAGAACTCTATGAAAAGGGCCAGCCTGTGCTTGTGGGCACTATATCCATCGAAAAATCGGAGATCTTGAGCAAGATGTTGAAAAGGGCCGGTATCCCTCATTCTGTTCTGAACGCCAAACATCACCAGAGAGAGGCCGAGATAATAGCGGAGGCAGGGAAGAGAAAGACCGTGACCATCTCTACTAATATGGCAGGAAGGGGTACTGATATAGTTCTTGGCGATGGGGTGGTGGAGCTGGGAGGACTTCATATACTCGGCACTGAAAGGCACGAAAGCCGACGTATTGACAACCAGCTCAGAGGCAGGTCAGGCCGACAGGGCGATCCAGGGACATCCCGTTTCTACCTCTCTCTAGAAGATGATCTCCTTAGGATATTTGGTTCCGACAGGATATCATCCATAATGGGGCGGCTCGGTATGGAGGAGGGGCAACCGATAGAGGCTAACCTGATTTCCAAGGCTATTGAGAACGCCCAGAGAAAGGTTGAGGCGCATAACTTTGACATAAGAAAACATCTACTTGAGTATGATGATGTAATGAATAAACACAGGGAGATCATCTATTCCCTGAGGAAAAAGATCCTGGATGGCGACGGATTGGAAGATATCATCAAGAACATGATAGACGAAAAGATAGATGCAGCTGTCTTGACATTCATAGATCCCAAGGCACATCCTGAAGAATGGGATATCCAGGGACTCATAGAAAATCTGACAAGGATTTTCGGGTTCCGACCGATGGTAGGCCCTAAAGATCTGGGCAAGGAGAGCTTTGAGGCCTTGACCGTGGAAGGGCTTACAGAGATGATCAGGGAACAGGTTAATCAGGCCTATGAAAAAAAGCGAGGTGAAATCGGGAAGGAAGAGCTGAAATCGTTTGAACGGATAATTATGCTACAGATCATAGACAACCGATGGATAACGCACCTGCAGGACATGGATCATATGAAGGAAGGGATAGGACTTAGAGGCTATGGGCAGCTAGATCCGCTTCGTGAATATCAGAAAGAGGGGTTTGCCCTTTTCGAAGGATTGATGGACAGCCTGGGAGAAGAAATCCTTATGACCCTGTCCCGCATACATCTCCGCAGGCAAAAGCCTGAGGAGGCGCCGAAGAAGAAGATGAAGGCCCTGCAGTTCAGCCATGGAGGGGAGGGCGACAGGCCTATAACCGTAAAGAGGGAGGGCAGGAAGATCGGCAGAAATGAACCGTGCCCGTGCGGCAGCGGCAAGAAATACAAGAAATGCTGCGGGAGGAATAAGTAGTCAAGGCGCAAGGTTCAATGCGCAGGGCATCACGATTAAATAGGCAAAATAGATTTAATTGGGTAAGAGGTGTAAAACATGGCATTGTAGGGGCGCGATTCATCGCGTCCGGGGAAGTATAAAGGGATTGAATATCGAATAATGAACAGTGAATGTAAAATTTCGAAGGGGAAAAGAACTTATTGTATCAGAAGGAGATATTTGAATATGTCATTTCGAGGAACGGCAGCGACGAGAAATCTTGAGATCCCTCGCGCTACTCGGGACATGGATTTCTCCTTGTGGTCGAAATAATAAAAAATCAGAAAATAGGTATCAGGACATGAACAAGACAGGCTATAGTGTTCCAGGTTTCAAGGCATCATCAGTGACCGCAGGTCTTGCGAAAGTCAGAAAACCGGACATGATGATGATCTTTTCCGAGAAGGAAGCGACTGTCGCGGGGGTTTTTACGACGAACAAGGTGAAGGCCGCCCCGGTCCTGCTCAACATGGAACTGGTCAAAAAGGGTAAGGCAAGGGCTATTGTCGCAAACGCTGGCAATGCCAATGCCTGCACGGGCGATAAAGGCCTTAAAAACGCCCGCTTCACGGCCGAACTGGCAGCCAGGGAACTGAGGATCAGGTCTGAAGAGGTCCTGGTGGCATCTACCGGCGTAATAGGGGCGCAACTGGACATGGACAAGGTAACCAGGGCCATTCCAGAACTTGTTAAAGGCCTCTCCTCCGATGGAATCGTTGCCGCTGCCAAGGCTATTATGACCACCGATTCCTTTTCGAAGATGAGCAGGTTTGAAGGAACGGCGCAAGAAAGTCCATACCGGATTTTGGGTATAGCAAAGGGGGCCGGTATGATAATGCCAAACATGGCCACCATGCTATGCTTTATCCTGAGCGATATCAGCATAAGGCCCTCCCAGCTTCAAAGGGCGCTCCTGTCTTCAGTTAAAAAGACATTTAACAGGATAACTGTTGACGGGGATACCAGCACCAATGATATGGTGCTGATCCTGGCCAATGGCATGGCAGATAACGGCCCGTTAAAGGCAAAAGATTACGAGGAATTCAACTCGGGCCTGAGGCATGTAATGGCAGAACTTTCCTCTATGATCGTCAAAGACGGCGAAGGCGCCACCAAGCTGGTCTGTATAAAGGTAAAGGGTGCGGCCACGGGAAAGGAGGCTATAACTGCCGCAAGGGCGGTCTCAAACTCAAGCCTGGTAAAAACCGCCTTTTATGGTCAGGATCCCAACTGGGGGAGGATAATGGCCACGTTGGGGAAGTCACAGATCCGCCTTAAGGAAGGGAAGGTCGCTATATGGATTGATGATGTAAAGATAGTTGAAAGGGGTTTGGGTGTCGGAGCGGAACAGGAAAAAAGGGCCGCGCAAAGGATGAAGAACCGGGAATTCTCGATTACTGTTGACCTGGGTCTGGGTGAATACGAAGATCAGATTACTACATGCGACCTGACGCATAATTATATAAACATTAACGCGGATTACCGGACATAGATCTTTATATTTATTTTGATTTATATAATTGCATTCTATAATATTTTGCCCGACTGAGGAATGTATAAGCGAACAAGATCAGATCATTTTTTAGGTGTATAATAATGAAAGGGACCACAAAACAAGATGAAAAGGGTTTTACGCTGATAGAGCTGATGATAGTGATCGCAATTATCGGGATCCTGGCTGCCATTGCCATACCGCAATTCTCTGTTTACAGGATGCGCTCCTACAACTCAGCAGTCCTATCTGACCTAAGGAATGCAGCACTTGCGGAGGAAGCCTATTATACTGACAATCAGTCTTATACAGGTGATATGAGCATACTTGTGGGCAATTATGTTTCAAAAGGTGTGATACAGATAGCCAGCGCATCAAAGACGGGTTATACCCTCATAGGTTACCATCCCTCGGGAAACAAGACCTTCACATTAGTTGGCCCTGGTGGTAGGCTAACGAGTAATTAGCTCCTAGCAAGAAGAACAAGTAATGGATTATCAACACACCCAAAAATCACCCATCCTTCTTGTAGGGTTGACGGGTGGTATTGCGAGCGGTAAGAGTACCGTGGCGCATATTCTTGAAGAGATGGGGTCACGTGTCATTGACTTTGACATGCTTGCAAGACTGATTGTTGAACCTGGAAGACCCGCATGGAAAAAGATTGTTGATTATTTCGGCAAGGATATCCTTCAGGGTAACGGGGAGATAGATCGCAAGAGGCTTTCGAGGATTATATTCGGAAACAGTGAGAAGCGAAAGAGGCTTGAGGGATTCACTCATCCCTTTATCGCTGACGAGTTTGCGGGACAGGTGGATGAGATTGCCTCCAATGACCCTGATGCGATCATTAACGCCGTGGTTCCAATGCTTTTTGAGGCTGGCATGCGGGCCCTGTTTCATAAAGTCATTGTTGTTTATATACCGAGAAGATCAGACAAGCCGATTTTATCATCAACAACGAGAATTCTATTGAAGAGACAAAAAGGCAGGTCCATGAACTGTGGGATACATTGAGAGATCTGCAAAGGGATATCGTATTGAAGAAATAGACATCATGAATTAAGTAGTCAGGGATTTAATGTATTTCCTCAGTCTCTTATTATCTTTGTCACTCATTTCACCGAACTTGATCCCCATTCCGGGCGGGTGTTTGCCTTTTTCTTCTTCCTCTTTATTCGTCCAGACCACTGCACATTTTATTTTTAGTGGCTTAGGGAGTTCAGGCAGTTGAAGCTTGAGTAAAAACGTCTCACCTACATGCAGGGGGGTCGATGTTTTGATGAAAAGGCCGCCATCGCTTATGTCGAATGTATATGATGCAAGGAAGCTTTTTTTATCTTTATAGGATACCGATAATGTCTTGAGAATACGCGGTTCAGTCCTTCTTGAAAAAGCGGTCACCCTTTCTATCATTATCTTAAACCTTTTAGCTATTGTTACCAGAATAGACCTGAAATCCGACGAGATCTTATTGAATTCCTGATCAAGGCTGTTGCGCTCTATTATGCCTATGGTAGTTGCACCGATTGCTGTGGCCGTTGCAGTCCGTTTTATATTCCCAATATAGCTTAGTTCGCCGAAAGGTTCACCTTCCTTAAGCACTTCCAGTATACATTTCTTATCGCCTATCATCTTGGAGATCTCAACAGTGCCTGAAAGTACCACGTATACCCAGTCTCCGGAACTGTTCTCACTGAAGATAACCTGTCCGTCCGTATAGTTTTCTTCTGATGCAATGGTAAACATGTTATGCCTCCTGAAGATTAAATGTTCTGTCAAACTCAATTGCGATTATTCAAAGATAGCGCATAAATTTTCAATGGCAATACATAAATATATAGCATAATTTTATAAGAAAAGCTATTGTATCTTATGATCGGTTCGGTCTTTTGCAGTTTCATCAAGCCTTAGATATATGGAATAACGAGGGAATCTATCAGTGGACAGGATCGCAGTTTTGGAAAACAGGATCCAGGAGTATAGCTGGGGATCAAAGAGTTTTATACACGAGCTTCTCGGGGAATTGTCTCCCGCTAAAAGGCCCATGGCCGAGATGTGGATGGGGATCCATCCGAGCGGACCGTCAATGGCAGTCTATAACAATGAACGTGTGCCCCTGGAGAAATTGATCGGGGAAAACCCCTCAGGTATCCTGGGGGATTCTATTGCCAGAAAGTTCTCCAATAGACTGCCTTTCCTATTCAAGGTGATCGCAGCGGCGAAGCCGCTGTCCATACAGGCACATCCCAACAGGGAACAGGCAAAGGCGGGTTTTTTGAGGGAGAACATGAGTAAGAAACCCATGGATAGAGGCGACAGGAATTACAGAGATGAGAACCACAAGCCTGAGCTCATATGCGCTTTAAGGCCTTTATTGGCCTTAAAAGGATTTCGAGACGTAGAAGATATAATGGACATAATGGAACGGCTGGGAGTCAATGCTGAACTGCCGGTGGCAGAGATATTGAGGAGACAACCCGGGGTGGAAGGGCTGAAGGGCTTTTTCATTGCCTTGATGGATATAGAGAGAGACCGGAGGCAAAATCTCCTTAATGAGATAGTGGGAAAGATAGAAGACTTAGGCCTATCCAGCCCGGAATACGAATGGATAAAGAGACTTAGCAAGGAATATCCGGGAGATATGGGTATCATGTCACCCCTCTTCCTCAATCTAGTCCGTCTCCATCCAACAGAGGCCATGTATATCCATCCAGGTGAACTTCATTCATATCTTGAGGGTGCGGGTCTGGAGCTGATGGCAAATTCAGATAATGTGATAAGGGGCGGTCTTACATCCAAACATATCGATCTTCCAGAGCTTGTCAATATTCTTGATTTTACTCCCCGCATACCGGATATCCTGACGCCCAAAGGGATTGACGGGCCCGAGAAATTCTATCCTGTTACTGCAGAGGAATTTATGCTTTCGGTGATTTCCATTAGAGGAAAAGGCGAGACCTATGAAAGCCGCGGTTCAAGGGGCGCGGAAATAATGATATGCACAGATGGGGACGCACGAGTAACGGACATCTGCCATGGAGAGACCCTCCAATTTAAAAGGGGCATGTCCATCTTTATCCCCGCCTCGGTCGGGCGGTACCTGATCCGCGGTGAGACCGTAATCTACAAGGCGTCTGTACCTTTATAATTTAGCCATATTCTGCTGAGACCCCCTCCCGACCTCCACCTAAAAGGAGGTGATTTGGGGGGAGTCGGTTGCTGTGAGTATGGTCATCATCCTTTGCGTATTGATCCGGGAGCGCCATGATGTATAGAAAGGCAGCTTTAGATGGATCTATGGAGGCGAGGATAGAGAAGCGGCGCAGCGTAAAGCACCTGAATTACGAAAAGTACTACAATATAGACTGTCCTAATATTATCTATCTGATATGGATATAGTATTATAGAAAAATCAATAGCATGTCTAAAAAAACTTGACAATCATAAATAATCATGGAAAATTTAACACAAAGGTAAAAAAATATGCAAACGCACACTTACACTTTTAGCTTTTTCGGCTTCTTCTATTTTAGCAGGGGGACCTGCATGTAGTTAGCGTGTGTCTGCATATAAACCAGGTCAAGAAACGCCAAGCACGCGCTTAGGCGTTTTTTTTATCCG
>SMTZ1_10013795_pt1 | contig 10710 bp, 13 predicted proteins | sample DeeMarSWOR136_30_FD_25667 | JGI IMG/M metagenome (IMG submission 25667) | reverse complement strand
CCTCACGATGCACTCTCACCGTGTGCACGTACAACCCTTGAGTCTGGCCAGCCAGATTGACTAGTCGCACCCTTACCGGAGCAGAATCTTTCTTCGATGAGAGTGAGTTTCGTCCCATGTAAAAGTCGGCGCAATGCTCACGTTTCTCCCACTGTCGCAGACTCCAAAGCCTAAACAACCTTACCAAATTATGTAAAGCACCTTTCTTCCTTGTTCATTTGGAGATGTTCATGACTCTTGAGGAAGCCAACAATTTGCGTTTGTGCTTCCTGGCTCGATTTGACCATTGGCCTGGAAGAAAACTCATAGGTTGAAACTTGCATTCGCACCTGTCACATAGCGGGCATATGTGGGTACCGCACTTCTCACACTTTGGACTTTCTGCGATGCCAAAGAGGCAATAGCAGTGAGAACAAATGTCGGTTTTTATGGTGCTATTCATCCCGCCAAACCACATGCCATTTGTTTCATCTCGTGACCGTGCCACTAGAAGTCGCAAGCTCTATGCCAGCCGAGGCATAAGGGATTTACATCATGCTTGGGAATACTGTACAAAAGCCAACTTCACCAAATAAATCAACAAGTTCTGAACTGCAGCTTCCCACCGAGGGCAGGCCTACACGCCGGCGTTCTGACGGAGACCGAAGGTAATTGTGTCGCTTTTCTGGCGAAAACTTGAAGTGCACTAATCTACCAAACGTAGATTTTGATAGGGCTTCTTTATCAACTCGATCGGATTAATGTGCTCCTAGGCTGAGGACCTGACTGTCTTCTGACGTGAATAGTCCCCGCCCTCAAATAGCTACATCTCTGATGGCGGGTCCTACACAAATGGGAGGCACGATCGTATCGCTATCGCCCTGATTCCTTCAGGGCGTTAGGTGCTAAGTGTATCAGCGAATTTGCTGAGTCTTCATATATTGAATGTTTCTGAGGCAATTCGTCAGAAGAGATAGCCTGCGTACATCACGGTTTCATCTTGTATGTATTCGAAAAAATGAATGTTGATTTTTGTTGACTTTCCGTGTTTTCCCCTTTTCATGGAACCGAAGGCGTTGCGACGGTTTTGCAGCTCGATGGCCAATGCCCTTGATTCCAATATGCGGGAACAAACGATTAATCCCGATACATCGAATGAACAACCGAGTGGGCAATTGGAACGGACCGCCGTGATTCGGAAGGCTACGGTAAGAATCGGCGTCGGACTTCTGACACTAGCAGCGACAATTTTTGTCTCTCCGGGTCGCCTCGATGGGGTGATGGCATAGGTTTTTCTTGGCGTATTCTGGCTTGTATAGGTGTGAACATGGTTGTCATAGTAAAGATCAACCCGGAGTTGATAGAAGAGCGCATTCAGGGAAAAGGGGGGGCGACGAGGGTAAATAAGTTTTTCTCAAAACTCGTCCGTGTCCAAGAAGAACGCGGCCCGGCATGTGGTGGCTGCAGGGCCACATCAGTACGTGTGTCATCCGGGTTACATGGGATGAATCATGATGTCGTTCGCAGCGCTTGCGGCGCTAGGTTCGCTGTGGGCATCATTCCCGCAGGAGTTGCGATACGCCTCAGATAGTCCGCACAATCCTTGAATTTGTACATGCACTCATTCGTACAATGGTCAAATATGTCGCCCGCATGATATCACGCTCAGGTGAATGTTCTCGTCTGCATGAGGCAAAATCTCCGAACCGGTTATCGTCTTAACGAGACGTTTCATTCTGGTATGCTTAGACAGAAGCCTTGCATCTAATCTACATTCTGGCTTTTCGTTCAGTGGGTCGTCGCCCAGCGAATAAGATGTATTTGGCCACTCTCCAGTTCCCGGTGGCCTTCATAGAGAATTAGCTCAGGGTGCATATCAAGGGAAGTGAAATCCTTAATCCGGGTGTCCGGCGGCACCTTGGCCGAATGAAAGATGCGAATAAGACTGGCCGGGGTCATTGCCACAAAGTTTACCTGCTGAACACACTTCAACAGGATGAGCTCGTCTGGGTCAACCTTCATAACGGTCACCAGATGCCGGTAGAGCCAGTCCGGAAGGTCAGTCGGGCCTTTGCCACCCAGCCAGAGTAAATTCATCTCGGTACTCGCTGCCAGATAGAAGATTGTATGCCAACCTCATCTGCATAATACGCCAGACTGGTTGCTGAGGTTGTTGAATAATCCGATATAATTATATTATGTGCGAAATTATGTTACAATATTATTTTGATCGTTACTGTGAGGGAAGGGGCTACAAACGATGATTCCAGAAGCGATTAAACGAGTAGTTGATAATATAAAAATAGTCTTCGTTGGCAAACCAGAGGTGCTGGAACTGGTCGTGGTAGCCATACTGTGTGAAGGACACATCCTGATTGATGATGTTCCAGGCATCGGCAAAACGACACTGGCCAAGACCTTGGCACGCTCACTCGGCTGTAGCTTTCGCCGCATTCAGTGTACTCCAGACTTACTCCCTTCTGACATTACCGGTATCCATTTCTTTAACCAGAAGACCGGTGAGTTTGAGTTTCGTCCCGGCCCAATAATGTCTCATGTCATCCTAGTCGATGAGATTAACCGGGCTACCCCACGCACCCAGTCCAGCCTGCTGGAATGTATGGAAGAGCGGCAGGTTACAGTGGATGGAGTTACCATGCTGCTGCCTCGTCCTTTCCTGGTTATTGCTACACAAAATCCCGTGGAGCTGCACGGCACTTTCCCCTTGCCTGAAGCCCAGCTTGACCGTTTTCTCATAAAGCTTCAAATTGGTTACCCGGACAAACCAGAGGAGGATGTCATGCTGCTCCGGTTTGAAAGGAAGAATCCCTTGGACGACCTCACCCCCGTGACCTCAGCTGAAGAGATGCTTATGCTAAGACGGCTGGCTCAGGAAGTTTATGTGGAAGAATCAGTACGTCACTACCTACTGGACATCGTGCGCCAGACGCGGCAAAATACTTCGGTAGAGCTAGGAGCTAGCCCCAGAGCTAGCTTAGCTCTTTACCATGCCAGCCAGGCCCTAGCCTTGATCAGCGGGCGGGACTATGTTGTCCCCGATGATATTAAACGGCTTACCCCGCCTGTTTTGGGTCACCGCCTCATCATGAATACTGAGGCTTATCTGCATAACCGAAGCACGGAGAGCCTTATTGCCGACATCCTGGCCTCCATACCGGCCCCGGTTGAAGACTGAAAACCAGGCGGTGAATGAAGGGATTACTCACAGCCTGGGTTACCCCGTTCTGTTCCACTGGGCGGTGCTAGCTATAGTAGGCGGGTTGCTGCTATTTGCTGCGCTCAAGCATATCCTCTCACTACTGGCCATCACTATCTTTATTTCTGTCCTAGCTGTTCTCTCGCGGCTCTTGAGCTGGCGGGCGTTGAAAAAACTGTTCTGCCAGATGTCCCTGAGTGAAAATCGGGCTTTCCCCGGGGAAAAGATAAACCTTAGCCTCGTGATAACCAACAGCAAGAGACTATTTCTTAGCTGGCTGGATACCGAGGTTGAGCTACCTTACAAGCTCGTCACTGGTAAGGCGACGGGAATCAGCCCTTACACTAAGGAACGCCTCCGCTGGGCTACGTCAATATCGGGAGGGCAACAACTCAGCTGGAAGCACACCATTGAATGTCAGAGGCGCGGAGAGTACTGGCTAGGGCCGCTAAGACTCTGCTCCGGAGATACGTTCGGGCTTTTCCCTAGGGAACTTGTTTTGCCTATTTTTAAGCCTCTTTTAGTCTATCCTCGCATTGTCCCAATAGAGAAACTGGGCCTACCGCTGAGACAACTTGGGGGAGAAAGGGTGATTCCTCGGAGCATCTATGAAGATGCCAGCCTTACCATGGGGTCTCGGGACTACCACCGTGATGACCCCTTTAAACGCATTCACTGGAAGGCAAGTGCCCGCTTGAGTCAGCTTCAGGTCCGGCAATATGAATCGACTACCAGCCTTAGCCTTCTGCTCATTCTTGATGTCTCCAGCTTTAGAACAGAGTCACAGGCAGACGAGGAACTTTTTGAGCTGGCTGTAACCACTGTAGCCTCGCTGGGCTTCGAGGCCTACCGGCAAGATCTCCCCTTCGGGCTTATCGCCAACTCGGTGCCGGAAATAGAAATCCCCATCGGCAATGGTCGCAGCCAGCTAATGCTTGTACTGGAATCACTGGCCCCGTTACAGGTTGGGTCACGTAGGTCTCTTCATCAAGAGTTGGATAAATACCGAGCGATCCTGCCTCTAGGGGCAAGCATGGTTGTGGTCAGCGGGGTTTTATCCCCTTCAACCATTAGTCTTGTCCACAAGCTTCGGCACGCGGGGCATTCGTTGTTGCTAGTAAATATCGGTGACGGGACGTCACCTCCGCATCTTCATGGCGTCCCCGTGTTCTCCGTCTCGTTCCAGGCTGACATTTCTCGCTTGGGGGCAGGCAGACTATGATGAGACAGATAGGATTAGTCTCTTCAAGTGCTCTCGTTGCTACCATGGTGATGGAGCTAAGCTACCTTTATCTCGGCCTGGCGTTACTCAGGAAGGGTCTGGGTCTCAGTCATCTGGCTATCTCACTGATAATGGCCCTTTACCTGTTGAGTCCGGTGCTTAAGAAGTTGGCAGCTAACTTGCCTACAATGTGCCGGAGAAGCAGTTTGGTGCCTGCCACCCTCGCCATGACGATAGCTTCCGCCGTCACTCTGATGGCTGTCTGGCAGGTACTCAGGGCCGGTTATCCTATTTTCGGGCTTTTCCTCCAGATAGGTTTCTTAGGCCTGGCCTGGTGGCTGGGAAACAGCTTGGCTTGGGATGAACTAAGCTACAATCGCATCTCTGTTCGGTTTCAAGTGGGAATCACTGTCCTGCTGGTGTTCGCCGGGGCCAGGAAGTTAACACCAGTGATTATTTTCTCCATAATGGCTCTGTTTGCTTTGGCCCTGTCCCGATGGGAGAGTTCAGTGATGGACAGCCGAGGTGTGTTGCGGCCAGTCTCCTACCGTCACCTGATAGCTGGGAGCATAGCCATACTTCTGCCTTGTGCCCTTATGTTCCTACTGCTTTCTCCTGAAGTAGCCCGCGCGATTGTCAGCTGGCTATCGATGGTGGCTGCCAAGATTGGTAAATTCTTTCAGCGGGAGACCGTGCTCCCTGCAAGCCCACCCAGGTCTTTTGACCTGTTCGCCGGTTGCCAGCCGGCTGCTGAGAAGGCGCCTTTGGCGCGACAGGAACCCCTTCCTCCCGAGGCCTCAAGTGAAATCAGCCCGATTCTTATCTGGCTGTTTGCCTTTGCTCTCTTTCTGGCCTTGCTTATCGTTATTCACCTAACCATCAGAAAGATTAGGGCCCGCAGCCAGACCCGCCACGTACCCCCGACTGAGATAGCAATTAAAGCTATATGGGTGAACATACTCCGTGAGTTAGCCGAATTCTTACGACGGATAGGTACGTGGCTTAGGTATTTTCTGTGGTCATTACTGGATCGATGGAGAAGCCGTCTGGTGTCAGCCCGTCAAGAAGCTCCGGTATCCCCGAGGGCTCTCTACCGTCTCTTGCTTCGTTGGGCGGCGGGGCGAGGTCTTCCCCGATTACCATCGCAAACAGCCGGTGAGTACCTGAACATACTCTCCCAGAGATTCCCCAGAGAAAGTAGGGAGCTTCAGCTAATAACGGGTGTCTATGTTCAGGCACGATATAGCCCAAGGGCAGTAACGAGCGAGGATTTTGAGGCTGCCTTCAGGGCATGGCAAAGTGTGAGCGGTACCAAATAAATCTCAGCAGAGGGTCAGGTCAGTGGGGGGTTAGCAACCGAGTAACTTTAGACTTGCTGGTTCTTCCATGAGGCCACTTGCTGTTAAGCTCGTCCCTTTGTCATTGGATAGAAGAGCGGATCCCTCATTTAGCGATTCGTCGAATCAGGATGAGGTGTCAGGCCTTGACGGCAAAATCAGCTCATAGTTCATGGCTCATAGCAAATACCGGCGAATGGGCAAATAGGTCAGCGGAACAGGGCGTAAGGCATACGGCTCCCGCGGAGCGGGAATTATGAATTACTAGTTAGAAATTACCAATGTCGAATTACGAGTTACTAATGACGAAGCATCCGTAGTTTCCAACTACGATTTACGCATTTCCGCTGCATCAAGTAAAACACCCGGTCACCGAGAGTTGATCCTCGGTCCGGGCTTTCTGGTACGTCATTCCATCAGTCAGCAAAATACCCTGACCTTGTTTGTATCTGGCACTACGTCAATGGCCGTCTAATGACACAAAACATTACTACATTGTGAACTGTATGTTGAGGGGTTTTCACTGCCCACTCATTGTTGTTCTCTCGCGACAAATCGCAACCAATATGCTGCCGTGATCCCCCAGACTGCATTGAAGAATAGCACAAAGAGAGGTGTCAACGTTCCAAGTTCAAGTCCCATCAAACCCTTGTTAGCTTTGATAGGGAACACGATGAATAGTTGGACTATCGTAGGCCCAAGGCTGAGCAAGAGGCCCTGTAATGTGTGTGAGTTGCTCAGCATAGGAATGAGAAATAGGACGCCCCATATGCCACCCCAAACAATACGAGGATAGAGCCATTGAGGAGTCAACATGGGTGCTATTTTTACCCCAAGCATGCCAGTGATTCCCATAGGTCCGAAAAGAAAAACGACTAAACTATTGGTGAGCCCGCCAAGACAACCAGCCGAGAATGCCAAGGTAAGCTTCCGACAGACTGATTTCATTGACTCCCTCCTCCCTCGATTGTGTTCTTATAACTGCTTGGTTGGTGGTCTTTACTGAGATGTTTAATTGGAAAATCTCGCCTTCTCCTCTACTTGCCTCCCGAGAAGAATATCATCCATAAGCCCAAGAGAATGAAGAGTCCCCCGGCTCCTGTCTTAATATAATTTGCTGGAACTATCCTACTGACCCCAGCTCCCAGGACCACTGCCAACAAAGAGGTCAGCACAAGTGCCGCCGCAGACCCAATAAATACAGCAAGCCGCGATTTACTTTCAGCAGCAAAGGAAAAGGTAGCCAGCTGCGTTTTGTCACCTAACTCAGCAAGAAATATCATGCCAAAAGTTGTGAGCAGTACCCTAACGTCCATGTGTATACCCTCCGTTGGAACCTACACGAATTTCCGAGATAATTCATTCAACTTCCAAAGGTTGCGGTAGTCGACAGCGACAATATTACGTTATTCAAACTCTATGAAGATACGTGTTGGACCCTGACATGCGCGTTAACCAGCCTATTGACTCTGGGCGATCTGCAGGCGACCCTGCATTTGCAGCACCAGCACACTTAACACCCATACCAGGGCAACCGCAGCTAAGACAAGGAACACGCCCTGCACATTGCTGAGACCGAAAACGAGGCCTGCAATGGGGGGCGACACGGTTTTCGAGATGTTCTGTATGACCCGGTCAGCGGAGACCACACCACCCCGCAGTTTCCCCGGTGCGCTCTGGGTAAGCAGACTCTTATGTGTTGGCGAGATGACGCCATTGGCCAGCCCAAAAACGAGCATGACACCGCCAAGCCACCAGAACCCTTGAGCGGGCGGCGTTGCAAGGAGACACACTGCCTGCACGAAGAACGCCAGAATTACAAGGTTTACTCTTTCCCAGCGCAGGACCAAGGTACCCACCTGGCTCGCAGTCACCATAGCCCCCACAGCATAGATGGTAAATAAGAAGCCACCCTTGGCGACTGTTACTCCCAAAGCGTAAAGGGCAAAAATGGGCAAATACGTGAAAAAGGCGTACTCCAGAAAAAACCGTAACGAACTTATAGAAAAGATAACAAGGCAGCGAAGCTGGCGCGCCACAGCGATAACATCCTTGAAATAAGGCATAGGGCGGGTATGCCTGGTGATGTCTGGCTCGGGGAGCCATCGAAGCACACATAATGCCACGGGGACAGCCAGCCCATACAGCAGGAAGATCTATGAATACCTTCATACCCTGAGCTGTTGTTTCTTGCTCTCTGGTATAAGTATCACCGATGAGGACAACCACCAGGGGCATAACGCCGCTATAGCCTACACCCTGCACCGTTCGCAGGACCAATAGCCAAGTGAAATCATTCGTCACAGTGATGCCAAAGCCTGCTAAGCCGTACAGAAAAAGGCCTCCTACCATAACCCACTTTCGTCCTCGCAGGTCGGCAATAAAACCCGCCAATGGAGCCATGAAGACGGCAGGAAGTGCGAATGCTGAAAGAACGAGACCAATCTGCTCCTTAGGGATACGGAGGGACTCATGGATTACGGGCAGTATGGGATAAATGAGGCTCGAGCCCATCATCATCAGCAGAGAGGCAGCGTAAATGAGTTGTAGATCAGTCTTTCGGAGAAGACGCAGCGAATATGTGCTTCTTGCAGCCAACCCCCACATCGCATACCTCTATCTGAACATGGTTGCTCTCGCACACGCAACCGCATCCAAGCACAGCAGGCATTCATTTACATCGTATTATGTACGTATACCGCCGGTCAACTACAAAAGTAGAAGTGGTGTCAGGTCGTGACAGCAAAATCAGCTCATAGTTCATGGCTCATAGCAAATACCGGTAATTGGCTCAATAGGCCAGCAGAATAGGGCGTAAGGCACACGGCTCCCGCGGGGCGGGAATTTCGAATTACTAGTGGCGGAATGACGAATCATTCATGGCTCCCAATTCTGAGGTCTGCCTTTACCTCTTACTCCTCAGCCTCGACTCCCAGACCCTCCGCCACCTTTTTCAAACTTTCCAGTACCTCTGGAAGCAAGTCCGCGCTGAAGCGCACACCTTGTTTTGTCGGGCCGGTGTAGTCGGGGGACTCGACAAACTTGCGAATGTCGACGTATTCTTTGCCCCGATACTCATTGATGCTGATAACCAACCTGTCAGTTGCGTTTAGCTCGACGCGGGCAATTTCTTTCTGATCAGACATTCGTTACCTCCAGTAACTCATAGTTCCTAGCTCATCGCTGATAGCTCATGGTGAGTACCGGTCAACTGGTAAACCGGTGAACGGGTGAATAGGTTAACGCAATAGGGCCCAGGGCGCAAGGTTCATGACACCGCCTGCGGCGGAATTACGAATTACCAGTTACTAATGACGAATCATTTACAGTTCCGAATTACGATTTACGAATTATGCAGTGTTATTTTCAACTCGGAATTCGCAACTGGTAACTCGCCACTTGTAACTCATCATTCGTAATTCATCACTCGTAATTTGTAACTAATAATTGATATTAACTCAAGAAAAGATTAAAAGCAAAAACGGGGCGTCTAGCCCCGTTATTAGCTCATAGCTGATAGTTCGCAGTTGATAGGGATTAGTTCATAGCTGTTGACTCATAGCACCGCCTGCGGCGCAATTACGGCCTGGCGCCGGCATAAGCCGGGTAGGCAGCAACACTCGGTTCTTCAGCACCCTCACAGAGTTCCGAATGTCGCTCGTGCAGCCAGGTCACAACTTCGTGTTTGAATTTCCGGACAAATTCGACCAGCTCATCCGCGTCGCGATCGGTGATGGCTCCTGCATGTTCGTACTCGGCCACGTGTCTCTTGATGCGACACGTATTCAGATAGTCCGCATCACCTTGCCGACCCTTCCCGCGCACAAGCACTATCGCTTGAATGGTCCGGTAGTGCTTCAGCCTCCTGTCGGGTTGGTAGCCCTCGGCATACAGCAGGATGGTGCAGAGCTTCAGCGCCGCATTGTACGATATGCCGAAGCGCCAATCGGCCGAGATATCCCCGTTTGCATCACGCCAGTCGCGATCGACGATCTTGAGCAGATTCTCGATCTCCTCAGGACTCGTCTTGTGGCGGTGCAACCACCCGTTATCCAGCCATTGCTGTAAGCTCATCTTCACTCCCCATTATAAAGATTTTAGGTGCGTTGATAACATGACGAATGAAATGTTCCCCCTCAATTTTGCGTCTCGTGAATTCTTCGATGCTCAGAACGTGCGGATTGATCTCCCGACCGATCCGATCGGACAACCCAGCAAGTAGACCACTCACCTCTCTCAGCCCCAAATTTCCGACGATCATCAGATCCACGTCACTCGCCGCCTTCTCCGCATTACGTGCAATAGACCCGTACACGAACGCCAACTTGATGTCTGGATCGCCATCCAAGGCATCCCGAATGATATCAACCAGCCCCACCGTCTTCAGGACGAGGTTTCGAATATCAGGGTAGAGCGGGTGCTCCTTGTTGGCACGATAGTAGACCCGGTTTCCATCGTTCTTTTTCTTGACCAGGTCCAGACGGGACAGTTTCTTCAACTCCGCCTGTATCGTCCCGATGGCACATCCTGAACGTCTGGCAATCTCACGCATGTGCAAGGCTTCCTCACTTACGCCGAACAGCAACCTGAATATCTCAACGCGAATCTTGGACGAGAGCATCTCCGATAGAACGTTCATGCCGTACGGTCACCTCGTACAATTGTATGAAGCCGTCATACAAATAGGTCGTTCCATACTAGTTCGATGGTTGATGGGTTGATCACCCTCAATGCGTAGCCCCCGGTATTGTGTTCCTTCTCAATTTTTAGATGACATCTTCTGCTTTGATATCTAACTTCCGTAATGCCCGCCGCGCAGCACTTCGCACATCGTGATCCAGATCCTCCAGGGCATCGATCAGGTACATGACTGCACTCTTGCGACCAATGCGACCAATCGCTTCGACCACTGAGGCCCGGTCGGGGATATCGTTGTTTACAAGAGCTCTCACGAG
>SMTZ1_10007791_pt1 | contig 10711 bp, 8 predicted proteins | sample DeeMarSWOR136_30_FD_25667 | JGI IMG/M metagenome (IMG submission 25667) | reverse complement strand
TCGTTTGGTGCCCCTGTGCATTTGGTGGTAGGTGCACAAATAACACAAGTCTTTCTTGATTACTACGATAGTAATGCCACTGGGGACGTTTGGCTTTGGTTATGTGATTCGCTTCCGTCGGGGGGCCGGACTTGTTATGGCTTTTACTCGTCTGGGACTCCTGGATATGGCAGAGTTCAACTCAACTTCATGAATTATAACTACATAGTTGACAATGCTGGGCATACTTATTCTCTCCGTGTGGATTTGCACGCTACAGATAGCAGTAATGGATTCGTCGGTGCGATTATATGCCAGAAACCGAGCCCCTGAGTTGTTCCATTTTGGGTGAGAAATTCTTCAGAAGCAATGGAGAGGCTCTGGTAGGTTCTCAGTGGGTGGGAGGAAGGAAAGGAAGTGACCCTCCGGGTGCTAAATAATCACCCTGGAGAGGTCCAAACGTGAATATTTTGGTCCTGCCATAAGTGAAGCGGCTAAGAGGCGCCTGCCGAGGGAACCCAGCTGATTTGCTCGCTCGCTTGAAACTGAGACCTGTGTGTCACTTTGAACTAATAATCCTTACTCGCTTCACCTTCATAAAACTGCAGGTTTGTGTGTACTCCTCAAAATCTGGGTGAGAGTCCGAATTTTTCATTGAACCGAGGACTTCTTCCTCTTCACTTCCAAAACTTTCAAAAAAGGTGTATATTACAATCCGTATTTCACAATTGAAAGGCCTAATCCTAAAAGGTGATTATTTTCTTCAATTATTATATTGCTGCGGTATAGTACTCCTTTACGCAATATTTTGCAGGAAAAATGGTCATTGTCGGGGCATTTTGGCTGCAAAAAGGGCGTCTTAAGGGGTTAAGAAGTTAGATTTCCACGACAAAGATCCCAGCAGTATAAGAAATAATGTTAAGGGAACTGCGTCAAACTCTGAAAAATATGGGAGGTGAAAAGATGTTATACAGCTTGACAAAAGACCAACTGGACAAGCTCTCAAATTCGTATCTGTTGCCCGATTTCACCAATGCGGAAATGCTCGTAGCGAATTTTGAAACTGATCCGGTTGTAGCGAAAGAGATTCTTCCAAAGCCGCTCGTATTCTCCTCAGAAAATATGGCGACGGCGTTTGTGGCGAAATACCCAGAAACAAACTTCGGATGTGTATACAACGAAGGGGCTCTGTTTCTAAACTGTGAGTACAAAGGTGAGCGTGGTTTCTACTGCTTGAGCATGCCTGTCGATGATGATATGGCTCTAATAGGAGGCCGAGAGCAGTTCGGCTATCCAAAGAAAATGGCGGAAAGGATAACGCTCGAAAATGAAGGCGATCTTGTTGTAGGAAAAGTAATCCGCAAGAAGACTGAAATCTTAAGGATTGAGTGCCGCCTGTCGGGTGATGCTCCCGATGCGTATATGGGCAATCTGGCTTATTCGACCAAGGATTGGGACGGTGTTCCATGCATTAAAATGGTTTCCTTTCTTTTCAAGTACTTCCAGGGTCCGGGCGGGAATAGGTTTGACTACCTTCCTCGCTTAATCCGTGAACCAGTCCTTTTCAGGCCCAACGAGCGACCAAAACAAGGCACGGGCAGCGTAAAGCTTGCCTCAACCATCTACGATCCGCTTGCTGAAGTAGTTGTCAGGAAAGTAACTAACATGTTCTATGGAAAGTTCCACAACACAATGCTTCCCGGCAGGGTTGTAGCTAGAGTATGGAATCCCTTCAAATTCGCCAAACATGCTTTCTTTAAGAGTGACTTTTCATCTACTCTGCTTGAGCAGTTCGACCCGAGCCGCTCGGATAGGGCAAAAGAAGTGCTAAAGCTGGCAAAAAGATACTAATTATCGATACCTAACATCTGTGTTCACGTGACGGCGAAGAACATGCCGCCCGTGACACAGTCCGCTATACTTCCTTTCTTCCCGTAATCATCAAGGTTGAAGGTTAGCTCACTTTGCAGGTAGCTGGAACCTGCAACCCACCTTTCTACCTGTTCCTTCCTTGATATCCACGAGAACCCAATTTGGTAAAGTATGCTCGATTTGAATTGGTAATCGATAGGTGGTCATTATTTTTTGAATAAAAGTTTTGATATGTGTTCCGTAGTGCAACCTTTTGGTAGGTGCGGATAGTGGCAAGCTGTACGTTAACTTTAGAGTTCGGGAGAAATCCCTTCCTGCGATAGCTTCGACTGATCTTCCCAAGCTTTGTATTTGGCTGCGCTCGAACGTATGCGGAGAATACTCCTGTAATCTTGTGGTCGTCTTTTATTGACAAACTACTCCCTTTTTTTGTAGATTTAACCCATCCCTCAACATCAGAGAAAATGAGGTGACAGCTTGGGCAGAAAGGGAAGGAATTAGAGAACACGCCGATTCGCCTAACACTTATAAGTCCTCCAACACCTGAAGAGGGACGCGGCAAAAGATCGGTGCGGTCCTTATCTTTTTCGCTAGGTGCCAAAGGCGCAGGCGAATCCAAGGGGAGTGTTGTCGGATCTCTATAGGTTACTTTGGAGGAGGAAAACGGCGGTGAGCACATTCAAAGAGGCTATCCTGAGTGGACTGGAGGAATACCTGCAGGAGCTCAAAGTCGCCATTGACGGTCTGACGCCCGCAGAAATCCGCTGGCAACCCACGCTTCACACCAATCACATTGCCTGGCTGGTCTGGCACATGGCAAGGGTCGAGGACGGATGGGTGAGCCGGTTACGCAGGCGTCCCGCGGTGTGGCAGGCCGACGGCTGGGCAGACCGCTTACGCATGGACCCAACGAGTAGTGGGGCTGGGCAAACGATGGAGGAAGTCCGGGCGATGCCAGAGATCCCCCTGGCCGACCTGATGGCCTACTTTGACTCCGTCCGGGCTGTTACACGCGATTACCTGGATCAGGCCACAGACGCCGACCTGTCGCAGGAATACCCGCACCCACGCGGAGGATTACGCACAGGAATCTGGATTATCGGGCATCTCCTCGTCGAGGAGGCCCAACACGTGGGGCAGGTGGCGTTGCTGCGGGGCATGATGCGTGGGATGGGTGTATAAAACAAGGTCTTGACAGTGTCCCCGGGCACAGCGGCAGGGTGTTGCGCGGCGTTGCGTCTGCCCAATTCCCTGGGAGGTCTCTGGGTGACTGCCTGTTCACTTTTTGAATGCTGATGCCACCCGAATTAAGACCGTTGACTTCTTCCTGAAGGTGAGATTATTTAATCTCACCCAACGATCCAAAGTTTCAATTAATAATCCACAGTAATAACTAATCCCTTTATTCCTTAACCCTTCTTAGCTCCATGACAACTGGGTTAAAAGCGTCGGGACAAGCAACGTGAGCTACGTCTTTATCCTTTTCCCAGGGAAACTCCCCACCAAAACGAAGCGTCCGCCAATAGGGAAAAGCAGCATAGAAGGCCGATGGACACAGGGCTTTCCCATCTTTGGAAAATCCTACTTTAAACTCACTGCTCAAATCAAACTCCTGGCCTACCTGGTGTGCTGCATCGCAGGTTCCTTTGACCGAAATAATCTTTAGCAAAACTTTCGCTGGATTGACCATTTTTCCCCTCCTTTACTCAAAAAAACTTATATTAAACTATCACAAAAACGGTCAAAAGTTAATGATTTTTATCTCTGCCTCTTAACATTGAAAGGATTCAAATCTCTTTGAATCATCTATTTCTACACCTTTTATATTCCCCTCCTCATTATACTCACTTTCTGATGATAATCGTCGATTACACGCAGCAACCTATTGTGAGGACTTGGTAGGTAGAGTCCGCAACCCTTTTTCTGAAAGCTTCTTCCTCCTTAGCTGACGGATTCCAGCTGTGATGCAGGATTTCAATTTGATAATCATTGCCTCAATACCGTCCCAGGGTCTCCTTCCTATCTGTGATCACTTTTGCTTGACATGCACCCCCGTCTTTACTATATTCAGTTCATCTAAAACGAATTCTTATCGTTGAAACAGGAACAGACAATGGCGTCAGCATCTGATCAGTTGGGTTCTTCCCGCCACGAAGTCATTGACAAGGCCGAGGTGATTGAGTTCTACTACAGCAAAGGGTGGACCGACGGTCTTCCCGTCGTGCCACCCACGGAAGGTAGCATTCGGGAGATGCTCGATGCAGTTGGAGTAGACCCCTTGGATGAGGTTGTCTTCATAGAGCACCGCCAAGTGTCGGTCACGGCAGAAAAAGTCGCGATCAATGCGGTGATGGCTGGGTGCAAGCCGGAGTATATGCCGGTGATTGTTGCAACGCTGGAGGCCATGGCTGATCCGCGCTGGGGTTTCCATGGCCCCGCAACTAGCACGGGCGGGGCGGCCGTGTTGATGCTCATTAATGGCCCCATTACGCGCGAACTAAGGATCAACTGGGGTGAGGATCTGTTCGGACCCGGGTGGCGTGCCAACGCCACGATCGGCCGTGCGGTGCGCCTAGTGATGAGAAATGTGATCGGCTGTCTACCGGGTAGGCTCGATCGGAGCACCCTGGGACATGGCGGAAAGTACACCTTTTGCATCGCCGAGAACGAGGAAGAAAGTCCGTGGACTCCGTTCCATGTGGAACGGGGTTTCCGACCCGACCAGAGCGCGGTGACGATTTTCGCCGCCCTTGCTCCTCACCAGTTCTACAACCAGCTCAGCAACACGGCTGAGGGTATTTTGGCCACCGCCTGCTTCCACATGCGCTTCTCCGCTGGGGTCGGGATGCAGCCCCAGTATTTTCTCTGTATTGCAGGAGAACACATGCGGGTGATGGCCAAGGACGGCTGGTCCAAGGAGGACATCCGGCGTTTCTGTTTTGAGCATACGAAGGCCTCCCATGCAGAATTGAAGCGCCTGAAAGTCATGCCTGGAGATATCGGCTCGGAGGATGAAACTAAAATGCGGCCCCTGGTCCCTTCTCCAGAGGACTTTATCGTTTTGGCAGCGGGCGGCCGCGTGGGTGCCTTCTCGGCATTCGTACCGGGCTGGGGTGGCAAAAGGACTAGCGAGAGTGTGACCAGGGAAATTCGGCGGCGGTAGAATCAAGCCGCATAGCGGAGGGGAAAACCGATGGAAAAACTGCAGATGTTCGATCCTACAGTACAGGTCAAGGTGCAGGCCATCTCCTTTGCACCGAGACCGGAGTCACTGCGAGGTGTGCGCATTGGTTTGGTAGAGAACACCAAATTCAACTCAGACAAGCTACTGCTCAAGATCGCCGCCATTCTGGAGAATGAACACGGGGCTGAGAGTCACATGATTCGTAGCAAGCGCAACGCGAGCGTTCCTGTCCATCAGGAGATCATCGACGAGTTCGTTGCAAACTGCGATGTGGTGATCTCCGGCATTGGTGACTGAGGATCGTGTAGTTCGGGCAGTTTGCTCGACGGGATCCTTTTCGAGAAGAATGGTGTGCCATCAGCTGCCATCGTCACCGACCAGTTCGGCGGGACAGCGAATGCCATGGCCGAGACGTGGGGGGTACCGAACTTCAGGTTTCTGGTGCTCCCCCATCCAATCGCCAACCTCACCGAACAAGAACTCGATCAACGCGCCAGAGAAATCGCTCCAGAGGTAGCTCGGTTTCTCCTTGAAGGGCAATTGTAGGGCCGGACTACCCATATGATCGATGCGACCCGGCCAACGTATCAGTGCTGTACCCAATCATATTGTCCGCGTCGCCATAGCGCAAATAACTTGTTCTCCAGCAAGCAGATCAGTTTGCGCTCGGCGGTACAGGTGTGCTGTTTTCCGGCTACCCTAAATACGTGGATCTAATTTTCATATATTTACCCAGCATGATGATTTCCACCGAAAATCAATAATGGATTATATTTCAGGCCGTCCGGATAATTCATTCGTAAATTAACTCGACTCTATATATTATTGTTTAGGACCTCCTTTTTCTGTAAAAATGGCATGAAATTCGAAGCTTTTGGAGTAGAAAATAGCCTTTATGGTTTCAAGACCTTCTAAAATGCGGAAGCAGCGTAAAAATAAGTTAGGCGATTGGTCGCAATTGAAGACAAGGTTAGGAGTATTGACCTTTGGATAAATTCTTCGAGTGGCTAGCCAATAATCCTTTTGCAACAAACGTATTGATTGCTGCATTTGGAGTTCTAGTCATATCAGTGACCGCGATATACATTATAGCTTTTCTTCAAGGGCGAGAAATATCTTTCTGGCCGCCGAAGATTGGAGCAAAATCAGAAAAATCGAAATCCGGGAAAGTGGAAAGAGCCAAGGATGCACATCAACCAGAATTTAGCCCAATTATTCAGAGTGGGGTTAGGCTCATAGCGGCCTCAGGGAATAGCTATACAATCGAAACCAATTTATGCAGTGGCGCAACAGCTACTCTATTCCGAGCTGAAAACTCATCGCAAGAGACGGTCATTGTCAAAGTATATTGGCGTGGTCTTAGGCCGAACTCTCCCCCCTGGGAATTCTTCAACCGAGAATATCGAAGTGCTGAAATACTCGACCACAGAAACATAGCAAAAGTATTCGATAGAGGCCTCTTCGGTGGCTATCCGTTTGTTGTTATGGAATACTTTGGGGGTGGAACACTCCGCGATCTACTGGAATCCCGCGATCGCATCCCTGGCCCAGATATTATGTCCATAGCTGGACAAGTTGCAGATGCCATTGACTTTATGCACTCACGCGGTGTTATTCACAGAGATATCAAACCCGAAAACTTACTCCTTGAGTCTGACCCGCACGGACGTGTTAGTCTGAGCGACTTTGGGATTGCCCAAGTACTTGGAGCCGTTGAAAAAGTTCTTACACCTGTAGGTGCACAATTCGTTGGTGCACCGGCGTATTTGGCACCTGAGACACTGATGGGAAAAGAGACCACTCAAGCTTCAGATATTTACAGTTTTGGGGTAGTACTGTTTGAAATGATCGTTGGGCGGATGCCTTTTGATGAATCCGATGAGGTGCATGCTATCTTGTTGGCCAAAGTTAGTAAAGAGGCACCAGACATCCGTTCTATCCGTCCTGTTCCTGAGGAGATAGGAGTACGTCTGGCACAAACACTGAGCCGCGATCCAGACAAAAGGCCACGATCAGCGCGCAGTGTGCTTTCAGGAATTGAAGAACAAATCAGCCGGTTGTGAGAGATTTCGCCAATACCGCCAAACATAGTGTGGAGCCGACGCGCACACTTACTCTTATTTCAGAACGATCTTAACTGTGTTGGTGATTCAGGCATATCGTGCCAGTGGGCGCACCGGCGGCCTCGGGCTTACACCAACCGTTAATGCGGTCTTTTAAGACGTAATCGTTACCCTCAAGGATCATACTCGGGGCTACATTTGTAGGTGGAGTCCGCAGCCCCATTTTTGAGAGCTACTTCCTGAACTCTGCAAGTTAGGAATCCATATCTCTATATCAGTTTTCAAATGGTAACCCTTAAAAAGATAATTTTCACAATTTCACTTTACTAATTGACATTCCATCTGCTTCTGATATTTTGATTTCAAAAGAAATAGGGCGATCAACTGAATGAATAAGGCTTTAACCTTTTGCAAGAAAGGAGGCTACCATGGTTGCACTTAAAGAGATGCCTTACACTGAGAAGTATGCCAAAGTGATCGACAGTATGAAATTTAGTGAAACACTTATCGTTCCTTTTGTGCAGAAACAGTTGGGTGATCAGGCAGTAGCTGAGTTTAGGAAGACTTGGCAGGAGGGGATGAAGCCAATTCCCGAGGGTGCATCATTTGAGGAGAAATATGAGTTAGCCTACGCTAATTGGATCCGGTTTGGGAAAAATGATTTCAGTTTTATTCGCGAACGAATGGGTGAGGATGGTCTCAAAAAGTACGGGCGTACCGTAGTCGAGGCACTTAAAAAGAAAAATGCGAGTCCAGCTTTGGTTTTTTTAAAGCTCATAAGATTATTTTCTCCTGGAACAGCGTTTGCCATGACAGCCAAGCAGATGGGATATCAACTCCAGTGGATAAGTCCCGGGTCTGTATCTGAGTTCACCAAACAAAAAGTAGCATTTAACATACCCCGGTGCAAAATACTTGATTTCCCGGGAACTGAGGACCTTTGCTTTGTGGGTTGCCAGAGCATCTATCCTAAGTGGGTAGCTGAGCAGTTTAAGGTAGACATGAAATTTAATAGACAGGGAAATGACTGTACGTGTATCTTAACTCCGTTAAGTTAGTAATTTTACTCAATCGCTATAGATAGGCATTTAAGAACATTTCTACCAATAATCATCGCCCCCAAGAGTCATCTCAGATTGTGGACTGGTTGGTGAAAGTTTCAAGCTAACCTTTTGAGTGGCAAAAGTTTTGGAAGACCGAGGATAACTTCCTGAACTAAATAATTTACGTACTTTGCAAAAAGTTGTATATTTCCATCAGTAATCCTTAGGTGGTATATCCTAAGTATTTCGCCGATATCACCTGTTTAAGAAGATATCCAAACTTCGTCTATCCTTACATTTTTTAGAGAATAAACAAACCAGTTCGCATAAGTTTGGATGCTAATGATTTATCTGCTAATGGCGGCGGCGAAGAGTAAAATGTTCAAAATACCAACTTCAGGAAAGGAGGGCTAATTTATGAAACTACAAAAAATCGGTGGATTTGGTTCAATAGTGAGCGCATTCCTAATGGTAATTTTCCTGGTTTTCCTTCTTGTTGTGTTCCCTCGCCTCGGGCTCGTTGAGCTAAGCGATTGGTTTGACCCGGTAAAAGGCCTCGATGCCGGGAGCGCCTCGCCTACCACTTTTTTCTTATTCAATTTAGAGGTCATCTTGTGGAGCATTGCTTTTATTTTAATTGTACTGGCGCTTCGAGAGCGGATGCAAGCCAGTGCTCCAAACCTCATGCGGATAGCTGTGATTGGAGTGTCAATCGCCTGTGCCCTATGGCTTGCTGCTGGGTTAATTGGGATCATCGGTATGCCATCGATCGTTAGTGCCCAGGATGCCTCAGCCTTCAGGGCGATGATGGGTGTGTATTTTGGCATGAGTACTGCGGGAGACTTCGCAATGGGCTGGGCGCTTCTGTTGATCGGCTGGGCAGCACTGAAGACCAAAGGCCTGCCGCAAATGCTAAGTTACTTTTCCGTACTTAGTGGTGTAGTCATGATTCTCGATTTTGTGGTGCACCCTTTAATGCTGGTAAGTCTGATGCTTGGCGTCGTATTTTGTCTGTGGCTGGGGATAGTGCTATTGCGGAGCAAAAGTTAATCGCGCGGGGGGATGCCGACTGGTTTTTGAAATGAAGAAGCGGCCTGACACTGTGGAGCTAACCCGCGTTTCCATGACAAAAGGTACCGTCGCCCCTCCAGATAACAAGGCGGAAAAGAGTATCGTCAAAGCCCTCTGGGCTTCTTTTTCGCCAAAAACGTTAGATGCAATTTTAGCCCACACAGGTCGCTCAACCAAAACCCTCACCAAAGGTGAGGCTTAGGAAGAAAGCAAACCGTTATACTATCTTTCGAATGGAAATCATCAACCTCTAAGGTAGACTACTCCTCACGCTTTGTAGGTGTACTCGTCAAAATCTGGCTGAGAGTCCGAATTTTTCATTGAACCGAGGACTTCTTCCTGTAGTCCACAAACGGTCGTTCTGCCTAAAAATACTCTATTTCAAATGGAAATCATTATTTTTTGGCTTTGGTCGCTGCGTTAAAGGACGGTTTTGACATGTTTTTTTCGATTGACTAATGAAGCATTTTGTGGTAAGGAAATAATCGATAAAATCCCTTGCGAAAGTTTTTGATCCTCATCAATAAGAGGGGGTGGTTGATTGGTAAAGACCTTTAGTAGTTTCGTTATACCATTTAGAATTCTCCACCGGAAAGTAGTATTCCTCAATAGCTTGAATTCTCCTACTGATTTGGACGTTTCTTAAAGGCCTACCAAGAGAAAGAAAATCCAAATAAATCATTACAATCCATGTCCAGATAAAGCCAAACCATCCGCGAGGATGGGATAGAAGGCGGCAGGCATTTATAAGGGAAAAGATGGCGGAGCTGCCGAAGGATGAGCCTTTGGTAAACTTGCCGTTTATGTTTGAGCAGGAAATTAATATGTCTACCACAAAATTATATGCTGTCAGATTGTTAATCGCCATTCATGGTTTTATCTGTCAGTCTGTGCAGCACCACGCACGCTATACAATAGCTCTGAGGGGGAGAAGATGCGAATCTTTTTTACTCTGGCAGTTCTTGTCTTAACAGCGGGGATTTCCATAGCAGCACCCGGGGATTTCGATACGACATTTGGAGGGACCGGGGCAGTTACATACAACACTGACACGTATACTAATCACTGGGATTACGGATATGGAGTTGCCATCCAGCAAGACGGAAAAATCGTGGTCACAGGCTCCATCCCGTCTCCCGATGGTCTTGGCTATGATGCGGTGGTACTAAGATATAACAGCGATGGGACGCTTGACAGCACATTCGGAGGAGATGGAATTGTAACATACGATAATTCTAGCGATGGTGGTGAGTCAATTGCAATACAACCGGATGGGAAAATTGTAATAGTTGGTTGGACACATTTTAGTGGACATAAGGATGTGTTAGTTTTGAGGTATAACGAAGACGGATCGTTGGATACCTCATTCAGTGATGACGGTGCTGCCATCTATAGTGGCTCAGGAGGTGGTGATGATGCCGGCCATGCGCTTGCTATACAGCAAGACGGAAAAATCTTAGTTGTCGGACACGGTTATAATAATACCTCAAATGATGACG
>SMTZ1_10008066_pt1 | contig 10712 bp, 7 predicted proteins | sample DeeMarSWOR136_30_FD_25667 | JGI IMG/M metagenome (IMG submission 25667) | reverse complement strand
CAGCCTTGAGAAATAATGGAAACGGATTCACAGATGAAGGTGTAAAAGAGGCACTTAAAAGGGGTACTATGATTCCAGGGGGTACGTGTGGGTTTCATGGAACTTGTGGTGCTGCTGTAGGATTAGGTATTGCCATAAGTATTGTAACCAGATCAACACCCTATCATGATGATGAGAGATCTATGGCTATGGAAGCTGTGAAAAGAAGCTTAGATAAGATAGGAAGACTAGGAGGACCAAGGTGCTGTAGATTAAGTGCGTACGCAGCTTTAGAAGTAGCAGGGAAATATCTTGAAGAGAAGGGATACAACCTCCCAATATCAAAGCGTGTTGGACTTTGCCCCATAGCAGATATTAATAAACAGTGTCATGGACCAAGATGCAGATATTATCCTAATCGTTAGCTTCTAATTTTCCAACAATGGTTACTAGTTTTTGGAATAGAGGCTTTAATTTCTCAACTTTTTCACGAGAAAGAGTTGCAAGAATTACTGTTGATGGTCCTGCAGATTTTTCTAAATCTATTTTTAATCCTTTTTTAAAAGAGAAAACTAGGTTTAGAGGCTTTGTTATGGTTTCTATTTCTTTAGCAATTCCTTGTGATCCCACAGGAAGAATCTCATTAATAAAGTCAAGGGATAATAGTGTTTTTACGTCTTTTAGGTCTGCTAAAACCTCTCTTTCTTTGCCACTTTGAGTTATTTCAACAACTTCAACACCTACTTTCGGTACACCAATAGCCACTACAACATCACCTGGTTTGGATGAGCCAATTTTTAGATCTTTTTTCGCTGTAATGCCGATAACTACTACGCCTAAACCTGTTTGTTCTGTGGGAACGTTTTTTTCATAACTTCCTGTAAGAACCAAATCTGGGTCCAATCCTGCATCCTCCACCTCCCTTATTATTCCTTTTACGATATCAATGCCTGTGGGTTTCATCTCAACCGATAACGTGTCAATTATAGCGATAGGTTGGGCTCCTACACTCAAAACCTCCATAAGGGCAACCCTTGCCGTAAATTTTCCTATTATGTAACCACTAACTTTAACCTTGTCTAAGGGTTTTGGACCTATACCTCCAGCAGAATCACACCCTATAATCAAAAATTGCTCATTTGACAATGGAATAATGTTTATATCTCTCATAAACTCCAAAAAACAACACACCACCAAAAAACTGCCAAAGATATTAAATTAATAATTGTTTTTGTTTATTGTTTTTTCCCAGTTTAGAAGTTCTTCGTAGATCTTTTCCATCTCTATCCTAAGATCGTGGATCGTGATTTTCCCCCCAGATTTTAGCAAGGTAGCTAGGGCAGCTCCCCCAGCTCCTGCTCCTTCCTTCATAGCTCCTTTGGAATATGCTTTTATCTTTTCGTAGCGTGAAAGGTGAAGGTAGAGATCTACTGATATTATTGGTAGGTCGATTATGCGGGTTATTAATGTTTTCAAATCTTTTTCCGGTACATAGCTTGTAGAGGCAACAAGAACACTTTTTTCTGTTTTATCACTCATGTGTTTGATGAGGGCTAAAACTGCCCCATTTATAGTGCTTCCAGCTAAAATAACAGGCTTTTTTACTTCTATTAAGCCTAAAGTAAGACCTATTTTTGCGGGAATTGTAGGATCTCCAAGGGCAGATATGGCTCCAATCGGGTCACTCTTCATGGATCCAAAGGTTATTCCTGCAGCTTTCATTCCTTGATTTACAACTTTTATTTTCAGGTTTGTGAGGTTTTTTGGCGTGTATATGCTGTAGGCGTCTGCACCAATGGTGTCTGAAGCCTCTATTCCAAGGGCTGCCATTACAGCTAAAGCGGTAGTGGTACCTGCAGGAACAGATTCCGCTATCAAAACATAGTCTGCCATTTTTGCAAGATTTTCCCCCACTACTTTAGATTTTTGGATTATTCTTTCTACTTTTTCCTTTCTCATGGCTTTACCGGTTCTTATATCTGCTCCACCACCATTAATACCCCCTCCAACATCAAATAAAGGTACTTCTGGCTTAATTTTTACGCCAGAGTTAATGATCACTACAGGAAAATCAGCCCTTCGCACCGCTCCTAAAGAATATATAGCTGGTGTGGGAACATCGTCAGGAGTTGTAGGAACCTCAGTTATACACCGAGGTCTACCTAACAAAAGAACTTCCGCATCAGCTGCAGGCGTTTTATCAACATCTTCTACGCTCTTACCTGCAGCAGTTATTCCAGGAATCTTTGCAGTTTCAGTTGTCCCAATAACTAAAACAAAAACAGGTCTTTTACCCACCAAATTCTTAACAAATAATTCAGCATCCTCTTCTCTATTGACGAATTTTATCCCTTCATACACTTATTACACACACCTGTGGGAAAAACTATTCAAAGAAAAGGATAAAGATGTGTAAGAAGGTTTAAACATTGTTTTCAGGGATTAACGAAGTTCCTTGAAAGGCTTTTATGTTATTTAGACCTAGGAATTTTGCGATAGTCGGTGCGATATCGATTATTTTTGCTTGCTTTTCTATTTGGTTTTCTTTTATTTCTCCACCCAAGATCAAAAGAAAGATTTTCATATTATCTTCTATTAAGGATCCATGACCAACAATAGCAGGGGATATGGGACCCCATCCGTGGGAACAGCTTGTAAATATTTCGCCTATTACACCTTTTGGCAAATGATAGTAGTCAGCTTCTTCATTTGTACCAATCATGTTGAAGATGTGGTTCATTGATTCAATTCTTTTTAGAATACTTTCTTTTATTTTTTCTTTTTCATCTTCATCTTCTATCCATAAAAAGTAGGAAGCACCATTAGTTATCACTACTGTTTTTTCTCCTACTCCTCCATCAGATTTTAGTTCTGCTTCTAAGTCGACGTAATTGTGAACTTCTGAAGCCCCATGGTCTGAAGTTATAATGAAGAGAGTTTCTTTTAAGAGATTACTTTCTTTAAACCAATTATATAAACGCATTATTTGGGTATCTGTATCCCTTAGTGATTTTAGGGTTTTTGGGTCGTTGAAACCGAAAACGTGCTGCATTAAATCTAAGTATGGGAGATGGATCATCAAAAGTTCAGGATTTTCTTCTTTGAGAACCCTTATCGAAGCATCAATTATCCATTTTTCAGGACATTCTAAGAACATATTATTAAGTCTAAATCCATGATCAACACCATCTTCGGTTATGTGGGGCTCATATTCACCTTTTAATTGTTCCCTAATCCATATTGGAAAAGGTTTTAAGAGATCTTCCCTCCAAGGCTCAGTCATAAGCTCATAATATCTTACTTGGTTAAGATCTATTAAGATATCAGCTCCTTTTGCACAGATAGATCCCACCGCATAGCCTGTAATAGCACAGGTTTTTAATCCTTTCTTTTTTGCAAGATCAAAGATAGTCTCTATATTAAAGAAATCCTTATCCCATTTTCTTGATCTTAACAAGTCGATTTTTCTTCCAAGTTTTCGATCATAATAAATGCCTATAATACCATGTTTCTCAGGGTAAGTCCCTGTGACTAAAGAAGAGACGCATGGAAGGGTTACTGAAGGAAAAACTGTGTGACAATTTTTAAAGTATAATCCTTTTTTAGTCAAGTTAAAAAGGTTAGGAGTGTTTTCCGGTGTGATAGATTTCGGGTTTAAAGCATCAACAACTATGAATATTACCCTTTTTAAAAAATCAGACAAAACTTTACACCGCCACAACGGAAACAATTATGCTATAATCTGAGTCATTTTTTAACATTTTCCTACAAAAGTAAAAAATGAAATTTAACTATTTGAAAATGTGAAGAAGAGTTTATTCTCTTAAAAAAGGTATTAAGATATTTTAGATGGTGACAGTATAGACTTTTTTAATTAAATCAATTTTTTATTATTATGATTTAATGTTTGAAGCATCTCAAGCCTGTGAATACCATGGATATTTTGTGTTCGTTTGCTGCATTAATTACTTCTTGGTCTCTTATTGATCCTCCGGGCTGGATTATTGCAGTGATTCCTCCTTTTGCTGCTTCGTCTATACCGTCACTAAAGGGGAAGAAAGCGTCAGAAGCAAGAACAGAACCTTGGGATCGCTCACCTGCTTTTATTACCGCTAGCATGACAGCATCAACGCGGCTCATTTGCCCAGCTCCTATGCCTACTGTTTGAGAGTTTTTTGCTAAAACTATACCGTTTGATTTCACATATTTTACTATAGACCATGCAAAGAGTAAATCGGATATCTGTTCTTCTGTTGGAGCCTTTTCCGTAACAATCTTGAGATCTTCAGGATTTAACCGTTTAATATCCTTAGTTTGTAAAAGCATCCCTCCATTAATATTCTTACAACTTTTTTCTACACTATTAAAATCCGTTTGACTGAGGGATTTAAGTTCTAATAGGCGAAGGTTTGGCTTTTTCTTGAATATTTCTAAAGCATTACTTGAGTATCCTGGGGCTAACAAGCATTCTACAAAGGTTGAGGTTATCTCTTCTGCCAGTTCTCCACTTACTTCTCTATTTAAGCCAATCACGCACCCGAAAGCCGACATGGGATCTGTTGCATGAGCTTTAACATAAGCATCTAGAATATTGCTGCTTACAGCTACACCGCAAGGATTTGTATGTTTTATTATAACAGCTGAAGGATCTTTAAACTCTTTAACAACGTCTAAAGCTGCATCTAAATCAACTATGTTATTAAAGGATAACTCTTTTCCTTGGAGCTGTTTTATATCAGTAACGCTTAGATTTAACGCTTTTACATCTTTATAGAATGCAGATTTTTGGTGAGGATTTTCACCATATCTCAAATCTTGTAGTTTTTTAAGAGGAAAAATGAGAGTTTCTGGGAAATCAGTTAGTAAGCTAAACTCGCTTATTAGATATTGGTGGATAATAGCATCATAAAAGGCTGTATGGGTGAAAGCTTCCGTAGCTAAGATTTTCCTTGTTTTCAGGCTTATTTCCCCATTATTTACCTCTAATTCTTTAATTATCTCATCATATTTCTCAGGATTTACTATAACTACGATATTTTCAAAATTTTTCGCCCCAGCCCTAAGGAGTGTAGGACCACCAATATCTATATTCTCGACAACTTCTTCTAAAGAAACATTTTCTTTTTTAACAGTTTCCTCAAAAGGGTATAAGTTAACCACTATCATATCTATAGGTTTTATACCGTGTTTTTCTAACTCTTTTAGGTGCTCTTCCTTATTTCTATTAGCTAGAATACCTGCATGTATTTTAGGATGGAGGGTTTTAACACGACCATCCAACAACTCTGGAAAACCTGTAACATCTGAAACCTCTAAAACAGCAACTCCCGCGCTTTTCAACAACTTTGAGGTTTTACCCGTTGCAAGAATTTCAACTCCCATCTCAGAAAGCTTTTTTGCAAACTCTACCACGCCTTCTTTAAAAGACACACTGATCAAAGCACGAGAAACCCGCATAAAAGCACCAGCATCCAATCTAACTGATTTTAAATACGGGAAGCCCGAGCAAAAAGTTACAACATCATAATATAAAAACAATATGCCAAAAAAAAGAATCCTATAAAAACAAAAACCTTGGCTAGAAAAGAAAAAAAGAGGGTTTAAAAATTTTTAAAAATTGAAAAGGTCATCGTCCCAATCATCTTCCCACGGTACTCCTTTACCACGTCTCATCGAACGGCTTAAAGCCCTAGCAAGATAAGCAGCCATACCAACAGAAACACCTATCGCTGCATATAACCCTATATCACTGTTACCAAAAATATCATCAAACAATTGGCTACTGTCATCACCATCGCTACCATCGCGATCTTCAAGCAGAAGAGCACCAGTATAAGATAAACCAGGAGACCCTACATCTTCATTTTCAATGTCAGGATGCCACCACCCGTTTCCATAAGCTAGAATAGCAAGGATCGTATCTCCCGATCTAATGGTTACATCATAAGGATCTCCAGAGTTTAAGGGATGACAATATTCAGCTCGAATTCCAGTAACACTATGATAATAAGTAGCACCATAGGTATCGTTACTACCACCAAGCTCAACATCATGCTCAGGTTCTGTATGATCATCACCGTAGTTTTTAACAAAGTATAGATCGTAAGTTTTAGTTTTACTGTTACTATTATCTCCTAATACTCCAAGAAGGTCAGTTCCATATCCATTTGTGTCAAAGTTTGAACTGTTAGCAATAAGCGCCATAAAGGTGAAGTTTCCAGCAGTTAAAGTTTGGTATACAACCATCGCACACATGAGATGTGTATCATTGTATTTTAACCAAAAATGTCCAGTCCATTCCTCAGTACCGTTAGTTAGGTAAACCTCGTTATAGAAGGCGTCTCCCCACTCACCAGCCTCGTCTATATTACCGTCAAAGTATACGTTTGTTGTACTATAAGGAATCATTAAACTCTCTAAAGTGAATACCAGCAGATTTTCCATTTCAGCCATTGCTGGCGGTCCATGTTGGTAACCATCATCATATAGAACCATTACGAAGAAAGCCATTCCTTCATGTAATCCAATATCACAGTTATCACCAGTTTCTAAGGGGCGAGTCCATTCAGCGCTTGGACCCGAAGAATAAGAGTAGTAGGTACTACCATAAACATCGTTAGATCCCCCTAAGGTAACATTATCATCAGGTTCAGGTCCATTTTCTGATTCTTCACGATGTCCGAACATATCTAAGGGCTCAAATGTGTGAGTTTTATCTCCACGAACACCCATAAGGTCAAATGGGTAAAAACCGAACATATCGACAACGATTGTAACCATAAGGCTAAAACTATGGTTTACTTCTGGATTGTTTATTTTTTCTGCCATGAAGATATTATTGCTGTCACGTTTTATCCAGAATTCCACAGACCAAGAATAATCTTTTCCACTTTGATCTTCTGGATCTGTATAGTTCCAGAGGGTTAATTTTGTATAGTAAGCATCATCCCATTCTGAAGAATAAATTTTTCCATCAAAATTTACAGCATTAGTGCTTTCAGGTACAATAATTAACTCTGCTTGGTCGGTTGTACTAGAAGGGCGATTTGCATTAGTTTTGAGGGTATTGAATGAAATAAAGACCATGCTTAGAAAAAGCAAACTTAGAAAAGCAAACTTAAAATGTTTCATTAGATCATCCTTTCCCTTATTTTATACTTATTATATAAAATAAGGGTTTTCTAGAATAAATATTTTCTTATCTAAATTTTGATCTATTTTTTAATTAAATCGATTTATGGTTTTTTTAGAATTTTAGATTGTTATTTCAGGGTTTTTTAATTGTTCTAAAACGAATTCTCGGATTTGTATCGCTGAAGGTAGATCATAAGTTACCTTTCCATTTACTATTATAGGTTGTAGGAGAGGGATAGTTTCTTTTGAGCATTTTGGGCATTTTGATGGTTTTTCATCAAATTTTGTAACGATGTATTTGAAACATTCCTGGCATCTGTTTACTTGTTTTTTCCCGCTTAGTTTTCCCCTTTTTGCCACATATTTTTCCCCAATTTGAACCAAATCCATGGCATAGTCTATGGTTGAAGCAGAACTTACACTTGTACCTACACCAAATCCTTGAACATAGTCTTTAAGCTCTAACACTGCGTCTTCTTTCACTCCTCCACTTACAAAGATTCCAACATCCTTATAACCCCTTATATCAAGCTCCCAGCGCACCTCTTTTATTATCGATTTAAAATTACCTCTACGGCTTCCTGGCGTGTCCAATCTCACAGCTTTCAACCTTTCCCCAAGGATTTCACAAGCTTTTATGCTCTCCAATTTTTCATCAAAATAGGTATCACACAAAGCTACCCTCGGTACATCCTCTGGAAGGGTTTCATCAAAAGCTTTCAAAGCTGCTTCTAAACTTCCAAAGGAGATTATAAGGGAGTGAGGCATCGTTCCGCTTGGTGGAATACCTAATAATTCAGCGCTTTTTACTCCGGAAACACCATCAAAACCTCCTATAAATGCTGCACGATCAATCATGGGGGAGATGGCGGGATGCATCCTCCTTATTCCAAAGCTTACAAGGATGGTTTTTGGAGCAATCTTTCTCATCCTTGCTGCAGTAGTACATGCACCTGAAGCCTGACAAATAAGGCCTAAAATCGGGGTTTCAAGCTCAATAAATTGAGTATATTTTCCTTCAATAAATATTATAGGGATACTGACACCCTTGTGATCTTCAGTTTGAAAAATTGTTCCTTCCCGCATAGCATAAACATCAAAACCTCCAACACCTTCTAAAAGGGCTACAACCTCTTCAAGACCGCAAAAAACACCCCAATTCCAAGGCCTAGGGAAGGAGCTTACAGTAAATTCTGCAACAACTTTTTCAGCTGGAAGATTAAAGGCTTCCAAAACTTTTTTTGCTCGACTAAAATAGACATCGGTCGTTTTACCCGCTCTTATCTCATCAGGCTTAGCTACATGAAAATCAACCATTGCATGATCCACCTCAAAAATTAAGAAATACTTTTCATCGAAAACTCAAACAAACCTCATTATATAAAAATAAAAGGGAAAAAACTTTTCCTGCTAAACCTCTTAAAGCAACTTTAAAGATAGAAAGAAGAAGAAACAAACTTTCAACTTTGCAATGAGTAAATGAAAAAGAATTGTTAACTAATGCGTATTAACTAATTTAATATAAGATATTAAGGTCAAATAAGGTTTTAACCAATGATTACCATATATAAACCACTTATATCAAGAAAAGGGTCTTGGTATAAAATAAAATGATGGGAGAATTTTAAATGAAACAAAAAAATGGTAAAACTCTCGTGTTTTCTGTTTTTCTTTGCTTTCTTCTAGTTCTTTCAGTTTCATGTATTGTAGTTCAACCTGGTATGAGTGTTGGCAAGTGGTCTGATCCCCTTCCAGTTGTAGATGGACAAATCAGTGTAGATGACATGAAAAGAAGTGATCATATTCAAAAATCAGATGTGCAGGTTTGGTCAATGGCAGGTGTGCTTGCTTGGACGAGTGATTTCGATGTCTTTATGGCGGCTAATAGCTCGCATCTCTATATTGGTATGAACATAACTAATATGCCTTTCCTAGCTAATGTAACTGTGGGACCATCAGGTCCTACTGCAGATCTTGCAAATGCAACGTTCGTCCAGATATATTTCGATAATGATAACAATGGCACTATTGACAATTACGAGGATTCAAAAACTGTTTACTTCTTTAACGAAACTGCATATTTCGGAGAAGATCAGTTCTGGAACGCTACAGATTCTGAATACGAAATGGACGAGGATCTTGGTATGGGTCCTAACCCTCAAAACATTACTGCTGTAGGCGTAAAGCACTCTAATCCTGTCCAACAAGGTAGTTTAGGCAACCTCACTGTAGAACTTTTCATGCATGTGGACGATGATTTACAGGGACGAGATGGTGGAGGGCTATCTTCTGGAATCCCATTTGGTTTTGCAATCAGATGCGATGCAATGATTAATGGTATATTAGGAGGAAATGGTGGCAATGGTCCTCCTGAAATGGAAAACTGGTTTTTCGGGGAAACAACTGGAGATGTTCAAAGGGATGAAGACGATGCAAGTGGATTCACTTCTGTATCATTTCCCTTTACCGATGATCTAAGTTCATTCGCAGCTGATGGACATATAACGCAGACTGAGAAATCTAATAGTGGTCCAAACATCATTTTTTCCCCTGTGGAATTTTATAGCTTTATTGCTGCTACAGTTAGCGTGGATATATACGTTGCGAACAGCGCTTCTCATCTTTATATTGGCTTTAAGTCATCTGGTGTTCCTTATCTCGCTAATTATAATTGGACAGGAGGCAATTATGGAATTGGGCTTCATAATTTTACAGTACTTAGAGTAGTCTTTGATAACGATAACAACAACAATCTTGACCATCAAGAAGATGCAAAAATGGTACTACATGGCAACAACACCTTTTCACAAGCAGACGATCAGTTGTTTAACAACACAGTAGAATGGGATCCCCTAGGACAAGGTTTCACTTCAGATTCGCAGAATGAACACAGCAATCCTCCAGTCCCAGGCGACATTACTGCCTACGAAATAAAACACTCTAATCCATCCTCTCAAGGTGCAATCGGTGTTCTAACCATGGAACTAACCATGCCTCTAGCTGATGATGCCTCTGGTTACGATGGAGGAGGTCTTTCAGGCACCGTAGGATTCGCAATACACTATATGGCAGTAATCAACTTCAACATATCATATACTGGTCCTCCTGAATTTGAGTCCTTTTTACTTGGATCAACTGCAGGTGGAATGTTTATGGGAGCTGATGCTTCAGGCTATCACGATTTAGTAATTGAAGGTGCTGATACTACAGATCCATTAATCGATAGCCCAGATGATGTTACTTATGAGGAAGATGAAACTGGAAACAATATTCCATGGACAGCTACTGATGCTAACCCATATGATGGTGTAGTTGTTGAAGAGGGTTACTGGGATAGCGGTGTAGCAATAAGCATAGATGTTGACGGTCTCTCTGTTGGTGATTATACTTACGTTTGTACTGTTAACGATACGGGGGGTAACAGTGCAAGTGATGAGGTAACGGTAACGGTAACTGAACCAACAGTATCAGAATTTCCATTCGGATACGCCTTTATAGCATTGATAACATTGCCACTAATCGCTCTCATAGCATACAGAAAAACCAGGAAACTAAAAGTATAAACTTGAAATTTCCCTCCAAAACCCTTTATTTTTTTA
>SMTZ1_10007790_pt1 | contig 10712 bp, 10 predicted proteins | sample DeeMarSWOR136_30_FD_25667 | JGI IMG/M metagenome (IMG submission 25667) | reverse complement strand
TAATTATTGAAGCACTATTTTAGTTAAATATAATCTTTATACAATGAAATCCTTAATATAGCTTTATTAACTACTTTTCCAATTTTGTCAATATTTTAAAAAATAAATGTATAATTAGAATTAAATCTGTAATAAACATTACTTAAAATATGAATACTGAAAACCAACATTTTGAAATTTCAAGGCATAAAGACTATTTATATGTAATAAAAGAAAATATTTCATTAGTTCATCCAGTATATACAAATGATCCGCTAAATATCTATTTACTTTTGGGATCTCATAATGCTCTATTAATCGATACGGGATGTGGGCTTTTTCCCTTAAAACCAATAGTAGATGAGTTGATAAATGAAAAAAAATTAATAGTTTTCAACACTCATTATCATTGGGATCATCCTTTAGGTAATGTGGAATTTGGAGAGGTTTATATCCATGAAAATGAAGTTGACATTGTTTCGAAACCTTATGATGTTTCATTCTTTAAAGATTCCCCTAATGAAATTGTAAAAATATATGCAAGGCAAAATTTTTTAATTCCTCCAGCAAAAACTATAAGAGCTTTAAGAGATGGAGATATCTTTAATTTAGGTGAAATAGATGTAAAAGTAATCCATTGCCCAGGACATTCTCCTGGGTCAGTATGTTTATTAACATCCAGAGGGGAGCTTTTTAGTTCTGATGTAGCTTACTACGGAGATCAATTCTTACCTAAAAAAGAAAAATTTTCGGAAGTTCTCAAGACTCTTTCTAAATTGATAAAATTATGTAAAAAACAAAAAAATCTTGAACTTTATCCATCACATCGAAATTATCCATGCGATATAACACTTTTGAATGATCTTTATCAAGGAATTGAAAATATTGAGCATCTATGGGATACAAAAACACCTTTTGATTTCTTTGAAGCATGGCAGATTGATGATGACAAATTTAGGTATTTTATATCTCGAGCATAATTTTATTTTTTAATTTAATTAGAATCTAAAGTTGGAGAGAATTATAATATCACACATAAAAAGTAGAAAATTTTAAAGAAAACAAAAAATAAAAATATCAATAAAAAAAAGGAAAAAAAATGATTCCAAGAAAAATTGTTGAGAATTTAGTAGATAGCTATGTATATATCTATATTAAAAATCTAGGTAAAGAATTTGCTGGAAAAATTACATCTATAACTGAATCAGATATAATTATTTTACAAGATAAAAATGAAAATCTCAGTTACATTCCACTTTCAGAAATAAGTATAATTACTGAAAGAAGATAGATTCTCTTCATTAATAAATCAATAATTTAAAAAATTAGTAAATAGCAAGAACTTTTTAGATTTAATAATGTCCTAATACTATTTAGAAATTTTTAATAAATAAAATGAATGAAATGAAAATATGATAATTAGTATATTCATAATTTTATCATGTTTTATTGGAGTCATTGTGTTAATTATTACTAATAAATTAAATAGAGCAATCTCTTCTTTATTAGGGGCTTTAATTACATATTTCGTACTTATATTTATTGAAGGTAAAGATTTTTCTATAATCGTTGAATTATTATTTGGGACCCCTCCTCCTCCTGGTGAAGGATATGTTAACTTGCATTCTTTAATTATGATAATTGGGACCATGATAATTGTACAAATTGCACATGAGGCAGGGTCATTCCAATTTATAGCAGGTAAATTAATTAAATTATCAAAAGGAAAACCTGTTTATTTAATGATAATCTTCTGTACTGTCACTGTTTTTATATCTGCAATTTTAAATAATATTTTGACAGTTATTATAATTATTCCTCTCACTATTACAGTTTCAAGAATTTTGAACATAAACCCTGGTCCTTATATACTAACTCAAGCAGTATTAGTGAATATTGGAGGTACGGTTTTTTCAATTTCCTCAATTCCAAACATTCTAATTACAACATTTGCAGAAATAGAATTTTTAGAATTCTTTATTAACGTTGGGTTAGTTTCTTTTGTTGTATTTATATTTACTCTCTTGTTTTTCATTTTAATATATAAGAAGGACTTAACAATACCAGAAGAAGGTAAAAAAGCATTAGAAGAATTTGATGTTTGGAATGTTGTTCAAAATAAAAAACTTTTATATCAATCATTATTTTCTTTATTAATCTTATTAATATTACTCCTCCTTATTCCTTCTTCATTTATTTATCCGGATATCATTGCTTTAACTATTGCTATCATTTTAATCATTATAACGAGATTGGAACCAAAAGAAATTATAAATAAAATAGATTTTGAATTGATATTTTATCTAATAGGCATTTTTATTATTGTAGGAGGACTTGAGGTAACGGGAGCAACAGAGTTTTTAGGAATTTTTATCTTAAATATTGGGGGAACTAACCTCTTTTTCCAACTTCTTTTAATTCTCTGGTTTTCAGGTTATTTAAGTAGTTGCATTGATAACATTCCAATTACTAAAGTTTTAATTCCCGTGGTGGATAGTATGACAGAAGCTGCTTCATTATTTAATAGAAAACAAATATTTTACAGTCTTGCTTTTGGAGCAAATTGGGGGGACAACTTAACTCCTTTAGGTGATAATATTCTTGTTGTTAATATTGCTGAGCAGAATAAGCGCCCTATAAGTTTCAAATCGTTTTTCAAATTAGGTTTTATTACAACAAATTATCAATTTTTAATTATTTCTATCTATTATTGTTTAATTTTTTACATTCAAATTGGGATTATTATTTTAGGAATCGTGGGTTTTATATTGATAGTAACCTATTGTTTGAATAAATTTGGATCAAAAAAGATAAAATCTCGTCTGTATGCTTTTAGTAATAAATTAAGAGGAATTATAACTAAGTGATCTTGAAATGGTATTTAAAAATATTCTCAGAATAAAGGCAGCTTTACCCGAGGTTAAACATGTTGCTATGTTCTACAATAATGGCACAATCTTTCAAACTACATTTGAGCAAGAGATTAATATCCCCAAATTGGGTGAGAATTTAGCAGAAATACTAAATCATACAAGAAAGCTATATGACCTCTGTAATTATAATTTTAATGATTATAAGAAAATTATCTTTGAAACTGATGATATGTCAATTATTATTTTGAAACTTGGAGAAGATAGTAATATAGCCCTTTTTTTCAAGAAAGAAGAAGAAAAAGAACTGAAATTGACTGCAATAAAAAGATATATGACTAGAATTGAAGAATTAATCGATATGGATGAAAAAGAGCTAATATTACATGATATAATAGCAAAGGAAGAAGAAATCAAGCATTTAAAAGAATCACTCAATGAGAAAAATGATTACATTGAAAAGTTAAGTATTGAATTAACCAACATTGAACAAGGAATGATGGAAGATGATACAAAGAGAATTACTAAAGAAATTAATGATCTAAAAGTTGATTGTGCAAATTTAAATCGTGATATAGAAAAAAATGAAAATGAAATTCAAAAGTTAAGAGAAAAGATAGAAAAGGGTCATAAAGAAGATTCATTTAAATAAAGAATTTACTGTATTATTTCTTGTATCATTCCTGTAATTATAGCTATTAATAAACTCATCACAATACCTATTGGTATAAGAATACTAATGAGATTCTCTGGTTCTTTTTTCAATTGGTTGATAATTATGTATATCAATATTGCTAAAGATACTATTATAAGTACAAATAAAAGCATAATTAAAATTATTAAACGATTTAGTATCATATAATTTCCTATTTGTTATTTTTGCTCATTTATTCCATTAAACATGCTATCTCGATAAAATTATTAATTGAAATATTGGTATTTATTAAAATTAAGTAATTTTTAACTGAAGTAGTCCATACTTTTTCAATTTCTCACTTTGTGTAAATTGTCTAATCATATCTTCTTTTAAATCTACTTTTTGTCTTATACGACGTCGAGCTCGATGGATCGATAATCCGTAAACATCTTCAGCAGCTTCTAAGACCATTTCTGATAAAGTTGGATGACTATGAACTGTATTTGTTATGTCATGAATATTTAAACCATTCTTCATAGCAAGAGCAATTTCTGCAATTAATTCTGATGCAGCAACACCAATACAAGATGCCCCTAAGATATCGTCAGTTTCTTCATCAGTAATAATCATTAAAAAACCTTCATCTTCACCCATACACTTAGCTTTCCCTAAAGATGCATATCCAAATCGTCCAGTTCTCATTTTTATACCTCTATCTTCAAGAAATTGTGTTTTATACCCAACAGATCCAATCTCAAAAGCAGTAAAAATCGATGCTGGAATAACAGAATAATCAGTTACTACCGGAAATGTGTCAAAATTTCCAATACTACTAAGAGCATTAAAAACTGCAATATCACCCTCATAGCTCGCAACATGTGCTAACATAACACCCCCAGTAACATCTCCTATCGCATAAATTCCTTTCTCCGCGGATTCTAAAGTAAACTGGTTAACTTTTATTTTTCCTTGATTAATTTCTATCTTAGTATTTTCTAATCCAAGACCTTCAATATTAGCTTTGCGTCCTACAGAAATCAAACAAAGATCTGCTTCAAATATAAACTTTTTAGCTGAATCTATTTCATTCTGTGGAATGTTTGAGTTACACGTTATTACGCTTACTTTTGAATCAGATTTTTCAATTCTTAAGATATTTTGATTCTCATAAATCTCGATTCCCATAATATTAAATTTCTTTTTAAGTTCACGGACCACTAAAGCTTCTTCAATAGCCAAGATTGAGGGTAGGTGCTCCAAAATTGTTACTTTTGAACCAAACCTATTAAATATATTTGCAAATTCACAACCTATTACTCCCCCACCCACAATTAGAAGACTTTTAGGTACTAGATTAAATTCTTGAGCTAGGATATCATCACTTGTTAAAATATGTTCATGATCAATATTAAATGATGGTACTAATGCTGGTCTGGAACCAGTGCCAATAATAATACGCTTACCTTTAATTTGTATTATATCCTTTCCTTTTATTTCAACTATAAAACCATCCTCCACAGAACCTCCGGTAATACTTCCAATTCCATAAAACAAGTCGATCTTTTTTTGTTTAATTAAGGTTTCAATACCTGAAATCAATTCTTTTACAATTAAGTTCTTTCTAACAACAGCATTTTTGAAATTGGGCTTTATTTCTCCTTCAATATCCACTCCAAAATTCTTTGAATGAAGTTTAATATCTTCAATTAATTTCGCTGAGCTATGAAGAGCTTTTGTTGGGATACATCCTCGATTTAAGCAAGTTCCACCAACATTTTCTTTTTCAATTAAAGCGACTTTAGCATCATATTGAGCTGCACGAATTGCAGCATGATATCCTCCTGGACCAGCACCAATTATTATAATATCATACATTATTTTTTCCATATTTAACCTATTTATATTCAATAATAATAAAAATAAAAATTAATTAGTTAATTAAGAATTTTTTTGTCCATTAGATTTCACAATTTAAAAATATTTTAATGGAAAGTAACAACATTTTTTAATGGCTGAAATATCCTTTTCAGATATTCTCTTTGGGTAATAAATATTCTTTTAATAAAAATATATTAATCTATCAATATTTGACTTTTAAATATTTCTCTTTTAAAATTAAAAAAAAAAAAATATGAGGTTTAATATTACTTTAATTAAAGGAGTTCATTGAAAAAGATAAAGAAGGTAAGTATATCCATTATTGATTAAAATAGATGAATTTAAGAAAATGAACAGCAAGAGACTAAACATAGATTTAAACAAGGACAGTCTTTTAAAATTAAAGTTATAAAATAGACAAATTAAGTTTAAATATTATCCCTACTAGCTAAAATTTGTTTGCCTATAAATTCAATTTTTAAATCAGTTTTTAAAGGTAAAAAGATATGGAAAATTTAACTAAAATTGAGAAACAAGTTCAACAAAATTTGAAAATAGCTCAATTTGAGAAGGAATTAGCCCAAAAATCAAAAATTAATGCTCTTACCGAACTTAAAAAGTCAAAAGCTAGAGAAGCCTTACTAAAAATTGAATATGAGATAGCTGAAATAAAAAAGGATTTAGCAGAAAAGAGAAGAGTATTAGCAAAGGAGAAATTAGAGGTTAAAAAAAATCATATTTTAGATTTTTCGGAAGAGGAATTAAAAAATGAAAATGACTATGCCATTTACAACGAGAAAATATCAAAAAACCAAGAAGAAGTAGCTGAAGTTCATAAGAAAATAGCTTCAATTGAGAAACAAATAGCTGAACAAAAATTAAAATTATCCAAGGAAAAATTAGATGTGGCAAAAGTGCGAGAAAAATTAGCTAAGAAACAAATTGCATATCTTAAAGTAGCTCGAGGACCCAGTTCAGAAAGTAAAATTTTGAATGCTAAAAATAATTTGGAAGACCAAAATAAAAATCTAGGAAAACAAAAGAAAGATGTATTGGAAAAGGAAAAAGATATAAAGAAAAAAGAAAATAAACTTGCTGAACTAAAGAAGGAACTTTCTTTAAAACTATCAGAAAGAGAGAAAATAAGACATCCTGGTGTAATATTAGCAGGATAAATCTTTCTAATCTTAGAATTAAGGAGAATAATAAAAAATTCAATGATATAATTGATATTTCAAAATATATTCGAAACACTCCTCTTCCGCACAAGAAAATAGGTTAAAAAATTTGTACTTTCTTAAATCCATTTTTTTCTTTTAAAGAAATATAACATAATAATAGCAATTGTAGCCATTGTGCCTATTAAGAATGGATATGCAATTGGGTTTGACAGTTCGGGCATATAAAGAAAGTTCATTCCATAAAACCCCGCTAAAAATGATATTGGAATAAAAATTGTGGATATTATAGTTAAAACTTTCATTATATCATTCATCCTATTGCTAACACTTGATAAATACATATCCAGCATCCCAAAAATGATATCCCGATAATTTTCTAAAAGATCACTGATCCTAAAAACGTGGTCATATATATCTCTTAAATAAATTTGTAAATCATCTTTAATTAGATTCGACTGCTCACGCTGCAATTTATTAACTACTTCTCTTATTGGCCAAATTGATTTTCTTAACTCAATCGAAGATCTTTTCAATCGATAAATAAGTTGTAAAGTTTCGGGTTCAGGGTTCTTTATTAAAATATCTTCTAAATTTTCTATATCCTCACCTACTTTTTCTAAGACAATAAAATAATTATCAATTACAATATCAATTAAAACATAAAATAGATAATCTGCCCCCATTAATCGAACTCTTCCTTTTGGAACTTTTATCCTCTCGTAAATTGGATTAAAGAGGTTAGTATCCCGCTCTTGGAATGATATTACATAATTTTCTCCTAATATTAAACTAATTTGTTCATATTCAAATTCCTCTTGTTCTTGATTCCAACTTAACTTTTTTAATACTACGAAAATGTAACTCCCATAATCTTCTAATTTAGGTCTTTGATTTTGGCTTAAGATATCTTCTAAAACAAGTGGATGCAAATTAAATTGACGACCAATCTCTTCAATAATTTGTACTTGGGCAAGACCGTAGATATCAATCCATTTTATTAAAGGCTTTTCAATCTTAGTATGATCAATTTGAATATCTTCAAATTCTTGAAAATTAAAACCTTCTTCAGTATATTCCGTTACTTTAATTTTAGTTTTTTCTTTTACTTTATCTCCTGTATAAATTAGAGTTCCTGGAGGAAGACCAATCTTCTTCTTTTTTTTACTTGATGAACTTGCCTTTTTTAGAGGTCTCGAAAATCTCCTCAAATTATCTCACTTAAATATAATAAAATCTAATAATTTAATAGACTAACTTTTAAAATAAAAGTTTTCTTATATTCTCCAAATAGCTATGAGATAATTGAATTATTATGAAAAGAATTTACAGAATCGTTATCTGGATATCCTTTATTGGAATTTTTGTATTAGTTTATGTTTTCTTTGGCTTTAGACAATTACTATTGAATGTAATACTTTTAAATTTGGCTGCTTATGTTTTAAGATCAATTTTAATTGATGTATTTCATAGTTTGATTAAAAATTTGCTTATTCGTTATATAGCCATGATAATGATAAACATTATATGGTTAATATTTCCATTTTGGTTGATTTTTATTATTTCACCAGTCTTTTTTGTGGCCATTATTTCTTTTCTGGTTGTAGCAATAGCTCTGACATTTCAAAATATAATTAATAATATTGCCTCAGGAGTAATGCTTTTATCCTCAGAAGGTTTTGAGGCTGGTGATTTAGTCGAAACCAACGGAATTGAAGGAATTGTAAAAGAAATTACTTTAAATAGCTTGAAATTATTGGATTTTGATGGATCTATAACATATATTCCCAATAAGAATGCTTTTAACTCATCTGTAGTTCGCTATACTCATAAACCTATTAAAAAGGATAAAAAGATAGAAATTTCTGACCTAGTTAGAAAATTCGGTAAATTAATAACTGGTGAAAAAAAAGTTACTCGTTATATTAAAGTAGTTGAGCTTTTAAGTACCGTAGATCCAGAGAAACTTGATGAATTACTAGCACCAATATTCGAGAAATATGAACCCATTTTTGGGATAAGACCTTACTTTTATGCAAATAATACCGTTAGTGGGATTCTAAATCGTTTAAGTATCACTCTACAAATAGTTACAGAGGATCCAAAATTAATCTTAACATATACAGACCCTTTGCTTAAAGAAATTCTATTTAAAATTTATGATGAAGAAATTAATTATGGATGGAAAGATAGAGAAAAAGATTATTCAGAAAACAGCCTAAAGGTGGATTGAAGACGGCATTATTTAGTTCAGATTTGGAAGCATTAATATATCTCTTAATTATAGGGATAAGTTTTTACCTTTTAAATAAGGTAATCTCTACGGTATTTGGGAAAAGTGAAAAAGTACCTTTAAAGCAAAAAATCATCATTAATTTTTCCTTAAAAATTGTTACTGTTCTAATAATAGTGTTCTTTATTATTGAGGGTTTTCCCTTTGTTTCTTCAATTGATCCAACTGGAACTTACACCGCTGTACTTACTGGAGCAATTAGTACTGCGATTGCATTTGCGTCTAGCGGTATATTCGCAAATTTTATTTCTGGAATTGTATTAATGCTAGTAAGACCTTTTGAAGTTGAAGATTTGGTTAAAATTGAAGGAGATAAGGGAATTGTACGAGAAATTAATTTAACAAAGACGAAATTGGAAACATTTAATAATATAATAATTGAAAAATCTAATAGTCAAGTTCTTTCTTCTAAAATTGTTAATTATACAATTAAACTTGGAAAAAAGAAGTCATTTGAAGATTTTAAAGGAAAAATCTTAGCTCCTCAAGATATTGGATTTAAAGAAATTTATACAGATATTCCGGATTCTAAAAAAGAGTTTGAGAATAATTTAAAAAATGCATATGACTCTTTTTCTACTAAACACTATCCAAAGCTATACAACTACACATTTAGAATGGCTTTTCCTTATAAAGGATTTCGAGTAATGATGAAAAAAGTTGCAGAAATTTGTGATTTATACAATCAAAAAAATATTTTTAGGATTAAACCTCAATTTGATGTTGTCGATTATCATTTAAGCATAATTGTTAAATTTCGATTATTAACATTTAATCCGCAAAAGATATTTGATTTTCAGCCAAAATTTGCCAAAGATGTTTATAATATAATTTATACGTATAAAATTTCATAAAGAATACTTAAATCTACTCCAATATCCTCGGGAAAATCAATAGAATTGTTGAATTAATACTTGAAATAACACTTTTGTATTTATCATTTAAATTCAAAAGTCTGAAAAAAATTTTTCATTTCTGGAAATAATAATAAATAACAGATAAAAATAAATACAATTTAAATAAAGTTGTAGAATAATCGTTAAAAAATATATATCTACAATTCTATAATGTGTTCTAACCAATTAAATATAATGAAACTGGAAAATTTATTTAAACCAAAATCAATGGCTGTAGTTGGAATTAGCAAAAAAAATCCATTAAGCCCAGGAAGAATAATTTTTGTGAAAAATTATTTTGAAATGGATGTTAAAGTGTATGGTATTCATCCAGATGGTGGGGAAATTGAGGGAGCAGCTCTATATACACATTTAGACAAATTACCTGAAATCCCCAATCTCTTAGTAATTGCAATCCCTGCAGAAGAGACTTTAGGTTATGTACAAGCTTGTGCTGATTTAGTTATTCCTGCCTGTATAATCATTGGAGGAGGATTCGCTGAGATTGGATCTGAAGGGATTAAACGACAAGAAAAATTAGTGAGAATCGCAAACGATAATGCTATAGCAGTATTAGGTCCGAATTGCATAGGGGTATATTCCCCTCCTTTATTAGACACAATCTTTATGCCTACAGAGCGTATAACTCGCCCACCTAAAGGTACAGTTGCATTAATTAGTCAATCTGGAGGTGTGTTAGTAGACCAATTTTTTCATAAATTCAATGAAATTAAAATAGGTGTTTCTACTGCTGTTTCTATTGGTAATCGTGCAGTAGTTGATGAACTTATGCTATTAGAATATTTTAGTAAATATGATAAAGAAACTTCTAATATTGCATTTTATTTAGAAGGTTTTAAATCGAACAGGAGTAGAGAGTTTCTTAAATTGTCGAGGGAGTCAAAAGATATTATCATAACTTATTTCGGAGGATTATCCGATCAAGGAAGGAAGGCAACAAAATCTCATACAGCAAGTCTA
>SMTZ1_10007789_pt1 | contig 10712 bp, 9 predicted proteins | sample DeeMarSWOR136_30_FD_25667 | JGI IMG/M metagenome (IMG submission 25667) | reverse complement strand
AGGCCATCCTGCCATACCACATCATTGTCTTGAAGTATCTCTTTAACGCCTCGCTTCTGGTGTAATGTCCCCGGGGAACATACTGGGAATAGTCTTCACAGTAGCAACAAGGACTAAAACACTGGCAATCACCATGGGAATTAAATATGGCACTGGGCTTAAAGCCTTGGTGAGCCTCAATGTTTTCAATTTCCTCATTGACCTCATCAACCACATAGGAAGGAACGGTAAAATCAACCTTCTTCAACGGTTTGAATTCCTTGGGTTCCTCCCAGTAATATTCTTCATTCCATTGCTCGATTTCCTGCTTTACTGCTTCCTCATCGTAGCCTTCAGTTGGCGTTTGCAACAGACTCAAGGCAATGGCGAAATAGGCAACATTTCGTTTAGCAGCTTCCTTTAAATCGCCACCGCCGAAGGACTCATAATCCTGCATTGCCCTATCCATCATCGCCAGGCTCATATCGATAAGCTCGTCAAAGAACTCCTCTTCCTCCAATCTCTTTAATATCTCATTGAACTGGATGTGGTATAGATGGAGTAAGGTATCCGAGGTAACAAAAATGGGTATTTCCCGTGCCTTCAATGTCTTGTAAGGCTGGACGACATCATCTCCATGCCACGGAATAACCACAAAGCCATTTTCCTGCAAAAGCTGTTGTTGCCTTTCGGTTAGATAGAAAGTGGCTTCCACCTCCCCAAAATTTGTCACTTCATTTAAATCTAATGGCAGTAAGTAGTCAGGGGCACTAGGAGATATAGAGAGTTGCTCAAGTTCATAACAATCCACCATGGTAAATTTAGGATTTAATACCTCACCTCCGGTTACTGAAGGTATAGTAAACTGCGAGGGTGTGACCCCACATGCGCATCCACTAACAACGATAATCCCGACAAGCATCAAACTGCCGAATATCCTGACTATTTTACCTTTCATAGCTATCCTTCCTTTTCTTCCAGCATAATATCGCCCAGCTAACACAAATACTCCACTGCAAGTCTCTCACTTATCCTCTTTTCATTTTATGTGAAACGGAAAAACAGGGCAAAAATTCAGACCTTGTAACCCAAAATATCCTCTAATTTTCGAGCCTGTTCCACTCGATAATGACCAACTCCGGCGCGGCGAACTTCCACCACAATAGCACCAACGGCTAACTTCATCCCAATATCATGAACCAGGCTTCTAACATAAAACCCGGAAGAAACATCACAGTCAAAGGTGAAATACGGAAATTGGAACTCTCCAAGCTTGAGGGAATAAATGCTAACCTTCTTAGGCGGCACTTGGACGCTAACACCTTTCCTAGCCAGTTCATAAGCTTTATGCCCGGCTAACTTCTTAGCAGAAAATGGAGGAGGCACTTGCCAGATTTCACCACGAAATCCCTTCAGAACTTCCTGTAACTCATCCTTCGTTATCGTGGCATCGCTTTGCTGCAGAACTCTCCCAGCGCAATCAAAAGTGTCAGTTTGCACACCCAACCTGGCTTTCACCTCATAATTCTTATCCAGCGTTAAGAATGAGGAGGCTTCCTTAGTGCGCCTGCCCATGAGAACAATCAAGAGCCCTGTGGCTATAGGGTCTAGCGTACCTGTATGGCCAGCCTTTACCTTCAACTCCTTCCTTATTAACTCCACCACGCGGGACGAAGTAAGCCCTTTAGGCTTATCCACAAGCAAGATGTCATCCATTGCAATTAATATTTTAGTATAACCCAAAACAAAGTTCACTTTCAGTTTACGCGAAATAACCGCACAAACACGCCAAATTGCCGGTAAGGTAGCCCTCACAATTAAGCGGTGGCTCCAATTTACATGACGCAACTTGACGCAAGCTAATAAAAAAGCTAGGCTATTACCTTAAATTTACGAAGGAGACTAATAGATTGAGATGTCGCGGTATTAGAGGTGCAATTACGGTGTCCGATAATAATAGAGAGGATATTATGACGGCAACGAAAAAATTGCTCAAAGAGATACTTCGGGCTAACGAAATTGAAATTGGCGATATAGGGGCCATATTTTTTAGCACTACATCTGACTTAAATGCCGAATTCCCTGCAGCAGCAACAAGAGAGCTGGGATGGCCACAGCACATTGCCCTGCTTTGCGCACATGAGATGAACGTTCCTGGTGCCTTATCTCATTGCCTGAGAATTCTGATGTTGGTAAACACCGAAAAGAAGGCTGAAGAAATCGCCCATATCTACTTAGGGGAAGCCAAAAAATTAAAGGAAGACAAACTATCGGCAGCTGGAGGCAGGGCATGATCGTAGTGATGAAAGGCAGCTGCAAAAAAGAAGAAATTAACAATGTTGTTCGCCGCATCGAAGAATATGGGCTGCAAGCGCACATCTCTCAAGGTGTGGAGCATACCGTAGTTGGCATACTGGGACAAATCTTTCCCGAACTTCAGGACAGGATGGAATTGCTTCCCGGCGTAGAACAAGTTATCCCTATTAGCAAACCCTACAAACTTGCCAGCCGAGAGTTTCACCCCCAAAATACTACAGTGCAGATAAATGATATCACCATTGGTGGTGATGAAATAGTGGTCATGGCTGGTCCCTGTGCCGTAGAGACTGAAGAACAACTGCTGACCACGGCTCTGGCAGTCAAGGCAAGCGGCGCCAATATATTACGTGCAGGCGCCTTCAAGCCAAGCACCTCTCCTTATCACTTCCGTGGCCTGGGTAAAGAAGGACTCAAATTGCTAGCGAAAGCCCGTGAGGAAACGGGAATGCCTGTAATCACCGAGGTAATCACTCCAAGTGATGTTGAATTGGTAGCTGGTTACGCTGATATACTGCAAATTGGGGCACGAAACATGCAAAACTTCATCCTGCTCGATGAGGTAGGGAAAATAAAGAAGCCAGTGATGCTTAAGAGAGGCTTATCAGCTACTATTCAGGAGTGGCTATTAGCTGCGGAATATATCCTCTCTCAAGGGAATGAACGGGTTATCCTTTGTGAGCGAGGCGTGAGAACTTTCGAGACTTATACCCGTAATACTATGGATGTCAGTGCTATACCGGCTATCAAAAAAGTCAGCCACCTGCCAATCATTGCTGACCCGAGCCATGCTACAGGAATGTGGCATCTGGTAACACCGGTATCACTTGCTGCTATAGCCGCTGGAGCTGATGGGCTTATGATAGAAGTCCATCCTAATCCCGATTTGGCACTTAAGGATGGCGCACAATCGCTCACCTTCGATAATTTTGGCAAACTTATGTCTCAATTAACACAGATAGCTCAGGCAATAGGCAGAAAGTTAGCCACCAGTGGCGTAAAGACAAGTCCCTGAAGCTTTTTATGACCATCGAACAAGAACTAGCAAACGTGGTATCCCATGAGGAAACAGTCCTCACCATCGGCGTTTTCGACGGCGTGCATGAAGGACACCGCTATCTAATTGGAAAGCTAATTCACCAAGCTCAAGAAAGAAATTTGCTTAGCGGAGTAGTTACTTTTCACCCTCACCCTCAATCAGTACTAGACCCCCAGAATCAATTGCCTTACTTGATGAGTTTGGACGATAGAGTTAAAGAAATCAGCCATCTTGGTGTAGATTTGATTGCTTTACTATCCTTCACCCCGCAGGTAGCAAGACTTTCTGCGAGACAATTTGTTACCCTGCTTAGAAAATATCTTAAAATGCAGGGGCTGGTAATCGGGGACGATTTCGCCCTTGGAGCAGGACGCCAGGGAAATGCCGAGAAACTTGCTGCACTGGGGAAAGAAATGCGGTTTTTTGTACACATCGTGTCACCATTCACAATCGATGGCGAAACAGCAAGCAGCACTCTTGTACGTCAAATGCTTACTCAAGGAAATATGGAAAAGGTGAGGAAGTTAATGAGGTATCCCTTCAGCGTCAGCGGTAAAGTTATCACTGGCGATAAACGGGGACGTGCCTTGGAATTCCCCACTGCGAACCTTGACATAGGTTCACAGCAGGTACTGCCTGGCAACGGAGTCTACGCATCAATTGCCTACGCAGATGGTGAACAATTCGCCTCAGCAACAAATATAGGCATTCGTCCCACTTTTGGACAAGGTCAAAAAACTGTGGAGACTTATCTGATAGACTATCATAGGGAACTATACGGCAAAGAACTCAAGGTAGAATTCATCCGCAAAATAAGGGATGAGCAGCGGTTCACTTCTCCCCAGGAGCTGAAGTTTCAAATTGAAAAAGATGTTGAACAAGCAAGAAAAATCGCGGGTAACGAAATGAAATGACGGTTTCCAAATTTGAGTCATTGCTAAGACGCGGTGTGGCTGAAGTCACTGTTGAACAGGAACTCATAAAGCTACTGGAATCAGGGAAACGCCTGAGGCTTAAACAAGGGTTTGACCCCAGTACTCCCGATATCCACCTCGGACATGTAGTTGGATTGAGGAAATTACGCCAATTCCAGGAACTGGGGCACACAATTATTTTGATAGTGGGCGACTGGACAGCACGGATTGGAGACCCCAGTGGACAGGTAGCTACCCGCCCCATGCTTTCACCACAGGAAATAGAGGCTAATACCCAGACCTATATGAAACAGTTCTTCAAAGTAGTAGATAAAGCTAAAACGGAAGTGAAATGGCAAAGTGAGTGGTACGATAAATTTGGTCTGCATGAGGTGATTAAGCTTACCAGTAAATTCACCATGGCCCAGCTTATGGCGAGAGAGGACTTCAACAAAAGGTTTAGTGCCGGGAATCCTATTTCCCTGGCTGAAATGCTCTATCCCTTGCTCCAGGCTTATGATTCAGTGGTTATTCAAGCTGATGTTGAATTTGGCGGCACTGACCAGAAGTTCAACTGCCTGCTGGGTCGAGAACTACAGCAAATGAGCGGACAGCCCCCCCAGCAAGTCTTCCTCGTGCCACTTCTGGTTGGAACCGATGGCAAACTAAAGATGAGCAAGACCTTCGGTAATCATATAGGTATCGACATGCCCTCCCAGGAAATGTACGGCAAAGTAATGTCAATTCCTGACCACCTTATTATCGATTATTTCCAGCTAGCAACTGATGTCCCTGATAAGGAAATCACTGATTTCAGGGAACAGCTGGGCTCTCATTCCACTAACCCTATGATACTCAAGAAACGATTGGCATATGAGATCGCAGCTCAATTCCACGGCGTTGAATCTGCCAAAGAGGCGGAAAGATATTTTTCCACGGTATTTCAACAAAGAAAGCTGCCGGAGGAAATCCCGGAATACGCCTTTACCACTAGCCATGCTGAAGATGAGGTTTATCATATTGACATTGCTCCTACCTTAGTTAAAGAAGGGATAGTTAAGAGCAACAGTGAGTTGAAGCGCCTTCTTGCACAAGGAGCAATCGAGCTGGACGGCAATAAAATAAGCAGCAATATCATCGATGCCCACAACGGCAGCGTTCTAAAGGTGGGAAAACGCGACTTTGTCAGGATAGCGATTAAATTATCTCTGGGAGGTTTGTAACATGCAGCTACGTATACCAGGACCTACACCATGCCCGCCAGAAGCTCTTCAAGCAATGAGCCGTCAGATGATAAATCATCGTGGCAGGGAATTTGACCAGCTTCTCCAATCACTAACAATAAGGTTGAAACAAATATTTCAGACTAAACAAGATGTTCTTGTGCTCAGCTGCGCTGGAACAGGTGGGCTAGAAGCAGCTATCGTCAATACACTGTCTCCAGGCGATAATATACTGGCTTGCTCCTGTGGTGTATTTGGTGACCGCTTTGCTGATATCGCTGAGCAATATGGCGGCAAAGTAAATCGCCTCAACTTTGAATGGGGAACCACGGCAGACCCGGAAGCAATACGCCAGGCTTTGAGGTCAAATGCCAGCATCAAGGCAGTTTTGGTTACCCATAACGAGACCTCCACCGGCGTAACCAACGACCTGGCCAGCATAAGCTCAGTGGTCAAGGAATTTGACAAGCTACTTCTCGTTGATGCTGTAAGCAGCCTTGGGTGCATCGACTTACCCACAGACGCCTGGCACTGTGATGTGGTAGTAACCGCTTCCCAAAAAGGCTGGATGGTTCCCCCTGGCCTGGTAATGATTAGCGTAAATGAGAAAGCGTGGGAAGCTTATTCACAGGCTAGAATGCCGCGGTTTTACCTCGACTTCACCAAAGCCAAGGACTACTTACAAAAGGGACAGACGCCCTGGACCCCAGCCATTTCTATTTGCTTTGCTCTGGATGTTAGCCTGGATTTGATGCTGAATGAAGGATTACAAAATGTATTTGCCCGGCACAAGAGAGTGGCGCAGATGACTAGAAATGGCATAAAATCTCTGGGATTATCTCTTCTCCCTGATGAAAGTTGCGCCTCTAATACAGTTACTGCAGTCAATGCTTCAGACAAGCTTGATGCGCCTAAACTCGTCCAAATCCTCAGAGAGGAATATGATGTAGTTATCGCTGGAGGTCAACGCAAGTTGTCTGGTAAAATCTTTCGCATTGGTCACATGGGGCTGGTCACCGAAGATGATATTAGAATAACATTGGAAGCAATACAAAAAGCTTTGCCGAAAGCGAGGTATTAACTTAGATGAAAGTCTTAGTCGCAGACCCTATTGCTGAAGAAGGAATAAAATTTCTCGCTGAGCATGCTCAAGTTGATGTCAAGCTCAAATTAAAGCCTGATGAGCTTAAAGCGATAATCAACGATTATAGTGCACTCATTGTCCGTAGCGAGACGAAGGTATCCGCGCAGATAATTGAATCCGGGGAGAATCTAAGAGTCGTTGGTCGTGCCGGGATAGGGGTGGATAACATCGATGTCGCTGCCGCTACCAGAAAAGGCATAGTGGTAGTGAATGCTCCTACAGGCAATACCGTGTCTGCCGCCGAGCATACCATCGCTCTCATCCTCGCCTTAGCACGGAACATACCCAAAGCTAATGCTCAACTGAAGTCGGGAGTATGGCAGCGAAGCAAGCTAATGGGCACCGAGATCAGAAACAAGACTCTGGGAATTATTGGCCTGGGGAACGTTGGCTCCGAGGTAGCCAAACGAGCTCAAGGATTTGAAATGCGGGTTATTGCTTATGACCCTTTCGTCTCAGCACAATATGCCAAAACTAGAAAGATTGACCTTGTTCCTCTAGAGGAGTTATTTCAGGAAGCTGACTTTATTACCCTTCATACGCCATTGACTCAAGCTACCAGGAACCTAATCGGTGTTGAAGAAATTGAAAAAATGAAACCCACAACTTATGTTATTAATACCGCTCGGGGTGGTTTGATCGATGAAGAAGCATTGTTCAAAGCGATTGAAGAAGGTAAGCTAGCCGGGGCTGCCTTTGATGTCTTCAGTACCGAGCCAGCAAAGGATAGCATCCTTTTTGAAAGCGACAAAATAATTGTCACCCCGCATCTTGGTGCCTCAACCGTTGAAGCACAAGCAAATGTCGCTAAAGACGTTGCTGACCAGGTTTTAACAGTCCTTCGCGGAGAATTCAGCAAGTATGCCATCAATATGCCTTACATCTCCCCGGAATTACTGCCACTGCTAGAAGGAGCCACGTTAATTGGCAGCTTTGCCAGCCAATTAATGGAGGGACCAATTTCTGACATCCATATCAAGTACAGCGGTGGGATAACCAATTATGATTTAAGCCCGGTAAAGGTATCCATTATCAGTGGATTGCTCCGGCAAATGACTGACGAAAAGGTAAATCTGGTTAACGCTAATTTTTTCGCCGCCCAGCGTGGTTTGAAACTTGCTGAAGAAAAAGAGTTAACCTGTACCAACTACCCTAACCTACTTACCCTGAAGGTTAATACAGATGCAGGCACTACTACCATATCAGGAACACTCAGAGATAGTGCAACCCACATTGTTCAGATTAATGACTTCTGGGTGGACATAATACCTGCGGAAGGCTATCTTCTACTTTGTGACCACCTTGATGCTCCCGGCCGTGTTGGTGCCATTGGAACCGTATTGGGTAAAGCTGGAATCAATATCAGCGCAATGCACTCAAGCAGACAAAAACGGGGAGGAAAACAGCTTACGATTCTGGTTTTAGATGAACCACCAACTGGGGAGCAACGCAAGAAAATCCTGGCGTTGCCCGATGTTTATACTGCTAAACTGGTCAAAATATAATCACCAGAGAGGGTTGATAACTAACCCGGCAGGAACTTTGGGATAAAAGTAAGTCGATTTCCTTGGCATTCTGTCACCGGCATCAGCAATGGTCTTAACCACCTCTACTTTCGGTAACGACGTGATGAAGGCTAATTGATAGTCTCCCTCTGCCACTCTTTGATAAGCTTCGTCAACATCGGCGGTATATTTAACATCATCCCTGCTGGAGTCAATTCCCAAAACTTCCTCCAGAATAAGGTGATTAAGAAGACTGACACTAAGTTCCTTATAAGCCTGGGAGCGAGCTACAGGCATTGCTTTATCAATAGACACCTCCGGGCGTTGTCTTAATATTATTAGTGAATCATCCTCCAATCCCAAAACTCCTAAAAGTGCGCCTTCCCCCTCAGCAGGTTTTAGTTTATGGAAGATATTTTCAGCTAGATTGGCCTTGATATCTGCTAATGGATTTGTCTCCACTGTAAACAAATCCTGGTTCGTTAGCCAACGGATTAGTTTAGCTCTGGTATCAGGTGATATACCGCGTACCAGCCTGTGGACAGGCCAAACAACGAGTCCCGGGTCGGAGAACTCGACCAGGGACATCATTATATAATTAAAAGCTTCCTTCCCGGTTGGAGAAGAAAGCTGTTCTATCCTTTCCTGTTGATATGCTAACGCAGTCTCATAACGATGGTGACCATCAGCAACATAAAAGGGTAAATCAGACAAAAGACCACTGATTTGGCGTATTAGCTGAGGCTCAGTTATCGCCCAAACGAGATGACGCTCCCCAGAATCAATTAAGTCCACCGGCGGGTTATGCTGTGACACCGACGAAAGTATCCCGGCGATCTCCTTATCTTTGCCCTGGTATAGAGCAAGGATGGGACTGGGGGCAGCCTGGCAGGTTCGTAACATCTGAAGTCTATCCCGCTTCATTTTGGTAGATGTCTCTTCGTGAGGATATATGCCCTCACCCCACGGCACCAGCTTAACCCGGGCTATCAGTTCACGCCGCCTCCTCCTCCCGTCATAGCTAAAATAATGGTCATGGAGGTAAAAAGCAGGTGAGCTGTCCGCTTGAAGAACCCCTTCTTCAAGCCAGCTTTTCAAGGTCATCGCAGCATAGCCATACTTAGACCTACTCCTGGTACTACCCCCGGATGGCTGGGCAGGAAGTTCCAGGCGAATCACATTGTAATCACTTTTCTGGTAATAAAGTTTCTGTTTTGCGGGACTAATCTCATCATATGGTGGACAAATGACTATTCCTAAATTGGAGACCTTTTCCTTTTTGTATTGTATGCCACAGAATGGACAAACTTCAGCCATCCAAGAATCACCTCACGCTTTATCTAAAAGTGGTTATCCTGTTTATCACCAGAATCCCGAGTTAGTATTATGTAAAGAAATCAGGCTTGAGCAAGTAGCTCAGAAACTATCTCGCTTACCGCCTTGCCATTAGCTTTACCTTTAAGCTGGGGCATAAGCTGCGACATGACTTTACCTTTGTCCATCTCCCCTCCCGCACCAACCATATCAATTGCTTGCCGTGCTGCAGCTACAATTTCCTCACGACCCATTTGCTTGGGAAGATACTCCAAGACAATAGCCAAACCTGACTCTTCCTGAGCTACAAGGTCACTGCGATTCCCTTGCTTGAAAGCCTCAATGCTTTCTCGCCGCTGCCTCACTTCTCCACTAAGGAGCTCAATGATTTTGCTATCATCGACAGGTTTTCGTTCAGCAATTTCAGCATACTTTATCCTGGATATGAGCAAGCGCAGTGCGGAGATTCGTACCTTATCCTGCTGCTTAACTGCTTGATACAGATCCTCCCTTATTTTCTCCCCCAGCGTCACCGCATACCCCTTACGCTTTTTCGCCTCTTTGCCGCCTGTTTCCTCTTCCGCGCCTCGCTCGGTTTCTCAAAAAACTTTCGACGACGAACCTCAGCTAAAATACGGCCTTGCTGCACCTGCCTGTTGAATCTGCGCAACAAACTATCGAAGCTCTCACCAGAGCCAAGCCTTACTTGAGCCATACGATACCCATACTAGCTTTACAAATGCTACATTGTATTAGTTAGAACCTACCCATGTCAAGGAATGAATGGCTTTTGTCACCCCTCCACACTCACCCACAGTTTCTCCCCATCCGTGATAAACTCAATGGTTCCATTCTCTGACGTTAGATAAATGCTATCTTCCCCCAGCCTCTCCCTCAGCCTCTCCACCACCTCGGGGCTTGGATGCCCAAAAGTATTATTTGCTCCTACCGAGATTACTGCTATTTGAGGGTCAACTACAGCTATAAACTGCGGCGTGGCGGATGTCTTGCTGCCATGATGGGCTACCTTAAGCACTGTACTCTTCAAATTAGCTCGCTGTTTAATAAGCTCAAATTCTCCTTCCCACCTGATATCTGCGGTAAGTAAGAAACTGATTTCACCCCAACTCAGTCTCAATACCACACCATTGTTATCCACATCGGCACTGGTTCCTTCCAAAAACTCATTGGGAGGACCAAGCACATCCATCTTAATGCCTCTGCCCAAATCGATTTCCTGCCCTGTTTTGGCTATATCATGCTTGATTCCCTTCTCCT
>SMTZ1_10035507_pt1 | contig 10713 bp, 8 predicted proteins | sample DeeMarSWOR136_30_FD_25667 | JGI IMG/M metagenome (IMG submission 25667) | reverse complement strand
GGTCCTTCATGCGGATGTGCTTTTTATCAAAGATATTGTATTTGAGAGATGACAAAACATCGGTCATCGTTCCCAACCCGACTCCTTGAATATAGGAGGTGTTGTAGCGCGCTCCTCCGTCATGGTAATCCTTCCCTTTGGCTATACAGTCATCAATCAGGAGAGAAAGAAAAGGCGCAGGAAGATAATCGGCATACAGCCTCTCTATGATGTTGTTTCCTTTGACCTTTATGTCCACGAAGTGATGAAGCTGCTTCTTGAAGGCTTCAAACAATTCTTCGTAAGATTTAAATGCCGCAGGATCACCGGTCTTCAATCCGATTGGCTTTCCTGTTCTGGGGTCAACTCCGTTGTTCAGTGTGATCTCTAAAACCTTGGTCAGGTTGAAATATCCCGTGGCATCCTCAACCGATTTTCCCTGTCTGACCAGCTCCTGGACGATGGCATCCGTGTTAAAGATCGACGGTTGTCCGAAGCCTGTCTTGACAATTTGCAAAGCTCTTTTCAGGAAGCTGTCGGGTGTTTTCTTGCTGATCTGGACCATTGAGCTTGGCTGGACAATTCGCATTTCCTCGATCACATCGAGGATAAGAAAGGAGAGTTCATTCACCGCATCCGAACCATCTGCCTTGACGCCTCCTGTATTGATCAAGGCAAAATCTGTGTAGGTCCCGCTCTCTTCTGCAGTGACACCGACTTTCGGCGGGGCAGGCTGGTTGTTGAATTTTATCCAGAATGCCTGCAAAAGCTCCCTGGCTTTCTCTTGGCTGAGAGCGCCCTTCTTCAGTCCCTTGGTGTAGAAAGGATAGAGGTGCTGGTCGAGTCTTCCAGGATTGAATGAATCCCAGGTATTGAATTCGATGATGACTCCAAGGTGGACAAACCAGTAATACTGGAGAGCTTCCCAGAAATCCCGGGGAGCATGGGCCGGGACACGGGAGCAATTCCGGGCGATTCTCTCTAATTCCTTTTTTCTCGGCGGATTTTTTTCTTTCCTGGCCAGTTCTCGCGCCTTTTCCGAATGGCGCCTGGCGTACGTGACCAGAGCATCGGCACAGATCGCCATGGCTTTCAGCTTCCCGCTTCTTGTAGGCTTCAGGATCGTTGAGAAAATCAAGACTTTCGATGCTCTTCTCAATATCTTTTTTAAAATCGAGAAATCCTTTCTTGTAGATTTTATCATCTAAGACCGTGTGTCCAGGGGCTCTCTGTTCCATGAATTCGGTGAAGATCCCGGCTTCAAAGGCATCTTTCCATTCCTGGAACATCTCGCTAAAAATCCTGTCTCTTATGGATTTTCCCCTCCAGAAAGGGATGATTTCCGTTTTGTATAGTCTCTTCGTTTCCTCGTCCACAGCAAAAGACGTCTTCTTCCGCGTATCCAGTACTCTCAGGTCTTTGAGGCTATGGGCGTTGACCTCAGGATAGGTCGGAGTGGCCTTGGGCGCCGGACCTCGCTCGCCCACGATGAGTTCGCCCTTGTTGATGCAAATGGCTTTATTTTCGAGAATGTGTTTAAAAGCCAAAGCTCTCTGGACAGGAGCAGAAACACTATCGGCTGTGTCGCTTTTGTAGAATTCTGTAATGAGCCTGGCTCTTTCCGGAGATATATGCGGTTGGATGCCCAGGCTCTGCTCTCTTAATTGTCTTATTCTGTCATTCATCGTTTAGCCTCCTATCCTGACTGAAAAACCAGAATCCTTCAGGATTTTTCTTGCCTCTTCGATCCTTTCTTTTGAAGGTGGATTGAAAGTCTCGAGTTTCTCTTCTTTTAGTAATCTCCTGTATTTTTCGCATCCTCCTCTGTGATACGTCAGGAGACTTATATTTTTGACATTTTTAAGAGTCCGTAAATGTTCAGCGAACATTCGGATGCTCTGATTATCATCGTTGACACCTGATACAAGAGGGATGCGGACATGAATAGCCTTTTTTCTGTCTGAAAGCTTCTGCAAATTCTCGAGGATGATCTTATTGGAGACTCCGGTGAATTTTTTATGCTTCTCATCATCCATGATTTTGAGGTCGTAGAGAAAAAGGTCCACTCTGTCACTGATCCTTTCCAAATCCTGGAAAGGGATATATCCAGAAGTATCCAGGGCCACATGGATATTGCTTTTTTTAACCTCTTGCATGAGACTCTCGAGAAAATCAACCTGGAGCAGAGGTTCTCCTCCGGAGAAAGTGACGCCGCCTCCGGATTCATCGAAGAACACCCTGTCTTTTTCTATCTCTTCCATAATTTCTCCAACCGACACTTCCCGCCCTACAATCTCCAGAGCGTCATAGACACAGGCATCCTCACAGCTCCTGCAGAAATCACATTTTTTCTTGTCCACCACAATCCGAGCTCCATCCTTGGAAACCGCATGAGTGGGACAGGCTGTCACGCAGGCGCTGCAATCCTCTACACACCTGCTCTCTCTCCAGAAAACCTCGGGTCCGAGTTCGATCCCTTCCGGATTCTGGCACCACTGACAGCGGAGCGGACACCCTTTGAGAAAAACGGTGGTCCGGATTCCAGGGCCGTCGTGGATCGCAAAGCGTTTGACGTCAAAAATTGTGCCTTTCTTCATCCCTGATGCCTATTTCTCTGAGACCTCGGCGGCGTGCGTGTAGTATTCTTTTATGAATCTCTCCTGCACATCATAAGACCAGTGGACATCTCTAATGAAAGCGGCGGCTTCTTTTCGCTTTCCCTGCGCGATCAGTTTAACCAATTCTCTGTGTTCCCGTATGGATGAAATCTCCCAATTTTTCACAAAACCCTCTTGACGGGGAAAATCGTAGAGTCTCTTTTTAAGGTTAGTGACTATTCTCACCAGATTGCTGTTTTCGCATAAATCCAAAAAAGTATTATGGAATTTCAAATTTTTCTTGTAATAAAGGTTGAAGTTATCTCTCTGGATGGCTTCCTCCATTTCCTTGTTGAGGGCATTTAATCTATCGACATCTTCCTTCTTCAACCTGTCAAAGGCGCACAGCAAAGCTGTGCTTTCGAGGGCGCCGATAATCTCATAATAGTCCTTGATATCCTGGAGTGTGATGGGACTGACGACCACACCGCGGCGAGGGAGTATGGAAACAAAATTTTCCATCTCCAGCTGGAGCAGCGCATCCCTTAAAGGAGTCTTGCTCACTCCTAACATCTTGCTGGTTTCATCCATATTGATGACTGAACTGGGTCGAATTTTTCCCTTTTCCATCTGTTCTCGAAGGAATTCATACACCTGCTCTTTCAATGATTTAAGATTCAATACGCTTTTTTCCGCCAATTTGTCCACCTCTTCTGATATCTAATATATCACATATCAGCCGGTTTTACAAGTCTTTGTTGTTTTTGGGGACGTGTTTTTGGGGACGTTCCCCAAGGTACCACCTTAGACCAGTAAGTTCATTCACAACACAGTCTATTCAATTACTCCAGAGTTGAGCCTTCACATTTGACATTTCTTAGAATGGATAGAATTGAAATGGATAGGCCTTAACATTCAACATTTCATGGCTGTACTCAGACGAAAGTACTCAGGCATTCTCAGATGGCAAGTAAACCCATATTCCCCATATTAAATGCAAAAATCACTTAACAAGTTCACACTAAGTTGTTATTATATAACAAGATAGAGGTTAATCAGGGCACAAAATATGAAATCCACAATGGGTGAAAGATCAAATATTCGTTTTAACGAAAAAATTAAGCTCGAATTTCATGAAGCAAGATTTACATCCGATGGAGGGCTTATTGCTTACCGTGAGCTTGATGAGGCATTAGGATTATTCGAGTCGGTCTCTACTTTTATGAGCGATGGACAAAACGGGCGCAATATTCAGCATGATATGACCAACCTGCTGCGCCAATCTGTATACACCCGGCTGGCAGGATATGAGGATGTCAATGATTCTCAGCGTCTATCAGTTAATCCTGTTATGAGGACAGCCGCAGAAAAGAAGAAGAATGCTGCCAGTATAAATACAATCGGGCGTTTCGAGACAGAGATCCTGACTCTGAAGAAAAACATTGAAGGTTTGTCTGAAATTAACGGAAGCTGGATTGAGAAAGCGATAGAGAGAACGCCTCATAGTCGAATTATTCTTGATATGGACAGTTCAGAGAGTCCGGTACATGGAGAGCAGAAAGGTTCTGCATACAACGGTCATTTCAGATGCAATTGCTATCATTTCCAAATTAGGAATAGGTGGATAGATATCTCCAATTCTCGGATTTAAGGAAGAAGACTGTGAAGTCAAAGAAAATAGCGTTATTTTGATAAAAGATGGGATAAAAAAGTGTTGTTTCATGTAAGAAAAAGTGATTAGAATGGAACGTAGAGCAATTCATTGCCCAATATTCTCTTTTGTGAAGTTGATATGGGGAATATCGGAGAAAGCCTGCTTCTAACAAAACAGAAGGGGGAATTTCTGCGTTGACGAAAAAAATTCAGTGCGTATTTTTTATTATTTTGGTGATATTTTGCGGATATGCTCTTGCCGAAACGCCGCTTATTCCGTCCTTACCTGATACTGAAATTTTAGAAAAGCCCATCAGAGCTGAACTTGTATTCAAACTGGGCTCAGATAAGGCGAATGAAGATTTTTATAGGCTTCGCTCATTTACAGTAGATAAAAATGGGCTTCGGAAGGCAAGGACAGGGCCCAGGCGAACTTTCGAATGAGGCCACAAAAATTAAAATCCTTTCTGACGGAAATATTTATGTAATTGATAATAGACCACGGAGAATAAATGTCTATAACCCTGAGGGGAAATTTTTATTTTCAGGAAAAACGATATTTTTAGTTTCAGGGAGAACGCCGGGTTATTTTAATGACATTGTTTTACTCAATAACACTTATTATCTTTCGAGCCTTTTCCTTGAAGAAAACCATAAGCCCATTCATATTTGCCGTACATTGGGAAAAGTCGACAGCTCTTTCGGAATCTTTGTTGAGCCAGCAGTCAATCAATTAAAACGAATTAACCGGCTTGCGAATCCTGCCCCGTGGCGTATGGCTTATGCCGACAGTCATATTACTAAATTAGTTGTAACAAACAAGAACGAAATAATATTTTCGCAAGCTTTTCCGTATCGTCTCATCAAGTATGATGCTAAAGGAAAGGTATTGAAAGACATCATGGGCGATGTCGATTTTGATACGTATCATCATGTTGAATATGTCCGTAAAAAAGGATCGGTTGGCATGCGTTCTTACCCAAGTCCGCCGACGGGGATAGTATTGGATGTGAGCATTAATAGAGATAATCAAGTGGTTGTTCCCTATTTAAATCCTGATCGAGATTTCTTTTATATCGATATTTACGATTTGGATTTGAATCTAATCTCAAGATATAAAATGCCAAATATAATTGCGGATGTTAGAAAGGGAGAACACATAAGCGCGGGCGATGTGATGATTGATAATGATAATAATTTATATGCTGTGGTGATATCAAGAGAAAGTTACCCCCAGCTTGTTAAATACAAACTTATTTTTAATTAAAGAAAGAAATAATAAGGATTCATATCTTTTTTAAAATGTATGATGTCTTTAATCCGGATGACGTATTCAGTGACAGGATCAGTTTAGGAAATCTAGTATTCGAATCTTATCGGAATATTCAATATGTGACTGCCAGAAACAATCGTCTTTACTGCCTCAAGAGAAAAGAGAGCGGATAAAAAGAATTAGTCATCTACAGGATGAAATGGGAATAATGAGGATCATATCGATTTTGATGTGTTTCGCTTTTCTAATCGTCAATCCTTTCATTTTTTTTGCAGTCCAAAAAATCAGTACAAAAGTCACGGTATATGATGACATCTTTTTAACTGAATCAGGCCTTCTTCCTCTTCCGGACAATGCTGTCGAACTGGATGTTGAATTTTCTATTCCAGAAAATCACTTTACTGTCGCCCAAAAAATAGCCGCTGATTCTGAGGGCAATATCTATGTCTCTGACAAAAAAAAGTGTACCGTATTCAAGTTCAATGCTACAGGAGAATTTCTGTTCCAAATAGGCCAGAGGGGGAAAAGAAAAGGGAACTTTCTGTCGCCCTATAAGATTCTTGTAGAGAAAGATTCCCTCATTATTCAGGATAGGGAGAAAAAGAGCCTGGAATTCATGAATTTCCGGGGCGATCACCTCAAGAGCTTAAAGATCTCCGATTTCAACGATTTTGTGAGTGATGGAGCAGGCCTTCTTTACACAGCTCCGTACGTGATGGATAAAAAGTCCCCTTTGGTGAAGGTCTATTCTTCCAATGGTAAACTTCTCTATTCTTTCGGGAGGCCGCTCTCTTTTCATCACAGCATTCAAACATTGAATTCAAGGACGATGACATTGAATGAAAAAGGGGAGCTGTTTGTTGCTTTTTCCTATTTTCCACTTGTTCGTAAATATTCCTCCAAAGGAGACCTTCTTGATGAGTTCAAGATTGAAAGCCTGATCATGGAAGCCAAGGAGAAATATAATCTGAAAAAAGTTGGACAGGGAATTGCTGATATGTCTGAACGTGCCGGATACATGGATGTGATTGTGGATGTAGAGGCTTTGGACAGCAAGGTTTATCTCTTGAGTCATTATCCACGCCTGGAGATACAGGAAATTGATATAGATGGAAAAGTGACGGTCACGTACTGGAAGGATTTTCAAAACGTGTATAAAGCGAATGATTTTTTAATTCAGGAAATTGACGGGAAAAAAAGGTTTTACGTATTACAGACTTCTCCTCCAAAATATGATGTTGATGTATTCAGACCCAAAAAAAAGAGGGAAAAGGGAGACGTAAAAAGTGCAGTCGAGGATTTCACAAACACGATCGAAGCAAATCCGGATTATTTCCAGGCTTACTATAACCGGGGGCTTGTGAAATACAGCATTGGAGATTTTGAGGAAGCGATTGAAGACTTCTCAACAGCCATAGAAAAAAAGCCTGACTATCATGAAGCGTTTTATTACCGGGGCATCTCAAAAAGAAAAATCCGCGATTTCGATGGAGCTTTTGCTGATTTCACAAGAGTGATTGAGTTGAATCCGACAAAGTTTGAGGCTTACATAAATAGAGGAAATCTCCTGGCCAGGCAAGGAGCCCATGAAAAGGCAGTTAATGATTACACACAAGCCGTCATGAACGCTCCTGATTCCACCTTGGCCTATAACAATCGTGGGCTTTCCAGGGTAGAGATTGAGGATTTTGAAGGTGCACTGCAAGACTTCACCAGAGTTATTGAATTAGACCCACAAAATGCTGAGGCTTTTTTTAATCGAGGAAATTGTCGATTGGATAATGAGGAACATGACAAAGCGATTGAAGATTACAACAAAGCGATAGAAATCAATCCTGAGTACTCAAATGCTTATTACAATCGGGGGATAGCGCGGATAAATCAAAGAGATTTTAAGGTAGCAATCAACGATTTTGAAAAAGCTGCAAGATTAGACTCTAAATTAGAGAAAGACGCACAGAAACAAATAAAATATTGTTTGAGCCGATTGAAAAAGTGATGTTATGTGAAATAAAAGGAAAATTAAAGAAACAGAAAACATTGAATGATGAGACGTAATCCCTCTTTTGATGAGCTAAGGTGGTACCTTGGGGAACGTCCCCATTTATTTTATTGTGAGGATTGGTTTGCCCAGCTTCTTATCATCCACATGGATTCCAAGACCTGGTCCTGCCGGAACATCAAGATTCCCCTCTTTTCTCTGAGGCGCATCTTCAGCAAGATGAACATCATTGTAACTGTTGAAATCAGTCGAAGTGAAATAAAATTCTGAACGAGTACTCCCTCCCCAGCTGTCTTCTAAGGTCATGGCGATTCCAAGGGATTCACACATATCTCTCATCAGCTTGGCTTTGGTCAGTCCTCCCAGCCTGGAAATTTTCAAGTTAACAACATCCATGGCCCGCTGATGATAAGCGGCCAAAAGGGATCCAACTCCTTTGATCACCTCATCCAGGACCATGGGCTGAGGCGTATGCTCCCGGACCGCAAGACACTCTTCTAGAGTCGAACACGGCTGTTCGACATAAAAGTCCTCCTCGACTAGAGCATTCACCACCCGAATCGCTTTATGCGCTAGCCAGCCAGTATTGGCATCCGCCACAAGAATATCCCCGGGCTGGATAATCTTCAAAACAGCTCTGATGCGTTTGATATCATCGTCGGGATTGCCTCCGACCTTGAGCTGGAATCTTCGATACCCTTCCTCTCTGTAACGAGACACATCTTCTGCCATTTCTTGGGCAGAGCCCTGGGAAATGGCTCTGTAAAGGGGAAAACTGTCCACATATCGCCCGCCCAGAAGAGTACACACAGGAGTGCCTGCAGACTGACCGAGAATATCCCAGCAGGCGATATCCAGCGGCGACTTGATATAGTTATGCCCTGTCAACGCCGAATCCATGAGGTGATTGATGACGTTGAGCTGGCAGGGATCCTGCTCAAGAAGAAGAGGACCGATCTCTTCTATTCCGGCTGGAACCCCCCGCGCAAAAGCATCCATATACGCTGAGCCCAGAGGACAGACTTCAGCATACCCGTTTACTCCTCCATCAGTCGAGATTTTAACGATTGTGCTTATGAACGAGGTCACCGCCTGACCCCTTGACCAGGCATATTTTTGGTCGAGGAGTTGATAACTCACCTGATAGACATCAATTTGTGTAATTTTCATCCGAATCTCCTCGGGGTCAGACTTCAGGGTAATTCTGGCATCAGGCTTTATCTCAACCTCAAGATTCAATGCATGATTACATGCATCTGTCATCAATCATGACAAAGCCTGTTCCCAATATCACAACTTACAAGGCCTAATCCCAATCCAATGTCGAGACCTGACCCCATTAAAAATCGGTGAGTTTGTTGAGCTCCTCCCAATCTTTATCGACCTGCTTCTGGATCTCCTCGAGAATCGGTGCATTCCCCTCCTTGAACAAGTGGCGGAATCTTCCCTGATCCTTGAGCCATTCCAGGACCGGCTTTTTTTCTTTTGGCTTGTAGTTGATCTTATACTTCCCGTTTTCTACCTCGTACAGCGGCCAGACACAAGTATCCGTAGCCAGTTGGGCCAGCCGAATTCCCTGAGACTCATCGTATTTCCACTCCGTCGGACAGAGACAGAGAACATTCAGGAACGCCGGACCTTTGGTCTCGAAAGCCTTCTTCGCCTTGTTGTACAGGTCCTGCCATCTATAAGGACTGGCCTGAGCCACATACGGAATGTTATGGGCCACCAGGATTTTTGTCAGGTCTTTCCGCCACTGAAGCTTCCCCGGACTCTGGCTGCCCTGGGGAGAAGTCGTCGCTGACGCGCCCATGGGTGTTGCCGAAGACCTCTGGCCACCGGTGTTGGCATAGGCATTGTTGTCATAGCAGACATAGACAATGTCATGCCCCCTTTCTACGGTACCGGAGAGAGCCTGGAGCCCGATATCGTAGGTGCCGCCATCTCCACCGACGCCCATAAATTTAATCTCCTTATCCTTGGGGATCTTTCCTCGTCTCTTCAACGATTTGTACATGGCTTCAACCCCGGCGATGGTTGAGGCTGCGTTCTCGAAAGCACTGTGAACCCAGGTCATGTTCCACGATGTTCGGGGAAAGATGGTCGTGCAGACCTCGAGACAACCTGTCGCATTGGCAATGATCAAGGGATCTTCTGTCGCTCTTAAGATAATCTTGAAAATGAGTGGAATTCCACAGCCCAGGCACATGCCGTGACCTGCGACCAATCTATCTTCCATGGAAGCTAAATCTTTTAGTTTTGCCATTTTATTCTCCTTCTCCCTTACTCTCTCAAATTGATGTAACCGCACCTCTCCTCAACTTTTCCTGTCTCGGCGATCTTCTCCAGCTTCAAGGCCACATCTTTGAAATGTTCAACCATGATATCCCTTCCTCCGAGTCCGTAAACGTAGTTCACTACCGGAGGACGCTCCTGATAATCATACAGAGCGGACCGAATCTCGGTGAACAACGGAGCGCCGAAAGCTCCCGGGCTTGAAGAACGGTCGAGCACTGCGACGGCTTTCATTTTCTTTAGGGCCTCGGCTATCTTCTGATGAGGAAACGGACGAAAAACCCGCGGCTTGAGAAGTCCGGTCTTCTTTCCTTCGGCTCTCAACTCATCGATGGCGTCCTTACAGGTTCCGGCGGCAGAGCTCATGACCACAATGCACGTCTCGGCGTCATCCATCCTGTATTCTTCGAAAAATCCGTATTCGCGGCCAAACGTTTTACCGAACTCCTTCCCGACTGTTTCGATGACGGGCGGTGCGTTCTCAATGCCCTCGATCTGACTCCGTTTGTGCTCGAAATAATAGTCGGTGAAATCAATCGGACCCACGGTCATCTTTCGATCGGTATCTAAGAGAGGATAGACAGGCGTGTATTCGCCGACGAATTTCTTGACCTTTGCGTCATCTTCAACCTGGATGACTTCCAGGGAATGGCTGATAATGAATCCATCCAATCCGACCAAAACAGGCGTCCGGACATCCAGATGTTCAGCGATCCGGAAGGCCTGGATGAAATTATCATACGCTTCCTGACAGCCTTCCGAATAAATCTGGATCCACCCCGCGTCTCTGGCCCCCATGGTGTCGCTGTGGTCACCGTGAATGTTTATCGGAGCGCTCAAAGACCGATTGACGATGGCCGCCACAATCGGAAGCCTCAATCCGGCTGCGATGTAAAGCATCTCCCACATCAGAG
>SMTZ1_10020306_pt1 | contig 10713 bp, 9 predicted proteins | sample DeeMarSWOR136_30_FD_25667 | JGI IMG/M metagenome (IMG submission 25667) | reverse complement strand
AGTCTTGCCCTGAGTCAAGAGAGTAAAGGCATGAAGGCTATCAGAGATTCCAGGTGGATAAAGATCTCTCCTGAGGATGCAGAAAAATTGAATTTGGAGGAAGGGGAGAGCGTAGTGGTTGAATCTTCCTCAGGGAAGTTTAAGGGATTCGTCAAGATAGTAAAATCCTTGCCCAAGGGAATTTTAGGAGCCAGCTTCCTCTTGGGCGAAGATTCTGACTTTTCGGTGAGTGGTCTTATTCCAATCGGTTTTCAGGAATCACATTCTCTGGGAATGCTGCCTGTGAAAATAAAAAGAGAAAAATAATGGCGAAAATTTTACAAAGAGAGCGTTTAGTTCCTAATATTCATCTTATCGAGGTCCATGCGCCCGAGATAGCCCAAAAATCGAGGCCGGGCCAGTTTGTCATCGTCATGCCGGACGAGAAAGGAGAAAGAATTCCTTTGACAATCGCTGATTGGGACAAGGAAAAAGGCTCTGTTACTTCGATTTTTATGGTGGTAGGTACTTCCACCCATAAGCTTTCGCTTCTTGGAGCAGAAGACGAGGTTCCTGTTTTTGTCGGTCCTTTAGGAAAGCCCTCTGAAATAAAAAAATATGGAACCGTTCTTCTGGCAGGAGGCTGTTTTGGGATTGCAGCCATATATCCACTAGCCCGTGCTTTAAAAGAAGAAGGAAATAAGATAATTACCTTGTTAGATGTTAAGGCGAATTATCTTCTTTACTGGGAAGAAAAGCTTCGAGCTGTTAGTGATCAATTTTTGGTTTCAGCTCGGGACAGTTACTATAACTGTAAGGATTATATCCCCAAAACTCTCAAGAATATAATCACCAAAGGATCCAAAATCAATAAAGTGATCTCGATAGGTTGCACTTACTTGATGTATACCTGTTCTGAGGCGACTAAACCCTATGGAATAGAGACCTCAGTCAGCCTTAATCCGATTATGGTTGATGGAACAGGTATGTGTGGAGCCTGTCGGGTGACAGTAGATGGCAAAACAAAATTTGCCTGCGTGGACGGGCCCGATTTTGACGGTCATTTGGTAGATTGGGAAGAGCTTTTTTCACGGCGGAAGTCGTATTTTGAGGATGAAATCAAATCTCTGTGTCATTGGGAAAAGAATAATTTTCCCTCTTAATATAAACGCATTATGCGAAGTGTCAATGCGAGGAACGAAGGAGATAGTTCGAATGTCATTGCGAGCCCTGGAGGGGCGAAGCAATCACACAAAAAATGTAGGATTGCGAGGAGCGGAGGAGATTCCTTCGCTATGCTCGGAACAGGCTGCGCAATCTCTTAAAGAAAGCCGTAGGGGTTTGATTCATCAAACCCACCTTTATAATGAGATTGCCATGCTCCCTATGGTCGCTCGCAATGACTACATAACAGCATTTACTGAGTCATTATTAATTTTTGAAATATAAGAGAAAAAGATGGCTGAGAAGAAAGAAATGCCACCGGAGCTAAAAGAGACGCTCAGGGCAGAATTTGACAAGGAATGGCGGAAGGAGTTGCGGAAGTCTATTCCACCAAAAGAAAGGATGAATATCTCCCCCCAGAAGATGCCGGAGCGGGAGCCAGAAGAGAGAAACAAAGATTTCAATGAAGTTAACCTTGGTTTAGATGCAAAGCTGGCCAAGAAGGAAGCGCAAAGGTGCCTGGATTGTGCCAATCCCGGGTGTGTTATGGGCTGTCCCGTTGGAATTGATATTCCCACTTTTATAAAGCTTATAGAGATAGGCGATTATGTCCAGAGTGTTCGGAAAATAAAAGAGACCAACAGCCTCCCCGCGATTTGCGGCCGCGTTTGCCCTCAGGAAGTTCAATGCGAAGAGACCTGCAACATAAAAAAGGCAAAAGGCGAAGGTGTGAAAATAGGAAATTTGGAGAGGTTTGTTTCAGATTATGAGAGCCAGCAAGGAGACGTTTATATCCCTCAAATCAAGCCAGCAACAGGTAAGAAAGTGGCTGTTATCGGAGCTGGACCAGCAGGTCTGACAGTTGCCGGAGAGATGGCGAGAAACGGCCATAAGGTTACGATTTTCGAAGCCCTCCACGTTTCTGGTGGAGTCTTAGTCTACGGGATTCCAGAATTCAGGCTGCCCAAGAGCATTCTTAAGTCAGAAGTGGAATACCTAGAAAAATTAGGCGTAGAGTTGAGGGAAAATTTTGTAGTGGGCTTGACAGCAACGCTTGACGATCTAAAGAATGATGGGTATGACGCTTTTTTCATAGGTACAGGAGCCGGGTTGCCGAATTTCATGAGGATTCCTGGAGAAAACCTGGTAGGAATATACTCGGCTAACGAATATTTGACCCGGGTAAACCTGATGCGGGCCTATGAATTTCCTGATTATGACACTCCTGTTTTTTTGGGGAAGAGAGTTGCTGTCATAGGTGGTGGGAATGTGGCCATGGATTCTGTCCGAACAGCCAAGAGGCTGGGAGCAGAATTGGCGGCTATTGTCTACCGTCGTTCAAGAATTGAAATGCCGGCAAGGGTCGAAGAAGTCAAGCATGGGGAGGAGGAAGGTATCGAGTTTCACTTCCTGACAACTCCAATAAGATACATCGGGGATGAAAAAGGCCGGGTTAAGGCTATGGAGTGCTTGAGGATGAAGCTCGGAGAACCTGATTCTTCAGGAAGACGTCGACCAGTTCCTATCGAAGGCTCAGAGTTTATCATGGAAGTGGATATGGTAGTGGTTGCCATCGGCCAGAGCCCCAATCCTTTGATTCCTCAGACTACTCCTCAACTCAATGTGGGGAAATGGGGAAATGTGGAAGTCGATTGGGACACAATGGCCACGAGCATCGAAGGAGTTTATGCAGGAGGAGATATCATTCGTGGTGGAGCTACAGTCATTCTTGCCATGGGCGACGCCCGGGTTGCTGCGGCTGAGATGCATAAATACCTGAGTACAAAAAAGAAAAAATGAGATGTAGGGGCTTGATTTATCTGTAGGGGCTTGATTTATCAAGCCCCCATTTTGATAATTCAAAGATGTATGGGTTCGATTCATCAAACCCGCACTTTTAATTGTTTGTAGGGGTTTGATTCATCAAACCCACCTTTTTTTAATTTAGATATAGGAATTTGATTCATCAAATCTTAACTGAACGAACTACATGGAACAAACATAACAGGCATAAAAGTAAAGAAAAGTATAATAAAGTATAGATAGATAAATAGAAGTTATTTGGTTTTAAGGAACGAAACAATAATTAATAATTTATTCTATGCTAATTATTGCTATTTGAGGATCTAAATGAGTTGGGTGGACGACTATAAAAAAAAATTGGCAACTGCAGAAGAAGCAGCCTCTTTGATCAAGAGTGATGACCGGATTTATATCAGCGGCAATGCAGCTACTCCTTACGTCTTGATGGACTCCTTGGCTCGAAGGAAGGATGAGCTGGAGGATGTTGAACTTGTTCATGTTCTTCTTTTAGGAGAGGACCCTCTCTCCAAGCCGGAGATGGAAGGTCATTTTCGTCATAATTCCCTGTTTGTCGGTCCTGCAGACAGGAAAGCTATCAACGAGGGAAGGGCCGATTACATTCCTATTTTTTTGCACCAGATTCCTAACCTTATTTATTCCGAACAAATGCCTCTAAATGTTGCTATGCTTCATCTTTCCCCTCCAGATGAGCACGGATTCATGAGTTTTGGAGTTGAAGTGCTGGCTTCCAAGGCTGCTGCAGAGAGGGCAAAAATAGTAATAGCTCAGGTAAATGAGAAGATGCCTCGTGTTTTAGGGGATTCCTTTATCCATGTATCCCGAGTCCACAAGATTGTTGAAATATCAGAGGAATTGCCTGAGCTTAAGAGAAAGCCTTTTAGTGAGGTGGAGAGAAAAATAGGTCATTTCATAGCGGAATTGATCGAGGATGGTTCCACACTGCAGTTAGGAATCGGAGGAATCCCTGATGCTGTCCTTTCTGCTTTGAAAGAAAGACGGGATTTAGGCATACATACGGAAATGGTCTCTGATGGAGTTATGGAAGCCATCGAAGCAGGAATCATCACTGGAGCCAAAAAGACATTTCATCCTAACAAAGTCGTTTTAACCTTCATTTTGGGCTCCAAAAAACTTTATGAGTTTGCTGATAATAATCCTATTCTTGAAGCCCATCCTACTGATTATACGAATCACCCTTTTAATGTTTCCCGAAATGACAATATGATCGCCATCAATTCTGCCATAGAAGTGGATATAACAGGCCAGGTCTGCTCTGACTCTATCGGCACCTATATCTATAGCGGCTTCGGCGGTCAGGTTGACTTCATTCGAGGAGCGGCCCACTCAAAAGGAGGGAAGCCTATAATTGCGCTTCATTCTACAGCAAAGAATGGGGAGGTCTCCAGGATTGTTCCTTTTTTGAAAAAAGGAGCAGGTGTAGTCACCACCAGAGCTGATGTCAAATATGTAGTAACAGAATACGGAATTGCCTATCTCCATGGAAAAAACTTGCAGGAGAGAACCATAGCCCTGATAAACGTTGCCCACCCTAAATTCAGACCGGATTTAATAAAAGAAGCCAAAGATCGATATCTTCTGCGCTAAGAATTTATGCAAGTTTAATGCGGCAATCAAAGTTATTTCCACCCGAAAAGGGACGTATCGGGACGGATGAGTCTGGAAAAGGGGACTATTTCGGTCCTCTTGTGGTTGCAGGAGTTTTTGTTCCGGAGGAGCAGCAGAATGTCCTTATTGAACTGGGTATAAGAGACAGCAAAAAAATCTCTGATAATCGTGTCAGAGAATTAGCCGCTCTCCTGAAAAAGGGATACAAGCATTCCTTGGTCGCTATCGGCCCTGAAAGATATAATGAGCTTTATGCAAAGCTGAGAAATCTAAACAGAATCCTTGCCTGGGCTCATTCGCGCGCCATCGAGAACATCCTGGAAGAAGTAAACTGCGCTGTTGCCGTCACTGACCAGTTTGGAGATAAGTCTTTTGTGCTAAATGCTCTGATGAAAAAAGGGAAGGAGATTGAGCTCATCCAGAGGCCAAAAGCTGAGGAAGACCTGGCCGTGGCCGCAGCTTCGATTCTGGCGAGAGCTGAATTCCTGAAACGCCTTTATTTTCTCTCCCAGGATGTAGGAATTGACCTTCCTAAAGGTTCATCATCTCTTGTCGAAGAAGCCGGGCTTAGGCTTGTCAAGCTCCACAAAGTGCAGATTCTGGATAAAGTTGCCAAGAAGCATTTTAAGCTCACTCGCCGTATTCTGGTTTCTTTGGAGGAGTGAAAATGAAAAAGGAAACAAAACGGCTATACCTTGAAAATCCTTGTAAGGTTGAGTTTGAGGCTCAAGTCGTAGAAAAAGTGGCCTGGGAGCAAAAACCTGCCCTAATCCTTGACCAGACCTGTTTTTATCCAGAATCGGGGGGGCAGCCGTGCGATAAGGGAATGATAAACGGAATCGAGGTAATCAAAGTTTTGGAAGATGAGGCAAGGATCATACACCTTGTTGCTGAGGATATGTCCTCAGATAAAGTAACGGGAAGGGTTGACTGGCAGACTCGCTTCGACCATATGCAGCAGCACTCGGGTCAGCACATTCTTTCCCAGAGTTTTCATGAGCTCTTGGGTGCTGAGACCCTCGCTTTCCATCTGGGAGAAGCTATTTCTACCTTAGAGATGGATTTAAGGAAGATTTCAGAAGAAGATGTCGAGAATATAGAAAGGCGGGCTAACGAGATTGTGTTTGAGGATAGAGAGATAAAATGCTACTTCATTCCTGAAGAAAAGATCGAGAGTGTTCCGCTGAGAAGACCGCCTAAAAAAAAGGGGCTCATTCGAGTCGTGGAGGTCTCGGATTTTGATTTTTCAGCCTGTGGAGGAACACATGTCCGCAGGACAGGTGAGATCGGCTTGATAAAAATTATAAGGTTGGAAAGAATAAGGAACAATATCCGGTTTGAATTCATCTGCGGCAGAAGAGCTTTAGAAGATTATTTACGGAAAAACAGAATTCTTCGTGAGCTTTCCACCAGGTTCACTGTTAATGAAGGGGAGATTCTCTATTCTGTTGAGAAACTTTCTTCAGATTTAAAGTCTCAACAGAGAAATAGGAAGAAGATGCAGGAGAAAATTGCCCAGTACGAAGCTCAGGAAATCATGCAAGAAGCAGAGGGAAAGGTAATAAAAGAAGTTTTTGTTGATAAAACACCAGAAGAGGTGAGGTTTCTGGTATTAAGCATCATAAGAAAGGGTGATTTTGTTGTTCTCTTTGGCCTGAAGGGAGAAGAAAGAGGACATCTTATCCTGGCCTGCTCTGAGAATCTCGATATCTCTTTGGTTGAGGTCGCTGGAGAAGAAAAGGAGAATCTTGAGCAGGCTTTGGAAAAAGCCTTTGAATTCATCAAAAAAAAGATGGGGCCAGACATTTAAAACTTAATTATTTAGAAAACAGTCCATCCCTTGGGGATTTGATTCATGTAAGGGCTTGATTCATGTAAGGGCTTGATTCATGTAGGGGCTTGATTCATGTAGGGGCTTGATTCATGTAGGGGCTTGATTTATCAAGCCCACCTTTTTTTAATGTGGGGATTAGATTTATTAAATCAACTTATTTATAAAAAATGTAGGTTTGATAAATCAAACCCCTACGTTAAGATTTTTAAGGTGTCCCCCCGTTGCTTATTCGTATCTTAAAGAAACAATCGGGTCCAGGTTGGCTGCTTTTCGAGCCGGAAAAATACCAAAGAAAAGACCCACCGAAATCGAGACAAATAACCCTAAGATAACTGACCAGGAGGTGACAGAAGTCGGCAGAGGAGTCGCCGCTCTGACCAAGAAAGCAATACCGAATCCGATAATTACGCCTAAAGCCCCTCCTGTTCCGGTCAGAAAAATTGCCTCAATCAGAAACTGCTTCAGGATATCCCCTGAGCGGGCTCCGATGGCTTTTCGTATCCCGATTTCTCTTGTTCTTTCCTTGACGGAAACAAGCATGATGTTCATGACCCCGATTCCACCGACGAGAAGGCCTATGGAAGAGATGACAACCATGACCATGTAGACAGCTCCAGTAATCTGGTTATAAAGCTCTACAAAGGTGCCCTGGGTGGAGATGACAAAGTCGTTGGGTTTTCCAAACCCTACTTTTCTTCTTTGGCGAAGAACGTTGGTTATCTGGTCGATAGTTTCTTCCATATAGCCATGTTTTTTGGGTACGGCTGAAATCTCAATTTCTGAAAGGTGGTAAGGATAATACTTCATTAGGGTAGTGATGGGGATACCTGCAAAATTGTCCTGACTCTGTCCGAAAATGCTGCCCCTTTTTTCAAGAATGCCGACAACGGTGAATTTTTCCGGGCCGATCCTTATTTCTTTTCCCAGAGCATTTGTATGGGGAAAGAGAGTATCATTTAGTTCAGAACCGAGAACACAGACTTTGGTGCTATGGGTAATATCTGATTCTATCAGGAATCTTCCTTCTTCCGGGAGATAAACAGAAAGAACTTGAGGGAATTTTTCATTCATTCCAATTATTATCGAATCAAGACTCTTAATATTTTGGTATTTGATCGGGATGCTCTCCCAATAATCGGCAGCGATGTCTACAGCCACAGCTTTGACCAACGAACATTCCCTCTCTATGGCCATCGCATCTTCGAAAGTAAGGTCTTTTCTCTGTCTTTCTTCCTCTGAACGGCGGCCCATTTGAATCGGCTCGTGTTTGCTGACGAAGATCAAGTCCGAGCCAACTGATTCAAGCTCACCGATAACGGAGCGGTTTAAGCCCTGGATGATAGAAACCATCCCGATTACCGTCATCACACCAATCATGATTCCCAGCAGCGTTAAGAAAGATCGGAGTTTGTGTGTCCTAAGGGAATCAAGAGCCATCTGGATAATTTCTTTAAGGATTCCTAATCTCATTGTTCTGCCCTTAAAGCTTCAATTGGGTCAAGCTTTGCAGCCTTGTTGGCAGGATAGATGCCAAAAAAGATGCCCACCGAAGCTGAGACAAAAATGGCCACCGCGATAGAGACAGGCTCTATGCTCGAAGGCCAAGAAGTAGCGGCCGTGAAGATCTTGGCAATCACAAAGCCGATGAGGATACCTATCATTCCGCCAGTTGTGGAAATAGCAGCAGCCTCGATTAGAAATTGGACTAGTATGTCATTACGGCGAGCGCCTATTGCCATACGAATGCCTATCTCCTTTGTTCTTTCAGTGACAGCAACCAGCATGATATTCATGACCACAATACCTCCCACTAAAAGAGCAATGGAAGAAATAGCAATCATGGCGAAATATATGCTTGAAGTCAGTGTTTTGTACATCTGGATAAAAGTCTCTGAACTTGCAAAAGAGAAGTCGTCAGGATCTTTGAATGAAAGATGGCGTTTAGAGCGAAGGATTGTTCTCACTTCCTCTTGAGCTGTTTCCAACTGTTCCTGTGACAGCGTGTGAATATTGATGTCGATACTTCTCCTCGAGCCGTATATTTTATGGAAAGTTGTGATGGGGATGCGGACGTAGTTGTCCTGACTAAATCCTATAACTTTTCCTTTTTTCTGGCCAAGACCGATGACTAAAAAATTGTGGGGGCCAATTTTTATCTGCTTCCCCAGAGGGTCCAGATAGGGAAATAATTTCTCTACTATATCTGCTCCGATGATACAGACATAGCGGGAGTGCTCTTCGTCTTCTATTTGAAAGTGCCGCCCTCTTTCCAATTCCACAACTGATCCGATTATGTGGTCAAGATTGGTAACTCCTCTTATGTTCACGTCTTTAAGGAATTGATTCCTGAATTTTACGGTCCTGGTAGTATTAACAGTTGCCCCTACAAGCTCGCATGATTTGCACTGGCTGCGGATAAGCCTCATGTCATCTAAAGTCAGGTCTTTTCGTTTGAGCATTTCTCTCCATTCTTTCAAGGAACCTCCAGTCATAGCAAATTTTGAGACTGAAAAATCGTTGGCACCATAGAAAGCAAATTTTGTATAGACATAGTTATTCAGACCCTGGATGATTGAGACAACAGCGATTATGGTTAGGACGCCGATGATAATGCCCAATAGCGTCAGGAATGTCCTTAACTTATTTGACCAGAGAGAGTTCATGGCCATCGAAACAGATTCATTAAGGTTAATTCTGGCCATCTTCCGTATTAATATTTTACATTATATGATACGCAATAGGAAAGCAAAGGTTTATGGGGTCAGGTCTTGTTTTTTGCCTGTCCGTATAAATTGCGTTTGTACGAGTAATAACAAAAAGCAATACCTGATCCCATGACTCTGCTTTTGACTGATAGGCAAAAAGCAAGACCTGACCCTGCTCTTCGCCGCTCTTGACAACTCTTTGTGGAGAAAACAAAATAAGCGGAGATGTTATGAAAGCTCTTTTATTGGAAAGGAGAATCGTCAATGTCAGCAGAAAATAAAAGCGATTCATCTGTATTATCTGGTTCTTGTGTTTATTTCAAAAAAACTGGTAAGGAGAATACTGGCAAAACTCTGGAGGCGGCAGCGAAGAGAGCCGAAGAGTTGGGGATTCAAAATGTGGTTGTAGCCACGACATCGGGAGAGACCGGCTTAATGGCAGCTAATATTTTCTCTTCAAAAAATTTGGTCTTGGTTACCCACTCTACGGGTTTTGTGAAGCCAGATTACCAGGAATTACTGCCGGAATTTCGGAAAAAAATCGAAGAAGCTGGAGCCAAAATTCTGACCTGTCAGCATGCTTTGGGAGGAGTAGGTCGGGCAGTCAGGAAAAAACTAGAAACCTATGAGCTGGAAGAGATAATTGCTTATACTTTGCGGATTTTTGGCGAAGGAACAAAGGTTGCCGGCTGCGGATGCAGGGCTCATCCCTACACGCGAACCCTGTATTTCCGTAGGGGGCTCTGACCAGGGGGCTGATACAGCTATCCTCATGAAGCCAGCTCATGCTCAGAATTTTTTTGACCTCAGGATCATGGAGATTCTTGCCAAGCCTCGACTTGCCGAACCATAGGAGAATTTTGGGGATTTGATTGATTAAATCCACTAATTATATTGTAGGTTATATTGTAGGGGTTTGATTTATCAAACCCACCTTTTAAAATACAATCAATGATTTATGATTAATGTAGGGGTTTGATTCATCAAGCCCACATTATCAATAAATAAATTCGGTCGAGCTGCTCTGGTTTTCTATAATTAGGTTCTTCCCGCCCGAACGGAGGCACGAGTAAAATACACAGCAACGCCAGGTTGAGAAAAAGCATCTTTTTCATATTATCCCTGTCAATGATGTTGTACAAATAATACTGTTGTTAATTGCAGTGGACAACAAGCTGATGCGAACACGAGTTCAAAAGATTTGAGGAGCCTTCTCAGTCAGTTACCACCGCTACTGCTTTTTCATCATAGGATCGACTGCTCGATCCGTGGATTCTCCGCGCGTGTGGCGTGACTAGCGTGACTATTGAACTATTGAGTTGTTAGGAGTATTATAGTGGGGTGTATCTCGGCGTTGGGCCGATGAATCACCTATTACTCTTATCAATCTACAGGAGGCTAAACAATGGGATTCTGGGAACGATCGAAAGATCTCTTGAGTCAGGGAGTCTTGTCTACAAAAGAAATCTTTGAAAAAGCAACGGAGAAATCGAAGGAGCTCGGGGAAAAAGGAGTTGCGAAGTTTGAGATTGCGCAGCTTGAAAAACAGGCTGAAAAGCGTTTTGCTCAAATAGGAAGACA
>SMTZ1_10007788_pt1 | contig 10713 bp, 10 predicted proteins | sample DeeMarSWOR136_30_FD_25667 | JGI IMG/M metagenome (IMG submission 25667) | reverse complement strand
TACTGCCGCGAATAGCCGCCTCAATGTCCTCCAGCCGCATCGTGCCATCCGGCTGATTGCTGATAATATGCGGATGTATCCCGCCCAACGCCGACATCCCCCCGGCCTCGTAAAGAAACGTATGCGACCTGTCACCCAGGATTACTTCTTCTCCGCGGGCGCAATGAGTAAGAATGCACACCAGGTTACCCATCGTCCCGCTGACCACCAGCAGACCGGCCTCCTTTCCCATCCGTTCAGCCGCCATCTTCTCAAAGCGGTTTACCGTCGGGTCCTCGCCGAACACGTCATCGCCTAACTCGGCGTGATACACCGCCTCTCGCATCGCTGGCGTCGGCAAAGTAACGGTGTCGCTGCGCAAATCAATCATTTTCATCAATCATCTCCCGCACGAAAATAGTGAAAATTAAAAATCAGCCAATATCAAACACAGTCTTATTTTCCTTTTCGAAATGGTCTGAACAACCTCAGCAAATTAAAATCTCGCCAGCCCTTTCTAAAGGGAAAGATACCCTTTTCCACAAAGCCTACTTCTTCTATTGAGTAAAATGCCTGCGGATTGAACTTCTTAATCAGATCGACCGCACGACGCACCTCTCGGCGGGGCACAATTGTGAAAACCACTTTTACCTGCCCAACAGTGCCGTGACCATCGACGCTCGTGACCCCATAGTCTTCTGCTTTAAGATATTCTACCAAAGGCTGAGCATCTCTCTTGGTAACCACTCTTATCAACACTATTCCTAAGGACAGTTTTTCGGCTATGTAAATGCCCACATAGTTACCCATTGCAAAGCCGCCCGCGTAGGCAATATAACAGGCAGGATTAGAAAGGTTCTTCATAATCTGGCCGATAGCAAGAAGCCAGATTAGAATCTCGAAAAAACCAACGACAGGCGCCAGATATTTCAAGCCCCTCGAAATGAATATGACCCGTACTGTTCCCATACTAACATCGATAATCCTCGCAATAAAGATTAAAGATGGCAGAACAAACCACGTATAAAATCCCGAATTGAAAAGAAGTGCATTATCCATATCGGTCGTTCCTGAAGCTATTTTGTCAACCCCCCACCAGACACATTGTTAATTTCTTGCCCATTCGCCGTTAAGGATTCATACAAATCCTGTTTCGGATGTTCTCTAATTTCCCAAAACATATAAGCTCATCAGAAAGCAGAATTTTCATGTTCGCTCCCGGATTGGGTATTGTTTCGCTGTTTCTTACTATCGCCAGGACGGTTATATCATGCTCTCGCAAGTCCGACCTTGACAATGTTTTGTTCAAAACGGGGCTGCCGGCGCTAACAGCAACCCTCGAAACACCGTATCCGCCGGTTGCAAGCAGAAGTTCCTCGAACGATACCGGCCGAAAAATCTCCTTCTTGATAATCTTTCTCCTCAGCGTATTTGTCAATTTCTTCGCAAACTTCGTATTTGTGAAAATCTTATAAATAGCGTACACTGCCGCTATAATGATTAACAGATTTATAAGTTGTACTAACAACGGTGGCAAATGAAATGGCAGGATTTGCTTTGAGAGCCGGCTTTCTATAACCTCGTGTGCTCTCAATGAGTTGGCAAGGGTTGCTATCATTGTCACAAGCCCGGCATGACCTAAAACTATAAGAGCTGAGGCAATACGTCGTCTTTGTTTATCACCCGTAATTAGCTCCGCCTCTTTCGTCGTAAAGCCCGTTGACGTAAAACACGATAGTGCCTGAAACTTCGCCTGTGACCACTCAAGTCCGGTCAATTGAAAGGCAATCGCACCAATGCGCACGACAATAAAAGATATGACGAGCACTACTATAAATAACACCAAATTCATAACCGCATCTCCTTAAATTGGCCCTTGGCGAAAAACTCCTGATAGTATTAAAACCATTTCTTTCTTCTGAAATAGACCATCATAATACCGGCCACAACAATCATAACCAGCCACACAGCTCCATAGCCCCATCGCCAATCGAGTTCCGGCATATATTTGAAATTCATTCCGTAAATCCCCGCTACGAACGTTAACGGTATGAATATAGTAGCAATAATCGTTAATACCTTCATTACCGCATTCATCTTATTACTGATGCTCGAAAGATATATGTCAAGCATTCCCGAGACCATATCACGGAAACTCTCTATCGTATCTATAATCTGTATCGTATGGTCGTACACATCTCGCAGATAAATTTCCGTCAATTCTTTGATAACCGATGATTCGCTCCTCTGCACGCCGCTGATAACTTCTCTCAATGGCCAAACGGACCTGCGGAGCGATATCATCTCTCTTTTCATATTGTGAATCTGCTGAAGCGTCTTCTCTGTTGGATTTGAAACCAATTCTTCTTCCATTAATTCAATTTTCTCGCCAATTTTCTCCAGAATCGCAAAGTAGCTATCTACAATTGCGTCTATCAAGGCATAGGCCAGATAATCCGGCCCCATTTTTCGAATCCGGCCCTTCGCATTTCGAATCCGGTCTCGTATAGGCTCAAAAACATCACCCATACGTTCTTGAAATGAGATTACAAAATTAGCTCCAAGAATGAGACTGACCTGTTCGCTTTCGACCGCGCCAAGCTCCTCATTAAAGCTTAGCATTTGCAGCACAATGAAGATGTATTTATCAAAGTCCTCGTATTTTGGCCGTTGTTCGGTATGAAGGATATCTTCGAGGATAAGGGGATGCACCTCAAACTGTGTGCCGAGTTTCTCAATGATTTCTACTTCGTGAAGCCCGTCAATGTTTATCCAGGTTACTGTTGGCGTAGCTTTAAATGGAAAACATTCTTCTATCTTTGAAATCTCCTTTTCCTGGAAGTTCTGCTCATCGTAATCAATGTAAGAAATACGCACCTTCTCTACTTTTTTCTCACCAACGTACACCAGTGTTCCCGGTGGCTCACCTGCTTTTTTCGCTCGCCTCTTGATTAGCTGGGGTCTTTTAATTTTCAGCTTCATCTTTTTTCTCCATTCAATTCTACGTAACTACTCAACTATTCATAACAGGATTTTAACTTGAATAGATAACCTTTTTCAAATATACATCTTTGTAATGGTGTGAATCGATAATGATAACGTAAGATATGTTAAAATTCATAGCCTAAACCGAATATATATTTCACATCTGTCTTGCTAGCACCGCTCGCGGGAGTTTCGTCATGGTCAAAAATAATCTTAAAATTCAAAAACATTTTTTCTGTCATGGATGCGCGAATTTCAGCAGTCGAGGTCAGGTAGTAGTCCGACAGCTCTTCTGTGCTTGGATAATAAGTAAGGTCGTTGAGGAATTTAATACCTTTGATTAACTTTTTATCAAAATGGTAGCCAAGCTGTGCTGATAGTTCGCTTTTACTCTCGGTTTGGTTATCAAATTTCTCGTATAGTGAGGCAAGACCGGCTTCGGTTGAAAATTTCATATCCTCGAACTCTATCCATTGGTAGCCACCACCACTTCCCAGAATTACACGCCGGTCCAATTCGGCAATAGCGTCTTTCTCATATCTGCCATCCCCATAGACATAGAACTTCTTGGTCAGAAAGTAATCGTACTTGGCCTTTGTCCGCCACCAATCCTCTGTTGTTTCCTTCTTCCCGGTATCCGGATTTTCTTGACGACTGCGCGCATAATCACCAGCCATGGTCCAACGCTCATCTTCAGTCCTGCGAAGAAGATTGGCGCTGAAGTTCACATTGTCCGTCGATGTGTTCCCGTGAGTCGATGTAAGCCCTGCGCTGATACTTCCTGACCATTTAGGCTTACGTATTTTGGCCCCCTCGGGCGAGACCGAACTTTCACGCCCAGGCTGCTGGGATTCAGCCTCATCGGCAGTGACCGCTTTGGATAAAAGTGATTCTTCTTTCTCATTTTGCTTCTCTGCGATAGTAGTTTTGTTACCTGAAACTTTTATCGGCTCCTTTGCGATAAAGCCATCTATATGTGAAGTGTCGATAGTCAAAAGTCCTGCCGCTCTTGATTGGAAGATTAGCTTACCCCCGACAAGCTCCTCTACTTTGCCGGACAGTACATCGCCATTTATAAAAGAGATGTAGTTGTTGGTCAAAGTACTGATGGTAGAGGCCTCCATCGTAAGCTGTCCGATATGCTCGCTGCTGAAAGCTACCTTGCCGCCCGAAAGCTGTTTTATGGTTCCGGTAAGTTTGTCGCCATTCTTAAAAAAAATCTCATCTGCAATCACTGGACTAAAAAAATGGCAAAGGAACCAAAATATGATTAAGACTTTTCTGTACCGCATAACTGCCTCCGAATAACTTTTCCAAGTTTTAGAGAACAACTATTTCTGTTTCATGGCTACGTTCAATGAAGGTGCTTCGCCCTTCTTATCTTGACCCATATACAGGGTAATATGTGGAAATGGTATCTCAATATCTTTTTCGTCAAATTTTTTCTTAAGTCGCCGATTGAACTCCCGCCCGACAGCCCACTGCCTTATGGGCTTTGTTTTCGTCCGCGCCTTGATGATTATTGCTGAATTGCCAAATTGGTCAAGGCCAAGTATTTCAATTGGCTCGAGAATATCATCTTTGAATGCCGGGTCATTTCGTAATTCTGCATCGACTTCTTTTACTACCTCAATAACTTCATCAACATCCTCCCGATAAGCAACACCGATATCAAATACGTATCGTGAGTACTCTTTGGTCATATTTGTGATAACGTCAATCTCACCATTGCGTACATAGTGTACATTTCCCGCTAAATCTCGAAGAATCGTCATCCTTAGATTTACATTCTCTACCAGACCTCCTCTGCCGACAATTTGTACCACATCTCCGACACGAATCTGGTCGTCTAATAATATAAAAAATCCACTTATGACATCCTTGACCAGATGTTGTGCCCCAAAACCAACAGCCACACCCGCAATGCCGATAGCCGCAAGAACAGGACCAATCCTGATTTTTAACTGCCCCATTATTGTAATCGCTGCTACAATTATAATAATTATCATCACGATGCTACTGACTATAGAGTTGAGTGTATCTGCGCGTTTTTTAAATTCGTCGTCTTTGCCTTTTTGATATTTATTGAATAATCGCTCAGTAATTAGCCGTCCTATTTTTATAAATATCAGCATAAGGGCTAAAACAACCAAAATGCGTAGGCCATCGGTCACTAACCATGTTGAGACTTTTTCAATAAATAATTTAATACTCATAGTTCACTCCTTTCACATTCAGCAGAATAATTAATTTCTATCATATACCGACTCACTTACGTGTGTGGCTTATTAACCGCATATTCTGCGGTTGTTTGCTTCTCTTAGCAATTTCAAAAACTATAATCACCATTTTTTCTACAAACCGACAAATGATTTTTCAAGGTTGTACCGTTCTAACCTGAGTTTTTCGCTTATCGATTTTCCTCAGGATAGAACTCGCCGTAATGAGTCCTCCTACAAATCCCATTATGAAGGTTAGCATCAGCAACAATGCTCTCGACATTGTCACGGTTGCGAAAAGTAGCTTCGTTTCCACGGCCTCTGTGTTCTGAAGAAAAATGATCAGAGCCAGGATGGAAATCACAATTATAACAGCGATCTTCGCCTTTTTCATTCCTGATTCCCTCGTGCTTTAATTAGTTTTGCATATGTTAATTTTACTATTTTGATAACTTTCTGCACTCTTTATGATTTTGTTCATCATATCAACAACCTTGTAGGGATGCTTTCCTATAGCAGTCTCTGCAGACAATAGTAGGTGCGTAGCTCCGTCAAAAATGGCATTGGCTACATCGCTAACTTCGGCCCTGGTTGGAATTGGTTCTTCGGTCATGCTGTCTAACATTTGGGTGGCTACCACTACCGGTTTGTTTTTATCCCGGCACTTCCGGACAATCTCTTTTTGGATTACCGGGATTTCATAAATAGGGACACAAATCCCTAAATCACCACGTGCAACAATGATACCATCTGCTTCGTCGATGATGACGTCGATATGAGAAAGGGCTTCACGGCTCTCTATCTTAGCGAATATATGACACCTTGGGTGCCTGGGCTTAACGATGTCTTTAATTATCCTAATATCGTCCGCACTTCGGACAAATGACTGAGCGATATAATCAAACTTATTAGCAATACCAGCTTCGACGTCTCTTTTATCTTTTTCCGTTAATGATTCAAATTCTAATTTTGCATCTGGGATATTGACCCCTTTATGTTCCCTTAATTCGCCGTTCACTAACACTTTCGTTTTCAATCTTCTCTTTTCAACCGATTTGACCTGAAATACTATTTTGCCATCATCAGCGTAAATCAATGTGCCGGTTTTCACAGCCTTCAAACTTCCTTGGTAATCAAAAGGAATCTCTTTTTTGCTGCCGACAATATCTTCCTGTGTAAAATAAATGTCGGTTCCTTTTTTCAAAGCGATCGGCTGTTCAAATTTTCCAATTCGGATACGGTAGCCCTCTAAATCCTGCATGATTTTGATCGCTCTTTTCATCTTTTTATTGAGCTTTCGGACAAGTTCCGCCAACCGGATGTGTTCTAAACGGCTACCATGAGAAAAATTCAACCGAACAATGTCCAAGCCGCTAATAAACATCTTACGCAGAATTGTCTCGCTCCTGCTGGCTGGCCCTAAAGTGGCTATAATCTTTGTCTTTACCATAGAATATGTCAACCTGGCTTTATATTGCTATTTGAGTCAGACCGATTTTGACGATTGCTTGTGATTTTGGCAGTTATGGTCCTTACTATAGAAAACGGAAAGCTCACCATCTGGCGTAACCCATCAACAGATGATAGCTGTCGTACTTGGCCGCTGACCTCGGCAAATAGCTCATTCATTACCACTTTTTCTTCCACTTCACCTTGCTCTTTTACCATCGCTAACCGGTGAAGAGAGTACAAACCAATTATAAAAGCCATAGCGAAGAAAAAATCCCACTGCTGAAGATTAAGCGTAGGTAAGCTGAATTCTCCCGTTGGGCTTGTGTATTTTAACGTCCAGGCCAATTCTCGACCCGCAAAAAAGTCTGCAAACTTACCGCCTAAAATTGGCGCTATTCCTGCTGCTACCGAATTAACAATCGTATTAGTTGCAAGATAAGCTGTGGCCTGTCCTTGGGGTGCTAACTTCAGGCTGATATTACCCGACGCCAAAGATACTCCAGCAGACGAAAGACCCATCACAACGTGTATGATAATCAATAGCGGTATTGTCAAAACATATTTTTCAGGCATCGTTGTAAACGTCCAGGCTAAAATACAAAACATAAACAACGGCCCACATATTGCAAGAACCGATTTGTTGCTGAAACTGTCTGTAAATTTGCCCCAGATTCTAAGAAAGGCGAAATTCAGCACCTGACTTACTATCGAAAGACCAATGATAAAAGACATACTTAGCCCTAATCTTTTGAGCATATAAACCATAAAGAACGGCCCGGCCAAATTAACCGCAAAATTCCAGGAGCACATAAATGCAATGAGCTTACGAAAATTCTCATCCTTGAATGGCTGTGCTAAAAGTCTCAAAATTTTGGGTTTTTCTTCAGCTTTGGGCATCCGTTTCTCAGGGGTTCTTGCCAAGAAATAAAGCCCAAGAGCCCCTGCCGCAAAACCGACCAAAAACAGAATTGAATAGCCATATATCTCATATTTGGCAAGCAGCTTCTTCCAAAGGTCCAGGTATACCGCAGCGCCTAAGCTAAGCGCAATCCCAACACCTGTAGCGATTCTCATTCGTTTTGAGAAGAATGAACCTAATATGTTTTGAGGTATAAGGTCTCGCATCCACGAATTCCAACTGCATCCTGAAACCGCTCCAAGGGCCGAAGCGACTATCATTGCTCCTAACAAAATAGCAAGACCTATCTTACCCCCAAAAAAGAAGGGAATCAAAGCAATCAATAACCAGCACAGCCGGCTTAGACCCGCTGCTAAAACAACAATAGCTCTTCTGTTGCGTATCTTCTCCACAAGAAATATCGATGGAAGTTGCAATAGTTGGGCTAATGGCCCAATAGCAGCTAATAAACCAATTACGAGATTCGACGCACCAAGCTTAATAGCGAAGGCAACCAAAAATGCTCCACCCGTCAATATCCCCATCGACTGGGATGCTATACCGTCCTTGATAACATAACTTAGGCCTGATTGAACTTGCTCCTCTGTCAGAGTATCTTCGCTTTTAAACCACATGGTCGATACCTCATTTCCCGAGAAGATGTTAAGCTTAAATGCCAAATTATGCTTCTAAAATCTATAAGACTCGGGGGTTAATTGCTCCTGATTGGCGAAGATTATCTCCACCAGTCACATGAGCCGTTCTCAGGGCAGGAAAGTATAAACTCCATAAGTTCACTTAACTTCGCGGTAGCCAGTGCAATACAAGAGTCTGCCGCCCCGTAGTACATATTTATACCGTCGCCTTTTGATGTCCAGCCACACGGGAATACCACATCATCTACATCACCTTCCCGCTCATAAGTGGCTTTAGGGCCAAAAATCCATTCATCGGTGCGGCGAACTGTACGTCTGGGCTCCTCAAGGTCAAGCAGGACCAATCCCAATCTGTAAATCGATCCTGACGCAGTAGTGCGGACCCCGTGATACAGAACCAGCCAACCCTCGGATGTCTCAATAGGAGGAGCGGAAAGGCCAATTCTGTTCGCATCCCACCAGCTACCTTCACGTGCATAGATTATTTCCAGATGGTCGCCCCAATGTTTCAGGTCAGGTGAAAAAGAAAGCCAAATATTAGCTGGAAGATTTGTTGACCTTGCCACCGGACGATGAAGCATTGCCCATCTGCCTGCAAATCGCTTAGGAAATAACGCTGCATCCTTATCCTCTGGCGGCATCACCGGGCCAAGTCGCTCGAATGTCCTGAAATCCTTCGTGGTTGTCAGGGACACCAAAGGTCCACCTTTGGAATAAGCAGTGTAGGCAATCGCCCATTGTTCTAAGTCCTCAAGCCAGGTAATTCTGGGGTCCTCTATACCCCACAGCTCTTCCGGATGCCTCGCCGGGTCAGGCCGGAGGGTTGGTTCACTGTCGATCTGCCATTTGCTAACGCCATCGGCACTGCGCGCAACCGTAAAATGCGAAATCCCCCGAAAATCCTCCACTCTCACCAGCAGCAGTATCCCGCCATCAACCTCGGTTGCTGCTGCATTAAAAACTGAATTGGCAGAATATGGCCAATCTTTAACCGAAAGAATAGGGTTATTCGGGTGTCGAATAAATAATTCCCGACTTGTCCTTTCCATATAAAACTCCTGTGGTAAGCATGGGTATATGAATACTACTTATCGAATAAGCTCTATCAAACCTTTCCTCATCAGCATTACCCCTATTGCAGCCAGCAACAGACTCGTTATTTTCGAAAGAGCTTTTGACCCTGCTTCGCCGAGCACCTTTATTAAAACGGAAGATAAACTAAAAATTATACCTGCCAGTAGAATATTGGCCAGTACTGATATGAGAGTAGCAATTAATCCATATTGTGAGATTATGACCATAGAGGTGGTCAAAACTGCCGGCCCTACGATTAACGGCGTTCCCAAAGGAACAACACCAAGCTCCTGACCCGGCATTCGGCGTTTCTTGACAGGATTAATAATATCCGTTATGGCAAGACAAAAAAGTATCGCTCCGCCGGCAATCATAAAATCCCCAATTGTGATACCTAAAGCCTTAAAAACTGCCCTGCCCAAAAATATAAAACCAACGGCTAAGCATAAGGCGGTAAGCATGGATTGAATAATAATCTTCGTTCTTTGACTTGGCTCTATTCCCTCAGTTAGAGAAACAAAAATAGGAAGCACGCCCACAGCATCAACAGCGAAAAATATCGGAATAAAAGACAGCAATATATCCCTGACCATATTTACTCCTGCACAAGGTATAGATTAAACCTTTATTACACCCGATTGATCCCGTTAGAAATCTTCCCTTTTCCAACGAGGTAAAGAACTAAGATGGTATTTTCTAACAGAGTTGATATAAAGTCAAGTCCTCTCAGACCGACCCTGCTCGGTCAGCCCAGCGGAAAATCTCGACAGACCATCCTTATCTGCTCTTCTTTTTCTGACTGCTAAAAAGCTAAAATAGGCAGGAATTCTACCGCTGTAAAATCAGAAAGTAGATATAACCCGCATACAAAGCCAACAAAACATAGCTTTCCCATCTGTCAAGTACACGCTTTTTACCTGTAAACGTACAAAGAAACAAAAGCAGACTGGCGATAATCAACACACCGACATCTATGTTCCTTCTGGCCTCGAACGGAATAGGGCGGATAATTGAACTGACTCCCAGAATAAAAAAAACATTGAAAATATTGGAACCCACAACATTACCAACAGCTATATCAGGATTCTTTTTATACGCTGCCATCGCTGAGGTGGCCAATTCCGGCAGTGATGTCCCCACTGCTACTATCGTCAAACCAATCAAAGACTGACTAACTCCCAGTTTCTCAGCCAAACCTGCAGCGCCGCTAACAATCCACCTGCTGCCGAGTATCAGGCCAAAGAGGCCGGCAATTATCAAAATGAAAATTCGCACAATGCTGTGCCGCTTCACAGGTATTTGCTCTTCAATTCCCGCTACATCCCTTGCAATACTCGCAGAGTAGCACAAAAATATAATAAAAAATGAGATAAGAACTAATCCGTCTATTCTGGTCAACGCAGAAATACCGCCTCCGTCTATCAACCGGTCATTTGCTAAAATTCCAACC
>SMTZ1_10034978_pt1 | contig 10714 bp, 12 predicted proteins | sample DeeMarSWOR136_30_FD_25667 | JGI IMG/M metagenome (IMG submission 25667) | reverse complement strand
AACCGCTTGATCTTGGGATCGTCAATGGCCTCAATGTGCTCCTTATACTGGGCGCTGGCCATCTCTTCGGCCAGAACGTCGCGGGCCATCCACTCAACAGGTCCACTGCCCGCCAGATCTACCTCGCCTCGCTTCATATCCGGCTTACCGCCCAGTTCGACGATGGCCTCGGCCAACCAGTCAAAATGGCGCATCTCTTCGCGGGCAATGGCCTCGATCTCGCAGGCCTCCTCGCCCTCGCCGATGGCGTAGGCGTGTTGCAGATATTGAACGATCGCTGCGTGCTCGTCGCGCATATCAGCGTTGAGCATTTCGATCACTGCTTGTTTACCGTTCATCTGTTCCTCCTGTTCATTACATGCCCCAAAAAGTCACTGAGAGTGTTGACTCTGGCACAGGCCAGCCTTCCTCTCCACTCCCATTGCCCGATGGTTCGACACACCGCTTGTTCTACAAAGCTGCAAGCCCTATAACGCCTGCAGCCTGCGGATCTCTTCCTCCAGAAAATCAATGTGAACTTGCTCTTCGTCCATGAGCCGCTCGAGCACGGTCTTGAGTCTCTCTGAATCGGCTTGCTCCATAGCCAGCCGATACTTGTTCATGGCAGCTTTTTCGTCTTCAATCATCACATTCAGAAATGTGATCCAGTTCATTGTTTCCTCCCTATTTGTTTTGTTGGGACCTTATACAGATCGGGGTCTAAGGCGGTTCCTAGGCGGTCTACTCCGACCACACCCATACCCCGTGGTTGTTCAAGTTGTAGTATTCGTCCCTTCCTCACAAATCCTCCAGCGCCTTGAGGATTTCCTCGATGTCCGGCACTTCCTCTATTGGGTATATCTTCTTGAAGCGGATCACCCCCTCCCTGTCCACGATGAAGACAACTCGTTCGCTGAAGCCGTTCTTCGCTCGGAAGACGCCGTAAGCCTGAGCGACGCCTCCGTGAGGCCAAAAGTCAGCCAGGAGGGGCGTGTCCTTGACACCTATGGCTTCGGCCCAGGCTTGCTTGCACGGCACACTGTCCACGCTCAGACCCAGGATCCTGCATCTGGGTTTTGCACACGCTCGTCCAGGCCAGAGGGTGGAAAGAAAGCACCACCCTTTTCTTCCCTCTGAAATCGCTGAGGGAAAGGGCCTTCTCATTCTGGTCCTTAAGGGTAAAATCAGGGGCCGCATCTTCTATTGTCTTGTCTGGCACCATGTACCTCCCTCCTGAATTCTTTCATATACCGAATTGGATTATACCTTATCCCATGGTATGTGTCTAATTTGGGAGAGTTGGAGCGGATAGGACAGCGATGGCTGCGAAAGACGGGCGCTGGTTTCACCCCACCCCGCTTCCTCGGCGAGTTCCTCGATTCCGACCCTGCGGCGCGGTGATCGGTGTCCGATACCCTTGTAGCGGTTTATTGCTTCCTCCCAGCCCTATGACCAGTCGGGGCGCAGCTTGTCCCGGCCCGACAGATACCGCTGCAAGGCCATGGCAGCCATCGCTCCCTCACCAGCAGCAATCACAGCCTGCTTGAGATGGTTGCACAGTACGTCGCCCGCGGCGAAGACACCAGAGATACTGGTCTGCATCGTCTCATCCACCATCAGACAACCTGTCTCTGTGGTCGGGAGTTGGCCATAGAGGAAGTCAGTGATCGGCTTGCCGCCTTGCAGGTAGATGAAAACGCCGGCCACTGGCATCATCTGCTCTTCGCCACCCCGCATGACCACCCGCACGCTTTCGACCTGTTGCTCACCCAACACTTCTCGCAGGCGGATTGCCAAGTGGATCTCCACTTTGGGGTGTCGGCTGACCTCGGCGCCCAGATCAGGCGATGCCTTCAACTCTGGCGTCTGCACCAGCAAATGGACTCGACGGGCGAATTTGGTGAGGAACAGGGCCTCCTCTACAGCTTCGTCGTTGTTGCCAGCCACTGCCACTTCCTGATCCCGAAAGAAGGCACCATCGCAGGTAGCGCAATAGGACACGCCCCGCCCCAAAAGCCGCTCCTCGCCAGGCACGGTGTGGGTACGCCCCATAGAGCCGGTGGCGATGAGCACCGCCCGACCAGAGTAGATGCCCTTGCTGCCCCGGACCTCCTTGACCTCTCCGCGCAGGTCGGTGGCGAGCACCTTGTCCTGCACAAAATGGGCGCCAAAGCTCTCTGCCTGACCGCGGATTCGCTTCACGAGCTCGGCCCCGCCGACTTCGCCCAGCACACCAGGGTAGTTGGCGATCTTGCTGGTCATCCCCAAGGCACCGGCCGTGAGGCCTTTGTCCAAGACCAGTGTTTTCAACTCGCCGCGGGCCGTATAGATCGCCGCTGTAGCACCAGCCGCCCCTCCGCCGATGATGATCACGTCATAGATATCTTCCTGATTTTCCCCTCCCCCTTCGGGACGGAGGAACAGCTTCACATCCAATATGATCCCTCCAGCTTCTTGAATATGTCCGTCCCCACCCCATACATGGGACAGGCCAAACCATCGGCCAAGTCTTCGAGTGACCTTCTTAACCTCGCTCCGGCAAGATGTCGAACAGCACCTCGTAGTGGTCAAAAGGCGGCATGAGACACGCCCCTGCGAAATACTGCCGAGCCACAGCCAGCATTTCGCGGGCGTTTGCCACGCCCTCGGCAACAGGGTCACTGGCTCGGCTCATCCGCTCTCGCACGTGTTCCGGCACGGCGATGCCGGCCACTTTTTGATGCAGAAACTCGGCGTGACGGGCAGTACGCAGGGGCAGGACGCCCAGAATGACGGGGATACCCACGTGCCCAGTGGCCTCGGCCAACGCCCTGGCGCTCGCCTCTTCATAGACCGGCTGGGTGACCACGAACTGGGCTCCGGCTTCGACTTTAGCCTCCAGGCGGCGCACTGCCTGCTCAAGTCCGTTGGACTCCGGGTGGGGGTCCAACACCACGCCAGTGTGCAGCCCGGCCTCTCGCGCCAGGCGCACCAGAGCAAAGACGTCCACGTCGCGCACAGTGGTCGTCCGCGCTCTGTCGCCCAGGGCAACAAAATCGCCGGTGGCGACCAGCACCGTCTTGATGCCCAGGGCCCGCGCCCCCCACAGCAACCCCTGGATGCTCAGGCGGTTATGGTCGCGGGTAGTGCAGTGCAAGATGGCTGGTCTCCCCATCCGCTGCTGGATGAGCGCACACAAGGCCAGCGCACTCAGGCGCGGTTTGGCCACTGGATTGGTGGCCACACTGAAGCCGTCGAAGGATAGGTCGGCCAGCGATTCCAGGGCGGTGAGGATGGGCTCAGCGTCTGGGCCGGCCGGCGGCACGACCTCGACAGTGATCATGAATCTGGACGCTTCAGGTAACATCGCCCCTCTACCCTTCCAGAACCGCCAGCACCTCCTGGCTGTGATTCTTTACTTTCACTTTGGGAAAGACCTTGATGATCCTGCCTTCCTCGTCAATGATAAAAGTGGATCGGATGATGCCCATGTACGTCTTACCGTACATTTTCTTTTCGCCCCACGCGCCGTACATCTCGGCCACCTTGTGATCGGGGTCGCTCAACAGGGCAAAGGGCAGGTTGAGCTTGAGCTTGAACCCATCGTGGGATTTGACGCTATCGGGACTGACGCCCAGCACCGCAGCACCGGCAGCGATGATCTGCGAATAGTCGTCGCGAAAGTTGCATGCCTCGGTGGTGCAGCCAGGGGTGTTGTCTTTAGGATAGAAATAGAGCACAACCTTCTTCCCGCGATAGTCTGATAGACTCACCTCCCCGCCGCCATCGGCCTCCAGGGTGAAATCGGGTGCTGTGGTACCTTCTTTTAACACGGTTCTAACCTCCCATTGCGGATGATGATGTGGAAAAGTATCTATCTATGAGCGTGCTCGTGTCTGTGTTCGCCAACCGGCCTGAGGTTTCCAAAGGCTCCCACCACGACCTCACTCAGGGCAGGGTGAATCGTCTGTGCCCTGGCAAGAGGGAAAAAGTCTTGCTCCTCGGTATTCATCACATAGACGAGCTGCTGGACCAGGATGGCCGCATGGGGACCGATGACGTGAGCTCCGAGAATGCGGCCGGTCTCCCCCTCTACGATCACTTTGACGAATCCGTCCTCCTCATCCATGGCATACCCCTTGGCGACGTCGTAGTATTCCTTTATCCCAACCAGTATGTCATGGCTCTTCTTCGCCTGTTCCTCTGTCATGCCCACCGAGGCAACCTGGGGGTGCGTGAACACCGCGTGCGGGACGGCGTGCTCATCTACCGGATGCTGGTGCTCCGTGAAGGCGTTCCTCCACACAACATCCGATTCATAGTTTGCGGTATGCCGGAACATGTGCTTCCCCCTGGCATCACCCAACGCCCATATCCCCTCCTTTGTAGTGCGAAGGAAGGGATCGGTCTTGATCCAGCCTCCCTCATCGGTCTCGATGCCTGTCTTTTCTGGTTTCAAGATATCCGAGTTGGATCGGCGGCCTGCGGCTACCAGAATCTCCTGCCCGCTGAACTCGTATGGCTGCCCATCTGATCTGTTCGTGGCAATGACCGTCTTGAGCCCATTTCTGATTTCTGCGCGAACCGCTTCATAGCCTGTGTGTACCTGGCAATAGCGCGACACCTTCTCCTTCAACAGTTCTGATATCTCAGGCTCCTCCTGAGGAAGAAGCAGGGGATTCCTTCCGACAATAGTTACCTGGGTGCCGATGGCCGAGAAAAAGTGAGCGAACTCGGCGGCGATGTATCCTCCCCCCACAATGACCAGACTCTCTGGGCGTTCCTTGATGTCAAATAGGGTAGCGCTCGTTAGATATCCGACCTTTTCCAAGCCTTCTATGGGGGGGATAAGTGGCCGTGCGCCGGAGGCGATGATGATGGTAGCGGCGGTGATCCGTGTAGTCTGAGACGAAGGAGCCGTCCATATTGAAAAACTCGAGTTCCTTTGTATGCGCTACACCGTGCTCCATCTCGTGGCGATCGTCCAAGACGATCTTCCAGACCCGTTTCATGATCAAGTCAAAGTCCACCTTCGCAATCTTGACATGGACGCCTATGGCCTTTGCCTCCCTTCATTCCATGGGCGACAGCGTTGCCAGCGACGTTCATCCCGGCCCCAGAACCAATGACGATCAGGTCAAACCTTTTCATAGACATCCTTCCTCGGCTATTCTAGCAACGCCCGCAGCGCCTGCGGCTCGGTGACTGGTGCACGGCAGGTAAAGTCCACGCAGACGTAAGCGGTGGCCCGACCTTCGATCTGGCTGCGATCCTGCAACAGGGGAATGGCGGACGCCTCGGCGTCAGAAGCGCCCAGCGCCACGATCTGGTGAGGACGGTAGCCAGTGGTGCAGACGTCTAGCAGGGCGCGGGTGTTAGCAGCGTCGGGGGCACCCACGATGGCGATCTCACGGGGGTGCGAGAAGGCATAGTCCAGCGCGATCAGCCATTGGGCGAAGCCTAGCGGATATTTGGCCAGCAGCGGCTGCATCGGACCCAGGCTGCGGTGAGCCAACTCGACATAGCGCGGTTCGACGGCTAGCCCCGCCAGGCGCAACAGCACAAGGGCGGCCATGGCGTTGCCGGAGGGGACGGCGTTGTCCTGCACCTCCCTGGGCCGGGTGATCAGCGTCTCGTGGTCGTCACTGGTGTCGAAAAAGCCACCGACTTCGGCGAGCTCAGCCGAGCCGTCAGGGACGCTGAAGTGTTCGATCATCACCTCGGCCAGCTCACGAGCAGCCTGGTACCAACGTGGATCAAAGGTGGTCTGATATAACTCCAGCAGCCCTCCGATGAGGTGGGTGTAATCCTCCAGGTAGCCGTTGATTTTGGCCACCCCTCCCTTCCAGGTGTGCCACAGGCGGCCCTTATCATTTCGGAGTTCGCGTAACAGAAAATCGGCGTTGCGTTCGGCGACCTGCCGATAATCGTCCCGGTTCAGCGCCCGCGCGGCCTCGGCGAAAGCGGCCAGCATCAACCCGTTCCACGAGGTCAGGACCTTGTCATCGCGCCCCGGATGCACCCGCTGCTCGCGGGCCTCGAACAGGCTGTGCCGCGCCTCAGCCAGTTCTGCGCGTTGGTCCATGTCGCCCACGAATTCCAGAATGTTCCGACTTTCAAAATTGCCTCGCTCGGTGACCCCGTAGGCGGCCATGAAGGTGTCCGCTTCCACCTGTGGTGAGCTCTGTCGAACCGCGCCTAGCAGACCGCGAATTTCAGCCGACATCCAGATGAAGAACTTGCCCTCCTCCCCCTCGCTGTCGGCGTCCTGGGTGGAGTAGAAGCCACCAGCTGGATCGGTCATCTCTCGCACCACGTAATCGAGGATCTCTTCGGTGATGGTGCGGAAAAACGGCTCGCCGGTCACCTGCCAGGCGTGCAGGTAGACGCGAGCTAACTGGGCGTTGTCGTAGAGCATCTTTTCGAAGTGGGGCACCAGCCAGTGGTCGTCCACGGAGTAGCGGTGGAATCCGCCTCCCAGTTGATCGTACATGCCCCCACGGGCCATCGCCTCCAGGGTCTGGGACACCATCTGCAGCGCCTGGGAGTTGCCCGTGACGTGGTGATAGCGCAGCAGGAACTCGAGGGCCATGGGCTGAGGAAATTTGGGCGCGTCGCCCCATCCGCCATGGACCCGGTCGAAGCGTTTCACGAGGTTCTGGAAAGCCAATTCCACCGTTTCAGGCTTCAGATCCTCATGCTTCACGCCTTCACCTATGGCGCTCTGCTGCTCGAGAGCCGCCACCAGGCGCTGGCCGCTTTCGATGAGCTCCTGGCGTCGGTTCTGCCAGCCATCGGCCACGGCAGTCAACAACTGCGAGAACGAGGGCATCCCGTAGCGAGGCGTCGGCGGGAAATAGGTGCCCCCGTAAAAGGGTTGGCCCTCGGGCGTGAGGAACACCGACATGGGCCAACCGCCGCTGCCGGTCATGGCCTGCACGGCGTTCATATAGATGCGGTCCAGGTCCGGCCGCTCCTCTCGGTCCACCTTGATGCTGACGAAATGCTCGTTCAGGATGGCCGCCACCCCCTCGTCCTCAAAGGATTCATGGGCCATGACATGGCACCAGTGGCAGGCGGAATAGCCGATGCTGAGAAAGATCGGCTTGTCTTCGGTTTTTGCTTTGGCCAGGGCCTCCTCGCCCCAGGGGTACCAATCCACCGGATTGTCAGCGTGCTGGAGCAGGTAGGGGCTGGTCTCGTTTGCCAGACGGTTGGGCATCAGACTCTCTCTTCCATATCATTGGAGTAGCGAAACTCGTTCCGCGCTTCGGCGCGGAACAAGACTTCGGCGAGCTCAGTCGAGCCGTTCCGCTACTCCAGGTCAACATCAAATCTTCCCCATAAAATGCTTGACTTGATAGTCCCACTCGCGGGTTTCCAGGTCCACCTCCGAGCCTTTCCCACCCTCGCAGACCTGGAGGAAGACGTGACCGCCACCGCCTTCAAAGGTGGCGCAGTCTTCCCCCTGGTCCTTCACCTCCAGGCCCAGCCCGCCTGGCCCAAAGAACTCGATGGCTTTTTCCATGACTTTGTCCGGGCTCAGCCTGCTTTCTTTTCCATAACGTGCCATTTCCTTTGCCTCCTATCCTTATGTCAACTCTCTTATTCTCTCACATGAGGGTAAAAGCCACACACCCTTGCTTGTAGCCCCGTCTCGGGGCGTCTCAGGCGAGAGCCCCCTTGCCCATTATTATCTTACATGCTTTTGCCGGGCCTGTCTATCCGTAAACGTACGTAATTCATGCAAAAGAGCCCCCTATTTTTCGTACGGGGCCGGTCGTGATGCGTGAAACGCGATCAGAGAGCGAGGTCGCAGCCAGCAAGCTGTCTAACAGGATGTCTGAAAATTGTTCAGAGTAGTTTGTCCATCTTGCTCATAGCCCCGTCTCGGGGCGTCTCAGGCGAGAGCCCCCTCGCCAACTCGCCCTCGAGGACGAGGGCTGGGAGCTTTTTCGAGAGCCAGGGCGCTACTTTCACTACCCTTGCTCGTAGCCCCGTCTCGGGGCGTCTCAGGCGAGAGCCCCCTCGCCAACCCGCCCTCGAGGGTGCGGGCTAGCGGCACCCTGAGTAGCGCGGAACAACGTGGAGCGCGTATCGAGGGGTGCGGGTCTGCAATGACTCGTCGCTCTCGTCGCACCCCCTTCGACCACGCTCAGGACAGGCTTCGATACGGCCTTCGGCCTACTCAGGATGCTTCATTGCTAGCCCACAAGCAGTTACCCAGCTATGTATCCACACGGACGTACTCGATATGATCATAGCCGCTGCCGTAGGGTGTTTGCAACGGATCGCCGCCGGGATCGCTGCGCCACCCCTCGCACACGCCCAACCCGGCTTCTTCCGCGCAGAACAGGTAATCATAGGTATGCGCTTTGCTGACGAGACCCTCAGCGACGATCAGGTCGGCCATCACGCAATCCACAGCCACCGGATCGGTACCGAAGAACAGGCTGTTGCATGCATCACCAAAAATGCTCCAAGACTGGATCGGCGAGCTGCTCGGCCCAGTACCACCGTACAGCCCATCGCCCAGGATAAGCAACGTCTTGTCCCGGATGTTGGTGTTAGAGTAAATGTCCACAAAGGGGCTGTACGTGGTCCGATACAGGGAAGAGCTGGTGCTAATGTACAGATGCAGGTTGTCGTTGCCGCTTCCACCGATCCTGTTCAGGCTGCCAAAGTGGTTCTTGAAGCCCAGCGTGACGGGGTTGGCGCTGTCACCGCCGTGGCGCTTGATGATAGGCATGTTGATCACATAGGTGGCATCGTACAGGACGTCGGCCAGTTGGCGGTCGTTCACATAGCCGTAGGGGTCGTTGAACTGGACGGTGAGGCTGGGGTCTTTGCCGTGGCTGGGCGCGATGATACCCGGACACGAGCCTGTTGCACCCACAAACTTGACGTCAGAGTGGACAGCCCAGATGGGTTCACTCAAGTAGCTGGGGATAGGCCGGATCGAATCGTAGACCGTGATGTCGCCAGTCCGGACGCCCGCCTCAACCAGGCCAGAGATCAAGGCCAGGACGGGTTGGGGAAGCGCATCAATCAGATTGCCGTGGTTGGAACAACCGCTGCTAGCGTTCAGATTGACCTTGACGGCGATCTTTTGCCCAGCCGAGTACCCGCCAGGGTGGACGCGCTCAAACAGCACGCTCCAGATGTCGACCCAGGAATCTTGACCGGTGAGACGCTGCAAACCGGTCTGTACCATGGCGTTCACCACGCCCTGGTCCACGGCGTTGTAGAACAAGTCGGTGCCGTTCCAGTCTGTGGCATCAGCATCACGGACGTGGACGACGCGGGGTGTGGAGGGTTTGCTAGAACCGAACACGATGGGCAGGTAGGCCTGGGGGGTGAGCTCGGGTTCCTGGGCCCGAGTTATCGGTGCTTCCAGGAGGCGCTGCGTCCAGGACAGAATCACCCCTCCCAGCGTGGCCGCTGACCCAATAAGAAACTTGCGACGGGTGAAAAGACGCTTCTCGTTCAACTATTCTCCTTCTCGTTCATGTATTCTCTAACCAAAGACATTATCCAAGAACATCATAATGATAAAACCGACAATGACGCCCCAAGTGCCTTCGAGCTCGTAGCCACGGCTGTGGGTTTCGGGGATGATCTCGTCGCTGACGACGTAGATCATGGCTCCAGCGGCAAAGGCCAGGCCCCAGGGAAGCAGGGGTTTCATCAGTGTCACAGCCAGCACACCCAGCACACCGGCGATGGGCTCTGCCACGCCCGAGCCAAAGGCATAGGCTATGGCCTTGCTACGAGGCCACTTCTCGCGAACAAGCGGCAAAGCGACGGCCAGCCCTTCGGGCATGTTCTGCAAGCCAATGGCGATCATCAGGGCGATGGCCTCGCCCAGGTGGCCAGCGCCAAAACCCACCCCCACCGCCAATCCTTCGGGAAAGTTGTGCAGCGTGATAGCAATGATCAGCAGCCATACCCGACGCAGAGTGGATTTGGGGCCTTCCTGGCCAAGAACGGGGTGCATGTGCGGTAGGCTACGGTCCAGCACCGCCAGAAACAGAGCGCCCACAAAAATGCCGCCGACCACCACGTAGATGCCTCTTCCCTGGCCAAACATCTCGTCGCCGATTTCAATGCCTGGCACGATCAGGCTGAAAGCCGTGGCGGCCAACATGACGCCCGCAGAAAACCCCAGCATAACATCCAGAACACGCTCAGTCACATTCTTTGTGAACAGAATCGGAACAGCGCCAATGCCGGTGAACAAGCCGGTCAAAAGAGTGCCGACGACACCCATCAGGATGCGGTTGTTGCCAAACAACTGAACGAATAGGTCTTCCATATCGCTATCCTCCGATATCATTGCTCTCTTGCATAGCGCCTCTGGCACATCCAGAAACGGGCGACAACGGACAATTATTCTCTGTAGATAATTATATATTAGGATATACCTGGTGTCAAGCCAGAAAAGTAGCTTCCCAAGTGTTGTGATTTGACAAAAGACACTTATTGTGGTATAATTTTCAGTAGAGAACTATTCGCCGTTAAGAACAAAGGCTCGAAACTCCCACTAGAAAACGATTGTCGGGAGAATATGTATTGCAAGGAGACCGTCCCATGGCTGATCCTCAAGCCCGGCTGGATGAAATGATCACAAAATTGAAAGAACGGGACCACCGCCTCACCCCCCAGCGGATGGCCGTGCTCAAGATCCTGGCCGCTAACGAGGGGCATCCCAGTGTGGAACAGATCTACGAGCGCGTGAAGGCGGATTTTCCCATGA
>SMTZ1_10010626_pt1 | contig 10715 bp, 13 predicted proteins | sample DeeMarSWOR136_30_FD_25667 | JGI IMG/M metagenome (IMG submission 25667) | reverse complement strand
CTTCCTCAAAGGCATAGGAATGAGCTACCACAATTATCGTTCGCCCCTCATCACATAAACTTTTACATCTGGAAAAGAAATCAATGATAGCTACTGGATTACTATGTGCTACAAGCAGGGTAATTGAGTCTATTATTATCAATTTGAATTCCTGGGGCTGTCGGGAGAAATGGTGTGTTAGCACGTAAAAAGGTTTATGGCCGCCCTGCATATTAGCATGAAAGGTCAGGGGATAAATACGTAGATGGTCGGCTAGGAAGTGGTCCATTACTTCCATTGCCAGGGAATCCATCTGGCTAATCAAGCTTCTAACATTATTCTCCGTAGTGTAGTAGGCTACTGATATCTCGCCGGTAATAAGAGTGCCGTTGGTTAAATGTTGGCAAAGGACACTTTTACCGGCGTCAGAGTGGCCTTCGATAAGGCAGAGAGAACCCAGTGGAATACCGCCACCCAGTTTCTCATCAACCTCCGGAACACCGGTGACTATGAACTCCTTCTTTTTTTGCGTTGCTGCCATAACTGATCACCTCTCTTGTCGGGGGATTCTCACTTGCCGGATTTATCCGAAGGGACGTTGTTAGCCGTTTCTGGATTGAGGTCGATGCAGAACTCTTTGTCGTTACCATCTTTGTCGGGAAATACCAGTTTGAGTTTCACTGGTTTTTCCTTGGATTTGTCTACCTCAATTATCTCCTCCTCACCTTCTTCCTCCAGCTCGCTACTGACATCTGCCCATGAAGGTATTATCGGATGGCGCGGGGCATCGCCTCCCGTTAAAATGCCATGCAGTGATAGCATTGCCTGCGTCCATAGCTCGGCATTATTTACGATTTCAGGCTGCTCTGAAGTTAGTTCTGAGAGGTGTATTATGACTTCTTTCAACTCAGGAGACAGATGCCCGCTGATGCCGTATACCTCCAGGAAGGTTGGCAATTGTTCACACCCTATCTCTTTCTTGGCTTTAGCCACCCAGTTGATAAGGTTGGCCAGCATGTTTATCTTGGGTGTGGGCGGGGTCACTTCGGTGTTCTTATCATAGTCCATAAACTGTTCCTCCTCTAAAGACACATCAGGTACAGGCGTGAGTGTATCATCATGTTTGTCGGCTTCTTCCAAAGCGTTTAGCTCTTCGTCAGGGATTTCATCCTGAGGAAGTTCACCTTCTTCAGGCACGAATTCCTCCTCACTGATGTTTTCTTCTGGCATTAATTCCTGCTCGCTGATGCTTTCTTCTGGGGCTAGATGCTGGGTGTCATCAACAGTGCTCTCTTCCGATGTCGTTTCAGATTCATCTTCAGCGGAATCATCGACACTGATTAAGTCGTCATCCTCTGAGGGTATTTCTGATTCATCATCTGTGGATTCTTCACGAGTCGTTTCAACAACTTCGTCATGTGGCTCTGCAACAGTTTGGCCTTCCTGGGGCGCGGTGAAACTGCCCCTCATTGTTATTCTTTGCTCACCGCTATCACCAAGGGCTGCTAGGATGGTCGAGAATTCGGAAGAAGGCAGTTCCATATTAAGAAGATAATCCCGAACACTAGCCAGCGAATTCTTCAATTCTCCCTTCATTCTTGTCAGATGCCATTTTGATTTACCCCCTTTCAGCCTCAAGCTCTTCCCGTAACCTTTCCCGGTCAAGGTCATTCGGGATTGGAGTTTGTGCTTCCATTAAATAAGTACGGATATCAAAGAGTATCTCTTTCAATTCGTCTCTTATTTCTTGGAATTCGGCTTCGATAGTATCTAGATTATTTTCTGTATCCATGCTACCTCCCTATAGCTGGGAAACGGACGTAAATAACGTACTGGCCAGTACCGGCAGGACAAGCAGACATATACCGGAAATTGCTGCCGTTATCCCGAGATTATTGAGTATCTTATACTTGCTACCTCCCTCCGCAACGCTGGGAACTATGGCATTGGCCACCGTAAATATCAAAACCAGCGGCATCACCATAGTTTGCATAAGTTCCAGTCCTGACAGATTGAAACTGGTCATGGCGCTCATTGAAGGTACTCCGGACACTGTCGGCATTGCCTCCTGGGCTTTTCCTACCATACCTCCAAAAGCAACAATAACCTCGGTAATAAATACCAGTATGATAACGACGGCCGTGTGCATGGTGATGCAAAGCCATCGAAAAGGACCGGATACTGTCCTTCGTCTGGCTCTCAGTAATGCCACCCTGTTGGCAAAGGCTGAGGCATGTTGACCGGCCTGCCCTGCAGAACCACCGACTTCGATGGCATCGTAGAACATACCCACACTGCGGTGTGCCAGTTCGCTCCCGGTCTCGTCTATAAACTTGGTCCATGAAAGTTTCGGCCTAATACCGGCAGTGAGTCTCGTATGCAGGTTTTTCACCGTACTTCTCAAGACGTTGATAGCGTCGAGGTCGAGACGGCTTAGAGCGGAATTCACCGTTGTTCCTAATGCGTTGCACACGCCACCCAGCGAACGTAAAAATGTACCTACTTCGTCATCCCTCTTGTGTATCTTTCTATCATCTGATGTCATTATGAATCCGATAGGGAAAACCATGGCCGCGACTATAATCAGTGCCAGCCCTAGGTTCTGCCCGGATAGCAGAAAGACGGCACTGATGCCTACCGCTATGGGCATGACTGGTTTGAAGAGCTTGCTGGCAAGCTTTTGTTCTCTGGAGCCTGCCCATGGTAAAACTGTGGCCTCTTTTGGTGAAACCAGCCATATAAGCCAGACACCGGTGGCAGTGGTAGCAACGGCTACAAATGCCATGGCCACAATTAGCGTAGTCTCAATTTTCCATATCATGGTAGAGACTATTCCGATGACCACCACGAGGACTGCCGATAATATAAGAGAAACATAGGCGTCAGTCCACATTTTCAGGGCTTCCAAGCTCCTGCCGTACTCGTTTTCGTAGTCCTCGGCCCGTGAGCGGGCTTCTCTCGTTAGAAAATCGGCTTCGGGTTCGCCGGAAATAAGGGAACTGGAAAAGCGTAGTAGAAAGCCCTTTACATCCTCTTCCTGAAGGGGTTCTCCCACAGCACGGCAAGCTCGGGCGTAATCGTATTTCAATCGTTTGCGAGCAAGTTCGATTCTTTTAAAGTACTCCGCCGAGGAACACTGTAGTTCAGCTGAGCGTTCGAATATCTGGTCTCTCGGTACACCCGCAGCGGCAATTGTAGACATGTAAGAAAGCTGGTAAAACATGTCGAAGCTCAATAGCCGCTTGCTCCGGCTCTGGCCTTTTTCGTCCTGCCTCAATATAATTCGTTTCAGTTTGTTCAGCAGATTATTCAACATTAGCCTTCTATCCTCGTCTGGTCGGCTTCAGGTAGGGTATTATCATCTATTCTTATCTGCAGGTAACCTGGCCCGTCCTGTGGGCCTTGCTGGTCAGCTTCGCCATAGTAAACAATCTCAAGGTAGTCGTTGTCATCAACTACCATGTAACCGGGGAAATTGTAGGTAGCGCTCTTTGTTACCCAGACCTCAGCTTCATCTTTGGTCAGGTACGCGTCGGCGACGTTGGTGGCTATTGTCGTTCTCACGCTACCGTCTGCCTGCCTGATAAGTATATCTATGTCAAAATTTACATCGTTATTTGCTTTTGGAAATTTGGGGTCTCCCCAGGTCCGGCACCGGTAGTAAACCGTCCAGGTGGCGGCGGGTATCTCACTTATACCGATGAGAGGAAATACATGCCGGGCTATCCTGGACGGATTGTTTTCGTCGTGAAGTACCTTCCTGCCTGATTCATTCTTGATAAAGACATCCGAGGTTTCCGTCATGGGCATACCATCGGCCTGGGTAGCCTCTTCAAGCTGGAAAAACTCGGTACTGGCTATGGTGGTATTTTCTGAGTGTGGAGTGAGTAGGGTATAGCCCGGGTTGGAAAAGGAAATCGAGTCACAAACTCCATTTGTGGTAGCGATAGCTACCGCACCGTTTGTGGCGTTACCAGAGAGCGGATTGAGCTTGGCTAGTATGACCAGTTCTTCTTCAGGGTTCAGTATATCTGGCTCATAGAACTCTATTGGACCGTTCAATCCGATTCTGGCCTTCTGCCACTCGTTATCACCTAATGTCCCTGTCGTGTACGGCAGCCATTTGGCATAATAGGTGCCATTGTCGCTGTAATAATGTACAATCAAGTCCCATTTATCAAAGTTGCCCAGTCTGGTCTGGCCAGTATTTTGTACTGTTACCCGTAAGAGGTTAGCCCAGGAAAGATGAGCAGCACGGACTGTGCTCAGCTCAGTCCTGATTATTTCACCCTCTCTTATACTAATTTCCTCAACGCTGAGGGCAGCAGAGTCCGCTGAGGTAAGGATACCCTGGGACAAAGTCATACCTCCGAGTACTATCATTGCTATACATATAATAGAGACGACGATAGCCGCCATTTCTTTCGCTCCTTAATGATGTCGTAACCGCTTTAATTATTGCCTCCGAATTAAAAATTCATACTTTAAATCGTTTCATGGTGAGAAATGGGTCGAAGCTGTAATGCCGCTGGGAGTGGACCATACCGCCATATTGGTGGTGTCGGCTCCCACTGATGGATTAAGCTGCGCCCGAACCATTAACTGTTCGCCGGGATTTAACACATTTGGTTCAAACACCTCGGCCTCTCCATCCAGCCTGATCCAGGCTACTTCCCATTTGTTATCGTCCAGAGTTTCTTCAGTGTAGGGGAGCCATTTGATGTTATATGTCCCCGTACCGTCATAGTAGTGGACAATCATATCCCACTTTTTAAAATGAGCCAGTTTCGTCTGACCGCTGTTCTCTATTATGACCTCCAGAGTATTAGCCGAGGGCTGACTCGCGCTTATCGGTGTCAATTCAGTCCTGATTATTGTTTCATCCCTCTGGCCTATCTCTTCCAGTCCTGTCGTGCTGGCATCAACTGACGTCATGAATCCCTGGGACATTGTCATGCCGCCAAACACTACCAAGGCTATACATATTATCGAGACAATAACTGTCTCCATGATTTACTCCGTTACATGCTGAAATAGTATTCGTCGTATATTCCGTTCGGTATAATAAACTTGGCATAATAAGTACCCGCACCCGGGTCGCTGCTGTATGTAATGGTTATTTTCAGAGTGGCACTTGTTTGCCACTCGGTATCGTTTTCTAGGCTGTAGTCCCATTGAGGATAGCCACCTTTGGCGTCATCCACGTATGGTATGTGCTCGAAGTCGGTCTCCTGCCCAAAAAAGAGGTCGCAGTCATCAATAGTGGTAATGCGCTGTGTGCCTATATTTTTCGCCCATAGGTAAACGGACGTGCGGTTGGCAGTATTTGCCGCGTGAACAATGTTTATCCGGCTCTTCATCCTCTCGTCCACCTTTTCAGCCATGCTGACCATGGCCTGACTGGAACGGTTTACCATCGGATAGACACTGTTAAAGACAAATATCATGCAAACAACCCCCGCTATGATGAGTAGAGCTGTAGTTACGGCTTTGTCCACAACGGACCTCCATTAATGCTTTTGCAAATACCATCCACATTTCCCACAGCTTCCAGGAGCGGGTGGCACTCCGGATTACCTTCGTGTTAGGGTGGGGGCCCGTACGCTCAATCGAGCCGGCAGCCCCCACCCAACTACAATCGTTCAGGAATATCGGCTAGCGTAGGTTCATGATAGCGTCCATATAGGCCGGTGTGGTGCGCTCAAGCTCTAACACTGCACCAATGGGAGTCTGTACTATTAAGCTGAACTCGGTGTTAATGTTCAGGGGGTAGTCTAGGGCGCTGATGAGGTTACCACCACTGGCATTGGCCGTGGCGCTGCCGATTGTTATCTTGAATTTCTCGTTGGCCTCCAGCAGGTTGTCATCGTCTGACCCACCAAGCTTGGTGATTGCCCAGAAAAGATCATTTTTCGTCTGCTGTTTGTCCACGTAATTGATGACAACCTTGTTTTCGCTGGATGGGTCAGCCAGCCCATCGTTACTGGTTGTATTTGCCGTGGGCGGCTCAAAGTCAATCATCTCACCGCCGAGGACGTTGGCCACGGTAAAGCTTATCTGCCCGACTCTGCCGTTCTCGCCGGATTCATTAGCCGTGGCGATAACATTACCCTTGAGCTCCAGGGTGCTCTGGGCTTCTTTAAGCCCTGAATACACCGCTTCCTGAGCTTTCTGGGTGGAGAAGAGCCCGGCGGAAAGCGTTGTGTAAGCGAATACCGCGGCGACCACGACAAAGGCAATAAGGATGATAGCGGTCTCCAGACCGGTGATACCTTTCTCATGATTTAAGAATTTCTTAAGCATTATTCCTCCTTTTATATTCTGCTCGAATCTGGACATGGATTATCGTAGGTTGACGATATCATCTATCCATGCGGGCGTGGTGCGCTCGATGTTCAGGGTAGCTCCGGCCGGCGTCAGGAGTTCGATGTTGAAGGTCGTCTTTACAGACAGGTCCTGAGTGACGAGTGCTTCAACAAGGTCGCCATCTCCACCATCACCGCCGATGGTTATCTCGAATCTCTCTTCTGCTTCCAGAAGGTTGTCGGCATCGGCGTTCCCCAGCCTGGTAATGGTCCAGGCGATGTTATCGACAGTCTGTACCGGATCCTGATAATTGATCACAACCACGTTGTCAGAACCATCATCTGTCACGCCGTCAGGTTCTGAATCGGTAGGTTCTGTGAAGTCAACCGGTTCACCGCCCAGAACATTAGCAACGACGAATTTTATCTGTGCGATAGTACCGGTGTCACCTGTGGTGCCGGCTACGGCGATAACGCCGCCCCTGAGTTCCAGAGTACTCTGGGCTTCTTTAAGCCCTGAATAGACCGCTTCCTGACTCTTCTGTGTGGAGAAGAGGCCGGCGGATAACGCGGTATAAGCGAATACCGCAGCCACCACGACAAAGGCAATCAAGATGATAGCAGTCTCTAGACCGGTGATACCTTTCTCATGATTTAAGAATTTCTTAAGCATTATTCCTCCTTAGTTTATTGGGAGATTTACAGGTAAAGATATTTTTATTCATTACTTTCACTTTCCGCCTTTCTTCCTTGTGACATCACCCCCTTCCATTACTTACTTGGCTTTCATATATTTAGTAAATGCTCCTTACATTCACATTATTTTTACCCTCCTTTATCACAGGTTTATCGGCTTCATACGGAGGTCAGGGCTGTTCAAGCATTCAATAATTCTCCTCAAAAGCTTCGTAAACCAGTTCATTCGCATATATTGTTTCTCCGGGTTATTCTGGTTTGTGGCTGATGGTGATTCGATAATGTCAGGCCAGATAGTGATTTCCTCCGGGTCTATATTTTCATATGGTTCTGTGGCTATGGCGGCGTCATAAATGTTATGAGTATCCAATAAACAATGCTGAATTTTAGGAGTTACCATATGTCCACATACGGCAGGTGGTGTCATTGTGGTAATAAAAATGACGGGTACTGTTATTCTGCCGGCGCTAATTTCCTCGCATGGTATTCCATGACTAATTTCTCTAATCATTTCCCGCTTCTTCATTATGGTTCTGTGAGTGAGCTCGGTCGCACTAATAAAGATTTACAATCTGGTCGACTCTGGCGGGAATGGTTCGCTCAAGAACGAGCACGGCACCGACGGGTGGCTTCACTTCTAATTGGAATTCATGGTAAGGACCCGGCATCTGCTCAGGGGTAGCATTGGCGCTGACACAGGACAGGTCCACCGTAATCATGAACAATTCATTCTTATCTAGCAGGTTGTCGGGGTCAGTTGTATTCAGCTTTGTCATCGTCCAGTTTACTGTTGGGAAAATCTGGTAGGCATCGCTATATGAGATGACCACCAGGTTAGAGCCGTTTGCTGAAGAGGTATCGGTGAAGTCGATCATATCGCCTCCGGTAGTGGTAGCTATCGTGAAATAGACTTCCGTCAGTACACTGCTCTCCATTTTCCCGTAGATATTACCCTTTACTTCGATTGTACTTTTGGCTTCCTCTAGACCTGCGTGTATGGCTTCTTTGGCTTTCTGGGTGGAGAACAGGCCGGCTGAAAGCACGACATAGGCAAACACCGAAGCTACAATGACGAAGGCTATGAGAATTATGGCCGTTTCGATTCCGGTGATGCCTCGCTGGTTCCTGAATACTTTGCTCGCCAATTTACGCATCACTATTTCCTCCCTTGAAATGACATGGAATGATATGGACTATAACAATCTACCTCTGTTGCTTCCCAGTGACTACGAGACCATCCCCAATCTTAATATTCCATTTTTCTAATAATTTTCTGGGGTCATTGACCAGCTTCAATGTAAGGTAATCCCTAACTGGAAATGGGGGTTAGCCTCTATTGTACTTCGGGGAATGAGATGGCAAAATCTAAAGCGGACACTGGGTTAAATAGGCAAATAATTGCCAGGTGACATAAAAATAATGGAATATTAATGATTTCTTAATGATATATTTATGAAACTTTATCAATCTCTTTATATATGTCGCTTAAAATCATATAGGGTTATGTACTGAGGAATGTGTATGTAGGTGTAAACACGAGAATAGAGGGCACTAAACTAAGGGCAAGAACATGATTCAGTCAAAGCCAGAGACCGTACGTTTGTATATAGTTGAAGAGCAGGAAATTTACAGGGAGATGTATAATTACATCTTACCGGCTCGGACTAACATTGAGTTATTGCGGATTTCCGAAAATCGTGAAATTGGAGTAATGGCACAAGAAGTTGCCGAGCTTTCTCCGGCTGTGCTGTTGTTAAGTGTTAAAAAGCTCAATATAAATATAATTGAAGAGTTAGAGCAAATTAGGAATAACTATCCACAAATGGGGATAGTTATTTTAATTGTATTTTACAGTTCTCAGGATGTCGAGTTGCTGCGCAGATTGGCGCTATGTGGTGAAAGCGGTATGGCTCTCTTTCTAAAGCAGTCACTGGATAAGGTTGACCAATTGTGCCAGACGATTATGGCAGTTAGTCAGGGGCAGGTTATTCTTGACCCACCTTTGGCTACTTTTATGTTCGCCGGCAAACCTGAGTGTCCCTTCCTGAAACAGCTCACCACCCGAGAACTGGAGATTCTCAGCTTGCTTTCTCAGGGTTATACAAACTCGGCCATTGCCGAAACACTCTTTATTGATATTAAGACAGTTGAACACCACCTGAATAGCATGTACAGCAAATTGAAAGCCGATCCTGATTATAATGCCAAGCATCTGAGAGTAAGCGCCGCCAGACTATATCTGGAAACGATGGGAACTCTGTATCAAAGGGAAGAAGCAGTAGTGCATGCTGGTGGGCGCTGACGACTTTATAAGAGAAAAAGTATCAGTTCTTTTATATTCCAAATAACTACAATAACAAGTAATCCAATTGATGGCAGGAGAAGCTTGCCGGGCATGAGCCAGGCAAGCAATAGTGGAATAACAAGTTTGAAGACCACTAGCAATACAGGTACGTTGACAAGGAATCTCACCAGAGGATTCAATTCGGATAGACCAAGGTACATAGCTACCACCGTAAGAGTAAGATCAAACTGATTCAAGAGAACAAAAGAAGCTTTCTCCACAGTGCATTTCTTAAATGTAGCCGAGGAATCCCACCAACTCGTTGTCATTCCCATATACAATCGTCACAGATACAGAAACTAACAGATTTCGGAACATTTACATATTTTTATAATAATGTAAACACCTATAGTCTTACAGGGACAGGCATCTTCAGTCCGTTCGGCCTGTTTCCTTTACCTCTCCCATGTTTTTATAGGCTCGTAGCTGGCCGCCCATTTGATGTCAAAACCTCCGTCTTTCCAGGTCTCTTGCATTTCCTGCATGGCGGCGGCAAATTCAGGACTTCTAGGATTACCTTCCAGTTCCTCTTTACTCTCGTACTCATAAAAAGCTAGGTATTTTGGGATATCCTTGTTTTCACTCATCAGCTTGTACCGGCTTACCCTCTTGATTCCTTTAAATTTGAATAACAGGGGAATATGAACCTCGTTGTACCATTTGTTGAATTTTGCATCATTCTCGGCGGGGCAGTCGGTGGCTACTATATTTAATATTGAAGCTTTCCCCATTTGTTATTTCTCCTTTAAAAATTTCTGTCATCCTTGGTACATCTTGCTGCGCGGTTAAATTTATCATAGATTCAGGAGAGGAGCTTTGTCAACAACGTGAAGCCAGTCACTATTTGACATTCCTTTTAGAGCGAAATAGACTGGTAATGCCGGTCATTTTTTATATAGCTAAATAACAAGTCTACAAGGAGGTAGTTTTGAAAGCGGCAGTATGCTATGGATATGATAAACCGCTGGTGGTAGAAGAAATTGACATTACTCCACCGCAGAAAGGGGAGGTGAAGGTAAAGCTTGCAGCCACAGCCATTTGTCACAGTGATATCCATGTTATCAGGGGTGAAATCCCTCCAAGCATGGAACCTATGGAGGAGGTAGCAATTGTAGCTGGTCATGAATCATCGGGCTACATTGAAGAGGTTGGTGAGGGTGTAACTTCGGTTAAACCCGGTGACCCGGTTGTAGCTTCGCTTCTGGTATCCTGTGGTAAATGTTTCTACTGTACAACCGGGCGGACTCATATGTGTGAGGCTGTGTGGCGTCGTGATAAGGAGAGTCCTTTTCGTAATAAGCAGGGAAAGAGTCTGCTGCAGATGACCAGAATAGGCAGCTTCGCTGAATATACTATTATTGATGAATCACAGGTGGTTAAGATACCCGAGG
>SMTZ1_10020724_pt1 | contig 10718 bp, 10 predicted proteins | sample DeeMarSWOR136_30_FD_25667 | JGI IMG/M metagenome (IMG submission 25667) | reverse complement strand
GGGGCTTCCTTCTCTCGCCGGCTCGCGAGTGAGTGAATACTATATATGTTTTATAGTGATGAGCGTGGTTCTGTTCATAATGTGGAAACTCACCGGTACCAGGATTGGGCTTATGTTCCATGCCATCCGTGAAGATGAGATTGCTGCCCGTGTCTTGGGAATAAATACCATAAGGTACAAGCTGCTGGCTTTTGCCATTGGGGGCCTTGTCGCCGGTATTGCCGGCGGCTTTTATGTGCATGTCCTGAGGATTGCCGGTCCCTCAACCCTCGCCCTCACGATGTCCTTTCAGGCGGTAATATGGGTAGTATTTGGCGGTATTACCAGCATTTACGGGGCAGTGGTCGGGGTATACATTCTCTATCCACTTGGGGAACTCTCGCGGGGAACTCTTATTGCCGAATACCGGTTTCTCATTCTGCCTATTTTAGTGATATTAGTTCTGCTTTTCATGCCTGAAGGGATTGCCGTGTGGATACGGGGTAAGCTTGAGCGACAGTGTCCGCGCTGTTATCTGTCTAATGCCGCCTGGCGTCGGGAATGCCGAGCCTGCAGTGCCTCTCTACGCTAAGGTAGTGGTGGCAAGCCTTGATTGAGCCCACACCGCCTTACAAACCTAGGTGTGTCTTCTTGATGGTCTCATTCTTGAGCCATTTCTGTGCTGTTCCGTGGGTGACGATACGCCCTGCGGACATAACATAGTTTGTCTTTTCAGCCCACCACTCCAGGTGGGATGAGCTGCACACTGTTTTCAGGCTAATAACATGTGCTAACTTGACTGCAATCCTTCCAGCATGGCTGGCATGGGCGTTCATGCTAGGGACTCGAGGACCGAAGACACAGTAAACCAGGCACTTTAGCGCATCTTCAAAACTCCATGAGCTCAGAGGCTGTATCTGAATTTCAATAAGGGAGTATGCCCTTTGGATTGAGCGATGGACTCGCCTCAAGCTATCCCGAAACTTCACTGACCTAAGTAGATTTCCATACCACATCTAGTTATTATCGTTGTTATCCCGTTGTTATTTCTATTGCTATGGTATTATTACTATTGTTGCTGTCTAATATATATGCGGTCTTCTATTTAAGTAGTAAATAGAAAATCCGGAATAGAGTTAACAAGCGTTGTCCTTTTTTTAAAGAGTTGTTATTCTAATATGAGATAATCTTTTGCAGATTCCTGCAGTATTACTATAGTATTAATTGCTACATGACCTGCAAAAATATTACTGGATAGGAGATACAAGATGTTCGCAAGAGTAAACATCACTGAAGTGTCACCGACAGGAATTAACGCGGATATCAGCTTCATACGGGAGACAATCCTTCCCCAAGTCAGAAGCATGCAGGGATCTAAGGGTTCGTACCTGTAGTCGAGGTATACGAAGTTGCCGTACAGCTCTAGTTACTACTAATGTGTAACAAAACGTTTGCCCTTGGTTGGAGAGCTAACTTGTGGTTATCATCTTAGTATAACCGTCATTTGCTTACGATGCTATTGCATGAACAAAGAAAGGAGGCAAGAATGTACAAGAAAATTTTAGTTCCATTAGATGGCTCTAAGTTAGCCGAGTGTGCACTTCCCCATGTAGAAATGCTGGCTAAAGGCTGTGACACAGAGGAGGTTATCTTAATTAGTGTTACTGAGCGCGTAAAGGGCTATAGAATGTTTGAGGACCCTAGCCAGCCACTGGGTCAGCGACGAATACCCGAAGCATCCGGCAAGAAAGAGAAGCAGGCACAGAGGTATCTCGACAGAATAGCTAAAGAAATGGAAGCTAAAGGCATCAAGGTAGGTAAAGAGGTACTTCTTTGGAAGCCTGCTGAGGCAATAATTGGCTACGCGGAACAATCCAAATGTGACCTGATTGTTATGGCGAGCCATGGCCGCTCCGGTCCGAGTCGGTTGGCCTATGGCAGTGTTGCTGACAAAGTTCTCAGAGGTAGTCGTGTCCCCGTATTAGTAGTCAGAGCACCTGGGTGCGTACCTAACATCTAAGCCGACGAGTGATAATTAAGAGCACATAACGAATAGAATAACAAAAGGAGGATGAAATGTAGCAATTTGGAGTAATATTACAGAGCTTGGACTGGAAGATGGAGAAGCACATCCCCGTAATAAAGTACGGTAATGAAGTGAAATCCTTGAATGCAAATTAGTGTCAAATACTTAATTGAGAGATGACAATTTTATAAGAAGTGTCAGTTTTCAAACTTTTAATAAAGCCGCAAGTTAGCATCCAACTTCACCGAAATAAGCGGATTTTTGTACCATGTCTAGTTAGATATCCTCGTTGTTATCGTCTTCGTTGTTTTATTGCTATGGTGTCTACCCATTACAGCTGTCTTTATTATTGCTCCATTAGCTTCAGATCATACCTGGAAAATTGTCAATAATTTGCCAATAGGCTGGATTTAACGGGTCATGATTTGATGTAACTTAACGAACAAAACTGGATTTTAGTGAAAAACCGTTTTTCACCGTTTTATAGCTAAAATGACTCCTTTTGACACTGGCTGGCAAATCCGGTATGCACTACCAAATACCTCTTTTAGCCGAGATATTTCGTCCTTTATGGTGTGAGCAAACTGGTGATCTCTGGGCAAATCAACAAGCACCCGGACAACACCGTCCTTTACCTTGATATCTTGCACCAAGTTTGTACGTACCACGCTTAACCCGGTCAGAGGGTTTATGACTTTTCTGAGGCGCTGACGAACTACCTCCACCGTGGTCGGCTTCTTTTCTTTGACCAAGCCGTGGCGCTCTTCATAGTTTTGTATAGCCGAGCGCAAGCCTTCTACGGCCAGTACCGAACAATGGGCTTTAATTTTGGGGAGTCCCCCCAGGGCTTCTGAAGCTTCTTTCCAGGTAATGTTCTTTGCTTCATCCAATGTCTTTCCCTTGGCTAGCTCCGTAATTATAGAACCGGTAGCTATGTTGGAAGCACAGCCGTAAGACTCAAACTTGACGTCCGCGATGGTAGTCGTCTTGGGGTCAACCTTTATATAGACAGATACCATGTCTCCACAGGCCGGGCTGCCTTCGGTGGCCTTGCCATCAGGATTCTCAATCTTACCCACGTTGCGTGGGTGTCGAAAGTGCTCCAGTACTATGTCTGTATATGGAAATTTCATCTCTAAGCTTCCTCCTTTTCTTCGTTTTTTCCCAAGGGACTGATGCTTCTCAGTTCTTCCACTATATCAGTTAATGCTCGGACCACTGCGTCCACATCTTCCACGGTGTTATAACGTCCAAAGGTAAAGCGTATTGACCCGTGTGCCCTTTCGTGGTCGCCGCCTATCCCAGTGATAACATGGCTGGCCTCCAGAGAACGGCTGAAGCAGGCTGAGCCGGTGCTCACGGCAAAACCACGCATATCGAGATGCAGGGTGATGGACTCGCCCTCCACAAAGTGGAAGGTGATATTGGCATTCTGTGGGAGCCTCTTCTGGCGATGGCCATTCAGGGTGCTGTGTGCTATCTTGGCAAGCATGCGGTCAATAAGGCGGTCGCGCATTTCCTGCAGGCGTTTTATTTCTTTGGGTGTGACCAGTTCCACCGCTTTGGCAAATCCCACCGCCCCAGGTATGTTTTCCAGCCCCGCCCGAAGATTGAATTCCTGAAATCCGCCGTCCACCCACTTGGCTATTTGTGTTCCTTGACGGATGCACAGGCCTCCTGTTCCCTTGGGGCCGTGGATGGTATGTGCCGATACGGTGACTAGGTCCACAGTTATCTTCTTCATGTCCAGGGGGACTCGCGTAAAGGTATGTGTAGCATCAGTGTGGAAAAGCACCTCTTTTTCGTGGCAGATACTACCGATAGCGCTGGTCAAGGTCCACAAAGCCCTCCCCATCCACATCCAGATAGGTCACCTGAAAGCCCTGTTTTTCCAGCGCTTGTGCGCTGTGAAGCACAGGAAAATCCTCGATCTTGGACACAATTATGTGTTTGCCTTTCTTCTTACTGAGGGTCAGTGCCACTCCTTTGAGGGCAATGTTAGAGGACTCGGTGCTTCCCGAAGTGAAAATGAACTCTTCGGGGGCAGCACCTAAAGCATTGGCCAGAGTCTCTCTGGCTTCGTCTAGCGCCTCTCGAGCTTCTATCCCCTGAGAATAACCAAACTCTGAGGTGGCAACCGCGTATGTATCAAAGAAATACGGCCTCATCGCCTCCAGCACCCGCTCATCCAAGCGAGTAGCCGCTGCGTTGTCTAGGTAAATAAGTCTATCTGCCATTCCCTCACCAGTTATATAAAGAGTGTTATTGTTGATTCCTTGGCCTCATCTATGTAGGTGCCAACTGCACAGTAATCCGATATCAAATCATCACGGAGGTCTTCTTTCTTTATGCCCATTATCTGCATTGTCATGTCGCAAGCGAGTATCTTCCCTCCAAGCTCGTGGAAGTCCTGTAGCAACCTCTCCAGAGATGCCGCCCCGGCTTTCTTCATCCTCCGCTTGACCATCCATTTACCAAGGCCCAGCATGTGCATTTTAGATAGAGGCCCCTTTTCCAGCGCCCCTTTCTTGAGGCGCTGGAGACCCCAGAAGGTAAAGAACAGTGATGTTTCCATCCCCATGGCAAGGGCCCCGTTGGCTACAATAAAAGCGCTATACACCTTATCCATGTCACCGCTATGAACTATTATAGTAGCTTTGCCAGCCATAGTCTTTTCCTCCTTCTACTTACGTATTTTTATTTTCCACACCCCACTTTCCTCCTGCACATCAATGAGCTCCAGTCCCAAAGACTTTACTGCCATTGGTATCTCTTTTTTAGAAGCAGGATGCGTTCCAATGACCTCCACAATATCGCCCTCTTTTGCTTTCCTCAAAGCCTTGCGGGTCTCAACTAAAGGAACGGGGCAAGTCTCACCTGTACAATCCACCTTTATTTCAGTCATTTCGCATCACCTCCATACAAATTTACAGGTACCGCTGTAACCATGGAGAGCTGTGAAGAATTATTTAAACCCCATTGTCTTACTCCATATATCCACCAGCTTTCCTGCCGCGCACCGGGATTTCTTCGAGCCCATCTACTCTATGAGCTTGAACAGTTGTCTCACAGGAATGGTAAGAAAAGTACTCTAATTATTTTGAAAAGTCAATAAAAAATTTCAGGCATTGATTAGAGAGGGTCTGAGTTCGAGCAGTACTTTTGCTTGCTGAAAATTGAGACTATTGGCCTATTGACCTGAGCCGACAAACCACCTAAACTGAAGATAGGCAAGTAGAAAAAGCAACAGCTTCAATAAATAAATGAATATTAATCTATGGGGGGTGGCAATGTAGTAAATAAAATCAATTGTGGTATATAGGACTCTATTTTATTTTGAATAATTAACAGCAAAGGAGGATGTATTATGAAATCAAGGATAATACTCGTAGTCTTAGCTCTAACTCTTGTAGCGCTTTTAGTCGGCGCATCAGTTGTAATGGCCGCCAAACCACAGAATTCGGGCTCGGGTAAGGATGTCATTGCGCTGAGCAATGGTTTTCCCAGTGGACCTCATGAGACTCTCAACATCCACGGGAAAAAGGCTGACTATCAGTGCATTGAGTGTGTACCCTGTGCTACATGCGAGCCACCAGTACAGTGCAATGTCGTTAATATTCCCGAATATACCACGGATGGCGTCAAAATAAGCTATGTGTCAGGGCGAAAAGTAAAAATCGACGAACTAACCGTTTTTGATTCATGTGCTGGTTTTGACGACCCGGGTGAGGAGGACGGTGCCGAAGTATGGCTTCCCTATGAAGAACAAGGTTACTGGGTCTTCGCCAGGGCAACAGGGAAACCGGCTAAGGGTGACCCGAATGACCCTCTCTACGAGCCGAGGCAAATCATTTTCCAGAATGACGAAAATAGTCCGGTCGCTTATTCGCTTTTCGGCGAGGTGACAAACCCTGATGAGATTCCTCTTGTGTTACCGCTGGGCGTTATCACCAAAGATGGTGCATACAAAGTGATGAGCACCAATGAACTCGATGAATACCTGCTTGTCAGGTTTGATTCTGAGCCAGCGGGTAAAGGCAGGGGTAAGAATGTGGGCAAGGACATAACGGACATGTTTATGTGGTCAGGCTGGGTGTTTCATGGGAGCCTTGACCTGAACGGAGATGGGTCGGTGAATGAGCTGGATGTTGAGTATGCCTGCTGGTCTGATTATGATTACAATGACAATGGAGTCATTGATCAATCAGACCTAGACATATTAGGGGACCAAGATGGAGATTTTGACGCTGATAGACTCGATCTTGTCGTCGTCTCTCCATGTCTTTATGATGGCGATAACAATGGTATCATCGACGCGGGTGAGTTTAGTAATTGGCTTGATGCCAACCAAGAAGGCTGGGTATTTCCACTAGGTCTTGATCTGAATGGTGATGGAGTGGTGGATCACCTAGATGTGGTACAGGATTGTTATGATATGTGCAGTTGCGGTACTGTTTTCGGCTGTGTTTATGACCTCGATAACAATGGTGTCATTGACCCGTTTGATGGCAGCTACGATGAAGAGGATGAGTTTGAGAACTGGCTGGAGGACAAGATACCGGGTGATCAAACCGTGAGCGATTTTTATGTCACTCTTTGGGAACACTATGAGACTCCGGTATGGGTGTTCACTATCGCAGACCTCGTTTATCACAATCAGGTCGTCTTTAACGAAGGCATCAAGAACCTCCAGATCAGGTTCTACCCAGTGGCAACAACTGAGTTTGAACGGAAAAATCGCATTGTCGTAGACAAGGTAACTGACCCACCTGGTTCAGAACAGTCTTTTAGCTTTACGTTAGATGGTCCGGGGATTCATGCTGAGTTCTCGCTTACTGATGAGGCTAGTCCTTACACGAGTATTCACTTACAGCCGGGTGAATACACAGTAACAGAAAGCGTGCCGAGTGGTTGGGATGTAACTGACATCGTGCCTGATGATGACAACTCAACAGGTGATCCCGGTACGGCCACGGCAACCATCAACCTCGAGGCGGGTGAAACAGTTACGGTGGCCTTCACTAATACAGAACAGTCGTAAATGTTCATCCTGTAGGCCACATTAAGAACAAGAAGGCGACAATAAAGGGAGTCCCTTCGGGGGCTCCCTTCTTTTAGTAGCTTTTTGGCACAAGCTCAGGAAACATAGCCTAACTCAGCTAAAGAATTATATGTGATGACATAAATGCTTCCGAACAGGAAATGATGGTATTCTAGGGAAATAATACCTGATTTGTAGTAGGCCTGATTGGTATGTTGTCCCTGGAATGCCACGGCTCTATCAGGTTGTTATGGGGGACTGCTGTTCCTGGAGCGGATGCGTCCTCGGGACCGGCGAGAAAAGGAAGGGGGTACTTCGATTTCGAGTAATGAACGTAGCCTAACTATTCACTGGGCAGGTGGTCATACGGCCTTCGTTTACCATCAGCAAGGTGCTCCAGCTGATATTACTACAGCCTTTGAATTCGACCCCGGCTACTACGGCAATAATTTCAGCCTGAGACATGATGAAAGCAAAGACAGCGGGGCACTGGAGGCTGGAACGTACACGGTGACCGAGATTCTACCTGCCGGCTGGGATCTATGTGGGATTGAGTTCGAGGACCTGGATCCTTCTACCACTAATGCGGTTACTAACGAAACAGCTGTAATCAGCTTAGCGGCCGGTGAGACTGTCCGTGTTATCTTCCATAATCTGCCAGAGTCCTAGTCTTAATTTCTTGAAATGTCCCGGGTAATCTAAGTTTCACTGTTAACCCGGAAGAAGGTTGGTAAGAGGGGAGGCCAGGTATTTGGCCTCACCTCTCTAATTCTCTTCTATATAGCTTTGTTTGATTAATTTGCTCAGTAGACACTCTCAGTCAATTTGTTTTAGCCTTGTTACCTGTTTCTTCTATGTGCTAAACTTTGCCACAAATAAATGAAAAAACGCGTTTTCTCTGGCGCGCGCCCTACAGGACGACAACATATCGGTAACTACCTGGGAGCGATGCAGAATTACGTTGCCCTTCAGGATGAATATGACTGCGTCTATTGCGTGGTGGATATCCATGCTCTCACCACTCTGGAAAGCACGGAATCCCTTCGGGAAGATATTTACGAAATGGTGCTTGACTGGCTGGCGGTCGGTATTGACCCGCGGAAGAGCATCATCTTCGTTCAGTCTCATGTTCCTCAAGTGGAGGAACTCCATACTTTGTATAGCATGGTGACTCCTTTAAGCTGGTTATTACGTGTTCCAACATTTAAGGAGAAGGTCAAGATGCAGCCACATAACGTTAATTATGGGCTGGTGGGTTATCCAGTTCTCATGACTGCCGATATTGCCCTTTATAAGGGCGAAGTTGTTCCTGTGGGTGAAGATCAGCTTCCGCATCTTGAATTGGCTCGTGAGATAGTACGTCGGTTCAACTCCCTTTTCGGGTTTGTATTTCCTGAGCCACAGGCAAAGCTTACCAACTTTCCTTTAATTCTGGGTCTGGATGGGGCACAGAAGATGAGTAAAAGCTATGATAACCATATTGAAATAGCTTCTTCCCCAAAGGAAATCTCGGAGCGTGTAATGGTCGCCTTTACAGACCCGTCACGGAGGTACCGCTCTGACCCTGGGCATCCTGAAGTATGTAATGTTTTCCGCCTCCACAAGTTTTTCACGCCAGCCCGCATAGAAGAAATTGCTTTGGAGTGTCGTGGCGCTCGTATTGGCTGTGTGGACTGCAAGAAGATACTGGCTGAGAGCATCAGTTCGAATCTCGAACCTTTCCGGGAAAAGCGGGCTGCTTTAGCCTCCAAGTCTGGTTATGTAACTCAAGTTCTTGCCGATGGGGCTAATCGAGCTGAAGTTATAGCTAAAGACACTATCAGAGAGGCAAAAGAAAAAATGAAGCTCCTTCAGCGTGCCGATTTGGTGTGACCTAGTTAAATAAGAAAGCCTGCTTCAACACTTCCAATCTTGCTATCGGATTTATGGTTATTACCCTATCCAGTATCGTCGGTTCTTTGAAAGTTGTCTCGTCTAATACCTGTGCCGTTGAATAATACCTTTTCTTCTGTGTGTCACCGATTGGGCCTGCCGTGCGGGTCAGCCCTAGTCAGGCTTTCGGGGTAGAATAGAGGGCATTCTGTTGTGGCGACGGCACCCAGACGAGCAAACCTACTTCTTGAGCTTCAGGTCGGGCATCTCCTTTTCCCTGTCCCAGGTTCGCTCAGTCACGCCACGCTTTTTCATGTCGCCCTTCTTGACCCTCATCGTCTCAGTGCGTGGAATATCCTCCACTATATCGATGTAGCGAGGCACCATGAAGTAGGCCATGTTCTCTGCGCAGTGCCGTATGAGGTCTTTGAGGTCAAGCTCCATGCCGGGCTTGACTCTTACCCACAGCATTACTTCGTCTTCGCCAAGCTCGGAGGGTACTCCGAACGCGGCACATTCAGCAACAGCGGGATGCTTCTCGATGACATTCTCCACCTCGAAAGAGGAGATGTTCTCCCCACGACGCCGCATGAAGTCTGACTTGCGGTCAACGAAATACAGATTGCCCTCTTCATCGGCATAAAACAGGTCGCCACTGTGGTGCCATCCCCCGCGCACCTTCTCTGCCGACGCCTTAGGGTCTTTGTAGTACTCGGTCCTCGGTCGCCCCTCCGGCACCAGGGTTACAAACTCTCCCACCTGTCCCTGCGGAACCTCATTACCCTCGTCATCCACCAGCTTCCACTCGACCCCAGCTGCGGGCTTGCCTACGGAGCCGACTGGCGCATTGCCGAGGTTGGTCATGCCCCCAGCGCCGTCTACGGCTCCATAGCCTTCCCATATCGTCACTCCGAATCTCTTTTCGAACGCTTCCCACAGGTTGGCGGGGCATGCCGCCGACATCACTAGGCGCACCGGATTGTCGGCATCGTCTGGCTTCTCCGGCTGCTTCATCAAGATTGGTATCATTGCCCCCAGGCCGTTGAACTCGGTACATCCATAATGTCTTATTGAGTCCCAGAATCTAGATGCTGAGAACCGCTTGTCCAGAGCCATCGGTATACCAGCGCATAGCGCCCAGCTAGTCGTGAGCTGCAACGCGTTACCGTGAAACAAAGGTAGACAGGTATACAGGATGTCGTCAGGGTTCAAGGTTCAACCAAGCTGACATTGTCTTAAAATACTGCGCAACCCCGGGATAGTTTCTGAACACGACGCCTTTGGGGAATCCGGTTGTCCCTGATGTGTATAGTATGTAGTTGATGGCACCTATTTTCATCTCGTGCTCAGGCTTGTCGGCTGGGGCATCGAAAAGCACAGACAGGTCTTCAGTCCCTTCCGGCGGCGCCGCCCCGGAAGTCGTTCGTACGAATACCTTCTCGATGGTACCCAACGGACGGCCAAGCTTTTCAACCTCAGGATAGAGAACATCATCTACAGCAAGGTACTTCACGTCCGAGTGGGACAGCACATACCGCAACCCATCCCCCTTGAGGCTGGCATTCACCGGCACGGAGTAGAACCCTGCGCGGGGCATACCATGGAAGATGAACAAGAAATCAGGGCAGTTGCCCATCAGAATAGCTATGCCGTCGCCTGGCTGAGCCCCCTGGGCCCTCAAGCCATTGGCGGCTCGACACGTCATTTTGTCAAACTCGGCAAACGTGATGACGCGATCTTCAAACAGAATGAAGGGCTTGTCGCCGCATGTTCTTGCCTGATACTCAATAATGTCGGGGA
>SMTZ1_10029781_pt1 | contig 10719 bp, 10 predicted proteins | sample DeeMarSWOR136_30_FD_25667 | JGI IMG/M metagenome (IMG submission 25667) | reverse complement strand
AAGCGGCCACTGCCCGCAAACTCGAAGGAAGCGAGGGCGCTTTGAAACGGCGTCTGGAGTACCCAGCCTTCACCCCTCGGTTTCACAAAGGAAGATGGGCGCACAGTCGCGGTGTTCCCGTGGGGTAAATGAATCTTTTTATCTTCCTTCCCCCTCTACTTTAGGGTAACGTGTGGAGTTGTGTCTTTTGAGTGGGTTTTCCATGATGTCGATTGATGACGTGGATTTTGACTTTGAGAACATGGTAACCAAGATCCTGGTTTCCCGGAACATCCAAGAATTGAAGGTGGCTGACGTGGATCTGGGCCCTTTAGAGGAGGGGAACGAGGTGGATACGCGGTACTGGGTCGCGTCCCACCTCGTTGACGCGGGGTTGGCCAGCTTCCACGATGATGGGTTAATGACCTTCAACGTCCTCTACAAGATTCATTGGAAGGAGACCAAACTCCAGATGGGACGCCGGATCACCGCGCTCCCCGAATATTTTTACCCGAAACTCCGACGATACTTAAGTCAGTTGAAGAAGAAGACGGTCACCGACACCACGCGGGCTAGCGAGTACAATAACGCCATCCGGCTGGCCCACGATGTGGTGAACTGTCGCTTGAAGAAGCTCGTCAACCTCTCCTCGTCCCCCGCCCAGACGGAGGAGGTTCTTCAAAACCTCTCCGAGGAGGAACGAATCCTCTACGAGAGCCTCCACGCCATCATTTCCACATGGCGATCCCAGATCTTTAAGGTCGGTGCTTTCAAGTGACTGAAGCCAGAACGATGGGGCCCCTCGAACGATTTCAGAACTTCTTGGGGTCCTTCCAAACCGAGGAGGGGGAATACAAGTACCGCCAGCGAATATCTCAGATGGCGGTTCGGGGCGTCAACCATTTGCTGGTTGATTTCGCGGACCTCGTCACCATCGACTCCAGCCTGCCCCGACGTATACATCCGCCAGACCGAGGACGCTGCCTTGGCCCAGCTGCAAGTCGAAGACCCCGAGTACGCGAGTGAACTCGACCGCGTTCGATTGCGGTTCAGAGGCCTTCCCGAGAAGACCCAGCTGAGAATTATGGGCGCAGACCACATCAACAAGCTGATCCTAGTTGACGGGATCCTCCCGGAGCCCACCTGTCGACGGACCGGCCCCTTTGACATCGTTGAGGAGGAGTCGACGTTCATCAACTACCAAAAAGTGCGGGTTCAAGAACGCCCCGAGGACCTGCCGCCAGGCCAGCTTCCCCGGTGGATCGACGCGCACTTGGTTGAGGATTTAGTGGACATCGCCCGCCCGGGGGACCGCGTGACCTTGACCGGCGTCGTCCGAACGATTCGCGGCTTCAGCATGCGGCGGGGGCTGTCCCGCGCCTTTGACATATTCCTCGAAACGAATTTCATCGACATCCTCGGGAAAGAGCCCGAGTTTGTCCAGATCTCGCCGGAGGAGGAGAAGTGGATCAGAGAATTCAGTAAAGACCCGCGGGTGCACGAGAAAATCGTGCGGTCCATCGCCCCCTCCATATACGGCTACACCGATATCAAGGAGGGCATCCTGTACCTGCTCTTCGGCGGCGTCCCCAAGCTTCTCCCCGACAACATCTCCATCCGCGGCGACAGCAATATCCTCCTCATCGGGGACCCGGGCACGGCGAAAAGCCAGCTCCTTCAATACGTGTCAAAAATCGCGCCCCGCGGCTTGTATACGAGTGGACGCGGCTCCACCGCCGCCGGCTTAACCGCCGCCGTGTTGCGGGAGCGAGAGGGGGGCATGACTCTGGAGGCGGGGGCCTTGGTCTTGGCCGATCGCGGCATCTGCTCCATCGATGAGATCGATAAGATGCGGACCGAAGACCGCGTGGCTATCCACGAGGCGATGGAGCAGCAGACCGTCTCCGTGGCCAAGGGCGGCATTGTGGCCACGTTGAACGCGCGAACGTCCATTCTCGCCGCGGCCAACCCGGCCCTCGGCCGATATGACCCCTACCGCACCATGATCGAGAACATCAATCTTCCGACCACCATTCTCTCCCGCTTCGACTTGATCTTTCTGATCAAGGACCTCCCGGAGAAGGAGGTGGACCAACGGATGGCCGAGCACATTCTCCAGCTTCACCGGATGGGCGCCGCCCCCGTGGAGGCCCCCGTGCCCCCCCCGATGCTGAAGAAGTACATCAGCTACGCCAAGCAGATACGACCCCTCTTAACGGACGAGGCCATGAAGCGGTTTGAAGACTTCTACGTCCAAATGCGGACCGCCAAGTCCCGCGATTCGCCCATCGCCATCACCGCCCGGCAGCTGGAAAGCCTGATCCGCCTCGCGGAGGCCCGCGCCCGCGCCTCCCTTCGGAAGGAGGTCATCGTTGAAGACGCGCAAGCCGCGATCTTGCTCATGCGGAAGTCCCTGGAGCAGGTCGGCATCGACACCGGCGGCACAGGGGAGATCGATATTGACATCATCATGACAGGTAAGCCCAAGAGCCTCCGGGACAAGCTCCAAATCGTCCTCTCCACCATCGTGGAGACGGAAAAAGACACGGGAATGGTGGAGGAATCCGTGTTATACGAGATCTTGCAACGGGAATTTGACATTCGGCGGGAGGAAGCCTTCCGCCTCATCGGACAATTAACGATCTATTCGCCGCGACCCGGGTTCTTCAAGAAGACCTAGGCGAGCCAGCCGTGTTCAGGACGACGACATTGAAGATTGAAGACCTCCCCATCCCCGAGAGCGTGAAAAACGTCATTATGTCTTCCCAGATTTCACGTCTTTACCCGCCTCAGGAAGACGCCATTAACGCAGGCGCGCTGGATGGAGCGAACCTCGTGCTAGCCAGCCCGACAGCGAGTGGAAAGACCCTCGTCGCCGAGCTCTGTGCGATGAAGCACGTGCTGGAGGGCGGCGGCAAGGTGCTTTACCTGACGCCCCTCCGAGCCTTGACCTCGGAAAAGTTTGACGACTTTCAGAAGTACACGTCGATCCCGAAGAAAAACGGGCAGCGGATCACGGTCGCCCTTTCCACGGGGGACTACGATGGCTCTGACCCCTGGCTCGGCCGATACGACATCATCATCGCCACCAACGAGAAGTGTGACAGCCTCCTCAGACACCGGCCCGAGTGGATCCAGGACGTCACCCTCGTCGTCGCGGACGAAGTCCACACCCTCATCGATCGCGACCGAGGCCCCACCCTCGAAGTCACCCTAACCCGCCTCAGGGAAACCAATCCGCACGCCCAGCTCCTCGCCTTAAGCGCCACCATCAGCAACGCCGACGAGATCGCTGACTGGCTCGACGCCAAGTCCATTACGACCTCGATGGTGAATGCCAGTTCAACGATGGAGACGCCGTGCGAATCAGGGAAGCCGATGCAAACCCCGCCGTAAACCTCTCGTTGCACACCATTCGCCAGGGGGGACAGACGTTAATCTTCGCCAACACGCGGCGGCGAGCCGTCGCCCACGCGAAGCGGGCGGGGACGGCGGTGCACAAACTGCTTTCAACGCCCGAGAAACGCGCGCTGAAACACCTCGCGGAGCGACTGGTGAGGGCGGGGGAACGGACGCGACTGGGCAATCTCCTGGCTGACTTGGTGGAGAAGGGCGTGGCCTTCCACCACGCGGGATTAGCTGCAGCCCACCGGAAGCTCATCGAAGACGCGTTTCGACGGGGCCGCATCAAGATCGTCGCCGCCACCCCCACCCTCGCCTCGGGCGTGAACCTCCCCGCGCGGACGGTCATCATCTCCAATACGCGGCGGTACGACCCGGGATTCGGCCTCTACGACATCTCGGTACTGGACTATAAACAGATGGCTGGCAGGGCAGGCCGACCAAAATACGACGAAACCGGGGACGCCATCCTCATCGCCAGCACCGCAGACGAACAAGACTACCTCATGGAGCGCTATGTTTTTTCCACGCCTGAGCGGATCTGGTCGAAGCTCGCCGTGGAGAAGACTCTTCGTTCCCACGTTCTCGCCAGCATCGCCGCCGGCTTCACCCACACCACGGAAGGCGTCATGGCCTTCTTCCGGAAAACCTTTTACGCCCAGCAGTTTGACGCCGACCTCATCGACGAGCTGGTCAGCAAGGTGCTGACCTACCTGTACGCGGAGGAGATGGTCACGGTCGAAGGACGACGGCTGGAGGCGACGCGGTTCGGCCGACGGGTCTCCGAGCTGTACATCGACCCCGTCTCCGGCGTCATCATACGGGATGGCCTCGAAACCCCGCCTCCCCACATAACCGATATCGGGTTCCTCCACTTAATCTGCCACACCCCCGACGTCACTCCCAAGTACTATCCCCGTCGAAGGGAGATCGAAGGCCTCCACTCCTTCAGCGAGCTCCATGCAGACGAGTTCTTCTTCCCCACCCCCAGCGACATCGACTTTGTGGCGTACGAAACATTCCTCGGCGAAGTGAAGGGTGCCTGCGTAGTCGATTCCTGGATTCACGAGATCTCGGAGGAAGGCATCATCGAGAAGTTTTCGGTGGAGCCGGGAGACCTGTACCGGTTGATCAGCTCGGTGAGCTGGCTTCTGTACGCAGCCCGCGACCTTGCCCGGCTCTTCCGATACAAGACTCTGCCCCGACGGGTGTTTGAGCTGCAACAAAGGGTGGAGAAAGGCGTCAAAGAAGAGCTCTTGCCCGTCGTCGCTCTGGAGGGGGTTGGACGGGTGCGGGGACGCATCCTCTTCAACGCCGGCTTCCGAACCGTGGACGACCTGAAGAGGGCGTCTTTCACCCAACTCACGGAGCTCCCCCTCATCGGGCCTCAAATCGCCAAACGAATAAAGGAGCAGGTGGGCGGCCTTATTAGGTCCGAAGAAGTAGAGGACTTCAGGAGCACTGAGGAGTGGCAGCAGAAGGCGCTCTCCGATTTTGAGCCTTCTTAGGGGAACACTGGGAGTACCCGCGTGAACGGGGTATTCATCACGGCGAAACTTTACCAATATCTCTGACCGTGTTCATACCTCGCCCCTTGTCCCCAGTATCCACACAGGGTAGTAGGCTTGGTTCATGTTCTGGGTGCGTGGTGAGGCGATAAGGGAGTACTTGGAGGGGGTTGCCCCAAGCTCAGCAGATGCCCGTATCTTCACCCACTCCTTCGATAAGCAACCTACCAAGTAGCTTGTCGCAAGGAGTTCATACCGGTTATTCGCTAGCTCCCTCGATCTTTACGCGTGGAGTGCAGTGGTGACAGGCAAAGATGATCTAGGCAGACTTCAAGCTTCAGCTGCCGCCAAAACTATCTATCGATGTTATGATGATAGGAGCTTAACGCACATTTTGGCGGCGTTTAACGTGTACTGAAAGCATCGCTCCTTCCGCTCATCCGAGTCAAACCCGTTCTTGCGGAGAAGGTCGCCAAGTAACTCACCGCACACCTCGGATCCAAACTTGCTCTTGAACTCGCAGAAGAAGGCTCGGGCGACCGCATACGCTCGATCCCGGCTCTCCTCGGCCGGCTTCCGTCTGCCATACACCGACCCGATCGCCGCGACGCCCCCCGCAACCGCTCCGCAAAGACTGGCGTGGGTTCCGCCGACGCCGCCTCCGAAACCCGTGAGTAACGCCACGACCTCCGCGGGAAACTCGGTGTCCAAGACGCTGTATACGGTTAGAAACACTCGTTCAGAGCACGTCATCTTTGCATCCACGTATTGCTGGTGACGGCTTTCAACTTGTCTGTCTATCTCTTCCGGACTACCTTTCTTTAAGGCCATATCGAGGCTAGTGGGACTGTATCGCTTAAAACGTTTTCTTTACGACTGGGTCATCCTCCCTCTTCGGTGGGCGTGGTGCGTCAACTGGAACGGTAACGCGGACATAACGGGGCGGTGGGGGGGACGATAATCCGAGGAGGGGAGGCCAAAAGGGAAAGGTTTTCGTTCCGCCTCCTTGTTTCTCTATACGGGTTGGAGGATCGTGGATGGATGTCTTTGAGGCCATCAGGGCGCGGCGAAGCGTGAGACGGTTTAAGCCAGATGAGGTTCCCGACGAGTTGGTAGACAAGGTTTTGGAAGCCGCTCGGTGGGCGCCCTCGGCGGGGAATTGCCAGGGACGGGACTTGATCGTCGTCCGCGACGCAGGGGTGAAGCGGGAGTTGTGCGAAGCGGCCTTAAATCAACGATTCATCGAAGACGCGCCCCTCAACATCGTGGTCTGCGCCAATGCCCGACGTTCGGCCCAGAGGTATGGGTATCGGGGGCGAGAGCTGTACTGTCTGTTGGACGCGGCAGCTTCCGCGCAAAACATTCTCCTCGCGGTACACGCCGTGGGCCTGGGGGCCTGCTGGATCGGAGCGTTCAACGACGGCCGGGTCACGAACGCCCTGAATTTACCCGAGTGGCTGAGACCCGTGGCCATCATCCCCGTGGGCTACCCCGATGAGACGCCGTGGACGACGCCGCGCCTCTCCCTCAAAGACGTGGTCCACGTGGACCGCTACCGTAGACGACCTGGGTGGAGCTAGACCATGGGCGTTAAACACCGTCGGATTCCCTCGGTTACCGTAGGCGGGGTCGCCCTTCCCCGCCTCGTTCTCGGACACCTCCCCTTCGTCGGCGAGTCCTATCAAGGAGCTGCAAGAAACCGAGAGTACGTAACGCGGTTCTCCCACGTGGAGAACACGGTTACGATTGTGGCTAAAGCCGTCAACGAGTACGGGGTTACGGCTCTGGCCGTCGACTCAGCCGTGGAGAGCCGGCTCTCCCGCCTCCTCTTGGACGCGGTTCGGAAGGTCGGGGCCTCGGCTTGGACGGAGCTCTCTCTGCTTCCCTGCTTCAGTATCCCGTTAACCCTCGACGGGGAAGCCCTTGACGACTATCGGCGGTGGCTCACCTACTACACCGTCGAACGCAGGGTTCGGGGCGACGGTCTACTCGCGAAATACGTTCGTGACCCCATCCTCCGGTGCCGGCCGGGGTGGGCGACGCGGTTTCCCGAGGCGCTGACCCACTCCTCGCCCTACTGTGCGGACGAAATTGCCCGCCTTCAGCTCAACTACCCCAAGCTCGATCGGGCGCTGACGGCGTTCAAAGAGTTTCATCTCCTCTTTGCCCAGGCGGGGTCGGAAAGCGACTTTCTCACCATGACGGGGCGACTTGATTTACTGGAAGCCTTCGTCCACTTCCTCGCTCAGGAACTCCATTGCCCCGTCCTCCTCGGTCTCCACCACGCCGGAACAAGCATACCCCGACTTGACGCGATGGATGTCGGTGTCGTGGGCTACGTCACCCCCGTCAACAGCTTGGGCGCCCTGATGCTTCCATCGCAACACCGAGCCTTGAAGGCAATAAAGGCCTCAGCAAAACCCGTCATCGCCATCAAGCCCCTGGCAGGCGGTCGCGTCGCTCCCAGAACGGCCTTTGACTACGTCTTTAACCAGGTGGGTGTCGACGCGTCCATGCTGGGCGTGGCGTCTGAGCAGGAGGTGGATGAGGACTTTCAACTGGCCTTGATGGCTCTGAGCGGGCTCTAAACGCGGGCCCGTAGGGACCTCTTGCCTTGCCCTCTCTATTTTAGGTCGATCGACGTCGTCTCATCCTAGGTGGAAATAAATATGCCACCGCCACGCGGGTCAGACCCGCCATAGACCCGTCCCTTCTCCCGGTCGAGGAGGATGGCTTGGACCAGGGCCATGGGCGCGTAACTCTGCGGCGCCTTGGCCACGAGGTTCCCCTTGGCCTCCAGTTCATCGCAGACGTAATCGGGGATCCTGGCGCCGACGTCGATGATGTCGGTGTGGAGGCAGAAGACCCTGGGGTGGGCGACGGCCTCGTAGATCGTCATCCCCTGATCGAGGACGTGGAGGATGGTTTGGACGAGGGCGCTGACGATCTTTCCGCCGCCAGGAGCGCCCAGGACGATGAAGGGGGCGCCATCCTTGAGGACGATGGTCGGACTCATCTGGGTGAGCCGGCTCTTACCCGGCGCAATACTGTTCGGGTGGCCTGGCACGGGATCAAAGTTGATCATGGCGTTGTTGTACATGAAGCCCAGGCCCGGGGTGATTACCCCCGACGAGGAGCCCAGGGTGTGGGTCAGGCTGACGGCGTTCCCCGCACTGTCGACCACGGAGACGTGGGTCGTTGAAGGCGGCTCCATGGGCCACTTGGGCACCCGAATTCGCTCGCCCGCGTCTATTCGTTCTCGCCACTCCGCCGCCCGCTTCTTGGAGGTCAACATCTTTGTGGGTACCTCGACGAAGGCGGGGTCGCCCACGTATCGCGCCCGGTCCGCCTGAGCGGCTCTCATGGCCATGGCGAGGAGGTGGATGTACTCCGCCACGTCGGAGCCCATGCCCGCCCAGTCGTACTGCGACACCTCGTATCCCTCGATGATGTTCAGGAGTTCAAGGAGGGTGAGGCCGCCGCCCGGGGCGTCGTTGGAGGCGATGGTGACGCCTCGGTACTCCGTGGTGAGGGGCTCGTATATGGTGGGCTCATAGGCTTCCAGATCCTCGTAGGCGAGGAATCCCCCGTGTGCTTCCATGTCGTCGACGATCTTGGTGGCGATCTCCCCGTGGTAGAAGGCGTCGACACCGCTGCTGGCGATGATGCGGAGGCTCTTCGCGTAGTCCTTGTTCACGATGACGTCCCCTGCCCCGTAGGGCTGTCCTCCCTTGGTGTAGAGTCTAGCGGCCTCGGGCGTTACCAGGAATCGCTGGAACCGGTCGGGGTAGACCGTCCACGAGGTGGCCTGTTCCTGGCTGACCGTGAAGCCGTGTTCAGCGAGGTGGATAGCGGGCTGACACGCCTCCTTCCAGCTCAGGGTCCCGTAGCGCGTGAGGCCCTCGTACAGGCCTCGGACGGTGCCCGGAACCATGACGGAGGTATAGCCTGCCGCGTTCACGCCGCCCTTCAGGGCGTATCCAAAGCCTTCGCGTTCTTCGCCTAACACGATCGTCTCCCACATCGCTGGCGTGGCCTTGGACCCCGCTTTGGCGTGGAAGTCGATGACCTTCTCCTCCCCGGATCCTGCCAGATAAATATGCATCTGGCCGAAGCCCCCCACACCACACATCATGGGACTGACAATCATCTGAAGAAAGGCCGTGGTCACCGCTGCGTCCACCGCGTTCCCGCCGCGCTTGAGGACGGCTATCCCCCTCTCCGCCGCTTGGGGTTGAGGGCACACAATCATCCCTTTCACCGCATCTTCACCTTCCCCTTCATCCCGCAAATCCTATCCTTGAGTTTACTGCTGAACCCGTATAAATAGCTAATTCTCGCCTTCATCCTCCTCGTCGTACGAACGAGGACACGCCTAAGAGGTTCTACGTCCGTGGGTAACCCGCGGGAGCGTGCGTCACTCGCCCACGGGGGAACGGCGCCGCCCTTACGGGATCGTCTTCAGCGCTGCCGCCACTAAGGCGATAATAGAGAGTTCTGTGAAGGGGGGGTTGGTCTGCTCGGTGTAAAAGGAATTGGTGGTGATCAGCTCTCGGCTTCCCAGCACATTCAAGCGGTCGATTCCCCGAGTCGTCCACAGATGGGCCAACGCGATGGATATGCTCCTCGGGCTATCGGCTTCCGACAGCCGGTACGCCATCTCGGTCGTCCCGCCGGAAGAGGCGATGTCGTCGTAGATGATGATGTCCTTATCCGTGAGGTCAGACGTGGGCGGCTCCATGTCCACCCGCCCCGTCTCCGGGTCCCGCGTCTTGGGGAGGCACTCAAACTCGCAGTGGAGGTACGTAGAGAGCTCCACAGCCATTTTTTCGGGGCCTCGTCCTGGACCCACAATAAAGGGGGCGTCTAGCGCTTGGGTCGCAAGATAGTTCGAGAAGACGCGGGCTGCGCTGATATCGTACACCTTAATGGATTTGAAGAACGTTTGCAGGGTTCGCTTCTTCCCATAGAGGTGCGAGTTCACGGTGATCAAGTTGGTGAAGCCCAGGTCTTCGTAGATCCGCGCGATCTTGGTCAGGGAGTTGGATTCCCCGGGGAGGCGCTCGCCGTCCTGCCGGGCATAGAACATGTAGGGCAGCAGGAGATCCCTTCGGTCAACCCCATACCTCTTCAGCGTATCAGCCACGAGAATCGTCTTCAGCACGCAGTCGTTGGGGTTTGGCGCGTATCGCTTCGCCCGTACCACGACGAGGGCGGGTCTATCCCCAATGGTCTTCAGAGCAGAAATGTTCATCCGCGTCTTTAATTCCGTGTCCGGAAAGATGGTCGGCGTTATCTGGATGAAGTCCGTCTGAAGGTCTTTCGCAAGGTCTTCCGCAAACGCATCCTCACCGAGAACCACATACTTACCCATGGCGTTTCCCTCTAATTCCTAACAATGTTTTTAGCCTCCTTAACGGGTAATGGGGAGCGCTCCTCAGGCAGGGGGCTTCAACACCTCCTTGTCGAGGGGTTCACGCTGCGACCCTGCACACCTCGGAGCATCCGCGATCTCTGTGCCCTCGCATCTTGGAAAGCCTTCACTTCCTCCAAATCGTTCAGGTCACAGATCTCTCGTCTCGCTTCTCCTACCCTTCCTTCCATCCGTACGGCACTCTCGCTCGCTGTGATGCATGTGCCTCTTTGACCCTTTCGCCTAAATCCGTTATTTGACAGAGCTTGATACTTCCTGCTTCAATACCCGTAGCTCAGGTCGGAGTGCGAAGAACCTAGATAAAGGGCAGAAAATTCGGAATCTTTTTATCCTATCAACAGGAATGTTGCTATCCTGTTGATGTTATGATGTATGGAACTACGGGCCAACTACTCC
>SMTZ1_10007780_pt1 | contig 10719 bp, 8 predicted proteins | sample DeeMarSWOR136_30_FD_25667 | JGI IMG/M metagenome (IMG submission 25667) | reverse complement strand
ATACATGATGGTAGTAAGACAGTGATCGCGGTCCACGGGATCAGTTCTCCTATCGGGGAAGCGGCGATCCCTCAGATTCTGGCAGCCATAAGGGAATCCGGCGCCAAATTGGCGTCAATGATGTCCCGAACCCAATCTCTGGAAGATCTCTTTGTTGAAACGAACGCTTTGAATGGTGCGGCAAAAGACACAAGATACAAGACACAAAATGCAAGACATGAGGAAGAGGTTCCCTGTGTTGAGTCTGGAGTCTTGGGTCTGGGATCTTGAGTCTCCTTTACGCCATGGTTATAAAAACGATTGCGGTAAACACTTTTAGGGAAGCCATAAGAGACAAAATTCTATACAATTTGCTTGTCTTCACACTGATTGTGATCGCAGCATCTGTGCTTCTTGGCCGGCTTACTATCGGTCAAGATCAGCGAGTTATTAAGGATGTAGGGTTGGCCGCCATGTCTCTATTTGGTGTGCTTATTGCCACCTTTGTGGGCACCAGTTTGGTTCATAAGGAGATCCGCAAGAAAACCATATATACCATGATTTCCAAGCCAATACGTAGATATGAATTCATATTAGGCAAGTATTGTGGCTTGCTGCTGACCATGTTTGCTAATCTGGTTATTATGATTGTTGTGCTGTTTGCAGTACTCATGTTGCATAGTCTCTTGTTTTCTCATCAGCTTGTGTCGGGCTCTGAACCGATGGGTTATGCGTCGCTGCTGAAGGCAGTTGCACTGATATTCTTCGAGTTGATGCTCATCACTTCTGTTGCCGTCTTGTTCAGCACTATCTCTACGCCCAGTTTGAGCGTGTTTTTCACACTGGCTGTCTACGTTATCGGACATCTCACGGTGGATCTCAAGGAACTGGGCGCTGCTTCAAAGAGTAGTTTGGTAAACGGTTTATGCTCTTTGTGCTACTATGTATTGCCTAATCTGGACAATTTTAATATCAGAGCTGAGATGGTAAGAGGTCTAAGTGTGGGTGGCAGATTTGTATTCTATGCTATTGTTTATGGTGCTCTTTATATGACCGCTGTTCTGTTAGTATCGATTCTGTCTATGGAGAGGAAGGAATTTGTCTAGGAATGAGCCTATGGGCTAATGGGCTCATAGGCTTATGGGCTTGATGGCCATGAAGCCGCTTTGGGAGGCTCTGACATTAATGTTCAAGACTCAGAACTCAAGACTCGAGATTCAAGATTCAAGATTCAGTCTGTGCAAGCTTTCTGTATTGTGTATTGTGTCTTGTGTCTTGTGTCTGGTCATCGTTGGGTTTGCTCTTGTGCAGGGGCAACTTGACCGGATGAGGCCGTCGAGGGAACGATTGGAGGAAAAGCTCATTTATATCCCTAGCGGCCGGTTCCTTAGGACAGCGGCATTGGGATTCGATGCGGTTCTGGCCGATCTACTGTGGACTCGTGCGGTAGTATATTTCGGTGGGCATTTCCTTACGGATAAGGATTATCGTTGGCTGTATCATATACTGGACGCTGCCACCACTCTAGATCCAAAGAATATCCTCGCATACAGGTTCGGTGGAAGTTTGCTGGCATTGGAAGAGGACGATGTGGAAAGAAGCATAGCAATTTTGAAGAAGGGGATCCGAAACAACCCTGATGAAGACTGGAGACTCTATTTCCTGCTCGGATTTAACTATTTCTATTTTCTGGAGGACCATATTGAGGCGGCGAAATATCTTGAAAGAGCGTCAAGGATGCCAGGTCATCCCAAGTATTTGCCGAAGCTTGCTGCCAAAATGTATGCCAAGGCTGAAAAGATAGATACGGCTATAGAATTCCTGGAAGAAGTGTATGAGCAACACGAGGATCGAAATGTCAAAGCGGCTATTGCGGAGCGAATAACTATACTGGTCGCGAAAAAGCAGGCGCACATACTGGAACACGCCGCGGGAAAATATAAGGAAGCCTATGGCGAATACCCCACAGATGTAAAGTCACTTGCTCGTGCGGGGTTGATCGGCGAACTGCCTGAGTATCCGGGTGGGCAGTATGTAATTGATCCAAATACTGGTAGAGTGGACTGGGTGTCTGAATCAGCTCCCCAGTGGCCTTAACATTTTAGACTTTCGATTTGCGATCTTCGATTGCAGTCGGAAATCTGAAATCTAAAATTGGAAATGCTAAAGATGATACTTCGCAAGAGAACTTCCTCACTAGGAGTAGATATAGGTGCCAGTTCCATAAAAGTTGTGGAACTGGGATATGGCTCTAAGGGCCCACTCATAATCAACGCAGGGATAACTGAGCCGTTAGCAGACAGTTCCGTCGAGACAGCTAGTACTGCTTTGGCTCAACTGATCGATCGGAAAAAGATCCGTTCTAGAAGAACCGTCACGGTGGTGCAGACTGCATCTGAGGGGTCTGCCACAGTGCGGCGGATATTTATGGAACATCTGACTGCTGACATTAAGGAAGCGGAACTTAAAGAACGGGTTAAGTGGGAGATAGTAACGCGGGATTATATCCCTTTCCCTGTTGAAGAAGCCATTGTAGATTGTCATATTCTTGAAGAAGGTACACTAGAGAATATCCCCGGTCTCTGGGTATTCCTTGTCGCTGTGCGTAAGGAACTTGTCACAGATCGTGTAAATATACTACGCGCTGCCGGTCTGGTGCCCATTGGCATAGAAATAGATTTTTCTGCCGTTTTGGGGCTTCTCAGCTATATGGGTATGTTTCCAGATGATGAGGATGTGGCCGTGATCGACATTGGAGCTACCAAAACCTCCATCGGGATCATATATCGTCGCCAATTGGTTTTCTATAGAGACATATCCGTTGCAGGGAATCATATCACCTCCCAGATAGAGCGCCGGCTGAGGATTAAAAAGCAAGAAGCTGAAGATTATAAGCTTACAGAGGATCTCTTTGAGAAGGTCTCCAATGGAACCGGGGAAATCTGGCGCGCTGCTTCACCTATTGAATCCGTCATAGAGGAGCGGCAAGGGCTATATCCGCAGATTCGCGAGTGTTTCCGCTACTATGAAGGTGATGTTCCTAACGCCAGATTGTCCAAAGTCTTTTTCTCAGGAGGTACCAGTCAGTTAAACGATCTTGATAATTTCCTTTCCCAGCGGCTAGCTATACCTGTTGAGAATGTCCATTTCCTGGATCATGTGCCCGTCGACCATAATGGCGACGCGAGTGAGATAGAAGGAAAGGAACCCGTCTTCGCTGCAGCCGTTGGTTTGGCTCTTAAGCCGTTCAGAGCAAAGTAGCTTTCAGCATTCAGCTATCAGCTTGCTCTTGCTGATGGGTGATAGCTGATAGCTTTTAAAAGGGGTCTGCTACCATGATAGATATCAATCTACTACCACCTGAGTATGCACCTAAGAAGCTCGTCAGTCTCAGTGGTCTTGCCATCATTAGTGTTTTTGTCCTGATAAGCCTGTCTTTACTTCTGTCCTCATTCAAATTGCTGGCCGAGTTACAGGATTACTCCGGGAGGGTGGAGTACCATGACCAGCAGATTAGACATTTTGCGCAGCAAGTGGAAGACATTCGCGAACTCAAGAAAAGTGTGAAATTGCTGAAAGCTCGATTGTCTTTAGTGAAGGAATTGCTTGAGGAAAAGACCGCGTGGAGCGATAAGCTGGTGGAGCTATGTCAACATTTACCGCAGAACGGTATCTGGATAGATGGACTCACTATCGACCGTCAGAAAGTCCAGCGGAAGCCGGGCGCGGAGAAGTCCAAGACCGGAGACGTAGAAGCTGAACAGATCATGATTGAGATAGTAGGAAGTGTTGTTTCGGTTGATAAGGTGAGCCAATTTGTAGCCAATTTGGAGGAATCGGAGACCTTTGGCAATGTCGTTTTCGATTCCGCAACCAGTAGTGCAGCGGGACCTGGCGTAGGACCGTATTCAAGTGAGGGGCTAATATCCTTCAGGCTTACAGTAGAAGCAATTAACAATTAACAATGAGTAATGAGCAATCTGTTAATTGTTAATGGGGAAACTCCTCCATACCCCTATGCTCAAGCTTTCCCAAAGCTTGAGGTGTTAATTGCCCATTGAGGTGAAACATGGTTTCTGAAGATGTGAAGAAGTTATTCGTTCTCATAAGCTTCTTTTTGCTTGTTTTTCTGGCTTTCTTTTTCTTGCTCTGGCGGCCTAAGCTTACCGATCTGAGGAGATATCAGAGGGAACTCAGAGATAAGCAGGCCGAACTGGTCCAGTTGGAACGAGATGCACAAGACTGGCCCGATACGATCACCCGGGAGATGCTGGAGCAATATGAGGACAAACTGGAGCGACTGTGGAGCTTGATCCCTTCCGAGGAGGAAATATCAGTTCTCTTGGATGAAATCCAGACTCATGCTAGATCTGCTGATCTGGAGATTCTCTCGTTGACCAGGAGTTCAACACCTACGGGGGCAAGTTCTCAACCAGCGCGTTCCGCAGCCGGGGAGCCCAAAGCGGCTGGCGAGGCCTCCAGATACATCAGAGTGCCATACAAAATATCCCTGGGCGGTGGCTACTCTGGATTAGTTAAGTTCCTGCGGAGATTAGAAGATTCTGAGAGACTTGTTACCGTTACCAGTATGAAAATGAACGCGGGACAAGGGCAGCATCCTGTAGATGCCGAGATTCAGTTTAATATATTTTATTCCAAAGTGGGGGTGGAGGGTTGATTTTAGATTTTAGATTTGCGATTTGCGATCTCTGCAATCCCCGCGTATGCGGCGACCGAAACGGAGATCGAAATCAAAAATCAAAAATCAAAAATCGAAAACGCTATGAAGAATAATGCTATCTTTATCATCCTATTGTTTTTCTTGGCTATGACATTCTTTTTCTGGTTTCAGGTGCTGAGGATCGAAGATTTGCCCCCTGTAGACCGTGTTGCCACCGCTGGGATTACCGGAGCGCAGGCGGAGGCTTTCATCAAACTTGCTGAGGAACTGCTGATTGATTACAGAGAACCACTGCGGAGCCTAAGCAGAGGAGATCCGTTCGTTAAATGGAAGCCCAGTAGTACTCCTGAGAGCGAGGTAGAAGAGCCTAGTAAGTTCGTCTTGTCATCCGTGATCTATAGCGATCTGCACGCCCTTGCCGTGGTAAATGGCAAGATACTGGCTGAAGGGGATACAGTCCCTGGATACGAGTTTATGATCCAGAATATTGAGGTTGACAAAGTGGAAATCAGTGATGGCAGAAAGAAATACACTTTGGAAATAACCAGTGTGAGTGCTCAGTGATCAGTAATCAGTAGAAGAATCTCACCGACCACTGATTACTGATCACTGATTACTGATCACTACGAAAGGATGTAACTTACCATGGTACACCTGTACTTGAAGAGACCCAAGACTCAAGACTCAAGGTGGGCTCATAAGCTCATAAGCTTACCAGCCCATAAGCTTATGAGCCTACTGTTGTGTCTTCCTTTGCTTTTTGCTTCTTACTCATACTGTGATACACCTGGCTCGACGCTGGATAGATCAAGCATCCAGAATCCAGAATCCAGTATCCAGAGCAGACCGGCGATTGTGTATACAGTAAGACCTATCTATCTCCCAAAAACCACAAAGCTGGAGATAGCATCTGATAGGCCACTTAACATAAAGCAAGTGAAGCTATCCAAGGGCGGTGTCTTGCAGATAGAGGTATTCAATGCAGCAACTTCGCTACCCGACTCTGTGTCCATCGACAAGGGTATACTGCGCAGTGTCGCGTTCGAAACGGAGGAAGATAGACAGACGGGAATGTCTTTACTACGTATGTACATAAACTTGACAGAGTCGGTGATCTATGAAGTGGAAGGTACGGATCAAGGACTAACGGTGGTGTTTCAGAACCCTATGTTGGAACAGCTTATCTCGCTCAATATTAATGACGAGTCTCTCAGTACAGTGCTACTGCTGTTATTCATGCAGTATGGAGCCAACATTGTTGCGGGGAGCGGCATCTCAGGGAAAGTCACGGCACATTTAGTGGATGTGCCGCTGAAAGCAGCGCTGGATGAGATATTAGGATCCGAAGGGTACGGTTATGTAGAAGAGGATGGATTAATTCGTGTACTTACAGCCGAGCAATTAGAGGCGAGAAAGACTGCTGAGGAAGAACGTATGCTGAAGCCTGCTACTCCAGCTCCGGCATTGGAGAGTGAATCAAAGCTCTTCCAGTTGAGGTTTGCTAGTGCCTCGGATATGCTGCAGATAGTACAAAAGCTCCTTGGACCCGAAAGCACCATACTGACGGATCAGCGCACCAATTCCATGATCGTTGTTTCATCGCCAGCGAATATCAAAAGGGTCGAAGAAGTCATCAACCAATTGGATGTAGAGACGGCAGCAGCACCGGAGTGGGTGAAAGGTGAGCCTCAGGGTGAGGATGTCCTGGAAGTCTCACAGATTGTCAAGCGAGTCTTCAAGTTGAACTATATAGACCCCAATCAGGCTAAAGCCATTCTGGAACCGCTTTTGAGCGATGAGGGAACTATAGAAGTTGTCGAGGAGACGCAACGAACAGGAGCGGCAGCTTCTGGTGGAGCAGGTGGAGGCATGGCTGGAGCAGGTGCAGCTATGGGCGGCGGGACGGCTGGCGCGGGGATGCAGCTCGGCGAAGGCGTAGGTCGGGGTGGATATATAGTAGTTTCTGACAGGGAAGAAATTGTCAATCAAATTGAAAAAGAGATAGCCGAACTTGATAAGCCTGTTCCACAGGTGGAGATCGAGGCTTACATTGTGGAGGGCACATTGTCCGACGATAACGAGTTGGGGATTGACTGGGTAGCGGTTAGTGAAGATGAGGATATGCAACTCTCTTTTACACGCGATGCTGGTGCTATACTCAGCAAAGGTATCATTACGGCTGAAAAGTTCGTCGGCATCCTGAACGCCCTGTCCACCAGGTCCGACCTGAGAGTCTTATCTAATCCCAGGATCACCACGCTAGAGGATCAACCGGCTACATTCCACAGCGGCGATAAGATTCCTTACAGCAAAATAGTTATACAGGAAGGTATTGAGCAAGTAGAGACCGTTTTTGAGGATGTAGGCATTGTACTTGCGGTAACACCCCAGGTGAAAGAAAACGATATGATCAGCTTACTGCTTGCCACATCGGTAAGCAGCGAAGCCGGATTCACACCCGCCGGCCAGCCCCGCATATCTACCAGAAATACTCAGAATCAGGTGCTGGTGAAAAGCGGCGATACCGTTGCCATCGCTGGTCTTATCTCGGAGAAAACTAGCATGGCAGTTTCCAAAGTACCCATTATAGGCGACATTCCTCTTATTGGGAGAGTGTTTTCTACAGAGCGCGAGATAAAACAGAGAAGCGAGGTCACAGTCTTCATTACCCCCAGGATCGTAGTCCAGAACCTGTCGGATATTTCAGTTTCGATGGCCGATTAAAAGGGCTAGTAAGCTTGTAAGCCCATATCACAAGGAACGATGAATATGCGAATCTTGAATATTAGGAGCGAAAGCCAGAAAGCCAGAAAGCCAGAAAGCCGGCCTTCGGGACCTCCGGCTTTCCGACCTTCCGGCTTTCTGGTTTTCTGTCTTGCGTTTTGCGTTTTGTGCTTCATGGCTATGCCTCTATCCGCCCAGATCCTCGATGTGCAAGTGTCGTGGGATCCTGAGGATGAACCCCTGAATATTGGGGATGTAATGCATTTCAAAGTCACTACTGATAGCCCAGGCAGTGTCGTTATAGATATCAGCACCGTTCATCAAAGCATTCAATTATACGACGACGGAACCAACGGCGATGCAATAGTAGGCGATCATGTGCATGAATTGGACTACAGCATCTTTGAGGGAGATACCGTAGAGGAAGGTCCAATACTCGCCCATTTTGTCGGCCTTGATGGAACGGAAGCGCGGACCGGCCCGGAAGATGATGTTACCCCACTGATTACTATCGATGGCACTCGTCCTGTCATCACTAATGACGGTGTTTCGCCTGATCCTTTTAATCCGTATAACCAGGTCGCTTACATAAGGTATATCTTGACCGAGAACGCCTCCGTATCCATTAACATCTATGGAGACCAGGACCAACTGGTAAGAAATCTAGGAACACCCTCCGGCAAACCGGGAGAGAATCATACTAGCTGGAACGGCGCCGATGATGAAGGAACTATAATGCCTGATGGAATATACACCTATGAGATAGCTGCAAGGGATAGGGCTGGCAACAATGCTATATCTACCAGAGGCGGTTGTGTCTTGACTACCGTGTATGTAGAGATTGATAATTCTCTCGTTACACCCAACCCTTTTTCCCCCGATGGCGATAATGTGGATGATATAACATGGTTCACTTTTGATATCGAAGTTGTCGCCACCGAAGAGCAGTTAGCTGTTCTGGGATTTGGTGCAGAGAATTTCATTACCGCGTCCACTGAGGACGATGGTATTATTTCTCCATTTGGCCTCATCGGCATATCTATATTCGATTCTTCCGGCGGGTCAAAGATAGTCTTTTCGCATGATCTAACGCCCGAAGCCGATACTGACTTCGCACCTAATGGGTGGCCCAACGGAAGGATGCCGGCTGATGTCCCTCCAGGATCTGGCAACTTCCTGGGAATACCCAACGGATATGCCGATTTCTCTGATGAGAGCGTAGAAAATGATTGGGATACCCTCGTACCCCTCCAGGGTCCCTTCGAATCCCACGAGGGATCATACTATACCAGTGCTTTCTCCGTCGGATGGGACGCCAAAGGTACACCAGATGGTACGTATCTCATCAGTATTGAGTGTGAGTTGGTTGGACGGACATGGGAATTTGCGGGTTACATGAAGAGCCAAGCCGGCACGATCCTGGGCGAGAAATGGCACGCCGTACCTGCCAGGCATCACGGTATCGCTGCTTTTCCGAGAAGAAAATCTGTCATAATTGACAGAAGGGAAGTAACCTCAGTGGATGATGATCCACCTATTGTCACTTCCACCAATCCAAGCGATGGTTCCGTTATTGACCCCACAAGGGAGCGGATCAACGAGATCGTAGTCATTCTCGACGATGGCGCCGGCGGATCCGGCGTGGATCCTATCGAATCATCCATTTCCCTTCTCGATCCTCTGGGGAATAAGCTGGGCGGGCAGCATGTCCCCTTCGGAATCAACTCCGTGAAACTGGTGTTGGAGGAAGCTAACGCTCCACTGTCCATTAGTGGCGAGTATACAATTGAGGTAATACCTGTTGACAAAAGAGGAAATAAGGCTGAAGGACCTACAGTTAAAACATTTACTGTTGAGGATACAAGCGCGCCCGTCGTTGTTCCCAATACGATCCAACCCAGGCCCACCGACCTCGATGATGAGGGGAATCCTATCGATCCTTACACACAGCCCGTCGATGAGATCAGCGTTGTTCTTACTGATGGACTTACGGGATCCGGGGTGGATCTGGAAAACTCCACTCTCTACCTCAGGAACTCCGCGGATGAAACTATAGAAGGGGAGCTAATTACCGACGCCGAAAACAGAAAGCTGATATACACATTTGACGAGCCGCTTGCAGTTTCAGATACATACACAATAGTGGTCATCGCCACTGACTATGCAGGAGCAAAAGGTATATATACTTACCAGTTTGTCCTCGACATGGCAGAGAATATCGCCATCCGGTATGAGGGGAGAATCTATCTAATGATATACACCTCAACCATCGCGCTGGGCGAGGAGCAGATTGATCTATCCGGCGTCACTGCCGAGGAAACGGATGATTTCCCGGCCATCGTCTCTGAGGTTGTTCCTCTTAACCTTGCAGTCAAGTTCCACCCCTACGATATTGAGTTATCACAGGATGCCGACCTCACTCTATATTATGATGATACGCAACTGCCTCTGGGGATCGCGGAAACGGAGCTTTCCATCTATGCATTTAAATCTCAAGCCAAGGATTGGGTTCAATTACCCAACGTTGTCCTGTCAGAGGAGAATGATCAGCTAACGGCCAGCGTTAATTACATAGATCAATATTACATAATTGCTTACACTAGCCCTATAGCTCCATCCCTCGTGGAGGAGGTTTCGCTGGATCCGCCCAAATACTTTAATCCTGATAAAGAGTTGCTCACTTTCACCTTCGCCAACAATATGACCGATTATCAGGTTGAGGTCTATAACATCGGCGGCGACAGGATAGTCACTCTCAAGGAACAGGGTAGACCAGATAAATCCCTGGGATGGGATGGCAGGAACGAAGATGATGAGATCGTCAGAAATGGTATCTTTATATGCAGTATTTCGTATACCGTAGATGGTCGCAGTAAATCACTAAATAGGCTCATAGCAGTCATCAGATGAGTGACGAGTGACGCGTAACGAGTGACGGGTATACTCGTATACGGACACGGCATGCCGTGTCCCTAAGATGGAGAATGAAGATGGAATTCTTAAACATTTTGGATTTTAGATTTGCGATCTGCGATTTGAAATCGAAAATCAAAAATCAAAAATCAAAAATAGCTTGTATCTTGTGTCTTGTGCCTTTCCTTGTGCTATGGCCATTTGCCGAGGTCCCTGCGTACGCGGGGAGTTCCTCTATAAGAGGCGCTTTCTCGTTCTCAGGGTTCGCCACGGGAGTCGGCACACGAGCTATGGGGATGAACGGCGCTTTCGCTGCCGTTTCTGATGATTCATCATCTGCATACTGGAATCCTGCAGGGCTTACGTCTAGCTGGTACAAGGAACTATCTTTTACCCGTGCAGACCTGTATGATCTTGATCTC
>SMTZ1_10019139_pt1 | contig 10720 bp, 9 predicted proteins | sample DeeMarSWOR136_30_FD_25667 | JGI IMG/M metagenome (IMG submission 25667) | reverse complement strand
TGCATGCGCAGGGCCAGGAGCAAAAAGAGAAAGAAAATGCCGATTATGCCAATGCTCACCGGACTCATGATTTCACGAGCCTCGTCACAGCAAGAAAGGTCTTGGTCAACAGGGTGAGGGCCAATACGGCGCAACCCGCCGCCACGATGTATATGAATGGAAACACATAAAGCCAAAGGTCCTGGGATCTTTCTTCAGCGGTCCTCATCATTTCCGAATAGACTAGGGTGGACCAGGTGATCAATACACTGAGGACAAAACAGACAAACTGGGTGATCAAATCCACAACGGCCTGGGCCCGAGCACCGAATCGGCTCATGACCAGATCCACCTTTACATGACCATTCATGACCTCTGTATGGGCCAGGGTGAAGAAGATGACAATGAGCAGCATGAACTCGGTCACCTCCACAGTACCCAATATGGATTTGCTGTAGACCTTCCTCAGAAAGACGTCCGTTACCGTCAGAAGCATCATCAAGAAGAGGAAGACCGAGGCAATCCGGCTCATCTGCTTGGATACGGGATGGACCCAATGTTCTAGGCTCTTATTTATCCGTTCGATATTCATAAAAGCAACTGCCAAGCTCCGCCTAGAAATCCCCCGCCCGCCTCGCCTGCTCGGCTGGAGGGCGGGCCTGAGCGACCAGGCTCGCGATGGCGGGCAGGCCCAACCCCCCTTTAATAAAGGGGGGCGAGGGAAGGACCGAACCGAAAGGCATTGCTAAGTGGTTTATTTATACCTGTTTGAGGCTCTACTGACCGCAGACATGATCCGGTCAGCGGGAATTCCCCTCTTGGACCACTCATCGATCCAATCGGATTGCATGACGGCCAGCCTTTCCGCCATCTTTGCCTTTTCAGAGGCGGGGAGTTTGTAGATCGTTATCTTACCCCTCTTGTTGATCTCCAAAACCGTGTTCGTGTCGTGCTGGTCATAGACATCTGCCGCGTGGAATCCCCAGGGCTTGCCTGAGGCCAGATCAATGGCCTTCTTGGCATAGTCGGGAAGGGCGTTGTATTTCTGCTTATTCATCAGCACGGTCATCGGCGTCGTGTATAGATTCGCCTCAGTGATAGACTCTACCAGATCAAATAACCTGAAGTCCGTAACCGCGCTGAAGGGCGTGATACAGCCGTCGATCACCTTTTTCTGGAGGGACATGGCGAGTTTTGGAATGGGCATACCCACGGGGTTCACATCAAGCAATTTAAGGGCCTTGGTCATGTATGCCGAGGGTGTGCGCAGCTTCATCCCCTTTAAATCGTCAATCGTCTTCATGGGCTTTGTCGCTGACATGAGCTTTCACCCCGGTGTCAAAGAGAAAGGGGAGATCTAGCGCCGACGTCCTTGGGAAGCGACCCGTCGTATAGGAGGGAATGACAAAGCCTATGTCTGTGATCCCTGTCTTGATGGCATCCGCAAGCTGTTTGGGGCCTGCCAGTTGCCGAGCCGGGTATATCTTGATTTTGACTTTACCTCCGGTGATCTCATCCACCTTTTCGCAAAATGGGGCAAAGGACTTCTGATGTCGGATATGCTTGGGTGACATGAAATGCGCAAATTTCAGGTTAATCGTTTCACACGCGGCCTTGTCCACAACAAAGAGACTAGAACCGACCAGAAAAGTGCAAATGAGAATCCCTAAAAGCAATTTCTTCATTTCCATACCCTCCTTTTGTCTGTTGTTAATACTTTCTAAATAACTCCCATTCAAAATCTCCCTCGGTCCCACTTTACAAAAAGGGGGAAGATTCTCATTCCTTGGAAAAGGGCCATAAGGTTCCCCCCATTTGACAAAGGCGGGAGAGAGAATTAGCTAGCACTATTACCCATAAGACTTATTCATTGCGAAGGACCGTACTCGGCCCATTTGGGTGGGGCCTTGGGCTTCGGCTTCTTCCCATAGAACAGGTCATCCATCACTGTAAATATGCGTCTTGCGATCGCATTTCTACTCACCAGCTCAACGACCAGCTTGTGACTGAAGGTCCTCGCGTGGCTCCAGGGACAGACCCTCATACAAATGCAGCAGTCCGTGCCCACTTTGCCCCAGTATTCGAAACAGGTTTGGTCGTTGAGTTTCCACCGGAGTGTACCGTTCGTCTCCGCCTGGTTCTCTTCCATCGGGATGGAATTTGAAGGACAACACACAGCGCATTTTTTGCACAAGCTGCAAAAATGTTCAACCCCTATATCCACGGGCTTGTCAGGCACAAGGGGAAGGTCTGTTGTCACGGCGCCGAGCCTCACCCTGGAGCCGTACTCCTTGGTGATTAAATAGCCCAGTCGACCCACCTCTCCAAGGCCCGCGTCCACGGCCAAAGGTGGGAGGATGAGATCGTAATGGCGGAGGTGATTGGCTGTGGCGGAATATCCCATGTTGGCGATGAAGGCGGCCACCTGTGTCGCAATATAGGCGCCTTTTGCGTAATCGCCCATGCTTTCCATGACGGTGGGCGTGTGGGGTGCCGGCCCGATCATTTCAAAACCCATCTCCTCGGCAAAGACGACCGCATATTTATGACCCACTTCGATCTCTTTTCCCCAATCTTCCCAATTCTCATGGAATATCTCTCCCCTGTGTGAATAGGTCCAGTGAGGGTTTACCTCAGCGATTCCCACCAGATCTGCCCCGATGTTGAGGGCGTAGCCCTTGACCCTGAGGGTGGCTTCTTCAGGGGACAAGGCCATCTTTTTGCCTTTTAATTCCGGGTGCTGCTCAGGCCTGTATTTTTCAGGCGTGGACAGATGAAAGGGAATGGACAGAGAGGCGAGGGTGGCTGCCACGTTGGGTCCTTCGTGGGGCCTGTCTATGATGCCAGGATGTCCAATAGGTCCACCCCTTTCCCTCCTTTTTGCATCAAATTCCTCAAGTTCGGGATGCTCTTCATAAAATGTCCTGTACTGTTCAGAATCAGGCCGAATGGACCGATTCCTTGCAAAGACGTGTGCCCGCTCATCGAATCTTTTCACCGTGCCAACGATATAGCCCCTCGTCCCTTCGAGGGCCTTTTTATTTGGCTCCGTTCTTCTTAAGAAGATGAGGGCAGCACAGATCCCCAAAATAAACGCCAGTGCGAGAAGCACAGTGCCAGGGGTGGTCTGAAAAAAACCGATTCTGAGGAGGTAATAGTAGAAGATCAGTAGGGCGAGCATGACAAAAAACTGCAGCCCGCTGAATAGGCTTGCCCTTTTCTCATGCTCCCAAATGGAGGAGATAAAAAAGTGAAGTCCAAGGAGTGCCTGAATAATAAAGACAACCGCCATAATAACAATCAAGATATCAACCATACGTTCGCATCCTCTTTGAAGTCATAACCACAAAAAATAAGTCTGAGTTATTTTTAACCCTGTGTATAACAAGCTTAAGGTCCTGTCAAACCCCTTCTACACCTCGCCCTGAAATCTGAGAATCCTCTGAATTTACGGAAGATTTCTATAATTGAACATGTCCGCATATCCATCTTGACAAATGCTATCCGTGTGATAGTATTGAATTTTTTAAAATCTTCTCTCCTAGACAACCTGCCTGTTGTGTGAAGTGCGAAGGAGGTAAACGAAGGAGACCCGTGGGGTTGCACCTTTAAAGGCACTCAGATAGAAATGGCTTGGTTAGCCACGCGCAAAGATGACGGGAAGAATAAGTCAACGTCCTTATAGGGGGGGTAACACATGAAAGTCCTCATTAGTGATAATCTTTCAGAGTTGGGCGTGAAGATATTTCGGGAGACCCCTGGAATTGAGGTTGATGTGAATACCGGCCTTAGCCCTGAGGAATTGAAAGGGCTTATTGGCCAGTACCATGGCCTCGTTATAAGGAGCGGCACGAAGGTAACGGCCGATATCATAGAAGCCGCCGATAACCTGAAGGTCATCGGCAGGGCAGGGATCGGTCTGGACAACGTGGACATCCCCGCGGCCAGTAAGAGGGGGATCGTGGTCATGAACACCCCAGAGGGCAACACCATCACCACGGCAGAGCACACCATGGCCATGATGATGGCCCTTACCCGAAACATCCCACAGGGCACATCCTCACTTAAAGGGGGGAACTGGGAAAAGAAGAAGCTACAGGGCCGGGAACTCTACAACAAGACGCTAGGGCTGATCGGGGCAGGAAAAATTGGACGGATCGTCGCGGATAGGGCAAAGGGAATGAAGATGAAGATCATCGTTTTTGATCCCTACATCAAACCAGAGACCCTTGAGAAATTGGATCTGGAACCGGTTTCTTTCGAGGAACTGCTCAAAAGGTCCGATTACATTACCATCCATACACCAAGAACGGATGAAACGCTCGACATGGTTAACAAGAAAGCCATAGCAAAGATGAAAGAGGGTGCTATGCTCATCAATTGCGCCCGTGGAGGCATTGTCAATGAGGAAGATCTCTACGAGGCCCTCGAGTCCGGGCATTTAGGAGGCGCTGCATTTGATGTTTTCGCTACTGAACCCCCTGGCCACATTAAACTGATGAGTCTGCCCAACTTCATCTGCACACCCCATCTGGGCGCATCAACCAGGGAGGCCCAAGACAACGTGGCCGTGGATGTGGCAGAACAGATTGTAGCATATCTCATGCACGGAACGGTTAAGAATGCGGTGAACGTGCCGAGTATTGGTCCCGAGCTCATGAACATCCTGAGACCCTATGCCATCCTGGCCGAGAAAATGGGCTCTTTACAGACTCAACTCGTTGACAGCGGCATCCTTGAGGTCCGGATCAGTTACTCGGGAACGGTTACGGAATACGATGTGACCCCACTCACCACAGCCATGCTAAAGGGGTTGCTCACCCCCATCCTAAAAGATGATGTGAATTTTGTGAATGCCTCCTTCATTGCCGCTGATAGGGGAATTAAGGTGGTGGAGTCAAAGAGCAAGACCTCAGAAGACTTTGCCAGCCTGATCATGCTCAAGGTGAAGTCTATGGAAGGCGTGAATATTGTGTCGGGGACTATTTTTGGGAAAACGATGCCCAGGATATTGCGTATTAATAATTTTTATCTCGAGGCTATTCCTGAGGGGCATATTCTCCTTATCCACAATGAGGATATACCCGGTGTTATTGGCAGTATCGGCACGACTCTGGGGAAACATAAAGTGAATATCGGTCGTATGCATGTGGGACAGGAAAGGGCGAAAAAGCAGAATGTCGTTCTTCTAACCACCGATGTTTCCGTGAAGGATGATATCCTGGAAAAAGTCCGTGCCTTGGACCATGTCTTTTCTGCGAGGAGAATAGAACTATAGAGGCTGGTTTTTCGACAATTTTATAAATTCGCTGAGGCGTCAGCGATTTTATAAAGCGACGAAGTCGCGTTTCATAAAATAAGCGAGCAAAGCGAGGTTATTTTATTATGGAAATAGAAGGAAAAGGGTTTGTCGTAAAGGACAAGAGGGCTTTGGATGAGAAAGGCGAGTTAAAAGAGAAGAAAGAGGACGTTGCGACAAAGGAGAAAGAGGAGGAGAAGAGAAAGGAGGCACCCAAGGTGGAGGCTGAACGGGCTCCCCTCCCTGAAGTGAATTTTAACTCCCTCATTTTTAGCCTAAGCTCTTCGGCCCTTCTTCACCTTGGGGAGATAGCCGACCCTCAAAGCGGTGAGAAGAAAAAGGATATCGCTCTTGCCAAGCACACCATCGATACCCTTGCCATGTTGAAAGAAAAGACGCAAGGGAACTTGACGGGGGAGGAGGAGAAATTCCTTGAGTCCATCCTTACGGACCTGCGATGGCGTTATGTAAAGGCAGCGGAATAAGGGGAGTGGAGACAAAATGATGAAAAGGAGCCATAGAGGTGATAGACCACCTTTTATCGGGTGGGCCGTATTATGCTTGTTCACGGGTATAGGTCTTGCCTCACTTTTTGGCCATGTGGTGCAGGCCTCGGGCCGAACGGCCGAAATGCCGTCATCGATTCCCGGGTCCTTTTCACAATTGGTGAAGGAAGCAAGGCAATCTGTGGTCAACATCAGTACGGTGAAGATTATAAAAGGGGGCCAGATTTTCAGATTCCCTTTTGGTGAGGATGATCCGTTTCATGACTGGTTTGAGAGATTCTTTAAAGATCAGATTCCCAAGGAACACAGGCAAAGGAGCCTTGGGTCCGGTTTCATCATTGATAGAGATGGATTTATATTGACGAACAATCATGTGGTGGAAAAAACCGATGAGATCAAAGTGAAACTGGCCAATGGAAAGGAATATGATGCCGAAATCATAGGTCGTGATCCCAAAACAGACCTGGCCCTGATACGCATAAAGACGGACAAGCCGCTGACCCCTCTTCCCCTTGGAGATTCTGAGAAGTTGGAGGTGGGTGAGTGGGTTGTGGCTATTGGCAATCCTTTTGGCCTCGGGCATACAGTGACGGCAGGGATTGTGAGTGCCAAATACAGACAGCTGGGCGCTGGGGCCTATGATAACTTCATCCAGACCGATGCTTCCATCAACCCCGGAAACAGTGGAGGCCCCCTATTGAACACGCAAGGAGAAGTGGTAGGCATAAACTCTGCCATCTATTCCGGGAGTGGGGGAAATATCGGTATCGGCTTCGCCATACCTGTGAACATGGCCAAAGATCTCCTGCCCCAGCTCAAAAAAGGGAGAGTGGTCAGAGGATGGCTAGGGGTCACGATCCAAAAAATTACGCCAGAACTAAAAGACAAGCTGAAGCTAAAAGATGAGAGAGGTGCGCTGGTTGCCGACGTCACCTCCAGCGGCCCAGCGGACAAGGCGGGCATAGAGAGGGGGGATGTGATCATCTCTTTCGATGGGGAGGAGATTAGAGAGATGAACAAACTCCCTTATGTGGTGGCCTCCACCCCGGTGGGCAAGGTTGTTCAGGTGGAAGTGATACGAAGGGGTGAGCGCAAACGCTTTGAAGTCAAGATTGGAAAATTGAAAGAGGAACAGGCAGAGGAGGAAGCCGCGGAAGAGAGGTCCGATCTGGGAATGACCGTGGATGAGATTACGCCAGAGCTGGCGCGCCAGTTCGACCTTTCTGAAGAGCGCGGTCTGGTTGTGGTCCAGGTGGAGAACAACTCCCCTGCAGGGGAGGCGGGCATGAGGCGCGGCGATATCATTTTGGAGATAGACCAGGAGCCCATAGAAGACATTGATGAATACAGCAAGAAGATCCGCCGATACAAGAAAGGCGACACCATTCTTTTCCTGGTAAAAAGGAGGGAGGCCACCCTCTATGTGACATTGAAGGTATGGGAATAAGGCCGTGACGGGAAGGGAGCGGCGACAACCGAGAAGCGGTGGAGGAACTTGGAAGTATTCGCTCCTGACCGCACGCAGAGCAAAGGAGTAGGCTTGTCACTCATCACTGGTCACTCGTCACTTCATAGAGTTAAAGCTCCTGCCAAATTGAATCTCCGGTTGAAGGTTACAGGTCGTCGACCCGATGGCTATCATGAGCTGGTTTCCCTCATGGTCCCCGTGGATCTTTTTGATCTCCTAGAGCTGAGAGTCATTCGGGAAAGGAGAATCGAGCTTTCCTCTGAGGGTTTTCAGGTCCCCACGGATGAAAACAATCTCGCCTACCAGGCCGCCTTCTCTTTTTTTGCTGAGGCCGGCATCCGACAGGGCGTGGCCATAAAACTGACCAAGAACATACCCGTCGCAGCGGGCCTGGGTGGCGGAAGCAGCGACGCCGCTGCTACTCTAATGGCCCTCAATAAGATATGGTCCCAGCCTTTAACCCTGTCCCAGCTCCATACGATTGCCGTTCAACTGGGAGCGGATGTGCCCTTTTTTCTGTACTGTGCGCCCTCCCTGGCCACAGGAATCGGTGATGTTCTGGAACCGCTGAAAAAATGGCCCAAATTCTGGTATGTTATCGTTAGCCCCCCCATTCAAGTGTCCACTTCATGGGTTTATGGGGCTCTAGTTGACAAGGGGGGAATATGACTATATAGTGAAATTCCTGAAAAATGACCCTTTTACTGTCTCCGCCATCCTTGAGAACGATTTAGAAGAGGTCACTTCCACAAGATTCCCGATAATAGAGACCATTAAGGCGTTCTTACTGAACGCGGGGGCAAAAGGGGCTCTGATGACAGGAAGCGGGCCAAGTGTTTTCGGGGTATTCTCCTCACTAAATCAAGCCTTATCAGCCAAACAATCCCTCATCTCCCAGAGCCTGGGGGATGTTTTTGTTGCTACGAACTGGGAAGGCCCCAACATTGATCAGCAGCATTGATCATTCGTCATTTAACATTTATCACCGGTTAATTTTCATTGGTAACTCTATGTAATATGAATGGCAGAGGATCTGGGATAAGTGCCGGTTGATAAATGACGAAATGAATAATGGGAAATGATCCATGTGAGATGGCTCATGGCGAACCGTTGGGGTGTCGCCAAGTGGTAAGGCACGGGCCTTTGGAGCCCGCATTCGGAGGTTCGAATCCTCCCACCCCAGCCAGTGCAAGGAACGCACGCCTGCAACCCTTGTTTGTGCTAGGAGAGAGCCCGGCGGGCCCGCGCCCCGGTCAGACGCGCGTAGAATAATGGAGCAGTGGAGTAGCTGATAAGAGTGTGAACGAAGTGGAGCAGTACTTTTATGAAACTTTTTGGCGGTACATCAAACCCTGAACTCACTCGGGAAGTGTGTGATTATCTGGGCATTGAGCCGGGCAAGGTAGCGGCCAAGACCTTCAGCGATGGAGAGACGCAAGTTGAAATCCACGAGAATATAAGGGGCGGGGACGTCTTTGTACTCCAATCCACCTCTACCCCTGTAAATGATAACCTCATGCAGCTGTTGATCATGATGGATGCCCTCAGAAGGGCCTCCGCCGAAAGGATCACGGCGATTATTCCTTATTATGGCTATGGTCGGCAGGATCGAAAGGTTAAGCCGAGGGTCCCTATTAGCGCCAAGTTGGTGGCCGATCTGATCACCACCGCTGGAGCAAACAGGGTGGTCTCCATGGATCTGCATGCGGGTCAAATTCAGGGCTACTTCAATATACCGGTGGATAACCTTTTCGCTGCTCCGCTCCTCCTAAAGTATATTCGGACCCATTTTCAAGATGACTTGGTGATCGTGTCCCCTGATGCAGGAGGTGTGGAGAGGGCGAGGGCCTTTGCCAAGCGACTGGAAGCGAGCTTGGCCATTATCGATAAGAGGCGTGATGCACCCAATATTGCTGAAGCCATGAACATCATTGGAGAGGTTAAGAAAAAGACAGCGGTTATCCTGGATGATATGGTGGACACAGCCGGGACATTGACTCAAGCCGCCGCAGCACTCAAGGACAAAGGCGCGTCCAGCATATATGCATGCTGTACACACCCCGTCCTTTCAGGCGCTTCCATCGAAAAGATAGAAGCATCTCCCATCGACATTCTGGTGGTGACCAACACGATTCCCCTTAACGAGAAATCTCAGAAATGCAAAAAGATAACGGTACTCTCTGTAGCCGAACTGCTGGGGGAAACCATCAGGAGAATCTATAATTCTAACTCTGTAAGCACGCTGTTTGTATGATAGTGAAAACGCCTGATACGCATTGGGCGTTTTTATTTTGTATGGCTTGTGAAAATTTTCGTTATAAAACCATCGCGACATGGTTTTGGAGGTAACCCATGGATAAACCTGTATTAAATGCTCGAACCAGGCAGATCACCGGGAAAGGGGCGGCCAGAAAGCTTAGAAAGGACAACCAAATCCCCGCCATTTTCTATGGCCCGAATACAGAACCACTCAAGCTGGCACTGGATTATCCCGAACTGGAAGGGATCATAAAGCGAGCGGGCGGGGAAAACATTATCCTCGATCTTAAGGTGAAATCGGAGGAGGGGACGCAAACCTGGAATGTCATTCTCAAAGATCTTCAGGTTGATCCCATAAAAGACACTTATCTTCACGCCGACTTTTATGAGATATCTATGGATAAAGAGATCACGGTCAATCTCCCCGTCCACCTGGTCAACACCCCGGCGGGGGTCGAAGAGGGAGGGATTCTGCAACATGTGAGGAGAGAACTGACCGTATCCTGCCTGCCCGACAAGCTCATCGAAGCCCTGGAGGTGGATGTATCCCAACTGGAGATCGGGGACTCTGTCCACATCCGAGACCTCATGCTCCCCGAAGGAATTACGTTCCTCGATGAGGAGGATCTGACCATTGCTGTGGTTGCTGCTCCGACGGTCATGCCGGAAGAGGCTGTTGAGGAAGAGGTTGAGGAAGAAGTGCTTGAGGGAGAAGTGGCTGAGGGAGAAGTGGCTGAGGGAGAAAAGGCTCAGAAACAGAAGACCGAGGCAGCATCAGAAGGCAGCGAGGAATCATCAGATAAACCTGGGAAAAAGAAAGGGGGTGAAGGGAAGACCTGATAAGGTGTACTTGATAGCAGGGCTCGGTAATCCTGGAATAAAGTACAGGAACACCCGGCATAACGTGGGCTTTAAGGTCATCAACCTCTGGGCCAAGTCCCTGGGGATCCGATTGCGTGGCAGGCGCTTTGGGTCAAAAAATACCCGGACAACATTTCAGGATAAGCCTGTGATATTGCTTCGCCCACTCACCTATATGAACCAAAGTGGCAAATCCATAAGGGCCTGCGTCGATTTTTTTGATCTTAGAGCAGAAAATATTCTCGTCATACATGACGATATTGACCTTCCTGTGGGAAAGATCAGGATCGTAAGAGACGGGGGCGCTGGAGGGCATAAAGGGGTTTTGTCCGTTGTGCACCATCTGGG
>SMTZ1_10012995_pt1 | contig 10720 bp, 11 predicted proteins | sample DeeMarSWOR136_30_FD_25667 | JGI IMG/M metagenome (IMG submission 25667) | reverse complement strand
AGGATGCCCATATTGGCCCCGCGGCGCATCCCGCCCTGCTTGATGACATCAGTGGCGGTATCAAACGCCCGAATGAAGGACACCGGGCCGCTGGCCACTCCGCCCGTGGAACCGACCCGGTCTTTTTCCGGGCGCAGTCGGGAGAAGGAGAAGCCGGTGCCGCCGCCGCTTTTATGAATGAGCGCCGTATTCTTCACCGAGTCGAAAATGGAGTCCATCGAGTCCTCGATAGGCAGGACAAAACAGGCGGATAGCTGCCCCAGTTCCCGGCCCGCGTTCATCAGCGTGGGCGAGTTGGGCAGGAACTCAAGGCTGGTCATTATGCGGTAAAATTCGTTTTCTATTGCCTTAACATTAGCTTTGGGACGGTACAGAAATTCCGCCTCGGCAATGGCTCTGGCAACGCGGCGGAACATCTCCTCCGGCGTTTCAATGACATTTGCCTGCTTGTCCTTTCTCAGGTAGCGCTTCTGCAGGACATGCCGCGCGTTTTCCGTTAATGTCAAGCCAGTATCGGGCTGTCTTTTGGTTCTGGCAGTCTTAATCGTTTTCATTTTCGCGGGTGCCTCCTCGGTGAATTTTTGCTCCTCCGCAGCCAGGATTTCCTCGACCATCGTCAGGATATCGGTATCCGTGGGCAGGGGGCCCAGTCGCCGCGGTGTTTTGGTGACAAAGTCTTCCATACCGGGCAGGGTAGGCGGTTGGAGAAAGGAGCGGCTTTGCTCCAGTCGCTCAATTACCTGCGAGGTAAGCCTTTCCAACAGCCTGCGGTCAGTGATGCCCATAGACTCCGCCGCGGCAAAGACAATGCGCGCAATCTGGCTGCGGTTTACATAACTTTTATCGCCATATTTTTTATTCTGCAAGAGAATCTCCAGATTCTAAACTATTCAAAAAGGCTATAGAAAGAACGTATTTATATTCGCCATAACTAAAGCTTTTAGATTCCATAGGTAGAGTATGTATGGTGTTATTAATTCTAAATTGTTTTTTGGATTTAATAGACATGTTAGAGTCATATGCTTTGGATAAACTAGAGGGAAATTTATCTAGCGTATGGATGGGCACAGCTTTTATCTTGGGTTTTGAACTTACACAGCGGTTTAATTTAAGTCCTTTAGGATTAGTTACTGGAAACGGCTGCCACATAAGCATCAAGCATGGTTCGCTACTGACTTCAGCAATTCTAAAAGCTGTAGCTGGAATGGAAGTCTTGAAGATATGCGATAAAGGCTCAACAGAGTTTATTGATAATCCAAAGCTTGTCAAATATTTATTGAAAACCTCTGGAGGCATCAGAAGCTCCCTAGCGGCAATATCACATAAACGCTCCCTAGCTTTTTCTCGGGTCCTTGCTTTGGCCCGCGGATTAAATGTTCTGTACTCAATGCTATTAATATAACGCTCTAATTTAAGCTCATTAAATAGTAGATGCCCAATTTCATGCGCTATTGAAAAATTTTGCCTAGTGGGATGATGGTTATTATTTACTTTTATTACGTAACCATCAGCATATCTCAATAGAACAGCGCTAGCTTGCCGAAGGTTTGTTGGTAAAATATCTTTAATTCCTTGCAAACGGGCAAAATCCTCGGATAGAAACGGAGGTTTATCATGGCCTCTATCTTTGATGAGTTTACTCACTAATAATCTAGCCTGCTCAACTATGAGGTTATTAGCCTGTCTAGCGCTAAGACGCAATTGGAACACATGCCCGGCATTCGAGTAGTTGTTAACCATTAACTACTCCTAATCATTATATTCCCAAAAGTTGCCTTGCTTTGGTGACATTGCAGGTGGCGGTTTAATGAGTGAAACGCATTCCCCGATTGATAGAATCTCAGCCGTATCTTCATAATATTTTGCCCTACCACTTGTTAACCCAAAAACCGTTACACAATCCCTCAAGAAGTCTAATGTTACAGGTATTATCTCACCTTTTATTCCTCTCTCTATAAGCTCCCTTCTATAGCCAGTTCTATCAGCAAGGTCAGATGGAGTTATCCTGCGTTCGTTCATGCGAAAAAGAATTGCCTGCCAAATATTTTTTATTGCGTTGATTTGATCTTGATTAGTCATCTTTCCACTTCCTCCTTGTAAATTGTTTATACCAAGAGTCTATCAATTTCTTTTCAAATCTTCTTTGCCATCTTCTGTCACTTCCCTCGTTTTGCCAGTTCTGTCAGTTCCTCCTCAGACAGCAGTGAGAGCTGGTTCTTGGACGAAGCGAGCGCTGAACCGTCACTGACCAGCGCGTCCACCACCTCTTTCAGGGTGGTAATATCGGTAAAATCACGGTAAACGCTAGCGAAGCGGATGTAGGCTATGTGGTCCAGCTCTTTCAGCTTCTCCATGACCATATCGCCGATGATGGCGCTGGGTACTTCCAGCCTGCCGGAGCGGTACAGTGCGGCTTCAATGTCATCAGCCATCTTCTCCACCGTGCCGCTGGCCAGCGGCCGTTTCTCACAGGCCTTGCGGATGCCAGCCAGCAGCTTTTCCCGGTTGAATTCCTCACGGCGCTCGTCTTTCTTGATCACAAACAGCCCGGTGGGCTGAAGCCGTTCGTAGGTGGTGAAGCGGGAGCCGCACTTCAGGCACTGGCGCCTGCGGCGTATGCCGTCATTGATGTCGCGGGAGTCAATCACCTTTGAATCATCATAACCACAATAGGGACAGTTCATGGCTCCAAACCCACTATATAGTATGGCAAAGTTTATATTAATACAATATATAGTATCTGTCAAGGGTTCTTACCCTCAACTTGTTAAAATTTTATCCGGACTTTACCGAAATTGCGGTAAAGGGTAAGATTATTCTGATTATGGAGAAGAAGATATGAACTTCAGGGCAGCGGCTGATTACATCCTGAGCTTTGCCGATTACGAACGGATGCCGCGCTCGGCGGTCGTTTTCGACCTGCGGCGTATGGAGCGCTTTCTGGAGAGACTAGACAAACCACAAAATGCGGCGAAGTCGGTTCATATCGCCGGCACAAAAGGGAAAGGCAGCACCGCTGCCATGATTGCCTCCATTCTGTTTCAATCGGGTTACCGCACCGGCCTTTACACCTCTCCCCACCTGCTCAGCATCCGGGAACGCATACAGGTGGACGGTCAGCCGATTGCTGAGGATGAATTCGCCCGGATGACCGGGCAGATAAAACCAGAGGTGGCTGCGGTAAATGCGGTGGGCGAATTCGGTGAGCTTACCACCTTCGAAATCCTGACCGCGCTGGCCTTTGCCCACTTTCGGGAAAAGAAGGCGGCTTATCAGGTGCTGGAGACGGGGCTGGGAGGACGGCTTGACGCCACCAACGTGGTTCAGCCGCAGGTCTGCGTCATTACATCGATAAGCTATGACCACATGGATGTGCTCGGCGACACACTGGCTCAGATAACAGAGGAAAAAGCGGGCATCATCAAGCCGGGAAGCATCACGGTTACGGCTCCCCAATCTCCCCAGGCAATGGAGGTGCTGGAAAAAGTATGCCAGCAGAAGAAGGTGAAACTGGTCCGGGTGGGCCGCGATGTCAAATGGCATTTGCTATCCAGCAGCCCTGAGGGACAGTCGTTTCAGGTTCGGGGAATGCGGGGCGAGTATCAATTGAAGCTGCCACTGATAGGTGAGCACCAGCTGGAAAATGCCGCGGCTGCCGTCGCCGCCGCCGAGGCACTGGCAGGACAGGGCGCCGCCATAACCTCAGAGGCTATTATTCGCGGCATAGCCGGTGTGAGCTGGCCAGGCCGGCTTCAGGTACTGCGGCGAAAGCCCTGGTTTATCGTTGATGGGGCTCACAATGGCGATTCCATTCGGAGGCTGGTGCAGGCAATCAGGCAGTATTTTGCGTTTGATAAAGCCATCGTCATTTTCGCTGCTTCATCGGACAAAAACATCGCCGGAATGGTGGCTGAACTCGTGCCTTTCCCCGACAGGGTGATTTTAACCCGTTCCCATCATCCACGCGCCGTAGCGGTGGCGCGGCTGACAGATGAGTTCTCCCGGAAAGGCATGGCGTTTGAAATAGCGGAAAACGTGGCCTCAGCAGTAGAGCGGGCGCTATCCATCGCCGGGCCATCAGACCTTATCTGTGCCACCGGCTCGCTGTTTCTGGTCGCCGAGGTGATGGAATATATGCGGAAGCGGGCCTAATCTGCGGTGTAGTTGACCCTGGCCTCAACGACTATGTCCCCACCGGCTCGGGATATCTTCTCAAAATTCAGTTTCAAGGTCTGGCTCAACCGGCTGATATTCAGCTCTCCCACAGCATCAATCCCTTTGCCCAGAATTTTGGGCGCAATGGCAACGACGACCTTATCCGCAAGCCTCTGACGCAGAAAAGAGGTGATGACCCTACCTCCCCCCTCCACCAGCAACGAATAGATATTGTGTTTGCCAAGTGCCTGAAGCAGGCTTTTCAGGTCAATTTCTCCGGACTCATCGGACTGAATCTCCAGGACTTCAATACCGAGCTCACGCAGTCGGGAAGTCTTCCTCCTGTCGGCCTGAGGGGTGGTGGCAATAATTACCGGGGCCGCTTTGCGTGTCTTTATGATTTCAGCATCGAGTGGCAGCCTTAACCTGGAGTCCAGGATAACACGGGTTGGGTTCCGGCCCCTGACCAGCCGCACCGTAAGCTGCGGGTTATCCGCCAGAACGGTATCTATGCCGACCAGGATGGCATCGTTTAAGGCGCGTAATTTATGCGCCCGCTTTCGAAATTCCTCCGAGCTTACCCAACGGGAGTCGCCGCCGGCGGTGGCGATTCGACCATCCAGCGTCTGGGCGAACTTGAGGGTCACCAGCGGCCGTCCCGTGGTCATATACTTGAAGTGGAATTCGTTCAGCTCACGGCACTCTTCTTCCAGCACGCCAATTCCGGTCTCAATGCCGTGTTCGTTCAGAATTTTAACGCCTTTGCCGCTGACCTGCGGATTCGGGTCAAGTGCCCCGATAACCACCCTTTTCATCTTATTACTGATGATGGCATCAACGCAGGGAGGCGTCTTTCCGTAGTGGCAACATGGCTCTAGAGTTACATAAAGCGTGGCGCCGGCCGGGTCAGCGCTGGCATTCTGCAGAGCATTGATTTCGGCGTGGTTGCCGCCATATCGATGGTGATATCCCTGACCGATAATGTGGTTATCCTTGACCAGCACCGCCCCCACCATGGGATTCGGACTGGTCCACCCAAGCCCGCGTCTCGCCAGCTTCAGGGCGATTCTCATATATTCTTCGTCCGACAACTGCGGGGCAGCTCCTAAAATCATTTGCTCTGCGGCAAAGTGCCGGCACCAATATTATAAAAGCGCCAAGCCTCAGCGACAAGAAACACCAGCGGGGGACTAACGTTTTAATTCCTCCAGCGCAACTTCATCGCCATCGATATTATATGTTTTTTCACCCTGCGGACTAATGATAATCACCCCGATAGCCCGCTTGGAACCAGATAAAGAAACGGAGTTCCGGCATCGCCAACAATTCAGGCGCGTTTCTACAATCGGGATCAAGGTTAATCCAGCCACTGTTACCGGGCTGCCAGTAATTATTTCTTTCTTCTCTTCCATCTGCTGGCAACGAAATTTTTCAGTAACCTAAAGGTGGCAAGCGAAAAGAGAAATTTCAAAACCGGTGGCAAAAGTCGAATGGGGTGCAGTCTTACTTTTCCTTGGGCACGGCCTTCAAAGGTAACCTCATCCTCGAAAGCCGGCCGAACTTTTATGCTGCATGGTACAGACGAACTTAGCAAGGCAACGGGCGGCCCGACGAAGGCGAAAAGCAGTCCGGTATCATCGGGGCTGCCCAATCCAACCCTGATATCGGCGTCCAAATCCCTTATTTTCAGGCAACGCAGCAAATCACGAATGAATACCAGAAACTGCTTCATCAGGCCTTTCGTACGCAGTACAACAAAGGTATCCTTAAAACGTTTCTTTTTCTTCTTTATTATCTTTGGTTTTTTGGGAATAGCTTCCTCTTCCGGCCCTTCCCTGCCAGTCATTTCCCGGCCAACCAATCCAAAAAGCCAGAGCAGTCTGAACCGGATACGCGGTTTTCCAGGCACCTCGGCTTGAAATGCCAGTTCAAGTGGCACGCACAGTACCAGTACGAGAAAGGCAATTACGCTGAGCAGAGTGATGATGATCCACAAAGACTTTTACCCTTCCTTTGACCGTTCCCTCCACTTTTCAAAGCCCTTTTCAATGGTCTGCGGTATAATTTCACCGATTCTTTCGATGGCAGTAGCCAGACCTCCCCGTATCGGTTCTATGCGGACGCCTTCTTTGTCAATGATAATCATGGCAACAGGTCTTACCCAGGCACCACCACCGGTGCCACCAGCTGCCCCTTCGCCCTTCTGCCTGGCCTCTCCACGTCCGGAACCACCGCCGGCGCCAAAACCAAAACCAACGCTGATTAAGGGGATTAGAGTAGCGCCTTGGACGGTAATTGGCTCACCGACTACAGTCCTGGTGCTGAGCACCTTTTCAATTTCCCCCAGCGTTGTTTTAACCAAACTATCTACTACTTCCATGGTTTTGTACCTCCCCTTTTTGATTAATGAGATTTATTTGCAGGAACATAATAGTAACACCATGGAAAGGGGAAGTCAATAACCGTGAATACCGGCATATAGTAGAGTTGGTAAAGTTTCCCTTAAATTTGCCAATGAAATAACAAGCTTGCCAGTAAAACTGTGATTTGTTAAAATCGAGATTGAGATCTTTTATAAGGTTTATTTTTGTTTGCTGTGGGCCGTTAGCTCAGTTGGCAGAGCACCTGACTTTTAATCAGGGTGTCGCAGGTTCGAGACCTGCACGGCCTACCAAAACTTAAATTTAAAGCTAAAACTGCTGGAATCGGCCTTCCAAGAGGCCGATTTTTCTTTGGCCTCAATAAATTGTCAACCTGATTTTATATCCGGTGTCAACCTGATTTTATATAAGGAGGCCAAAATGGAAACCAGTATTTTAGCACTTGAATACCTCATCCAGGGATTCCGGCTGTCGTGTCAGGCCGAAGGCAAAAGCCCCAGGACGATGGAATGGTATACTGCCTTTCTCCTGCGATTCCTCAGGTTTCTACAGTCGAATAGTCTGCCGACTATCCTTGGTTATATTGACAAAGGCCACATAAGGGCATTCATCCGATACTTGCAGACAGAAGCCAAGACACCACACAAGGGCATGCCATTATCCGGACATACAGTACAGGGCTATGTCCGGACCCTTAAATCCTTCTTCTCATGGGTGATGAGAGAAGGGTATCTTGCATCCAACATCATGGCCGGTATACCGGTACCCAAAGCACCAAATAAAGTCATTAACAGCTTTACTGCAGAGCAGATAGCCTCCCTGGCCGCAGTCTGCCAGCGAGAAAATGGTACCGGTCACCGAAATCTGGCCATGCTTATGTTGATGCTCGACTCCGGTCTGAGAGTCTCCGAACTTGTGGCCATAGAACATAACGATGTTGACCTGGAAGAGGGTACTATACGCGTAAGATGCGGTAAAGGGGCCAGGGAGCGACTGGTTCCTGTAGGTTCTGTTGTACAGAAGCTGCTCTGGAAACACATCAACCAATCAAGACCGCAGCCCATATCGAAAAAGATAACAAAAGTATTCCTCAGCTATGACGGACTACCGCTTACACGGAGTGGTGTTCAGCAGATGCTCCGGCGGTGTGGCAAGCGGGCAGGCATAAGTGGGGTACGATGTTCGCCACACACTCTCCGTCATAGTTTCGCTAAAAACTACCTGCTAAACGGCGGTGATATCTTCAGTCTGCAGAAAATACTGGGTCACTCCAGCTTGGCTTCGGTAAGGACTTACCTCAGCCTATTCTCCGCCGATCTTAAAAAGCAGCACCAGCGCTTCTCACCAGTAGACAATATGGCTGACAATAAAAGCCTTTATTTACAGCTTCGCGCCTCAGCGAAGAAATAGCGAAAAGTCAATTAAGAATCAAGGAGGTAAGCATAAGAATAATCCAGTCATAATAAAACCGGTCAAATAGGCAGGCAGGCAGTGAGTCAAATAAATACTAGGGAGGTGAACATGTAAAACACATGGTTTCAGTAAACCGATCAAGTCAGCAGTCGTTAAGACACATAATCAAATGGCCAAATAAGACAATAATTACTAATAAATGGAGGTTTATCGACAATGAGAGAAATCACTCAAAACATCAGAGAGCAGACAGTCAAACAATTCCTGCAAGGTATCACCTATGATGATATCTCATGGAAACTGAAGATTGCCAAGGGATCAGTAGTCAATATCATCAACGAGTTCCGAGAAGGCGATCTGTCATTATCGGGTGATATGACTGACTATGTGGACGAATTGCGCCACTTGGTTGTTGACCTTAAAAAACATGAGGTAACGGTCGGTCAAATGAGGGCATTTCTAAGGTTTCATAACAGGCTAAAGGATCTGGAAGTGGATGACGAGGGGATAGAGGAAACACTAGATGGCCTTCAGGATATGATAGACTACTGTTATCCCAATTCTTAGGGTGGATATTGACGAGGCTGGTGAAATGACCACCCTTAACCTGTTAGCCCTGGTTAGGGATAAGTCCGTATCGGCTATTAACAAAGCTGATAAGGCACAAGCTGTCATGGATGCAATTACTAACGGAAAGAGACGTCGGTAAGTTATTTTTCGAGCCTTTACTTGACAAATATCGATATATTCGTACATACTTCCATGTACAACTGAATAGCAGTGATTCGTTGTCTGACTAGACGATGAATCAAATAAAAAGGGGTGTGGCAAGTAACGCCCCCTTTTTTGTTTGGTATTTGCCAGCAAGATAGGGAGTGATAGGGATGTAGAGATGAATGCAACTGGCTTCTCTTGGAATGATTTATTGGCGCAATACCGGATGAGTTTGGAAGCCGCGAACCGGAGTCCACGGACCATTGAGTGGTATTTAGAAATCCTGCGCCGGTTCTTCGGTTTTCTGGAACAGAGTGGTTATAGTACTACCATTGCCGATATTGGCAGGAAAGACGTCAGAGCGTATATCAAATATTTGCAGGGAGCACCTAGATGGCCCCACAGGCCAAATAATGGCAAAGACCTGGGTAAGCTTTCCCCTCATTCGGTTCAGGGGCACGTAAGAGCAATCAAGGCCTTCCTGGGCTGGCTTGTCGATGATGGGTATATAAAGAGTAACCCCCTGGCAAAGTTCTCATTACCGAAAGTGCCTCAATATGTTATCAAGACACTGACTCTTGAGCACATAAAGTTGCTACTGTCAGCTATCGACAAGACTACGAGCCTAGGATTCATGTATTATTGCATAATTCTTATCCTGCTTGATGCGGGGATGAGGATATCCGAACTGGTGAACATCAAAATGACAGATCTGGATATCCAGCTGGGACTGGTTACCATATTGGGTAAAGGGCAAAAGCAGCGGGTTGTGCCGCTAACAAGGTTCACCGTAAGAGAATTGCTTCGCTATATTCAGAACTTCCGGAAAAATTACGGTTTTGTAGAATCTCCCTATCTCTTCCCGGACAATAATGGCGGGCATATATCAACTAACAGTATTCAGCAGTATTTGAGGCGATTGGCCGAAAAAGCTGGCCTTAAAGATGTGAAGGTTACGCCGCACGTGTTTCGGCACACGTTTGGGACGAATGCTGCTGCAAGGGATGCAAATGCCTTTATGATAAAGGATATGATGGGCCATTCTAGTTTGCAGACCACTATGAAATATATTCACCTGCAGACAGCCGATATGAAGGCTCAACATAATAGGTTCTCACTAGTTAACGATCTTTTTCAAAGAAAATAGTCCATCAATGGCGCCTAGCTGCTCAGAGGACAACTTCTTAAATTTCATATAGAATGATGCTGCTGGACTCCAACACCATGACTATATGCCATTAATTACACGTTTAGATGAAAAGTTCAACGCGTGCATTTAGCGAGCCCACCCGAGTAGCTGTATCCCATATGGAAGCAACTTCGACAGCGTCTTTTCCTAATGCGAGGAATAAGGGTTCTTTTCCCCAGTCAGCTTCTTCATAGAAGAGACGAGGCATGGCGCCATACCTTGTGAAGAGTTGACTTACCTTCCATGGCATTGACGCCCCATCCTGTTTTCTAACATCTTCTGGCTCCTGGCTCCGATCCAGCCAGCCAAAGAGTAACCCATGTTCCGAGCAATATCCTTTCACGATTTCAATTATCGTGTCCTCACATTTAAAATTGATAGCAGCGTTAATCTCAGCATCATATTCACGGGCTTCCAGTATGCGTCTAGCCAGATGATCAGATGCGCTCCAGGCTGGCATGCCGGAGGCTCGAGGCAAGCCACGCACCACCGTTATTCTACCCTCTATAGCGGCCACGTCTTCAGGAGTGCTGGCACCGGGCAGCGCATATGCTAGATTAGTACACACCTCAGGTATGAGCAATGCAAACTCCGGGCAGCTTTGCAGCATGTTCACCGCCGTCACCAGGTTACCTAGAACCACGTACATCTCCCTGGTGTTAGCCACTTTTGCCCTCCAGCAAATCTGTCGCCACTTCAGCTGCTTTTTTCCCTGAGAGAAGCATGCCGCCAAAGATGGCGCCCATGCGGGGCAGTCCGAAGGCCGCGTTTACTGCCATGCCGGCAACAACGAGTCCGGGGTAGATTTCCTTTGTATGCTTGACAAGCTCCTTTTCTCCGACTTCGGCCCACATCGACTTTTCACCCA
>SMTZ1_10018071_pt1 | contig 10721 bp, 7 predicted proteins | sample DeeMarSWOR136_30_FD_25667 | JGI IMG/M metagenome (IMG submission 25667) | reverse complement strand
GACCTGGTTTACTCTTCACAGTAGAGGTAAACAGCTTTAATTCAGGATTAAATTCCTTTGCTATCACGGCGACAATTGAACTATCCAGGCCGCCACTCAGAGATACCGCTTCCACACCTTCCATTCTTCTTTCCACCGCGTCTATCAAAAGTTCCCTTAGCGTTTTGGCTGTCTCTTTTATATCCACCGCTTCAGGTACTTCAACAGGGAACGGTTTAAACTCTTCCGTTCCTTTCTTTGTGCTGTATACATTTCCAGGGACGAGTTCATTAATATTGAATTGAACGTGATTCGTCAGCCCTTTCATCTCAGAACTGAAATAGAAGGTGCCATTATTCGACCCAAAAAAGAGGGGCCTGGCACCGACATGATCCCGTGCAAGGATGACTTCATCATCCTTTTCCACAATGGCGCACACGAAACTTCCGTTTAATCGTGAGAAGCAGTCCTTTTCATACTTTTCGTAATACTCTGCAAATAGATCTATATCTCTTTGACCTTCCGGTCTTTCATTATCAAGTTCTCCATCAAAGAGTATAAATGGGGGCTCCCCAAAGGAAGTACAATTGGTCGTACTCTGGGTCAGGTTGATTTCATTGGCGCCTAATGCTCCTCTGTCATCTGTCAGAGTACGGATAATTGTATTGTCCGGGCCCCGATGACGCATCAGTTTGAGCATCTTGCCTATCTGCTTTGTACCATTACTCTCTATCCTTCCGTGTTGTGAAATTATACCGGCGATACTTGCCATTTAAAAAATACCTCCAATTTATCATTTATTCTTTAATTAACTAATTCACAAAAATTTTTCCAAGATTCGCGGTGGTAAGTGGATCTTCCATATACATGTCTAGTCCGATATTTTTCAGGGATTCCATGCCCCGATCGTCATAGACGGGTGTTTCCGTATCAGGTGCATCATCGGGTGAAACCTCTTCAGCGATCCGGGTGGCCTTTTCCAGTTTTTCAAATGAAAAGTCGATCAGATACCTCAGAAAGGCAAAAGGATGCCTCATCATATGGAAGCCGTATTTTTTACAAAGGGCCTGCCCCATCCTTGCGTCTTCAAACGCGCGTTCAGTAAGGTGCTCCTCATGTGTGGTTCCAGCGCTCTGAAATGCAGGTATATCTAACATCAGTATCAAATGGGTCATTAGGATGTTTAAAAAGTTATGACTGATAAGCCCATAATTAGGGTTATATTCAATGCGAGGATCAGCAATTGTTGGATATCCGGCATGGATACAGGTTACACCAGGATTCAGCAGTTGGGCAGCACAGATACCGAAAAGGACTTCAGCATGGGTCATGGACAGGATGCCGTTATAACAGTATGGTGCGCTGATACCTGCCATGGGCATGGCTGAAATGAATACCGGCAGCCCGGCCTTGACGACTTTGACAAAATGTTCCGAAAAATTTTCGTTCACTTCGAGGGGTGGACGAGTGAGACAGAAGACGATCATGATATTGTTTCTCTGTTCATGGATCTCGACCGCTCTTTTAAGGGCATGATCAGAGGTCACCGCGAAATAAAGCGGTTTTGCGCAGTTCTCGCTCATAATGTTCATTTGATGAACTTCGTCTTTGAGTTTTACACCCCTGCCCATGCCTTTAATGACTGATGTCTCCTCGGCAATCCTCGCGATACGGGTTACGTGCTCGGAGGTCGGCGTTATACCACCTTTGCCTGCTACATCATCGTATACATATGGTGCAGTGCCTCCTATAAAGAAACTATTTAATGGCACAAAAAAGTCATCCGCTCCCGGAACAGTTTCCAAGCAATGTTCAACAAGTTCCCTTGCCAAGTAGATTCTGTTTTCATAAAATATTGCTTGTCCCTCCTTTTCAAATGTTCGGAAGGCATTTTGAATATCGGGTTGCCTGCATCTCACACCAAGATTTTCGAGAATCCACAGGGCGTCTTCATGGGCTTGGAAGAGCATATCCACAGTATTTTTACCAAGTAAAGACTTAGATTTTTCAATCTGCTTCTCGTTCACATTTCTCTCCTATATTCAATGGAATTTAAAAGTAATTCCGAAAAAATCGGTGATATACGGTTAAAGTCTCGCATTTAATATTAATTCTTTCCCCGCTGGAACTCTTTTTGTGTCTAGTTTCCCTGTTTGACACGTGTGTTGACGTTCAGAACCTTGCCTTGCCATGAATTTTAATAGGATCAAGGAGACAGGACCAGAATCCAGTAATACAAAGCTCTCATCAGATCCGATTAATTTCTCCCACTATCTAATGAATGATGGATTCTGAAATTTTAATACCCAGATGCAATGGTACTAGATAGTTAATTATTGATTTTAGATAAATAAATACGAACCAACAAATTATCTAATCAAATAATTTCAACTGAAAATATATATTAGATCGTGTTTGATGTCAATGTTTACGGCAAAAATCTGTTTTTATTGAGTTTCAAAAAGATTCTAAAGGATTACAAAAAGAGGATAAAACCGTGGGATTGGAATTGAGAAAATGCAAGATTTCTTAGCTGGTTATGTCACCTCCAGATCCTGTACATCGAGCATGTTGGTAAGTTTTGTCAGGGTATCGGCAACACGCTTAATATCTTTTTTAGAGATTTTATTCAGTCCCTCAATAATTTTCCTCTGAATAGGTGGAGGGGCATTTTCAGCGAGCACTTTTCCGTTTTTTGTCAATTCAATCGTAATTATTCTCCGATCAGCCGATATCCTCAATCTCTTCACAAGCCCTTTCTGTTCCAATCGATCAATAATTCCGGTTACCGTGCTTGAATTTATCATTATTAGTTTAGCGATTTGTGAGGGGGGCAGGGGACCATTTTCGTAAAGTGCAAGAAGACAGTTGAGCTGGGCCGAGCTTATATTGTATATTTTGTTTAACTCTTTGGTGTAAAGCTCTCCCGCCTGCATAAGTCTGCGAATGGAATAGATTATATCCTTTGTGTATTTTAAATGAAGATCCGAAGGTGGTGCCGACGCTTTAATATCCTTAGGACTCACCATAATCATATACACCTAAATGATCTGCCGTTAGTTGTTCATTGATAAATCTATTCTATAATATTGGATAATCTTTTTTTCGTCAAATGAATAAAATATTTTATACCTCAACACATCTTCTGATCCGGATAGATATATTAAGGAATCTGTCAACCATAGGAATCTCTAATCAAGGGTTTGAATTAGGCGGACGTTAAAAATATTGCCTTTTAAAACCTATTTTATTAATATTATTTTAACAAGAGATTAATTCTATTATGGCACTTAAATTTTTCCTTTCCCAAGCCTTTGACCTATTTTAAGAGTACAGGGAGAGCTCGCCTGCACCGCAGCGGGGATTTTTATCTGCCTTCGCAGAGTACCACGGGCATGCCCGTGGATGAATGCGTGATATGCCTCGACGCGATGTTCGCCCCAAAAACGAAGGCGGATAACCGCGGCGTAGCCGCAGGCGAAGACGGGTATTTTTATGGGACCACGGGTTTACCCGTGGGGCTCCATGCTGACATCAAGGAGTCGCAGGAGGATTAGGCAAAGAGGACATGGTGTAAACTATGATCGAGCAGGGAACTAGAGTCGAAATGACAAAGGGTTATAAAGGGGTAAAGGGAACGATTGTTGAGACAACCGATTCCCCTTATGAGTTTTATGTGGTGGGTTTGGACAACGGCATTAACATGGTAGTAGGACCTACCGCTTTTGTCCTAGATAAGGATGCAGGGTAAAATGGAATCATTTGAACTAACTCAGGATAAAAATTACTTGACAATTATTATTGGAAATTGTAATTTATCAAAAATCCATACATTTTAAAAGGTACCTACACATGGGAAAAAGAATAAAGATGAGATATATCATAGTTGTATTGCTGTTAGCTGCCGGATGCTTCTTTGTCTATCCCTCCGGGATCTGGGGCCAAAAACTCACCCATACAGTCCAAAAGGGGGATACCTTGTGGGACATATGTGAAAAATATTATGGTGATCCCGATCTTTGGCCCAAACTATGGCAGATGAATCCATTTATTACCAACCCCCACCTCATTATGCCGGGCGAAGTCATCACACTATTTGAACGAGAGCCTGTTAAAGAGGTCGCTGAAGTGGAAGTAGAGGAAAAGGAACCTCCACCAGTAGAGGAGGAACCCGAACCGGAAATGACGGGTATAGATCTGAATACTTTCACTGAAGTGGATGCCCTTGGCTTCCTTTCCAATGAAGAAATTATACCATGGGGTACAATCTTCTCGTCTGCAGATAAAAATATTATTTTAAGTAAAGGCGACACAGCATATGTCCTCTTTGATGAAAGTAGAGGTATTAAGGTAGGCGATGAGTTTTCCATCGGCAGATCATCTCCCCTTCTCGAGCATCCTGTCACAGGTAAGGATTTAGGGTATACATTTCAAGTAAACGGAAGACTGGTGGTTGAGGAGCGTCTGGGACTAGCCCAAAAGGGCCATAATGTATTATATGAGAAAAAGAACGTTTTTAAGACGAAGATAGTGGAATCTTATAAGTCGATCCATATTGACGATTCAGTTTTGCCTTATGTATCGGTTTCATCGTGTGTAGTGCCGGTGTCCATGAATGGGGAACTTATTGGTAACATTGTTGCTATAAAGGATCAGCGGGTACTGATTGAACCGGGTTCAATCGTCTATATTGATCTGGGTCTTAAACATGGAATCAAAAGAGGGAATGTTTTTAATGTTGTGGAAGCAGATGTAGTCCCGGACCCCAAACCCGAAAAAAGTATTTCATTCTGGAAGTACAATATCATCCTGCCTGACAGACCGATGGGGAGGATCATGATTCTAGAATCAAGATCTGACACGTCGACCGCGATAGTGCTATCCGCCACCGAACCATTTTCAACAGGTATCTATATTGTAAACCTTTCGTGGACGGAGACACCTGATTTTCTGCTAAGTATGCTTAATTGTTTGGGTGAATGATAACTGCTAAAATAGAATAAATCTTTGCGAGATCCCGCTTCGGCGGGATCGCGCATTATTAAGACATGTATGCCGCAGGCAGGGGTTGGAAAGATAATGTGGCGTTGAAACCGGCTCTTAAGAAAAACCTTGACTATTAAAGCCTGCTCTGCTTTATATTCCCACCGTATCCAATGCAAGCCGGATAGAAAATCATGCCTATTTGGTCAGATAAAAGATGCAGCTGGCTAGCCTTGTGTATGATCCGAGGTCTTGGGAACATCGCCTGCAGAAACTTGTTGGACAGGTTTGGGGACCCTGATAGAGTTTTTCAAGCAACAATATCAGAATTATTGAATGTTGAAGGTATTCGAAAAGAAGTCGCTCTGGATATATTAGCAAGAAGATATGAAGGTGATCCCCAGGAAGAACTCAAGAGGACCGAGAGTCACGGTGCTAGAATCATTACCTATTCCGAAGCTAGATACCCAAAGGTGCTGAAAGAGATTTATGATCCACCGATGATCTTGTATTTAAAAGGCATGGATATACCCGGCAATACAACTTTTATTGCCATTGTCGGCTCAAGAAATGCCACACACTATGGTCTAAAAGCTGCCGAAAAAATTGGACAAGGCATAGCAAGACGCGGATTGGGAGTGGTAAGCGGCATGGCCAGAGGCATAGATTCCGCTTCTCATTGGGGTTGTTTGGGCGGTCTAGGATTTACGATAGCTGTTTTGGGGACAGGTATAGATATCATCTACCCGGCTTCCAATAAAAAATTGTATCACTTGATTACTAAGAGAGGTGCGGTGATCTCTGAATTTCCAATGGGCACTCCACCTGCGGCGGCTAATTTCCCAATACGGAATCGAATCATAAGCGGCCTTAGCAGGGGCGTGGTTGTCGTAGAGGCGACAAGAAATAGCGGTTCGCTTATCACCGCTTCCCAGGCCCTTGATCAGGGGCGTGAAGTCTTTGCGGTACCCGGAAGCATCGATTCATTTAAAAGCACCGGGTGTCATTTTCTTATCAAACAGGGAGCTAGGTTAATTGAGAATTCAGATGATATACTGGAGGAGCTGGGCCTGAATTATCCCCATATTCCCAAGACAGATACATTTAAAAAAGGAATTCTCCCTCCCCTGGATGGTTCTGAAAAAGCAATATACGATATAATCGGAGATTATCCGATGCATATAGATCAGATATCCAAAGAGGGAAATCTGGAGCCGAAAGAGGTATCCAGTATACTCATGCGGATGGAACTAAAGGGTATAATCAGGCAGCTTCCGGGTAAAATGTTTGTGCGTTAGGTTTAACTGGGAATTCCTTGCTACTTGCAGCAGGGATTGTAGCAAGAAGGTTATGAGTGATTTTGATGGAAAGCACATAAATTTGTGGAAAAAGGGAAACAAAAAAAACGACATGAAAGGTCGAACTCTATGCCCAACACAAAGGGTAAACAGCTTGTTATAGTCGAATCGCCTGCCAAAGCACGCACAATAAACAAGTACCTTGGTCCAGACTTCCTTGTCATGGCATCGGTCGGACATGTGCGAGATCTCCCCGGAAAAAATCCCAAGGGAGTTAAGGCCCCTGTACCGGGAGTTGACCTGGATAACGATTTCATGCCCACCTATCATATAATTAAAGGCAAAAATGCAACAGTCAAGAAATTGAAAACGGCAGTTCAAAAGGCCTCCGGGATATGGCTGGCCACGGACCTTGACAGGGAAGGTGAAGCAATCGCATGGCACCTTACCGAGGCCCTTGGCATAGAACCTAGCAATATCAACAGGGTTGTTTTTAACGCTATAACCAAGAAGGAAATCGAAAAGGCATTTCAAAATCCGCGGCCGATTGACATTAATAAAGTAAACGCTCAGCAGGCGCGGCGAATTCTCGACAGGATTGTCGGATATCAGGTATCGCCCCTGTTGTGGAAAAAGGGAAACAAAAAAAACGTACTGGTAGAAAGGGAGCGAGAGATCAAGGCATTCATACCGGAAGAATACTGGAGATTGGTGGGATATTTCACCACATCACTGGAAAAGGCGACCTTATTGGCTGAACAGTGGCGGGAATGGTTAGAGCAGTCCACCATGGAAATTGACAAAAGGAAATCAAACGGAAGAACAGTACATGAAAGGAACGAGTGGCTTTTTGCGCACAACTGCCTTGCAGCTGAACTAATCAAGATCGGCGATGAGAAATTCAGGCCCGGAAAGGTCAGCGAGGCATTGGAAGTAGCCGGATTGGCGGGTTTTCAGCTTGATGATCAAATAGAGGAGGAAAGTACCGGAGCCGGAGGAAAAGCGGGAAAGATAATCACATTGAAGGGTCATGTGGAGGGGGGACCTGACTGGAAAGTCAAGTCCATTCAGACAAAACGCACGAGGAACAGGCCGCAGGCTCCTTTCATTACAAGCACGCTCCAACAGGCGGCCGCGAACCAACTGGGTTTTAGCACTCATGTAACTATGCGCATAGCCCAGGCCCTTTATGAAGGCGTTACGATCGATAAAATGGGCTCAGTCGGTCTGATTACTTACATGAGGACCGATTCTACACATCTTTCTCACGATGCGATAAGTATGGCTCGGGACTATATACAGAATACGTACGGGATGCAGTATCTTCCTCTCAAAGCAAATTATTTTACATCTTCCAACAAGGCCGCCCAGGAGGCGCATGAAGCGATCCGTCCCACGGATGTGAGCCTGACACCTAACACTGTTCGTTCTTCGTTAACGAATCAGCAGTACAGGTTATACAAGATTATTTGGGAAAGATTCGTTGCATGCCAGATGCAAGATGCCCAATGGGATTACACTACCATTCTGATCTCGGGTGTTGTGACCGGCAAGGAGCTGCTGTTTCGCGCCACAGGCCGCGTCTTGATTTTTGACGGATATTACAAAGGCTCCGGTGTGCCTAATAATTTCGAGGAGGCGGCATTGCCATCCCTTAAAGAAAAGCAACCCCTTGCCGCCATACAGATGGCGCCTTCACAAAACTTTACTTCTCCTCCTCCAAGATACACGGAAGCGTCACTGGTTAAAAAACTTGAGGCCGAAGGAATTGGCCGGCCGAGTACATATGCGCAGATCATTCAAGTTATTCAGAACCGTAAATACACGAAAAAGATCAAAAACCGATTCTATGCCACAGATATTGGAGAGGTAGTTACCGATAAACTGGTAGAGGCGTTCCCTGATATACTTCAGGTAGGCTATACTCGAGATATGGAACAACAGCTTGACGACATTGAGGAAAAAAACACCGATTGGGTTCAGATGCTACAACGATTTTATGTGCCCTTTAAAAAGAGTCTGGATGTGGCATACCAGGACATGGGACATGCAAAGGCGGAGATTCAGCCTGCCTCTCACATCTGCCCACAATGCGGCAGCGGGACTGTCTATCGTTTTGGTCGAAGCGGAAGATTCCTGAGTTGCTCCAATTACCCGAATTGCAAGTTTGCCGCACATATTGATCAGGAAGGTAATCCCATTGTGCCGGAACAGACCGACATCGCCTGTCCAAGGTGTGGTGATCCTATGTTGATGAAGAAAGGACGTTTCGGTCAATTTCTAAGTTGCGTTAAGTATCCCAGTTGTGATGGAATTGTTAATCTAGATAAAAAAGGTTTCGTCAATCCGCCAAAAGTTCCTCCTCTCCTTACCGATCTTAAATGTCCTAAATGTGAAGCCCCGCTCAATATAAGACGGGGGGCGCGTGGGCCCTGGTTAAGTTGTTCGAAGTTTCCTAAATGTCGCGGGAGGCTGGGCTGGACCACTCTGGATGATGAGACAAAGAAGCGGTGGGAAAAGTCCCTTGAAGATCACGAAAAGGCTCACCCTCAGCCGGTTATTCAAACACTGGACGGAGAGCCTATTGGAGATGGATATAAACCCAAAACGAAAACTGTTGCGTTTTAGTCCTTTGAGAAATCCGGTATTTTTAAAGTCGTATCAGTGATCTCCGGATAGAATCTTGCATATAATTTTATCCCATGTCCAGCTGAGATCTCTCTTTTCAGAGGCGAAAATATTTGGGACGTCTGAAAGTTGCCAAGGATCCGAGGATTCAAGGGGTGAAGATCAGCCGTGACCTTCAGCCAAAGATATTATCATATTAGTCGTCGGGACGGAGGTTATGATGCTTTTTGAGAGGTGATAGCGGAGGTTTCAAGGGTTCAAGGGTTCTAGGATTCGAGTGAAGAATTCGAAAACTATAAGTCCGCACTTTACTCCTTGAACCCTCGAATCCTTGACTCCTTGCTGTATCACCTTGAGAAAAGCATCATGAGCGGAATACATATAGCCGGATCTTCGGTCACAGCGGTTCTTCTTAAGACGATATCTATGGGCTTCGTTGCATGTGGTCTTATTTTCAAGGGTTTAATAGACTCTTTCCTGTTAATAACCTAATATTCTGCCATAAATTTAGGGGGCGTAAACCCTTAAAAATAAGACCACTGCAGGGCCCGGGTGGAATTCTTTTTGTGAGATATCGTCTTTCGAAGAACAGCCGTGACCTCTGGTCGCCCGCCTTGCTGTGCTTTATACGAAATCCCGGGCGCTGAAGGATTTCGCCTTCGAAAAGAGATCCCTGACGGACATATATATTGCACATTTATCATGCAAAATTCTAAGCGGAAATAGCTGATGTCGGATGGAAAATGACTATAGATGACATAAAGAGATTCGCCATGAGGTGTTTCGCTGGTGCGCCGGGAAGCCATGATTGGGAACATACGCTGAGGGTTTACAACCTGTGTATGCGTATCGGGCAGGCGGAAGGCGCAGACATGGAAGTACTCCGCATTGCCGCGTACCTGCATGACGTGGGACGTCATTCTCAGGATAGGTCAAATGGAACTATATGCCATGCTGAAAAGGGGGCTGAGATAGCGGAAGAACTTCTGAAAGATGTCCCGATTTCCAGGGACAGGAAATCCAATATTATACATTCTATTAGAAGTCATAGGTTCAGGGGGAACAGCCAGCCTAAGAGTCTGGAGGCGAAGGTCCTCTTTGACGCAGACAAGCTAGATTCCATTGGAGCGATAGGCATAGGCAGGGCTTTTCAATTTGCCGGTGAGGTGGGGGCCAAGCTCCACAACCCTTCGGTTGATCCTGAAAATACCAAGCCATACACTATGGATGATACTGGATACAGGGAATTCAAGCTAAAGCTTTCAAAGATTAAAGACAGGATGCTTACATCAGAAGGGCGACGTATTGCAAAGGAACGCCATGAATTCATGGAAATATTCTTTGAAAGATTCTTGCGAGAATATGAATGTTGACGATTCTTTAAGCTAATTTTGAGAATAAACTTAATTTACTATTTCTGTTTGTGAAAGATGTTACAATTACATCTTGACATAGAAATAAACAATTGATAGAAGTCCAACGGCTAAATATTTTACAATATATCGGGAGGGAAAAATCATGATCAAACCACATGGATCGGATCAATTAAATCCGCTGTACATTCGAAACGAAAAGGAACGCGCTGAATTGATAAAAGAGGCGGAGGGCCTGCCTTCAATCGTCGTATCTTCTGCAGCGGCAGCAAATGCCGTTATGTTGGGTGGAGGCTATTTTAACCCCTTGACAGGGTTCATGAACATTGCTGATGCCATAAGCGTTGCTGAAAAGATACAGATTGTTAACGGGTTATTCTGGCCCACACCGGTTTTGAATGTAGTAAAGGACGCATCAGCCATTAAGGATGCGAAGAAAGTAGCTTTACGTGATCCTAAC
>SMTZ1_10014559_pt1 | contig 10721 bp, 10 predicted proteins | sample DeeMarSWOR136_30_FD_25667 | JGI IMG/M metagenome (IMG submission 25667) | reverse complement strand
ATTGGGAAGTAACTCTTGCCGCTCTAATTTTTTGTAATTATGGGGAGGTCTCATAGCTGTAGAATGACAACTAACACATTACCACAAAGTACGAAGTCACCTAAGCCACCCTTGGTATGTCCTAAGTGCTATTATGAAGGGAAATATATTATAGCCCATGAAGATGGCTGGCAGTGCCTTAACTGCATGAAGATAATATATATAAATACGCCTATTACTGATTTGGATACAAACTTAGAATAGCGATGCCTTGTAGAACTTAAAGCTATAATGAAACGTCACTATGAAAGACACGCTTCACCTAGAATCCTAAAGTGCCTTCCCGTGATCACATTAGAGGCTCTGATTAAAACTTACTTCCGACAGCCTTGAAGAAGGTATAACAAAAGGTTCCGTCTAAGTCGGCAGAGCGATAGAGGTCGGCGATTCCCTTCCTCCACTGCGCTTCGGTGATTAGACCACACTTGATTGCCTGCTCCCTTACACCTTCGACCATGGCAATGAATGTCTTTCTGGTAAAACCATCGACTAGTTCAGGCCGGCTGGCATCCGCATATACAATCCTTGGTGAAACAGAGATGTCCTTAAATCCAGCGGCAATTAGTAAAGGATAGAGTTCACGGCCAATTTGCGAGTTCCCGCCCATTGAAGCCTGAGCGTCAATTAAACATTGTATTGTAGCTTGAGCTACAGAACTGCGCGGGTGATAATAAGCGGCGCCGTGATCCCCCTCGATAACAGTTATCGTTCCACCCTTTTTGAGTACCCATTTCAGCAGGACGAGCGCTTCTCTGGGTTCGTGAAGATGCTCGAGAAGAAAGCAAACAAAAATGTGGTCAAATGACTCACTATCAAAAGGTAAGTCGAATACATCGGCAACCTGAAGCCTTACGTTCTGGATTTTCTCCTTTTTGATGCATTCCTCAGCTTTTGCCAGCGAATCTTCATCAATATCAATTGAGACAAAATTGCACTGCGGATTCTGGGGCGCTATTATCAAAGTCTGTGCCCCAGTTCCACAGCCAGCTTCAAGGACTAATCCGGCAGGACGGAACACCGTATCATGATGAAGCAACTGGCTTAATGTATTAGCCTGATCGGAAAGTCGCTGAGACTCTGAAATTGAATAGCCATGAACGTAATTACTGTCGCCCATGGCCATCATTCTATCACGTGACTTAGGCTACGACAATTTGGGAAAGCCGATTATTGACTTTTTCTAGGTTGGTTTGATGCGAGTCTCGACTAATATATTTAAGCTAAATGACTTAAAGGCTGAAAGCCAGCTCAAGGGTTCTGGTTCTACCTGCCGTCCACTATCGCCCAGTTTTCCCCGGGTGCTTATAGTCTCCCGCTTTAAGCCTGCTTCGCTGCCAGCTTCTCAGCCACAGCGGCTGGTGGGATACCGTCATCGTTCCAGCCCCGTTTCTGATAGTACAGAGAGAGGATCCTTTGGAAGTCTTGTCTATCGATCACCTTACCCGCGTTGGGACCGGTGAGGGGAGGGTTTGCCCAGACCTTGTAGGGAAGGCTATCGTCCTTGCGAGTGATACCCAGCCGGGTATTCATGAGACGAGTCAGGTCATAGATGTCATTGGACAGCTCTAAGAGTTGCTCCAGGGTTAATTCCCTGCCCGTGACGCAATCGTAGAACTTTTCGTAGTGGAGCTCATTTAGCCCCAGTTCAATCCAGGGAAGTCGGCAGACACCGAGCATATCAAATAGCGGACGCAATTTCTGGTGATAGATGACGATGTTGACTCTCTCTTCATCGGTCCAGTTCCGACCCTCCTCCATTTCCTTGGCGATTGTCCAGGCGCGGGTGTGATGGGCTCCTATGTCCGAGGTAGCGTAGGCAAGAGCCATGGAAATACTGGCCCGACTGTCGTAGGCCGATTGCTCGAGTCCCTTAACTTGCAGGATGAGCCGGTCCATTTCCGGCCACCGGGCAATAACACCCCGGGAACCGTCAGCCAGAATGCCCCCGATACCCTGACGCTTACCGGTCTTCTCAATCAGTTCTAAGATGCCGTCCTCGTCCCCCCAGGTGATTTCTCTGCCGTCAAGGTCGGCAAGTGAAAGAATTCCCTTCTCGTAACCCTCTATCACGGCGCCGACGATGCTGCCAGTAGAAATGGTATCCATGCCCAGTTCGTCACAGCGCTGGGCTATAGCTAGTATGGCGGCAAAGTCATCGATGCCCAGATTCGGTCCCAGCATGGCGCACGTCTCATACTCCGGTCCCTCAGTTACCGTACCCACATATTTGCCGCTCTTGACGAGACAGATATTACCGCAGCACATGGGGCAGGCGAAGCAGCCACTGTCCCCTATCTTATATTGGCTCAGCATGGTGTCGCCATTAATCTGCCCGGTCTTGGCGAAGACGCTGTCCTTAAAATTAAAGGTCGGTAGAATCCCGGTCTCGTTGGCGTAATCCACGACGTTCATCAGCCCCTGACTCTGCCACATTTTGAAAAAGGGGTGTTCTCTCATATACTTATAGGCTCGGTCGGCCTCGTTTACCAGCCCGGCCATGTCATGGACGGGCAGGTCCCTATTCCCCTGAACCACAATCGCTTTAAGGTTCTTTGAGCCCATGACCGCTCCCATACCAGCTCTACCCGCATTACGGCTCCAATCCGAGTTGATACTGGCAAACCCAACCAGATTCTCGCCGGCAACGCCGATGGCAGCCACATGGGCAGCTTGGGTTCCCAGGCGCTCCTTTATCATGCCTTCCGCCTGAAGACAGGTCTTGCCCTTAAGCTCAGGCATGGGTAATATCCTGGCTTGGTCGTTCTCAATAGAAAGGACGGCTAGTTCCGGGGCTCTGCCCGTAATCGAGAGGACATCGATGCCGGCCTGCCTTAATTCGACGCCGAAGCTACCACCCATGGAGGAATCACCATAAATACCGGTAGCCGGTGATATGCTGACAAAGGAATTTTTACCCGATGAGGGCAGGTAGACTCCGGTCAGGGGGCCGGGGGCGACCACCAGAACGTTTTCGGGACCGAGGGGGCCTATCTTGAAGTTATGCTTAAGTAGGTTGTCCCAGACCAGTTTGGCTCCAAAACCGCGCCCCCCAATATACCTTTCCAGAAATGTGTCCGAAAGATCGAGATAGGCGATGGTGCCCTCGCTTAGGTCGACGCAGAGGTGTTTCTTAAAGTACCCTGATCTTGGGCTCATAGCTCCTCCTTACCGATCTCGGCGTAGCGGATTACCTTCTTCTCACCCTTTTCATACAGCTCAATCTCCTTCATGGCGGTGTAGCTTAAGATATTGCTAATACGTTTGGCTTCGCCAAGGACGGCCTCCGGCAGCAGTCTGAGCGCTCGCGTCGGGCATATTTTGACACACTCCGGGTCCCCACCGCACATATCACACTTGATAGGCAGTTCACAGTCTTCGTGGGCATAGATGGCTCCGAAAGGACAGGATTCTACGCACTTGTCACAGGAAATGCACTCCGCCTCATCAAGCTCAACGACACCGTTAACCCATTTCAGGGCATCGGTCGGGCATACCTGAGCACACACCGGAGCTTTGCATTGGCTGCAGACAATGGGCATCCTTATTACCGGATGGGGGTACATATTGAGCACCCGTATCGCTGACTTCTGGGGGTTGTTCACGTTGAAGTGCTTGATGGCACAGACCAGCTCGCAGATGCGGCAACCGCAACACTGCTCCGGGATAACCGTTAGCCTCTTTGACACTTCGCCCTCCTATAAGGCTCATCGAGTTATTATATCACGTTCCAGCGCTATGTCCGGCTGGGGTGGGTGGGCCTACCTTATTGTGGACTCTCAGGTAGCACGAAAAGGGTTTTCGGGAGAAATCAACCTCCCAACCCCCCTCCCTCTTGGCCAAAACTTCCTTCCTGGAGAAGTCCTTAAGATAGCTGAAAACCGCTCCATTCAGCACCGCCGGAAAACGCCACACGAAGACGCTAATCAGGATAATACCCAAGACACTGAATAGGTCGTCCAATTCCACGAGCCGGGGGGCTAGATGGGAAGCGAATTTGTCTAGCCTCCCACCCTCTTCATGCGTTAGGTGATGCCGCAGTCGAGTGTGATAGACAAGGTCAAAGGAGTCTTCAGCAAGCCCTTCTAGGTCAAAGGCATCGGCCTCTAAAAACACCAGCAGTAATTTCTGGGAAGCCGCCTCAGCCTTAAGCTGGTTCAGGTCATCATTCCCCAGGTGAGAGGCAGTTTTTATCTGGACCAGCCCCTTAGCGGTTAGCTTCCTAAACTTTGCGGTGGCCACCTCAAAGCTAGCCGGAGAAGAATCAACGCCGACAAAGATTACCGGAAGGTCAAAGCGCTTTCTCAGAAGTTGATAGATAACCTGTCTCTCCAGCTCCATACCCCCACAGCCGATACTAGCGACTACGATAGGCTCTTGCTTAGTTTTCTTAAGCCTTACCAGTTCCCGAATAATCTGTTGCCGGATCGGAACTAGAATTCGCATCCAGACCTCAAACCAGGAGAGCGTTTCCAAGACCTCCTTTTGCCACTTGGGAAAGGGCAGGTCAATGATCTCAACGAGCTTAGTCCGGTTTCTCCTCAGTTTGGGTGCCCGGAAGGCTAACCACCATAGATAACTGAAGGGGCACCGGATTGCCCTGAAGAACTCAACATTGACTCTCACTGCCTCCTGGTAATTCGGGTGCGGCTCTAGTGATTTCAGGTCAGCCAGGATTTCTTGAATCTCAGCCCATCGCTTATGGGTTCTCTTATAGGGGACAAGATAGGTAAGGGCGGCTATGGAACCCAGAATGGCCACCACGACGATAGCGACTATAATTTCCTTATCCCTCTCTAGTTAGTTTCTTATCCCAGTAACCCTTGCCTTAGGGTACGGCACTCTGGGCACTAGCTTATTTTAGCTCCTTCATGATTCTGGCGAACTCTGATTTGAGGGTACCGATCAGGTCTACTTCAACCACCTGCTTAACATCGTTTATTTTTACGGCTACATGATGAGCCCGGCTACTGCCGTGCATTTTTCTCACAATACCGCTAGCTCCCCAGATAATGCCACCACCCAGGTCACGATAGGCCCCCGGTCCGTCTGAATCGGCAAACAGCCCTAAGGACTCAATCAGTTTAAGCACTATATTGCCCACGAAGGCATCGCAGATAGCGATATCGGCCAGCCCGCTCCTGATCTGGTCACCCTCTATATTGCCGATGAAATTTAGCCTGCTCCTCTTTAAGAGGCTGTAGGCTTCCCTGGCTAGCTGGTTACCCTTACCCTCCTCCACCCCAATATTCAACAGAGCCACAGTGGGGTGGGGGATATTCATAAACTTCCGGGCATAAACCGTACCGATGATGGCGAAGTTTAAGAGGTGCTGTGGTTTACAGTCCATATTCGCCCCCAGGTCGAATATGGCGGTTTTGGGAGCAAAGCCGGGAAGGGCACCACCAAATACCGGACGGTCTACGCCCGCTATCATACCCAGATACTGCATGATACTAGCAATCAGGGCGCCAGTATCGGTAGCTCCAAGCAGGCCATCAGCCTCTCCCGCCTTCACCATCCTGGTGGCGACGGCTATCGAGGAATTGGGTTTACGCCGGACAACCAGAGCCGGATTTTCCCCTTTCTTAATGAAGTCATCAGCAGGAGCGCAGCGAATCGCTAGTCCCCCGGTATCGTACTTGGCTAGTTCCTTCTCCAGAATATCAAGCGGCCCAACCAGTATCGGTTCGACACCCTTATCTCTCCCGGCGGCTGCTACAGCGCCTTGGACTATCTCCTGAGGAGCGTAATCGCCCCCCATGGCATCAATGGCTATCCTCACTCTCCGTCTAACTCCGGTCAAAAGCCGTCTCCCTATACCTCAACCCACGCTACGAACGATTGCCATTAACCCTTAAACCTTTTGAGGACGAGGCAACAATTCTGTCCCCCGAGGCCAAAGCTATCCTTGAGACAGATATTTACCTCTGCCTCCCGAGCCACATTGGGCACATAGTCCAGGTCGCAGTCCGGATCCGGGGTCTCGTAGTGTATCGTGGGCGGAATGATGCCCTTATTTATGGTCAGTATGGCACCAATCGACTCAACGGCACCACCAGCCGTGATCATATGCCCAAACATAGACTTATGGGCACTTATGGGAATCTGGTAGGCGCAGTCTCCAAAGGCCATCTTGATAGCCCGGGTCTCACTGACATCGTTCAGCTTGGTGCTGGTACCGTGGGCATTGATGTAGTCCACCTCCTCCGGGCTTACCCCGGCGTCCTTGAGGGCACTCATCATAGCCAAGGCTTCGGTTTCTGGATTGGGGGCGGTGGCATCATGGGCATCGAACGTCCAGGCAGCCCCCGCCACCTCAGCCAGAATTGGGGCGCCTCGCTTCTGGGCATGCTCCAGGCTCTCCAGCACCAGTACCCCGCACCCTTCCCCATAGACAAAGCCGCTGCGGTTCAGGTCAAAGGGCCGGCTTGCCTTATCCGGGTCGGGCTCTTTGGTCAGGGAGCCCAAGACACTCAGCGCGGAGATGGTTGTTTCGTCCAGTGAGGCATCAGAGGCAGCGGCTATCATGACATCAGCATAGCCAAAGCGGATGAAATTCAGGGCGGTGCCGATAGTATCAGTGCCACTGGCACAGAGGCTGTTGACACTGGTATTGGGGCCTCTGGCTCTGAGGAGCATGCCTACTTGTAGAGAGACGGCGCTGGGTGCTGCCTTGGTAAAAAACAGCGGGTCAACTCGTCTTGACTTCGTGTTTGGGTTTGAGGATACCCATTGTCGTTGTACTGTATAGTCATCCTCCATCGTAGTAGAGGAAACAACACCCACCCGTTCTGGTGGCTCTTGAGTCATGTCCAAGTTGGCTTGAGCCACGGCTTCTTTGGTAGCCGGGATGGCAAAGTGAATCGCCCGCCGGGTGCGCTGGACTGTCTTTAGGTCCATATGTTTGGTCGGGTCAAAGTTCCTTACCTCGCCAGCTACTTTTACCGCAGAGTTAGTAGTGTCAAAACAGCTAATACGGTCGATACCTGATTTCCCCGCCACCAAGTTTGTCCCGAACTTCGCTATGTTTAAGCCGATAGGACAAATAACCCCCATTCCGGTAACGACTACTCGCTTCATGTTCCAGCATCCTCTCCCTTATTCATGAGGCTAGCGGGCACTAATGAGATACCATTAGCCGCAATGACTACCTGTCATCTTATCATGGGAGACATCTAGGGGCAAAGGGAGCGGAGTATTACCTTCACACAGGTCGTGAGACCCGATTTCCCCATCCTGTAACGCCACCTGCCCCTAGGTCTTGACTAGCGTGAACATATAACCTAGCTTGGCAGGGTGTAGAAAGCAAGGTCCATTTGTCCCCGGCTGTTATGCACCACTACCGCTGCTGAATATTCAGCAGCATAGAGCCAGTCAAATTGAAGCTCAGAGAGGAGCATCTCCTTCAGTTTGCTAACGCGCTCTTCGGCACCTCGGGAATAGCCAAAGGTCCCGTGTAATTTTTGCCCGTCCCCGCTTCTCTCTTTGGCTATCTCAAGGAACTTCTCCATTACCTGAGTCAGGGTCTTGACCCTGGCTAGGGGTTTGTCGCGGGCCTCACATATCCGGCCGCCCTTATCAAGGTAGAAGAGGGTATCACGATTAGAGATAAAGCTGAGCCGTGGTATGATGGAATTCACGACCTCCTTAACCTCATCCATACCCTTGCCTTGGGCAGCGGCTTTGGCTGCCCCGATGGCCAGAGTGATGGGGCCTATGCCAGCGGTAAATGAATTAACTACTTCAATCCTTGTTTTGGGTAACTTTTCGCTAAGCATCTCCCTAGCTTGCAGGGCATTCTGATAGAGCGCGGTAAAGACGGGCGTTTGGCATATGTGCAGGATAGCCTCTGCTTCCTGGCTGAGCCTAGTGAAATGCTGGGCAAACTCCTCGGGATTAGCTATCGCGGTCGTGGGCAGGTTCTCCCTGTTATCTAATGTGGTGTAAAGCTCATCCATGTTTACCTCTGGCTCTAGGTACTGCTTGCCATCCATAATAATCGGACAGGGAATTACGGTAACACCGTACTTCTCTGCCGTTTTGGGTAATACGGTTCCCCCATCACAACTAATGGCAACCTTTTTCATGTTGAACCTCCATTTATATAATTTCAGTCCTAAAGATACTCAAGCTGCCTGGAAACAGAAATGGTATTTGAGGTAACGTGGGTATTGTTTAATACACTAAATTATACACCACCTTACAATCATAGCCTAGCCCCGGTCACTCCTCAGCCCACCAGCAAAACATGCGGCTTCCCACCCCTGTGTGAGTTGTTACCAGCGGCCCGATATGACTGATGAAAACCTCACTACACTGGAAGTTAGTTAAGGCCTTTTTTCTCAGTTCCTCAGCCTCTGCCGGCACATCGGCGTGATTTATCGCCACGTGCAGTTTCCGGCTACCGCTCTGCTGTTCCACCACATCAAACAGTGTCTTTAGGGCCTCGCCTTTGGTTCGGCATCTTGCCATAGGGGTATTCTGCCCATCAGTCCTAGCGTCCATCTCCAGAAGTACCGAGTTGGTTATTTTTGAGGCCGCCCATGGACGAGCCCGATGTATCCTGCCTCCCTTGGACAGATAGTAAAGGTCATCAGATATGAAAACAAAGGTCACCTTCTCTACCAGATTCTTGGCTACCTTAACAACCTCAGAGAAACTCTTGCCGGCGGCAGCAGCCCTAGCTGCCTCCAGTGCAACCAGCATCTGGGCACCACAGGCACTCTGGGAATCAACCACTTCTATAGTGGTTTGGGGCAGCTCATCTTGGGCCAGCGCCTTGGCTTGTGAAGCTGCACTTACCGCCATGCCAAGCTTGTTGCTATAGGCGATGTATACAATACCATCAGCCTGCTGGCTCAGTTTGTGGTAGGCAACTAGAAAGTCATCTATAGACGGAGACGAAGTTGTTGGGAGTCTGTCTGCCTCCTTCCACTCAGGTGCTTGCTTATAAAACCAGGCAAGGTCAATCTCACTCTCGCGATGTGATTTACCGCCCACGATAACATAGGCCGGTACGACGGTGATATCATTCTCCCTAGCGACCTGTTCTGGCATATAGCTTACAGTATCAGTCATGACGGCTACCTTTTTCACTACCTAGCCCTCCCTCTCGATACGCATACTGCAGATGATACCTGAAGCATACCTATCGGGTCAATACCCTTTTTTAGGCCCCCGTGAAGTGTTGCCAGAGCTAATGTTGACCGATTTTGACTATTGACAAGGGCCGTCTACCCAAGTATAGTATGTTTTGTCACACCTTTTGTAGACCCCTTTAAAGGAGGGGGAGATGGATGATCCGATTGTTTATAGCCTAAAGGTTAACCGAGAGCAGCTTGGGCGCGCCAAGAGATTTCTTGCCCGGCAGGGAGAGCTACTTCAGGATAGCCTGCGTGACCTTATTGAGGCTGCCGCTGATTGTGAGCAGTGTCTTGAGCTGCACGAGGAGGAAGCCTCGATTACCGAACTACAGAGTGCCTTCGCTTCCCTTCTGCCCAAATGTAAGGATGCCGGGCTTCTAAACAGCCTCCTTCGGGAAGCAGTGATGAGGATAGCGAAGAGAAGCCGGATACCCCTGGAGTTTGTAGCCAACGTACTGGGTGAGGCACGGCAAACCAAAACAGCCACGCGCCGGGCATAGTCACTATGGTGAAATGGCATAAGCGGAGGTCATATTGAAGAAAGTTGCCGTCATGACCGATACCGTCTCACAGATGACTAAGGAACTAGCGGACACTTACGATATTAAACTAGTACCGTTAACGATAATCATAGATGGTAAACAATATCTCGAGACCGAGATAGACCTTCAGTGGTATTATCGGCAAATACCGAAGTGGAAGGAAGGCGGCGATGTGCCTACCTCTTCATCTGCCTCAATAGGCTATTTCGCGCAAACATTCCGAGAGTTAAGCCAGAGGGCGGAGTCTATTTTATACCTATGCTACAGTTCAAAGTTTGGGATGATGTTTAATACTGCAATACAGGCGAAAAAAAAGGTCAAAGAGCAGCTACCTCAAACTGCCATTGCAGTCATAGATACTCGCACGGTTTGCGGGGCCCAGATGCTCATTGCTATAGAAGCTGCCAGAGCTGCCGCGGACGGTAAGAGCCTAGCCGAGGTCTCCGAAATGACTAATAATCTGGTAAGTAGAGTCAGCATGATTTCGCTGATTGACGACCTCTCTCTTCTGGCTAAGGGGGGTAGGATACATAAGGCTCTCCGCTGGGCAGGTTCTAAGGTTACCAACACAGCGCTGCTTGAGGTAGCCGCATCCACTGAAGGGCAGATGACGCCCCTAGTTAGGTGTAAAACTCGAGAACAAGCGCTGAAAAAGTTGTTTGAAACAGTAAGTGAGCGAAGTAACGGGAGAAGGTTAAACGTAGCTATAAATCATACCGACGCCCTGACTGAAGCCGAGGAGCTTAGAGCGCTGGCTTTTTCCCGGTTTCCCTGTGCCGAATGCTTTATCACCCCCGTCTACCCAACGGTAACACACCATGATGGGCTGGGAGTTATTAAATTTAGTTGGTGGGCAGCAGACTGAGATAGATTATTATTTCGTAAATAGCGGTTTATCAGCAGCTACCACGGTGTTCAAGATGATGCCGCAGGGATGCTGTTAATGAATAGTTTCGTGTTAGGAAGGAGGTCATATTAAATGATCAAGAGAGTAATT
>SMTZ1_10023030_pt1 | contig 10722 bp, 10 predicted proteins | sample DeeMarSWOR136_30_FD_25667 | JGI IMG/M metagenome (IMG submission 25667) | reverse complement strand
CCTTAGAATATTTCTCTAAGGTTTCATGGTCATCAAAGACATTTTGAGTACCAACAATGTTTTGTAGAGAACTCTTTAAATTCATAGAAGGGCTTATTTCATTTTAGTTATGTCTATAGGATTAAGTTCATTCATTTGACGAAGTTTATTGATAGCCTCAACCATTGGTTGAGGTACAGCTTGCAGTTCCTCTTTAGTAAATACCTGCCTGCCGGGAGAACAGACTCCGTTAGGGTCAAAAACTTTTCTTAATGTGCGCATAAAAAGATAGGTATTAGGTCCCATCTCAGGAAAGAAAGAGGTGAATGGTTCAAAGCTTGCTCCAAATCCTGTAACACCAGGACCTATCTTCTTGCCGATTGTTCTGCCTAAACTGAACATTATTAATTGTTGAGCCTTCTGTAGGGCCTGGGGATCAAGAGGGTTAGGATATACATCGGCTTCAGTAAAAAAATTTCTCCCTGCTGGATCGGTAGCATAAAGGAAAGGGGTATTATCAACCCCGCCTCGATCGGTTAAATAGGTTTCTCCAAAGGTGTTAATAGATTCTGTCCAGATTTCCTGAGCGTCTTTACCAATAATAGGAACACCACTGCAAAACCAGGTATCTAAATAGGAGTAACGACTCATGCGATAACCGCAGACATGGCGAATACAATCTAAATTCCAGTTTGAAAGCACTTCTAATACTTCTGGTTTATAGTCTTCAGAGAGGAGTTTACCATCTGTCTCCAAAACAATTTTCTTAATTACCTTATCAGCATAGTCTAGTTGTTTTTTAGAGGTAATTCCTGTACAAATGATATAAATATTGTAAGGGGGGAAGAAATTTTCCTTAAAACGTTTTATAGTGTGCTCTTGAGTTGGAGTACAGTAATAGCAATTATAAACCCCTGCTGCATTTAGACCTATACCGATACCAGAGTGGGCAACTTCTCTTAACGCCTTTATTTCACTGGCAAGGTTCTTATATTCTATCCAGTAAAGTCGATGAAGCTCAGGGGGTGGCGCGTGGTCATATTTCTCCTGATGGTAGGGTTGTATAGATGGACGTCCAGCAGGAGGTTCAGGAAGTTCTTTTCCCCCTGCCCAGGAATGGAGTTTAACTGTTAATTCGGTGATAACCCCTAGGGTTCCACTAGATCCTCTGAAGAGGCCATAAAGATCAGGGCCTGGGGCGAATTCCCAAAAGTCATCTACGGAATCTACGCTACTCGAACCTGTTTTTAGAATCTCGCCATCCGGTAGTACCATTTTGAAACTTACGATGTTTTTACCAATGGTCCCATATTTCATACTGGTTTGGAAAAGTCCTCCTAAAACCGCCTGAGATGAGATCTTGCAGAGAGAGGTCGCTAGGGGAGTGCCTCCATTCCAGAGTCCAACCTTCATGGCATCTGCTTGAAGCTGGCCATAATCCACATAGGGCTGTACCCGGGCCATCATATTTCTTTCGTTAAGTTCTAAAATTTTGTTCATACGGCTAAAATGAATGCACAGAGTAGGGAGGGGTTTGGTAGGATAATTGGCGATACCCAACTGTCCGTTGGTAAAAGGAACGAAAGGAATCTTATGTTTATTGGCCACACGGACGATAGCTTGAACCTCTTCGGTAGTAGAGGGAAGCACTACACAGGCTGGGATATTTGATGGGTCCTTAGTGTGTTTTTTGAGATAACTTACAATGTCAACAGAGTATTTACTATAGGTTTCAAGGATGGCTCTATCCTGAGTGATATTTTCTTTGCCAACAATATATTCTAAAGCCTGGTAAATCTCAGCAGGGAGGAGTTGAGGTTCTACTTTTTTCTTTGATTCCAATTAGGTTCCCTCTATAGGTTGAGCTTACCCGGGTTCATGATACCTTGGGGATCAAATTCGGACTTAAGTTGCTTGAGCTTGTTATAATAGTTTATGGACTTCTTATAGCTCATTTCTGACCAGATACCATAAGGTCGATCATAAAGGGCTCCTTGGTCTAATAAATCTTGACTAGATTTATACCAGAGTTCTTTTACCCTTTTACTTTCTTTTGAGTCTTCCAAATCACAGTGTAAGTCAAACTCAACATGGACTCCTCTTCCACGCTCAAGGATGAGGAAATATTTCCCTATATCTTCATCAGAGTAACTTTTTTCTCTAGCAAGCTTGATCATTAATCTTTCCATAGAAACCATTTTATCCAGAGGAACCTTAAAAGACAGATCATGGACAGATCCTTTATAACAGAATTTTTTGAGTATTCCCCAGGAGCGGAGGGATTCTTCTAGAAAAATTTGATTGCTTTTTGAATTTCCTGGAAGGTTCTCTAAAAGTTCTATTCCCATTTCTCTGCAGACTTCTTGCAAAGCTTCTTCCTCATAGGATATCTTATCTTCAGGAAAATGAGGAGATCCAGTCAGTCCAATGAAAACAGTCCAAACGGGAAGAGCTTTTCTTAATTGATCAAATGTAGAAGATGAAATCTTTGAGGTAGGAAAGGATTGTGGCACTTTCCAATCATTTGTAAAAAGAGAAGCTAGATTAAATTGGTTTAAGCCAAAACATTCCCAGCCGATTTCCCTCATTTGAATCTTTCTTACTGGTTCTATAATCTCTTCAAGGTTATTAAAATAGAGCAAATAGAATTTTCTAACAGGTGAGAGGTGTTGAACGTTGATAATGAGTTTAGTGATAATACCTAAGGTTCCCTGGGCTCCAGTCCATAAACGAAAAGGCATATTTACGCCTGGACCGTAGTAGCCTCCTGGGCGACCTCCTAGATTCCAACACCCTGTCCTAAAAACTTCTCCATCTGGAAGGACAATCTCCATGTCCATCAGAAGATGGTTGCCATATTCAAAGCTCGCAGCAGCCATGAGGGGGTCTCTCTCTAAGTAGCTGGAAAGGACAGATCGCTTAGCAGGAACACCTAAAGGAACCATAAGCCTTAAGTCCTTTGGTTGCAAGGCATCTTGTAGTTGCTCATAGGTAACACCTGGTTCAATAATGACAAACCAATCATTTTCACTAATTTCCAGAATCTTGTTCATTCGGCTCAGATTTAAGATGATACCTCCTCGTTGGGGAATAGTGGCACCATGAAGATTAAGACCTGAGCTATAGGGGACTATCGGTGTATCAATTTGATTGGCTAATTTTACTAGCTTTTGGACTTGTTCAACCTTTTGGGGAAAGACCACAAAATCTGGTTTTGATGGTGAGACAAAACTTTGATCATGGGAGTATGCTATAAGGGTTTCAGCATCATCCTTTACGAACTCAGAACCAACAATTTTTTCAAAATCACTTTTTAAGCTCATTGCCTCTCATTTCCCTTCAATAATTTTATAAAAAGGTACAAATGAATAGCATTGATTTCTAGTGTTTGCAAGTTAAAAAAGAATTAAACACTTAAGTTTTAACACACTAGAAATAAAGCCCTGCTATTTATGGCGAGTTTTACGCCGTTAAATAACTGTCTCACAGTAATCTGTTCGGGAATTAAAAGAGGTGTATGGACAATATAAGCTGAAAACCAGCTACTTATTTAACAGGGCAAGAATGACGTTGTAGGTTTAAAATAAGAAGTGTAAAATGTTAAATCAGTTAAAGAAATTCTTGAATAGTTTTTAAAGTTGGTTATAATTACTATATTATTATAAATTTTATATAGTGTTATGAGGTCGGAAGACAATACCTTCGTAAAGGTGGCTTAAACCTTATTGTCTTGGTTCACCTTTACAAAATTAAGAAATCAAAACGATTGGGAAAAAATGTTAGATTTTATCATTAAAGGTGGAGCGTTCATTTATCCCATCATTATTTGTTCAATACTTTCACTTGCTATATTTTTAGAAAAAATGTGGTCATTGCGAAGGAACAAGGTTATACCAATAGAATTTTTAAATGAGATTGAACGGTTACTGAAGAAAGAAAATATTTATGAAGCTCTGAGATTATGTGATAGTAATGGTTCATCAATATCACGTATTTTTTCTGCTGGGATAAAAAATTATGGTAAAAGAAGAGAAGTTATTAAAGAAAGAATTGAGGAGGTAGGAAGAAGAGAGTCTGCTGTTTTAGGAAGGTATGTTGAGGCATTAGCAACTATAGCAAGTGTCAGTACACTTCTAGGATTGCTGGGGACCATAGCAGGAATGATTAAAATCTTCTCCGTAATATCTTTGCAAAGTGTAGTGAATCCTAGTACTTTAGCAGGTGGTATTTCAGAGGCCCTATATACAACTGCTGCGGGGTTGACGGTCGCTATTCCTACGCTTATATTCTATAGATATTTATCGAGTAAATCGAATTCACTGATTATTGAAATGGAAGAGTGTTCTACTCAGATGGTTGAATTGATTAAAGAGAAAGAGTAACGAGAAGAGGTTTTACATTCCATAATGCAATTTAAGGAAAGAACTCGATCTAATGTTCATCTTGATATCACTCCCATTGTTGATACAGTATTCAACCTACTCATATTTTTTGCTCTTTCTTTAAACTTTATTATTACACCAGGAATGAAAGTTGATCTTCCTGAGTCTGCAACGGAAGAGATTGTAAGAGAAAGGGAAGAGATCATTATCGTGATGAATAAAGAAAATGGAATATTTATTAACAACAATCCTGTTTCTATTGACAAACTTTTCTTAACCCTCAACAAATCTGCTAAAGGGAACGAAGATGCTCTGATCATTATTCAAGCTGATCGAGAGGTTTTCCATGGCAGTGTAGTGAAGGTGATGGATACTGCTAAAAAAGTTGGCTTTAAGCGATTAGCGATTGCCACATCAATGACAAAGAAGACAGTTTCGAAAGGAAAGTGACGATGAGGTTTCTGAATAATGTATACGTTTTCCTCGTATTTATAGGATTCTTTGTATTTATCTTGTTATGTTCATGCTTTGGAGAGAGAGGGTTAATGAATGTACTCTCCTTGAAAAAAGAGTTAAAGGAAATAGAGAATCATAACCAGAACTTAAGAGATGAAAATGATAGATTGAAAAACTATATTTATCTTTTAAAGGAAGATAAAAGTTTTATAGAAAAGATTGCGCGAGAAGAGCTTGGGTTAGTAAAAACTGATGAATTGATCTACCTTTTCGAAGATAATTGAGGTCCTTCCTTAATTAGAGCTGCATTTTCTCACGGGATATTTAGGTTCAACTGTTGTTTATAGAATTGTTCATGATTGTACCCCGTGAGGGAAAAAGTCCCACCATGTATAGCGAGGTTTATCCGGTTAAATAACTGTCTCGAAGTGATCTGTTCGTGAATTATATGCGAGAGATGTATGGACGATATATGCTGAAAACCAGCTACATATTTAACGGGGTAAAAAAGCAATGAGTTTGGACAGGGTGTAAAGACTCGTCTAAACTTTCTAAAGATATTTACTCCTTCTGATTCTAGCCTTTTTCAAAGAGCCTTTCAAATGTACTCAGTAGATTAAATGGAATAGGGGTAAGAAAATCACTATTATCCTTCATAAATATAAAATAAATAAAATATTTATAATAATACTTGTATATTCAAATAGTTATGTTACTATTTTATGATAAAATATAATAATTTTAATTAATTTTTTTAATTATTTGACTTATATTTTAAAAAATATAAAATTTTAACTTAAGAAATTCTTATCACCTGCCGATAAGAGAAAAATAATTTATATGTCCTGTGGAGAGCACTATAGTTTTTCAAAAAATTTATTATGGAAAAAAATGAAGTAAAAAAATTTAGGGAAAGTCTCCTATTAAGTAAGTCAGAATTAGCACGTAAAGCCGGGCTATCACCACTCACAATTGATCGTATAGAAAAAGGCAAATGTTGCAGACCTGAGACAAAAAGGAAAGTGCTCCTTGCCTTAGGTTTAAAACTATCAGATAAAGATAGGCTTTTCGGTGATTAAATTAAGAGGTGTTTTATGAGGTTGATATGTTATTTATGGGATCTAAAGATGTTATTGGACTTGATATTGGAACCAATGCCATAAAATTGCTTGAGATTGAGGAATCTAAAGGTGGATTTCGTTTGAAAAACTTTGGTATTACTCAATTGCCGAAGGATTCCATTGTAAACGGGTCAATCTTAAACCACAATGCAGTGGTTAGTGCTGTGCAGCAATTGACTTCTAATCTTAAGATTAAGACAAAGAGAACCGTTGCTTCCATATCAGGACATCCAGTCATTATTAAAAAAATAACCATGCCGTTAACAACAGGTGAGGGATTAGAAGAGTCCATTAAGTTTGAAGCTGAGCAATACATTCCATTTGATCTGGAGGAGGTCAATATCGACTTTCAGATTCTAGATGTTCAAGAAGAGAAGGCTGAACAGATGAATGTTATGTTAGTTGCGGCTAAAAAGGTGATGATTGATGAATATACCAAACTTCTAAGTGATGCTGGACTTAAACCAATTATAATAGATATAGATGTATTTGCCTTGGAAAATGCTTTTGAGATTAATTACCCGATAGAGGAAAACCAAAATGTTGCCTTAATTGATACAGGTGCCAGTACGATTAATATTAATATTACTAAGGATGGTGTTTCTGTCTTTACCCGTGATATTTTCCTCGGGAGTAATCAAATTACAGAGGAGCTACAAAAGCAGATTGGTATTAGTTTTGAAGAAGCAGAAGCTTTAAAAATAGGAAAGGGCATCGATAGTGTTGATTATGGAGAGGCAGAAGATATTATTAAGAAAGGATGTGAGAATATAGCCTCAGAAATTCAGAAGACTTTGGATTTTTACAACTCAACCACATATGAAAGTATCAATAAAATATATTTAAGTGGAGGATGTGCTAAAACGGCTCATTTCAAAGCTATCGTTGAAGAAAAGTCAAAAATTCAAACTGAGATTATTGACTGCCTTAGGAACATAAAATATGATGAGAGTGCATTCGATCCGGAATATATCAGAGATATAACTCCACTGGCTTCAGTGGGTATCGGATTGGCATTGAGGAGATTGGGAGACTAATGATTAAAATCAATTTACTTCCCTATAGGGAAATAATCAGAAAAGAAAATATTATAAACCATGCTGTGATTGCAGGTTTTATTTTAGGTCTAGTTGTTATCATTATTTTCGCTGTTGACCACATTAAGAGGGGTAAGATCGAAGCTGTTAAAGAAGAAATCACTAGGATAGAGAAAGAAATTGCAAGCAACAAAGTTAGTATTGATGAAATAAATAAGTTAAAGCAAGAGAAGGAGACCTATCGTAGGCAATTTCAAGTTATTGAAAATCTTAAAAAGGGTAAAGAGGGACCTGTGCGAATTCTAGATGAGTTGGCTGCAAAAACTCCTGAGAAAATATGGCTAATGACTTTAAAACAAAGTGGCAACAATCTAGAATTGGTCGGTGTTGCCGTTGATAATAAATTGATATCTAAGTTTATGTCTAATTTGATGGAATCACCATATTTCAAAAAGGTTGATTTAGTTGCTTCTGAAAAGAAAGTTGAGAAAACTGGGAAAACCAGTGAAAAGTTAAATAGATTTACACTTACCTGTTTGATTACATCTCCTTCAGAGGGTTAGGATTGGTTTATGGCAAACTTTGATGTAGATACCATACTCAAGTTACCCAAAAGTCAGAGGATAGGTATTCTCGTAGGTGTTGTGGTGATACTTATTGTACTGTATTGGTTTTTTGTTTATAAAGGCTATTCTCATGAATTAGATGCAAAAAATACGATACTCACAAAAAAGCAACATGAGCTAGATGAGCAAAGAGTTGTTCTAGCTGATCTTCCCAGATTTAAAAAGGAAACAGAGGAGATGAAAGAAAAACGTCAAGAGGCTTTGAAGCAACTCCCTGATAAAAAAGATATTGACAAGCTTCTCCAGGATATTTCTTTTCATGCAGTTGAATCCGGCTTAGAAATTTTACTCTTCAAGCCGCAATCAGAGATTAGGAAGAATTTTTATGCTGAGATCCCCGTTGATATAAAACTCTCAGGGACGTATCATGATCTGGCTATTTTTTTTGATAAAATAGCCAATCTTTCAAGGATCGTTAACATTTCAAATTTAGTAATTGATAGAGCCAAAGTCAAAGGGATAAATGAGGGAAATGTACTTCAAGCCTCATGTAAAGCTACAACATATAAATTTATTGAAGAGAAAAAAAGTGAAGAAGGTAAAAAAGGAAAGAAGTAGGGGTTTCTGTTTTTTAGCATTGTTCATCACAGTAGGTGTGCTATTTATTCTAGCTTCTTGTGGTGAAAAATCTCAGCCCCCTGAGAAAAAAAAGATAGAAACCACTTCAAAAAAGGTGATAAAGAAACCGGTTAAACCAGTACTTAAGGATGAGAGAGAAGATTCCGAAGAAGTGGTAGCATACCATTATGATCCAATGGGGAAAAAGGATCCTTTTAAACCACTTATCAGAGAGGAGAGAACGACAGCGGAAAAGATACTGATGCAGAAGCCACTTACTCCTTTACAAAAGTATACTTTAGCTGAGCTTAAACTGGTTGCCATTGTAATAGGGCTTGAAAATCCTAAGGCAATGGTGGAGGATCCTAAGGGTGATGGTTACATCTTATCCAAGGGAACCCTTATTGGTGATAAGTTTGGTGAAGTTACTGAAATTAAGAGAAATGAAGTTGTTGTTGTTGAGAAGGAAGTTGATTACAGTTCAGGAGAGATTGTCCACAAAAAAGTATCCCTTATTCTCTATAAACCAGAGGAGGAAGAACTATGAGCAATGCTTTCCCTTATAGGGGATGTAGTAAGGCTTTGAAAATAATAGTGATCTCTTTGATACTATGTGGAGTGTGCTATGTTGATCAGGAAAAACTTGATTTTGTGTGCTTACCACAAAAAAAGATAGCATTAGCAGAAGAAGTAAAAGGTGTTGCTAAACCTTCTCTCATAGAGGACATAGAGGTTGCTGAACAGAAAAATGTGAGCATCGTCACCATAAAAGCTTCTAAACCTCTTACTTATACTGTTGTTAAATTAAAGGACCCTTTACGAATCGTTGTTGATATCCCAGAATTTACCACGGAGCGTACCATAGCACCTATAGTGGTAAATAGTGAAGTTATAAATGAGATAATCAATAAACAGATGGAAAAAGGAGAAAGGAAGTTCTGTCGTGTAGAGATAGAACTGAACAAAGATGTTGAGTATGAGGTAACGCCAAATCTTAATGACCTTGTTATTAAGGTGGCAGGATTCAGTGAGATAGCTGAAATAGAGAGAAAAGGGGTAGAGAGTGGAAAAGCTAAGGATACTCTGGATAGAATTGAGGTGGGAAAAATTATTGACCTCGAGATTAGTAAAGACCTTGATGGAATGACGGTTGTGTCTGATAGTGAAATTAGTAACTATAATGCTTTTGTATTAGAGAATCCTTATCGTTTAGTAGTAGATATCCTAGGTGTAAAACACCTTTTGTCAAAGAATATTTTTCCGTTCCCATCTCCTTTTGTAAGTAAGATAAAGATAGGTCAACATCCGGAAATGGTGCGTTTTGTGGTTTATTTTCGAAATAGATTGCCAAACTATCAGATTGAAAAAGATAACAATAAACTCTTCGTCGTATGGGAAGTGTCTACTTTAGCTGATAGAGAGGAAAAGGTGGAAGAGGTTACTGGGGTGGTTTCAATGAAAGAGGAGGGTATAGAAGATGTGGTGAGGGAAGCGGAAGAGGTAACTGAGGAACCTCAAAAAGTCACCTCTGCAAAGGAAGAACTTGAGGGAGTAAAGGTCTATACAGGGCAGAAGATTTCTCTAGATTTTAAAGACGCTGATATCAGGAACATACTAAGATTGATTGCTGATATTAGCGGATTGAATATTATTGTCAGTGATAATGTGAGCGGAAAGGTAACCATAAAACTGGAAGGTGTTCCTTGGGATGAGGTGTTAGATATTATTTTGGAGACTAATAACTTAGGGAAAATTTGGATGAAAAGTGTTTTGAGGATTGAAACCCAAAAGGAGATTAGACGCATCAATGAAGACAAATACACAGCTCAGAAATCCCAAGAAAAAGTAGCAGAATTGAAAAGCGAAGTCGTTGACATTATTTACCGAGATGCTTCTGATATTGTAGATCTTTTAACTAAGGAAAAGGAGCTCACCAGTGATAGAGGAGCTATTTCTGTTGATCCCAACCTCAACAGATTAATTATTACTGATACCCCTGAAAAGATTGATGAGATTAAAGCAAAGATTGCACGCTATGATGATAGAACTGTACGTCAAGTTTTTATTGAAGCAAAGATTGTACAATCAATCCCTACCTTCACCAAAGAGATTGGTATCCAGTGGGGTGGGACCTATGCGACTACAGGACGTGGTGGAAAGAATGTCTATGGTGTCGGTGGTGCAGGTGGCGTTGAATTTGAGAAAGAAGAGGTGACAGATCCCATTACTGGATTGACTACCGAGTTACTTAAGAAGGTGATTAGTAAAGGTAACATAGTTGATTTGCCAGCACCTGCAGGTCCTGGAACAGGTGCAGGCATTGGTTTTGGCATCTTAAAACACAACTTAGAATTAACAGCTACACTTACAGCAATGGAAAAAGATGAAAAAGTTAAAATTATATCAAATCCTAGAGTGTTAAGCATTGATAAAAATGAGGCGAAGATCAAGCAGGGTGTTGCTCTTCCTTACCTAAAACTGAGTGAGGAAGGTGTTACCTCAACAGAGTTTAAAGATGCCGTCTTAGAGTTAACGGTAACACCTACTATCTTATCGGAGAAAA
>SMTZ1_10010235_pt1 | contig 10722 bp, 8 predicted proteins | sample DeeMarSWOR136_30_FD_25667 | JGI IMG/M metagenome (IMG submission 25667) | reverse complement strand
GAGGACAAGTAATCGTTTTCAGCCTAAATCAGCTTAGGCACGAGCGGGCAGGAACCCTCAAAGATCAAACCAGAGTATGCTCCTGAGGAATCTTCTTTGGGAGATGCTCTTTCAGAAAGAGCCAGGGACCGCATTCGGATGAAACCCCTGAGCCTTGGCTGTCCTGAGCTCGGTCGAAGGGAGCCTTTGGCCATGCGCCTTCCGCTTAGATATCTCCTTTCGGGGAACAGCCATCCCGGCTCCGCCAAGAACCCTGGCCCAGACCTGGCACTGGCCGAGATCTGCTATGGGCTCCCTCTCTCATAACAGAGAGACGATTGACGTTCCCGTGGTGTAGCGCCAGGGCGGGCTTGACACAAATGGTAAGAAGTCGAGCTATGTAGACAGCTAGAGGGCACATGAGCAAAAAGGGACAGAAAAGACATTGTCCAGAACGCGCCATCCGGGTAATATGCACCGGAGTTCCTAAAAAGGGCTGGGCACATGGACACTCAAGGAAGAGCCATCCCATGGCCCATGGTGGAAAAAAGGATGCCGGAAGGGATGAATCCTAAGCAAAGGTGATAGACCATGGAACCGAAGACTGCGCTTTTCCTGATGCGTCTCGGCATGCTCCTTGTCATTGTAGGGGCTGTGATTTTCTTTCTGACCGGTGAGCATTATCAGCCCATTGTCAGTCATATGATTGTCTGGGGTTGCGGTTGCGCAACGGCCATCTACTTCGCAGGTCTCAGTGCCATCAACGGCTTATGGGACCGGGTTCAAGAGCTCAGGAGAAGGGAGCCTGAGGTTTCCCCCGTGAGCGAGATTGCGACTGATCTGAGGGAGATTCATGCCCTTCTAAGGTAGAGGCGCGGGTTGCCTTTGCAGGGAGCGGACGGTTGAACAAAAACCTATATGTAGTATTCCATCTTAGTAAATACTCCTTATGTTGTGCCATTCCTCTCTTTCGCTTCCCTTGTAACGGAAGGGGACGAGCAAGGGTTTGCACAAGAACTTGTGCGTAGTGCACTCTTTATTGTGCTTTGTTGCCCAATTGGTGCCTTTCAGAATCTCCCCAAATCATGCTCGTCGGTCCGCTGTGGAAATTTTGAAAAGGGTGTGAAAGAGCTGTTTCAAAAACAGTTTTTGATTCAAGAACCCTGCTGTTGGGGTGGGAAAAAAGGTCGCCATGCGCGCTGGTACGAAAATTGAAAATTTATATACAGATTTTGCAAAAAAGCCTATCCAACATATAGAAGCTATGGAAAGTGAAATTTCAATATCTTGTGTTTCAAACGCGGCTCGGCCTCTTTCTTGACGGATTTGTCGAACCGTCACCTGTGAAGGAAATAGGGTCATGACAAAACTCTATATGATGAACGGGCCGGATATAGGCCAATCCTTTGAGCTCAAGTTCCCGAAGGCATCTCAGAATCTTGAGGAGAGGGAGACGATATTTCATCACGGATTTGGAAAGCCGAAACGGGACTTTTTTCAATGGCTCTTATATTGCGCCCGGCCTTGAGGTGGAAGTCAAGGAGGGGATTCCCATGGCCCTTGGCATGAGTGTGATCTGCCTGGGCGAAGGGTGCATGGATCAGATCATGCCTTTTCTCGATTCCATTGAGATCACCAAGGAAACAGGCGAGCAGAGCGGGATTTTCACAGAAAACAGGGACAAAACCAATCAGAGAAAGCTTGAATTGCTTTACAGGGTGTCCGATGTTCTCATGGAGAGGTTGCCCATTAACGAGACACTAAAGAAAATATTGGACCTCCTATTCGATCTTTTGAAACGGGTCGACCGAGGCACGATTCTTGTTATCGACCCGGATACCGGTGACATTTCTGAGGCCGTCTCCAGAACCACCCAACCGGGTACTGATCCCGAAACAACTTATTGTCCGGACGTGGTGGCCCGGGTCATGAAGGACAGAAAAGCTCTTGTCATTTCAAATACCGCCGCGGAAGAGGATGATGAGTTGGCGGACACTCTAAGGGTTCTGCGTATTGAATCCGTCCTGTGTGTACCCATGGTCACCGGTTCTCAAATCTGGGGCATCATCTATGTGGACTCACTTCAAAGGCCCTTCGGATTTCAAAAAGAAGATGTTTCTCTCTTCACGGACTTGGGTCAAAGAACAGCGCTCGCCATAGAAAACGCCTTGCTGCAAGCGAACCTGGAATAAAGGAGGCGCATCAAAATCGATCTCGTGGCGTTCCGAAGGGGTTGACTCCCGCCTTGTTCAGGATGGCATTTCTCCATTCTCATGCTTGCCTCTTAGTTGATAGACTCCCTCTTGTGCTCCTTCCATAGGTGAATGGCAGGCCCAGGCTGAGGCCCCTGCAGGTCGAGAAATCCTATTGCACACGGGCCTCCATTCTGGTATGGGTAGGGGCATTCCTTCCTGAACGGGAAAACGGCACGATCCGTTGCAACGGCCGTCCTGAGATGTGGTGCCCCTGCGTACCGGGTACCTGGCCCAAAGGAGGCTGCAAAGGATTTGTTGAAAACTCCGGCTACCTTGGAACCTGTAACCTCACCTTATCGCCTTCGTCGTTAACACTGGAAGAACCTATTCAGCGTTCATTGGCCATATGCACACTTTTGAACGTTACCAACCTTTTGTGAGGAAGGAGGATATGAACATGAAAGACAGAGCACTAATCCGGTTGGGGTGCGTGACAGCCATCATCGCCTTCGGCGTTTTGCTTGTCAACGGGCCCGTCCTTGTTTCGGCCAAAGAGCCGGTGAAGATCGGTGTGATGACCCCACTTTCGCCACCCGGCGCCACCCTGCTCGGTAAATTCATTCTTCAGGGCGCAAGGATGGGGGCTGAATATGTCAACGCCCAAGGCGGCGTGCTGGACGGAAGGCCGATGGAGCTCATTGTGGAAGATGATTCCGGGACACCTGAAAAAGGCATAGCCGGCTATCGAAGGCTGGTTTCCCAGAAAAGGGTGTCCGCCATTATCGGCCAAGTTCACAGTTCGGTTATGATCGCTGTGGGCGATCTTTCAGAGAAGCTGGGCGTTCCCATCTTTTCTACACAGGCCTCATCAAAGGCGATTACGGAAAAGCACCTCATGACCGCTTTTCGAACCCATGCCATTGATCCTGACCGCGCCAGAATGTGGCTTCGGTTCATCGAGGAAGCCGGTTACAAAAGGATCGCCTTGCTCGCCGAAAACACGGACTATGGCTTAGGACTTGTGGATGAGACAAAAGCAGGCATGGCCAAGATGGGTCTGGATCTGGAACTCAAGTCCCTCATTTTTGACAAGAAAGTGGTGGATCTCACGCCCCAGCTTCTTGAGTTGAAGGCCTGGAAGCCCGATCTCCTCATCGACATCCACAGCGTGCCCACCACCGCCTATCTCATGGTCAAGCAGGCTTATGACATCGGCCTCTTTCCCATGACGCCCATCCTGGCTTCCTTTGATTGGCCCGGGAGATCGGAGTACTGGAAAAACCTAGGAGACAAAGGGAACTACATTCTCTTCATTTCCTATTACCACCCGAAGATGAAACTCACGAAACGCGGAGAGTGGTTCAAGGAAGAATACCTCAAAGAGCACGGCGAATTCCCCATTTACCCGGCCTTTAACGGCTTTGGACAGATGCTGATCCTGGCCGACGCACTGGAGCTGGCACAGTCGGACAAACCGGCCGATCTCATTAAAGCGCTGGAGCAAGGCAAATTCACGAGCTGGAACGGCACGGTCACCTTTGAACGAGGGGAGGGGCCTTATTGGCATCAATGGTCCCCGCCCTTAATGGTTCTCCAGTACACTGAAGCGAACCAGTCTCCAAAAGATGCGCCCATTCTCTACCCTCCTGAGATGAAAACCGGGAGCTATAAGGCGCCATAGGCGTGTGGCAGCCGGATCGTTTCGATCCGGCTGCCTTCAAAGGAACTCGCTTTCCTGCCGGGAGAGAGGAAAAAGCCTCTGAGAGCGGGTCTCACCCTCATAGAGCGATGAGGCTGAAACATGGCGCCCACGTCCCGCGCAGCGCCGCGGGGAGACTTGCGAAGGCGGATTGTCGGTGTCATGGTCTCGTTCGATTAGGACATGAAGGACCACTCGCAGCATGATCGACTCCCTGCTCCTTTCACAGTATCTCGTTGCCGGCCTGGTTATCGGCATCATCTATGCCCTCATGGCCATAGGGATCACCTTCATTTACAGCATCATGAAGATGATCAACTGGTCCATGGGGGAGTTCTACATGATGGGGAGCTACCTTCAATACTTCCTGGTGGTTTATCTTCTGGGGGCTGAGCTGTGGTTCCTGGGTATCCCGCTGTCTATGGCCGTGGTCTTCTTTGTGGGCATGCTCATCCAGAAAACTCTTCTCAGGCCCATGTTTGTGGGCGAGATGGAGAGAAGGGATGAATACGCCACCGTGGTGACCGTATCCATGATGGTCTTTTTCAGGAACCTGGCTGTGGTCTTGGCCGGCCCGAATCAGTTTGCCCCGCCCGATTATGCCTCCCCGACCTATATCGGCCCTCTTCCGGTGAGTGGTAATCGATTCGTTGCCCTGGTCGGTACACTTGTCATTCTGGGTCTTTTCTATTTGATCGTGAAGAAAACGTGGGTCGGTCGAGCGCTTCGTGGATCCGCCCAGAATCGCGTGGGCATTCAAACAGCAGGCGTTAACGTGCTGAGGGTGGACCAAATCGCCTTCGGTCTCGGGGTTTCCCTGGCGGCGGCGGCAGGAGCCCTTCTTGCACCTATCTTTCTTGTTTGGCCGGAGAACGGTGCTGTCGCCACGATGAAGGGCTTTGAAATCATCGTGATTGGCGGGCTGGGTTCCATTCCAGGCAGCCTCGTTGCCGGTCTGCTTCTAGGGGTGGTGGAAAGTCTGGGCTCTGTTCTAATCTCTCCATCCTTCAAGGATGTGTATGGGTTTGTCCTGGTGTTGGCTATATTGGTCGTGAGGCCTACCGGTCTTTTTGGTGAAAGGCAGAGGGTGGCATAAAACGTTTCAGCCGTGCGAGAGCCTCGGGGGGTCGGCGGGGGGGTGGTCGTCCCTTGTCGCGCCATAGCCTTGGCGAAGGCGGAAGCCCGTAACCATACCTCCAGTGCCATTGGAACGGCCCCATATTCTTAATATCTGTCACCGGACAGCCCCAGGAGATAGCCTATCAAAGATCCTACATCTCCTGGGCCTGCCAGAGGACCCCTATTAGCATTATGGGGGCGTCCAACATGCTCCGAGGGAATTTGGGTTGCGGGTCTGTAAGACCACCCCGCGACGGCCCCTCGGGCAAGCGAGAACTTGTTCAACTTATCTCTGAGATGTGATTCTTGGTGGCGTGCTCTATGGATGGGCAGGAAAACAGGCTTTTGGAGACTGAAAACCTGACCAAGCGGTTTGGTGGTTTGACCGCGGTGGATGGGCTTACCCTGTCTGTGCAAAGCGGGGAGATCAGGGGCGTTATAGGCCCAAACGGATCCGGGAAGACCACCCTGATGAACCTGATTTCCGGCATTTACAAAGCCAGCTCCGGGAGCATCTCCCTCGATGGAGAACGGATCGATCAACTCAAGCCGAACATTCGAACCTCTAGAGGCATTATCCGGACATTCCAAATTCCCAAAGTGTTTTGGGACATGACGGTCATGGAGAATATGCTTGTACCGGCTCTGTCGGACAGCCAGGGTGACCGGTACAAAAGGCAGGAGGAGATCGTTGAGGAAGCATTGGCTCTGCTGAGATTTGTCCAGTTGGACCACATGAAAGACCACCTGGCCAAGACCCTTTCGGGCGGGCAAAACCAGTTGTTGCAGATAGCGCGGGGATTCATGGTAAACCCCCTGAAATTGTATCTTATGGATGAGCCCTTTGCCGGTGTCAACCCTCAGATTAAGAGTGTCATCATGGAATCCATCAAAGAGATGAATCGAGAAAAGGGCGTCACCTTCATTCTTGTCAGTCACGAGATGTCTTCGATTCGACGGCTCTGCGGCAAAGTGTCTGTTATTCACGAGGGGCGCTGTATTGCTGAAGGCAGCCTTGAAGAGGTTGCCCATGTCCCCGAGGTCATCGAGGCCTATATAGGTGGGTAACATGTCTTTCCTGTCCATCGAAAAAATCCACTGCGGCTACTTTGAAGGCATTGATATTCTGCAGGATCTGTCTTTAAAAGTGGCGCAAGGGTCTTTTGTGGGGGTGATTGGCCCGAACGGGGCTGGAAAATCAACCCTTTTGAAGGCCATATTTGGATTCCTCAAATACAGGTCGGGCAGGATTCTTTTCGTGGACCAGGAAATTCGAGATCTAAGCCCTTTTGAAATCAAGAGACTGGGCATCAGCTACATCCCGCAAGGGAGCAACAATTTTCCCCATATGACGGTTCAAGATAACCTTTTGCTGGGGGCATGGACCTTCAGACGGGAGAAGGACCGGATTAGAAAGGGTCTCAGAAAGGTGTACGACATCTTCCCGATCATTTACGAAAAAAGGAGACAGAAAGCGGAATTCCTGAGCGGGGGCGAAGCCAAGATTCTCTCCATCGCCAAGGAGATGATCTCCAGCCCCGGCCTTTTGCTGGTGGATGAGCCTTCTGCCGGTCTCGCTCCCAGGATTGTTTCCTATGTGTACGGCTTTCTGCGGGACAGTCAGAAAAAAGGAATCACCATCCTGTTGGTGGATCAAAATATCAATCAGGCGATCGAGAATTCTGAGTATCTCTACATGCTGGAGATGGGGACGGTCGCCATGGAAGGGGATGCGGACATGTTCAAGGAAAACCTCAGGGATATTATCCGGGATTCCCTTATCGGAGCGGGATGATGGCGGGGAAACGCCTGCTCTTATTGATGGGCCTATACGCTGTCGTGACGCCGCTACCCTTTTGGTTGGGGGAGTATTTCACCCATGTTCTCAATGTCAGTCTATACTACGTGATCATGGCGGCAAGTTGGAACCTGATTGCCGGGTACACAGGCCAGTTTTCCCTTGCACACCATGCCTTTGCTGCCATGGGGGGCTACACTTCGGCCCTTCTGGTCATCCATTTCAAGATTCCCATCCTTTTGGGGGTTCCCATAGGGGGGCTTTTTGCAGGAGCCGTTGGTTTTTTTCTTGGGACACTCTGCTTGAAAATGCGTGCTATCTATCTGGGCCTGGCGACCTGGGCTTTTTCCGAGTCGTTCCGCATTACCCTCAGTATGGCCTATAAGCTCACCAGAGGGGACCTGGGTCTTTCCACGCCCACCCTCTTGGGCACCGGCGAAGCCTTTCACTACTATTATGTTTTTCTTCTTCTCGCCATGGTCTGCCTCCTCATCATGTACAGAATCGTCCATTCCCGGATCGGGTACTATATGCGATCCATTCGGGACGATGAGGAGGCGGCACTGAGCATGGGCGTGGACACCGTAAAGTGGAAGCGATTCGTATTTGTAACGAGCAGCTTCTTTGCCGGCGTAGCCGGTGCCTTTCATGCCCATTATATTGGTCTGCTCAGTCCCGTGGCCGTGGATTTCAATGAGATGGCCATTCTCATCATTATGGTGATCACCGGAGGCCTGAGGACCTTCCCAGGCCCTATCATCGGGGCGATTTTCATAGAGCTGCTGTCCGAGGTTTTGAGGGAGTACGGCGAGATCCGGATGGTGCTCTTCGCGCTCATGGTCATCATTCTCATGCGGGTCAATCGGGACGGTATCGTCGGTATTGTGAAGAGACTCCTGCCCGCGATTCGCTCCTTTGCCGGGAGATCCACCCGTTCCTCCATGCCTTGAACCCATCCCACATCTTGAAATTTCGAGCCGGATCAGGTAAAATTCTTTATATAAAAAGAAACGAGTTACGGTGTCCATGGATGAAAATCGATTGGTAGACCTGCTCCTGGTGGGCATTCTTGTCTTGGGAACCGCGGTTCTCATTGGCCTCTATTTTTTCAAACCCTTTCATCAGGAAGTCAGTCCGGCTTCTTCTACGAGCCCTACGGAACGGGCCGCCTTGAATGATCATGCGGCGCCGGGCTCTCGAGTTTCGTTTCAATTTCCCAACCGTCCTGAAGGTCGTCAGCATCAGGAGACTGAAACTTCAGGTGGCGTTGCTCATCCATCCCAAGAACCTGAAACGGCGTCTGCACCCCAGAAAACAAGCAAGACAAATGATGAGTTAAACCGAGGAGGCAGGGATAGGTCCTCACTGGATACGTCCATAACGGTTGTTTCAGACGCGCTGGCGGCTTCCGGGGATGGGTTTCCAGAGCCCGCGGAGCGAGTGTTCCAGGAAACGTCCAAAGCCAATGGGAACTTCTACCTGGCACAGGAAATCGAGGGTGGGGTCACGACGGGAAACAGAGGCTCGGTGAACGATCAGGCCGACTTTTACAGGATCGTGGCAGAGGGAGGCCGGATGATTGTGGAGATGAACCCTTCTTTGAGCAGCCAAGAGCATGGGTTGATCCTAGCCGTATTTGACGCAAACCGGAGATTGATGGAAAGCCATTCTAAAGACATGAAAGGCATCAAGGCATTTGCTGTCAAACCCGAGACCGCATATTACATCAAGGTGGATCTCCGGAAGACTCCTGTTGAAGCCCCTCCTTATCGTCTGCGGATCCGCTTCGACTAGCAAGCCGCTGAAAAACGCTTCGCATTGTTCAATTGTGTTGGCATGGACCCTCTCTTGTTTACAGCGCCCCTGTTTCCGGCCATGGCCCTTTTCTCGGTTCAACCAGTAAGTCTGTACGCCCGGATCGAAAAAGGCCTTCATCAATGATTGCCATAAAAGGGCCATAAAGGGTTTTCTTCGATTCCGGGGCTCCCGGCCTGGTCATTTCAAGGCGTTACGGACGGGTGATGCCTCCCAACGGTCTTTCTAGCTCATTTTTCATTACTAATTTTGCCTTGTTTTTCCAATTATACCGGTAGCTTATAAATCAAAATGAGTCACATTAAGATTCAGGGTAACAACGGGAAGATTCAGCCAAATGTTGACAGGCGTTGACAAGTAAGCCAATACCGATAGCCCTATCCTCTTCATGAAAGCTGTAAAAGCTGAAACGAGACCTCGCAATCCTTTCGTAAACAAGAGGCTAGAATCATATACAATCCCCGGTACGGACGTTGCTCGGGAAAACATGACCCGTTCCCGCTTAAATTAGGACAGGCGGTGTTAAACCTCAAGCCTGAGATGATGGCGGATACCTCCGGTTTCAATCCCATAATTTCTATGCTGTCACTCTCTTATCACATGATTGACTCAGCTCGTGATCTTTAGCAGATATCGCAGATTCTAATCGCGGTCTGGTAGCCACAGAACCTTCTGGCTGCGCGGTGATGCTTATATTTGGTATGGTTGCCCTATATCAGTTGGTTGGGATTCATGAATAGGATAATTATCATTGAATCCAGGCTTCTTGAGAATTGGATATCAAAGGTTATTGTGAGAGCCATATTTTAGCGATTTGTTGGAGAAATTACAGGTTTCGTTGCAAGTTATATCACCCCAATATGTGGTATAGTTGAAAGAAGAACTTGGAACCTAAATAGCAACCCACCCTTTCGGGTTCTAAGGTGTTACTGAATAATGATTGCTGTATTGTGTGGTTAAGAACCGATGGCGGCGGCCGAGCACTAATGGTCGAAGTGCGTAGTAGAGCCTGACGTACTTTTAATCTGTCTGAGATGTCTACCGGATGGGCGTTTCATTCTTTTTGAGTGCTCAATAGTGATTCTTCAATCAACTCGATTGTCTGCAGGCATTAACTTTCCGTAAATTCCAGAGACGAGGGATGAAACAGCTCCGCGATGGTCAACTTTTTACTTGCCAGACCCTGTTCATAGGAATACTGAAACAATGCTTCGAGCGCCTTGCGATTCGGCTTCATGCCGTATGGCCAAAAATTTTCACCCATCAAAGCGTGAGTTTCTTCAATCTCCTGTGATACCCATGGCAGCGAAATCGTGGCCCAGCCCATTTTTTTCAATTGGTCATACATTAATTGTTTTGCCTGTGAATAGGCATTGAACACAGCCTTTGGCAGCCATGGGTTTTTCTCGACAAGGGTATTGCGGATAGCCACTGCGTGCATAATGGGAAAAATCCCGGTCTTATTAAAATATGCGCGCTCGGTCTTGCGAAAATCTGGAAAAAGCCGTGCGACCTTGGGATGGCCCTCTATGTAGGCCCTGGGCTCGGCAGCGTGAAACAATGCGTCCACGTCACCCGATTCGAGCAGATCTGATTCATCTTTTCCCTCCGGCCCTTTGCTGACAGAGAGGCCTTTGGGCACCATACTCTCCTGTTTAGACACGTTGCCGGCTGCCTTTACCGAGGAGTCTTTGGACGATACGAACCACTGAATCTCTTCGGGGCTGACGCCATATTCATGTTTCATAATGCCTCGCAGCCAAGTCAGGGAGGTCGAGGAAAAGCCCGGCGTTGCAACCTTCCTCCCACGTAGGTCTTCAGGCCCTCTAATTCCCCGATCGGTACGGATGAATATGCTTTTGTGCCGGAAGACGCGTATCGGGAAAATCGGCAGCAGTGAGTAATCCCTGAAACCTTCATTGGCATAGGCCAGCATAAAAGGGTGCAGGCCGATTTCAGTGACATCCAGGGTTTGCGGCCCGCTGAACACATGGGTGTTCAGGTCGCCGATGCCCTGTTCCTCAATCTGAAAGTCACACCCGTCGATGTTGACCTGTCCGTCAAAGAGCGCTTTGGTGCGGTCTAAATTGTACCCGGCCATGGTGATTGGCAAGCCG
>SMTZ1_10007778_pt1 | contig 10722 bp, 4 predicted proteins | sample DeeMarSWOR136_30_FD_25667 | JGI IMG/M metagenome (IMG submission 25667) | reverse complement strand
TTTTTGAATTGGACAGGCGATGTAGCTGATCCCAATTCGCCGGCGACAACAGTAACCATGGATGCGGCTAAGGAAGTGACTGCTAATTTTGAGGAAATCACGGCCTTTATCATCTCCGGCTATGTCCTGGAGGCCGATCCTAATCCCATTAAAAAGGTCAAGATGTTCCTAACCGGGGATGCTACGGATACTACCTGTACAGATAGGCACGGTTATTATGAGTTCACGGACCTGCCAAAGGGTTACTATAAGGTAGAACCCTACAAGGAAGGCTGGAAATTTGAGCCGAAGTACAGGAAGTATAGGCCCCTGACTTCAAACATGACCGATCAAAACTATGAAGGAACACGCGTGTTTCCACCACCGGTGGCAGATTTCAAAGGAGAACCCCGGCAAGGTGTTGCTCCTCTCACAGTCCAGTTCACTGATCTTTCAGTAGGAGAAATAACTGAATGGCACTGGGAGTTTGGCGATGGGGAAACCAGCTATGAGAAAAATCCAAAACACACCTATGATCCACCCTTTGATCCAAAATACACTGTTAGCCTGACAGTCACTGGTCCCGGTGGGTCGGATAAGGAGACCAAAACTGGCTACATCACAGTCTATATTCCTGTCCAGGCTAATTTTGATGCTGCACCAACGGTGGGACCGGCTCCGTTAACGGTTAAGTTCACCAACACTTCCAGCGGTAGCTTCTACAATTGCACCTGGGATTTTGGTGATGGTGCAACAAGTAGCGTTGAGAATCCGTCTCATACCTATGATACTCCTGGTTCATACACTGTTAAATTGAAAGCTGAAGGACCTGGTGGCAGGGATAGCGAGGTGAAGGTTGGTTTTATCACCGTTTATGATCCGACCACTGGTTACGCCTATCTTGAACTAATCGAGTCCAGCCAGACTCATCCGGGTGAAGGATGGGATAATGCCATAGATGGAGATACTTATGGTTGGGACGGTACAGTCACCGCTGAAGGTAATAAATCCTATGCTATTTTTGGATTTGCCGATTCTAGCTCCAAGGATATTGAAAAGGTTCGATTAATGATTGATACCGGCGTAGGTTTCGAAAACCGATGGGCAAAGAGATTCCATGTTCAGGTTTCCACCACCGGCCTTCTGGAGGCCGATTTTAATACTGTTCTGGAAGCACAAAAGGTTGGAGGAGATTGGGAGGACTATAAGTTCGCTCCAGTTTCTGCTAAGTACATCAAACTTATTATTGATGAGCCAATTGGTGAGTGGCAGCAAGTAGGTGAATTTGAGGTTTATGAGCACATTATCCTTGCCGATGCTTCCAAATCCACTATTGTTGCTACCAGCCCCCATTATGCCAATGGTTTAGATCAATCGACGATTACTATGGTATTAGCTGATAGTGCTGGTGTGCCAGTGACTGGCAAAACCAGTGTTGACTTCAGAATGTACGCTACTGGCAGTAATAACATCTTTGGAACGGTAGTCGAGACTGCCACACCAGGGACCTATACTACAACGTTAGCCTCTTTTACATCTGGAGAGAAAACAGTGTGGGCTGTGGTGAATGGCGTTAAAATCCAATATACAGCCATAGGGGACACGACATTAGCCACGGCACTTTTTCTTGCTCCACCATCAACTATGACCTCAATGAAGTTAATAGATCATAGCTATGCCTATCCTGGTGAAGGCTGGGATAATGCAATTGATGGGGATCTGGAAGGTTGGGATGGTACTGTTACTGCTGGTGACGGTAAGAGCCCGAAACCTTACGCCATCTTTGGATTCGATGATTCTGAAACTAAGATCATTCATAAAGTTCGATTGATGACTGATACTGGCGTGGGTGATGGATGGGCTAAATATCGGTGGGTTAAGAAATTTCTGGTTCAAGTCTCCACCACTGGTATTGAGGAAGATGATTTCAAGACCATCCTGGATGCTAATAAGCAAGGTGGCAACTGGGAGGAATTCTTCTTCATTGCCGATTCTGCTAAATATGTCAAGCTGGTAATTATAGAACCACATGATGGCTGGAGACAATTAGGCGAATTCGAAGTATATGAAACCTCATTGATTTTAATGGCGAAGTCAACAATTGCTGCCGTAGAAAATAATGAACTGGTTGGTTCGCCTGAAACTTATAGCTTAAGCCCGAACTATCCTAATCCCTTTAATCCGGAAACCTTTATCCAGTATCAGCTTCCAGAACCCTCTAAAGTTACCATCAAAATCTACAATATGATGGGACAGGAAATTAAGGTGTTAGTGGATGCTGAGAAAGATGCCGGTCATTTTACTGTGCGCTGGGATGGAAAGGATAATTTTGGCAGGACAGTTGCCAGTGGAATTTATCTTTTCAGGATAGAGGCTTGTGGCGAAAACCAAAAGGGTTTTGTCGAAACAAGAAGAATGACCTTGCTGAAATAAGGAAATTCTATTAATTGGTGTCTTGCGTTTTCGAGATTGAGTCGGAAGCGCAAGGCAAACCATCGGTAGTAAACAGGGTAAAATTGAAAATATTGGCTTCTGGCATTGAGCTAACGAAAAGCAAAAAGCAAATTGCCAGAAGCCTTTATTTTATAATTGGTTAGGAATAATATATTGATTCCATCGCTTAGAGCAATGGAATCAGTATGAAATTTGAATCCTTAATAAGTATATCATCAGTCTATAACGATTGCCCAGTACATCGTTTCATTAAAATCTTACCAATCTATGTATGTCATTGTGAAGTGCCTTTTAACGAAACAATCTCTTGTTTTAGAGGGGATTGCTTCGTCGTTTCACTCCTCGCAATGACTGGCTTATATGTAAATATATTTATGAAACGCAATACTAGTCGATTAGAAACGTAAAATGGTAAGCACATTAGCCGCCAATTATTTAGGCTCCAAAAAAATTGACTGGCTTTTCAAAATCATGCAAATATATCTCTCTGTCCTCACCATAGGAGCTTTCCAGCTTTTTTTTCTTGTAATCAACAACAAAAGTTGAATGGATACCATAAATTCGATTAAATACCACTACATATTCATGACCGTCATCATCAATCATTTTTATTTCAGCCAGATCATCATCATAATCTGTTGTAAAGCTGCGGTCACATTTTGGATTTGGACAGCGAAATTCAACTTTTGCACCATCTTTAAGTTTAATATGGTCATCGACAATGGAACCATATTTACCTATTGCTCCAGGAAGATAGAAATTAGTAACGCTTTCAAAAGTATTGCAAGACAGAACACCTTTCATTTTGATTACTGTCCCTTCAAAATGGGAAAGTTGCTCATTGCAATATGGACAGTAAAATTGTTTCATTGATTTCCTCCCTATATAAAGCATTGTTTTGTCAAATATCAAAATAATAAAAGAAAAAGTGAATGTCAATATATTTTTTTGTAGAAATTTGGCGATCAAAGAAACGCCATTAAAACTGCTGTGGTTTTCTTTTGTTTTGAAACCGTTTTAATGGTATCTTATGCAGATTTATTTGGATAAACAATTACTATTTTTCAGAGGCAGAAGGGATTCATAAAATGAAATTTCTGTTATGGTATAAGTTTAGCATTTTTCTCCTCACCACTGTATCGAAAGATGCGCATTAATTGAAAGTCGTCCTTTATTGAATAATGGATGACACTGACCAATCGAATCCTCACTGCTGACTGAAGACCAATTTGATTAGTGCGTAGTTTTTCCCAAACAGGCGAAACCAGCCTGCATGTTTTGTTGCTAAACGAGTTCCACTAAAGAAAGATCCATTGATAAGAATTTTATAGTTGCCCTTTTTTGCAATAGACTTTATTAATTTGGCATTGCTGGGGATGAAAATAAAACCGAAGGTGTCGGCTATTGAGATAATTTTCATTTTTTTGGTGAGAATTTTTATTACTCTTATTGAGCATGCTCGCATTTCTGAGAATGTTGATCATCAAGGGTTAGATCTCACCGTCCCGAGGGATGATGCTAAGATAAGGAAGGATGTCAAAGCAACTCCATTTGATTCGCCGTGTATGTCAGAATATTTTTGATGCTTGCATTTCTGATAAAGAACCCTTCCAAAAGTTCAGAACCTTCGGAAAGGTATGTGCCTGTAAACACGCATTTAATCGATTAAGGCCAATAAATATTTTACCTTGACTTTTGCAACAAAATCGTTTAAATTCAAATCATAAAAAATTAATCCAGTCAATCCAACAAAGTCCTGGGAATCCTGTCATAAAAATTTTAATTATTGTGAATCAATCTAAAATGAGGGAGTTATGAACATCATAAAAATCTTCATCATTTCAACTCTTTTTTTTCTTGTTCTCATCAATTGTGGCTCGAAAAATTATCTGATTGAATCCAAAGCCGACCGTGACGCCCGTATGGAATGGTGGCGGGAGGCTCGGTTCGGCATGTTCATCCACTGGGGGCTTTACGCTATCCCGGCTGGCGAATGGAAGGGAGAAACCAACCATGCCGAATGGATTCGAACTACGGCACAAATTCCACTGGAAGAGTACGATAAATTCGTCCAGCAATTCAATCCAGTGAAATTTAATGCCGAAAAATGGGCGCAGTTGGCAAAAGATGCGGGGATGAAGTACATCGTCATCACGTCCAAGCATCACGATGGCTTTTGCATGTTCGATACTCAATACACTGATTTTGATATTATGTCCACGCCGTTCCAGCGGGATATTCTAAAAGAATTATCAGATGCCTGTCACAAGGCTGGAATCAAAATGTGCTGGTACCACTCCATCATGGACTGGCATCATCCTGATTACCTGCCCCGTCGGGATTGGGAGAAAGATCGTTCGACAGAGGAAGCTGATATGAATCGCTATGTGCTGCACATGAAAAATCAGCTTCGGGAGTTGGTGAAAAATTATGGTGAGATCGGTGTATTGTGGTTCGATGGTGAATGGGAGAATACCTGGAACCAGGAGCGAGGCAAGGATCTCTATAATTATGTCCGCAACTTGCAGCCGAATATTATTATCAATAATCGAGTTGGCGCGGGCAGATCCGGCATGGAGGGCTTCACCAAAGGCGATGAGTTTGCTGGTGATTTTGGCACGCCCGAGCAGCAGATTCCAGCCACCGGTTTACCTGGTGTGGATTGGGAGACCTGCATGACCATGAACGACCACTGGGGTTATAACAAAAATGATCACAACTGGAAATCTGCCACAGAGCTGATCCAGATGTTAGCCGACATCGCTTCCAAAGGAGGTAACTTTTTACTCAATATCGGGCCCACAGCCGAAGGTTTATTCCCCCAGCCCAGCATTGATCGGCTCCGAGCAATCGGTAACTGGATGAAAGTGAATGACGAATCAATCTACGGCACGCAAGCCAGTCCGTTCAAATACCTGGAATGGGGATGCTGTACCCAGCAACCGATTGAAGGTGGCACCAGGCTTTTTCTGCATGTATTTGATTGGCCCGAAACTGGCGAACTAATCATTCCTGGCATTTATAATCAGGCGAATATAACCTACTTGTTGTCTGATCCAGAAAAGAATCCATTAGATGTCAGCCGTCATGAAGATGCGCTGGTGATTGCCATTCCAGCAACTGCGCCAGATTCCAACAACAGCGTGGTGGTATTGGATATTGAAGGCAAGCCCGATGTCAGCAATCCTCCTGATATCAGTTCAGATTTCAATATTTTCGTAGATGAGCTCGAAGTGGCAATCAGCTCGGATCGGGACAACGTTCAGATTCGGTATACGCTGGATGGGACGATTCCGCAGGCCAATTCGCCGCTGGTCGAAGCCCCGCTGCGATTCACCGAAACGACCACAGTATCGGCTCGTTGTTTTCGAGATGGGAAATCGGTTAGTGCCAGTGTTCAAGCCACATTCACCAAAGTCAGTCCCAAGCCCTCAGTCCAAATGGATAATTTTTCTCAAGGGATTAAATACTCTTATTTTGAAGGTGATTGGGATTGGCTGCCAGATTTTGATCAATTAACACCAGTCAAAACAGGCATGCTTCCCAATTTTAATTTCTCGCCTCGAAATCAAGAAGAATATTTCGGTTTTCAATACATGGGCTTCATTAAAATTCCAAAGGATGGCGTTTACGGATTTTGCACCGATTCTGATGACGGCAGTCAGCTTTTCATCGGAGATCAATTGGTTGTGGATAATGATGGTCTGCACGGAATGCACGAAGAAGAGGATGCAATTGCCCTAGCAGTAGGATTCCATCTCATTCGGGTAACATTCTTTGAAAAGACAGGTGGTGATGGTTTGCAGGTGTATTGGAAAGGAACTGGGATGGAGAAGCAGGTTGTGCCTGATGAGATTTTATTTATTAAGAAATAAAATGCTGGAGATGCGGATTGCGCTGATGTTTGAGGATTATTTTCAAGAGTGAAACGTGAAAGGTGAAATGTGGTGCGCTAAGCGAAGTTTGGCATCTCTGCTCCTATGCAGAGAAGGAATCGGAGAAATTAATGCGAACCTCACTACGAGGAATAGCGATCAAGTAAATTTTCTTCAAGCAAAATTCTGGTGCGGAAGCGAATATTGCTGAAGAGCCCGTTGCGGGGAAATTGCACGGCGGGTATCGGGCAACTGGTGTCCCTATCGTGACAATAATCAATAATAAGCTGTAAGTAGTTAGCAGTATTCCTTCTCTCTCCTCACGTCTGTTGTCTCACCTTTCACGTTTCACGACTCACAACTTGGAGTTAGTTTGCTATGATTAAATTAAAAGACTTAACTGCACGTGTAGACCAAAACATCTGGATTTCAGACGATCGAATTTCTGTGCTAATCTCTCATTCCTGCCAGGGTATCGAGCAGATCGACTATCATGGTGCGCAGCCGGTCAGTCGTAATGCAAAACTTTTACATCATCCTGATGGCGTATTGAAATTTAAGGTTTCGTTAAGAGCAGATGGAAGCTCAACAAGACTCCCCCTCACCTGGTCGAATTTGATGGTTCAGCCTGGGATCATTCAAGCTCGAAATCGCTGGGGTGGTTTTTCTTTCACCTTAAAAATAGTGGTTTTGAAAGAAACACTGATTGCTGCCTGCACGGCAAAAAAAATTGACTCGTCTTCTCAATTTGGCAAGATTGAATTCGCTATCTTGTGGAATAAATTATCCCCGACGAAAGAAGTTCATGGCAATCGAAAGTGGGCATCGTCTGAAATTTTGAACAAAAATTCTATTATTTTAAAAGCAACAGATGTGATCGAGCTGAGCGAATGGCTCAAGCGAACTGGTGATTATCAGGGCGATTTTTTGATACCTGAAGGCTGGCGCAGAATAATTTTTGATAAGCGAGTGATTTCTGGGATGGCAAAATTTGAGGATATGAATTCAGAATATCAAAATCTAAACCTCAAGCTGTACGAAGCCGACACCTGGATTTTGATCGGTGGAGAAGATTATTCTCGTTCGGATGAAAATAATGGATGGATTCAATTTAAAACCAAATTCATTCAAAAATCAAAAAAATCACTTGAAACTCCGCTATTCCGAGTACAATTTTCACATCAAAAATCTGATCAGCTAAAAATCAACAACGAAACAAAAAAGCTATTTTATCATCAATCCAAACGCTATAGAGAATTGGCAGAAAAAATACCGCATTTAGATATTCAAGGTTATCCTGCCATTAAAGAGTTTTTTTCACTAACACCATTGATCATCGAATCTGCCAAAGTTCAAGATACTGGAATGACCCGAGCCTGCCCTGGAACCTATTATTGGATTTGGGCATGGGATAACCTGGTCACGGCGCCGGTTATGATGCGATGGGGTGATTATGCTTTTGTGCATCGAATGGCAAATTTTGTCAATACCCATCGGGATATTGATGGCGCAATCCCGGGACGCTGGACCAGACAATTTGAGCCCATGGATAGCCGTGGCATTGGGGCAATGGATTATCTCTTTTCAGAGGTGATTCTGTCCCTTTTTGCTGAAACGCAGGATAGCATGACAATCAGATCAAATTACATATCACTGGTTCATGTGTTTCAAAATTTGAAGTCACGTTGCGATGAACACGGGCTGTTTTCCTCTTTCGGGATTTATCCGGACATCCCCTACAAAATGGGTCGCACTGAACACTTTTACGTGGCAATTGACCAGGGTGCCTGGTATGGTTTGTGCCGAAACCTGGAAAAGATTGCTTTAAATGCGGGTGACATTTCCACTTCAAGTCAGGCAAGGGAGATAAGTGCAAAGATAGAAAAAGCTTTTTTGCCAATTTTCTGGAACGATGAAAAAGGATTTATTTGTGATTCTTTCGATCCAGCGGAAAAAAAACAATTGAACTCATTCCCCATTTTTTCATTATTGTTTTTGGAATCGCCGTTCGGATTTCAGCTATTAAAAAATCATGTCGATAAAGCGGCTGATTTTATCGATAAGCATTTATTGGGGGACAATGGTTTAAAAATGACGCCAGTTTGGGACAAAAATCATAACAGCGAACCTGCCATGTCAGGCTGGTATCCGCATTGGGATTTGCCTGCCATTAAATTGTTGAGTGGTGCGGGAAGATGGACTGCGATTCAAAAGTGGTTAAATTTGGTGGAGGAATGTTACACGCAATTGGGCTATTGTCCAGAATTTCTCTCTACCATGTATCAGCGCCCGGAATTGTGGCATCATCATGGCGCTGCCTGGAACTTGAATTGTGCTGCAGGTTGGTATCAGGCTTTGATTCATTCTATCATTGGCATCGCTTTCGATCTCGGTGGCATTACCTGTCATCCAACTCCGCTTGTTCCCGATGCTACATTAAAAAAACTTGTTTTTCGGAATGGGAAATGGAATGTTACGAAATCTGGAAATGGTAATTTCATTTCAAGACTAGAAATTGATGGTGAAAAATTAATCGGCTCGTTAAAAATACCGCTTCGATTTTATTCTGCGGGAGAGCATTTGCTGAAAATTCACTATCAATCCGATATACCGGACTTCCCAATTTTGACTGAATTGAACGGCGCTGAATTGATTGAAGTTGCAGTGAAAGAAAGCAAGATCGTTTATACAATTCTGGGATTGGGGACCACAGATGTCAGTTTTTCATCTATTGAAAAACCGTATCTGTTTCTTGATTGCAATCCCATTTCCTTCAACTGGTCAGATGAAGAGAAGATTGGAAAATTAAAGTTGATTTTATCAGGAGAACATCAATTCATCATTCAAAGTAAAAAAAATTAATCATTATCCGACTGATTCCATTACTTGGAGCGATGGAATCAGTCCTTGAAATCAGTATGAAATATAAAAGCTTAGCAGGTATATGCTAAACTTCAAAAGAAAAAAGAAAAAGAAAAACCGTTCGACTTCTGAGACAATCCAGGGATATCTGTTTATCTCCCCCTGGCTGATTGGATTTTTATTGTTCGCCGCTGGCCCAATTCTATTTTCATTATTCATGAGCTTCACTAGATGGTCACTTTTATCTCCACCGCAATGGATTGGCTTTGGTAACTATCAAGAAATTTTATTCGATGATCCATTAGTCTATAAAAGCCTCTGGAATACCGCCTATTATGTCTTTTTTTCTGTTCCATTGGGTGTAGGGTTGTCATTATCCCTAGCATTGTTATTGAACCAGAAATTAAAGGGCATGAATATTTTTCGCACTATTTATTTTTTGCCATCGGTGACCAACCTGGTGGCAATCTCGATTTTGTGGCTGTGGATTTTCAATCCGGAATTCGGACTGCTAAATCGTGCTTTGGCATGGATTGGAATCGATGGACCGCTATGGCTGCAAAGCGAAGTCTGGTCAAAGCCTGCCTTGATTTTGATGTCGCTCTGGGGAATCGGTGGTGGAATGATCATCAATCTTGCCGCGCTGCAAAGTATTCCCCAGGAACTTTACGAAGCCGCGGAACTGGATGGTGCCCGACGCTGGCGAAAAACCATTCACATCACGCTGCCGTTAATTTCTCCAGCCATCTTCTTCAACCTGGTGATGAACATTATCGGCTCATTTCAAGTGTTTACCCAGGCATTTGTCATGACTGCGACATCGGCGCAAGGGCAGGAGGGTGGCCCCAATAACTCCACGCTGTTCTTTGTGCTTTACCTGTACAAAAAAGCGTTTCAGCAATTTAAAATGGGCTATGCCTCAGCGCTGGCATGGATACTTTTTATTATCATTCTTATTTTTACTGTCGTTCAATTCACCCTGTCGAAGCGCTGGGTTTATTATGAATCTGGGAATAGATAAATCCTTCCGAAGGATGGAGTTCGATGCCTTTATGCACCGTCCCGATCTATCGGGACATCGCATAAAGGCGATGCACTCCAATAGAAACTGTTTCGAAAATTCCAAACTTTCGGAATAGTTTTGGTGTAATAAATTTCACGACAAGTCATGCCAAAGGCAGATTCGCTGGGGCGAACCGCCAAGAACGCAAAGTAAATTAATCGATTTTTTCTTTGCGGGCTTTGCGACTTTGCGTGAGACTTATAAAAAAACAAGTTAAAATAGCAGAGTTTTTGGAAGTAATAGGATCATGGTCACTGCTTTAAGATATTTTAAAATAGGAATTTCCTATCTTGTAATCGTTTCGCTTGCGATGGTCTTTATCACGCCGTTGCTGTGGATGATTTCCTCATCGCTCCACAATCTCACTGGTGTTTTCGAAGTACCGTTTCAATGGATTCCAGAGAAATTGCACTGGAAAAATTATGAAGAAGCGATGACATTGTTGCCGTTTGGCAAATTTTTATTGAACACGATTATCATCACAGTCTC
>SMTZ1_10013207_pt1 | contig 10726 bp, 7 predicted proteins | sample DeeMarSWOR136_30_FD_25667 | JGI IMG/M metagenome (IMG submission 25667) | reverse complement strand
CCCTCAAAGCCCACGCTCCTCAAGTGCCAATCTGGCGGCTTTAGATACGTGCGAGTCGTCGTCTTTGGTCAGTATCTGCAATACGTTGACTGGTGTATTCCGATTTTGGGCCACCTCCACTCGCACGCTTTTGTTATGGTCCTTTGCCAGTTCTAACAGGGCATCCGCGGGAGCCCGGGCGTTGTCAGCAACACAATATCTGACCCAATATTCATCATCCTCTGCGAGAGATACCAAAACATCGTCAGGTGTATTCGGATTTCCCGCAACAGTTGAGCGAACCCCTGTTTCTTTATCTTTGGCGAGCTTTTTTAGTACTTCTACAGGAGTTCGAGAGTTGTAAGCTACTCCTGCCCGCACACTTGCACTTGTGTCACTTGACAGCATAAGCAGCGTTTCAACACGAAGCTTTTGGAAGAAGGCTACCGATTTTCTTACCTCGGCGCAATTGTCGCGTGCAAGCTCTTCCAGTAATTCCTCAGGTAAACGACTCTGTTGGGCAACGCAGGCACGTACATATGGACTCTTGTCATTCGCAAGCTTTCCCAGCAGATTAACAGAAGTCCTTTGATTATAAGCCACACTTGCTCGAACATATTCATCCGGATCTTTTGACAAAATCTCAAGCAATCTTCTTGTAATCGCCTGATGCTGTACTACACTGCGTCTCACATGCACGGATTTGTCCTTCACCAATTTTTCGATTAAGTCAATGGAAGTGTTGTGATGTCTTCCCACTCTTTCCCTGATCCTCCAGTCCTCATCTTTTGTTAGTCTCTTAAGGACAGCCACAGGCAAATCGCTGTTCGTGACCAAATTATACTTTACCCGATAGTCATCGTCTTTGGCCAGTTCAATCAGGAGCCTTTCAGATGCTTTCGGATGCATAGCCACCAATTCTCTGTTTTTCGAATATTTGTCTTTGGCGAATTTCTGCAATAGACTTCTCTCATGCCAGGCGAGAACGTTAAACGCTAATTTCCGCTCTATTTCTGTTTGGTAATCCTGTTTATGAGGTTCTCTCGAGAACCGTTTTCTCCAGTATGGCATTGGCTCAAAGCCAGTGAATACAAGATCGTCCGTCATCTCATCTACCTTATAAACAGGGCGGTATTTGCACAACGAAAGCTCCTTATCTTTCGTCAGCCCCAGCGCCTCCCAGGTGAGAGGAAGTTCTTTACCGGCAGCCTTGCGATATGTGCCATACTCAGGGTCCAGGTAACGCATTGTGTAAATATTAAACCCGTAAGGGATATTCTCCTCGATTGAAAGTCCGGCCCGCTTATACTCGCTTTTTACCACCATAGGCGTATCGGCTAAAAGATACAAAAGCACTTCGGTCTCACCGGCGTTGACGGAGGATATCTTGAGAGGATAGACCATCTCTTTCGCTGCGAATGTAAAGCGAATGGGCTGGAGTTCGCCGCTCTTGAGCTTCTTGACCTCATCGCTTTCCAGTGCCTTACGGTCAATCCGCATTGCTGCATACACCCACTTTTTCTTCGTATAGTGCGCGAGCACGTCTTTGCGCTTTTCGGGAAAAGCATAGCCGTTGTTGTTCAGCCACTCACCGAGTGCACCTGCATCGCTCGCCGCAAGAATAGCAACGTCATATATACCGACTATCTTTCGTTCGAGAACCGTTACCGTCGCTTCCTGCTCAATTCCCGCCTTTCTGCCACGGTATCCCCACCACCGGCGCAATTGCGTGTAGAGACTTATCTCAGCAAACGGGCTTTTGTCGGCATCGATGGCCGAAACCTTCGGCTTGCCCGGCAGCGGCACTATCCAGGCAAAGTCCTCCGCAGCTCCTTCGTACTTGACCTGAAGGACAATTATCTCTTTACCCTTTGTCCAGTAAATGATAGCTTTCTGCGTCGGCTCGTTCAGGTCGGTGCCTTTTCGCCAGACAAAGCAGCCGTCGGCGTTCAGACCCGCAGTCGAAAGCAGCACAATTAGTGGAACAAATATGATATGTCGTTTGGACAGAATAACTTTTCTCCGTATCTTAAACATACAAAACTGACTACTAATTTGGACGCAGCAACCGGTAAAAAGGTTTACAAAAATGACAATTTTTACAAACCTTTTACATTCTAAGCTAACCAGGTCAAAAGTTAAGAAGTTGCTATGCTTAAATAGCGGCTGAAACCGCTATTTCCTGCGAAACCGGAAACCCTTCCTCTACGCTATCTGCCAACCGCTATACGCCATCAACAATCAATTCAATCGGAGCAGCTTTGTGAGGATTGGTTTGGGCACGAGAAAAATCGTTCCGTGCCGGGTCCCTTTGGGAAAATTGACTTTGTCGGAAATATCCTCCCAGTTCTTCAGATCTCCGGATTTCACCGCCCCATACTTACCTTTTCGATACTTATCAAAATAGACAATCCATTCATCGCCTATCTTGATTGCCGACGGCCCCTCGGCCCAATAGTCGCCAGTAATGGGCTCCGATGCTGGCCCGTATGGCCCTTCGGCCCTGGTGCTAAAAGTTACCCGAATGTTCTTCTTCGGTGGATGCCGCGTCTCATCCTTGATAAACATAATATAACGCCCGGCGTCTTTGACAATCGTTGCGTCGATTGTGTTAAAGCCGGGATCGTAAAACAATATAGTCGGTGCAAACGTCTCAAAATCCCTGGTCTTCGTATAATAAATGCGGTGGTTAAGCCCGTTATCTCCGCTTTTTTCCGTCTCGGCAAATCTGCCGGGAATCGTCGTCGACCAGAATATCAAAAACTGCTTTTCCGCTTCATCATAAAATACTTCCGGCGCCCAGCTATTCCTGGCCTTTGGTTCATGCTCCATCACGGGAATATATTTCTGCTCCGACCAGTTTATAAGGTCACGGGAGTGCGCATATCCGATGCCCTTTTCTCTCCACGATGTCGTCCAGACCATATGGAATCTTCCTCCCGGCCCCTGGATAATACACGGATCGCGCATCAGTTTGCCGCCCACTTTGGGCGTAAGAAAAGACTTGCCATTATTCAGCGGCTTGAACTTCAAGCCATCGAAACTGTAAGCCAGATGCAGACCGTCTTCTCCGTTTCCTATAAAGTAAGAAAACAGGAAACAGTCTCCGGCAAAATCGAATTTCCGAATCAGCTCGATTTCCTTCGTATCGTATGGCTTGCCGTCGGAATGCAACATATCGTGCTGCCATACTTTCGGCATGGGGTCGCCTTTTTTCGAGCCCCAGGGCATATACGTTTGCGTGCGTCCTGCCACAAGTCCCCAGTTGTACCATCCGACATTACGCTCGGCAAAAATTGGAAGAATAGCGGCAAAGGTATTGCCAACACCTCTTCGCAGGCACTCCGTGCATATAACAGGCCTGCCATATTTCTCGCATATATTGAGCTTGTTCCTGATACCTTCTACGCCGTCATAGCCGTGAAACGAAACGATATCGGAAAGCTCCATAAGCCGCTTCGACATTTTGCTGTTGAAATTAGCCCAGGCCCCGATGGTCAAGGGCTGGGATGGATTTGTCGCCCTTGCCCATTCGAAGGCCGCCTCGGCCAGAGGAAGGCTCTTTTCGCCCATCCTCGAATTGCCGGGCTCATTGTACAGGTCCCAAATCAAAATCCGCTTATCTTTCCCGAAGCTGCCGACGATATCCTTGACGTATTTTTCAAGATCGGGCCAAACCGCTTTGTCTGTCACGCGCTTCAGGCCGGGACTGGGTACCCAGCCGCTGTTATGAACGCCGGGAACCGGCTCATCCTGTTTGCTCAGGTACGGCTCTTTACCGGAAAAGGAACAATCACAAAACAAAATCACCATCGAGCTGATTCCGTGCTTGTCTGCGATAGTCAGGAATTTATTGAGCCGTTTCCTGAGTCCCTCCGGATCATTCTTCCAGACAAGATACTGCAGATAGATGCGCACACTGTTGTAGCCAGCCTTTTCGGCCCAACCCAGTTCCTCATCTATGGTCGCAGGGTCAAAGGTATCTGCCTGCCACATCTCTGTCATGTTGACGGCCGTACGCGGCAGGTAATTACATCCCCGTATCGGCGAAACCTTCCAGTACCATTGCCACGCCTTATCTTTGCTCCAGAGATTTTTAGGCGTATTCTTTGCCGTAATTTCTTCAGAGTAAGCACTTGCCCCCAATACAGTCAGGCTCAACGCCAAAATGATGACCTTGTTCATAGCCTGTTTATCCTTACGGCATTATGCCACCCTCGGAGACGAATACATAATTTCCTGAGCCTACTTCGTACACCGCCCTGCCGGCCTCCATCTGCAGGAACTTAACGCCTTCGGAACCTGCGGCAGGCCTGCCGCTTTCGGTGACACTCTCTGCATCCTTAGCCGGCACATACACAGTGGCCTTCGTATTTGCCGGGATGGTAACATTCAAAGTAAACGTGCCATCCTTTATTTCCCAGGAGCTTTTGACTTGGCCGTGAATGGATTCGTAGCTCGCCTTTGCATAGCTGAATCCCCCGCCGGGCTGCGGGTCAATGATTATTCGCTTGTAACCGGGGCCATCAGAGTCTATACCCGCAACAACGCCGAACATCCAGCGTCCTACCGAACCGAAAGCATAATGGTTGAATGAGTTCATGCCCGGATCTTGAAATCCCTTTTCCTCGGTCCAGCCGTCCCAGCGCTCCCAGATGGTGGTTGCGCCGTTTTTGATACTGTAACCCCAACTGGGAAAGGTCTCGTTATTAAGCAGCCTGTAAGCAACATCGAGATTGCCGGTCTGTGTAAGTGCCGGAAGCAAATAGCTTAAGCCGACGAATCCCGTCGAGAGGTGCCAGTTCTTTTTCCTGATTGCTTCGACCAGGTGTTTGGCGGCAAGCTCGCGCTTACCAACAGAAAGCAAATCAAAGTAAATTCCCATCGCATAGCAGGTCTGCGTATCACCCTTAATGCGCCCATCCTCGGAAACGTACGCCTTATTGAAGGCCTCCCTGATTTGCTTGAATAAAGCCTCGTATTTATTCGCATCTTCATCTTTACCGAGAACGGCCGCTGTTTTCGCTACCAGTCTTGTGCTGTAGGCAAAGTACGCCGTTGCGATTACGTCCTTCGGCGTGTTGGACCCAACCGCGACCCAGTCACCGTAACCGTGGGCAGGACGCAGCAGGTCTTTGCTGTTCTTTTGCAGATACGCAATCCACTTTTTCATCGACTCGTAATGCTTTTCGATGGCTCGCTTATCATCATAAACCTTGTAAATCGTCCACGGGCAGATAACACCGGCATCACCCCATGCGGCCACTCCGCTGCCCATCGCAACCTTGTGCGGAGCAACATCGGGAAACGCGCCTTCTTTGGTCTGGGCATCTTCCAGGTCAACCAGCCACTTAGTAAAGAAAGCAGCCACGTTCATATTATACGTTGCCGTACGGATAAAAATTTGTGCATCGCCGGTCCAGCCCAACCGCTCATCGCGCTGTGGACAGTCGGTCGGTATTTCTATAAAGTTGCCCCGCTGGCCCCAGACAATGTTGCGCTGGAGCTGATTGACCATAGGATTAGAGCACTCGAATGTCCCTACCGGCGGCGTAACGGAGTGCACGACAACTCCGGTAATCGTATCGAGCGAAGGTTTGCCGGGGAAACCGGTTATTTCCACGTATCTGAAACCGTGGAACGTAAAGTCAGGTTCCCAAACCTCTTCGCCCCTGCCCGCCAGGATATACGTATCGGTGCAGCGAGCTTCGCGAAGGTTCGTGGTATAGATGGTGCCATCGGGGTTGAGCATCTCCGCGAACCGCAGCACAACTTTCGTCCCGGCTTCTCCCGTAACTTTTAACCTGACCCAGCCTGCAAAGTTCTGCCCCATGTCAAAAACATAAGCGCCTTTCTGCGGCTCAGAGATTTTTATGGGCTTGATTTCCTGAGTTTCTTGAACCGTCACTCCGGGATAGCTTTGAACCAGCGGTTTTAAATCAGCGCCAACGACCACCGGCTTCCAAGCCGCATCAATGAAGCCAGGCTCGCTCCATCCGGCCATCTCCCGGCGGGCATCATAGATTTCACCCATCAGAAAATCGGCCTCAAGATGCGGGCCGTAGCTGGCCTTCCACGACTTATCGGTAACTACTGTCTGCCTGCTGCCGTCGGTATACTCGACCTCAAGCTGAATGAACAACCGCGGCTTGCTGCCGTAATGTTCCCTCTTTTTACCGAATCCCAAGTATCCGGCGTACCAGCCATCCGCAAGAATGGCCCCGACGGCATTGTCACCGTCCACCAACAAATCCGTAACGTCGTAAGTCTGATAGTAAACCCGCCTAGTATAATCGGTCCAGCCCGGCGTGAAGTAATCTTGTCCCACACGCTGACCGTTGATATGCAATTCGTAAAGTCCCAAAGCCGACGCGTAAACCGTCGCCTTGCTGACAGGTTTGTCGACCGAAAAGGTCCTGCGCAGATACGGCGGCGGTGGCAAAACCAAATCCTGTTTCTCGACCTTTCCCCAGGGCGGCGCTCCCACTCCGACCATCTCTTTCGCATCGGCCCAGGCCGTATCATCAAAATCAGCATCCCGCCAACCTTGCTGCTCAGAATCAGATACCTTCCAGAAATGGTCAATCAAAATTGCGACGGCATCGCCGCTTTCAAATTCTATGAGCAGCTTGCCCGCGAGTCCTGCGGGATTGGGCTTATCACCCTGATTTTCGGCCGCTATAGAAAAGCAATTTATACCCGCTTCCAGTTTTTCGGTTACATCGAGCGTATAAGGCGGCTTCCATCCCGAAAACTTTTGTACTTCCCGGCCGTTTACAAAAAGTGTCCCTTCATTATCCATCGCAAGCTTGAACCTTGCCAGTTTGATCTTCTGGTCGGCGCCGATTACGATTTTTCTCCTGAAGTACCGCGTGCCGATCGGGGCGCTCTTATGCGGCTCGCCCTCCGGGAACCACACCCACCTGCATCCTTCGAAGTTAAGCAGGTCTGGGGCGGATTTTCCTTTATAGGATGGCGGCGCCGGGGCATCGTAACCTATCCATTCAGCCTGCCGGTCTTCGGGCTCAAGCAAACCCATTGTCCAAAAAGCCGGCTCGCTCCAGGCCGACGCCTTGCCTTCCTTGTCCCACACTCTCACCTTCCAGTAGCAGTCCATACGCGACTTCAGCTCTTTACCTTTGTACACAACTTGAATGCTTTGGTCCGACTCGACCTTTCCGCTGTTCCAAAGGTCACCTTTATTGCGTTTAAGATTTCTTTCACTGCCGGCCACCAGAACCTGGTAAGCATTTTGCACCTGGCCCCTATGGTTCGATTCCAGAATCCAGCTCAGTCGCGGCTTGACCACATCAATCCCCTGAGGATTAACGCGGTACTCACAGCGTAATTTTTTCACCGTGACATCGCTGCTCGTTGAAACAGCGCAGCCGCTGAAAGCCAACATTATTATCGCCAATAGAATTGTAACCAACCGTCTCATTTTTAATTACCTCCATATCCTAAAATCCAACCGCAAGTGACCAAATTTCAAACTAAAACGATGAACATGATATATAACACAGATAGCTATTCCCATTCAATAGTTGCAGGCGGTTTGCTCGATATATCGTATACCACCCTGTTGACGCCCCGAACCTCATTGATTATTCTGCTCGATATCGTCCCAAGCACCTCGTAGGGAATTCGCGAAAAATCGGCGGTCATAAAATCAGGCGTCTCGACCGCCCGGACGGCAATAACATTTTCATAGCTCCGCTCATCACCCATCACTCCGACCGTCCCGACAGGCACAAGCACCGCCAGTGCCTGTGATATTTTTCTGTACAGTCCCGCGGATTTTATTTCATCTATCACAATCTCATCAGCGGCCTGAAGGATTTCAAGTCTTTCGGATGTAATTTCACCTGTTATTCTCACCGCCAGTCCGGGCCCCGGGAAAGGATGCCGCCATACGATGTCTTCCGGCAGCCCCAGATATTCACCGACAACCCTGACCTCGTCTTTGAACAAATCCCGCAGCGGCTCAATCAGCTCAAAACCCATCTCAGCAGGCAGCCCGCCGACATTGTGATGAATCTTGATATTGGCCGCGGGATTAATCGGGATAAAGAGTACCCTGTGCAAGAAATTTGGCGTCTGTGATTTTCGACGCCTCGGACTTAAAAGCCTCGATAAATTCAGCACCAATTATCCTGCGCTTCTGCTGGGGATCCGTTACTGACGCAAGTGCACGCAGAAACTGCTTGGACCAATCAACAACACGCAAATCTATATGAAAATGGTCGCGGAAAGTCGACACAACATTCTCGGCTTCATTCCGTCTCAGCAGCCCGTTATCGACGAAGATACATACAAGCTGCTCACCTACCGCTTTATGAACCAGCGAAGCCACAACCGACGAGTCGACCCCGCCGCTCAGGCCGCATATAACCGTAGCACCGCCGACCTGCTTTCGGACCGACTCCACCGTCTCGCTGACAAAGTCGCTCATTTTCCAGTCACCGCTGCAACCACAAATATCATAGAGAAAATTCCTGAAAACAACCGAGCCCTTTGGCGTATGCGCGACCTCCGGATTTATGCTTTACTGCGGCAAATGGACATGTCTCCGTAGTAGCCAGCTTGACGAAATCACTGCCTAATTGGCCAACCTGGTCGCCGTGACTGGCCCAGACCGTGGTCGAATCCGGCATGTTCGCAAACAAATTGCTCTTATCGGTTATCTCTAATCTTGTCCTGCCATACTCGCGTTTCTCAGCGGCGATAATATCCGCTCCCAGAATCTGGCAGGCTAATTGCATACCGTAGCAGATACCCAAAATCGGAACGCCCATTTCGAAGATTTTTTTATCGCACCTCGGCGCTCCTTCGACTATGACACTTGCAGGTCCGCCGGAAAGTATCAAGCCCTTAACCGACAGCTTCGATAATTCCTCTGCTGTTATACCAGCGCGGCAAATCCTCGAATACACATTGTGCTCGCGGACACGCCTTGCTATCAACTGGCCGTACTGGCTGCCAAAATCCAGGATTGCTATCATCTCACGCGGCATGATTCGTACCTCGTATCCCGATTTTCGGTATCCTTCTTTTTACGAGCATCCGGGCATCGAGCATCAAGTTTTAGTCCTCAAAAGGCACAGCAGCCGAATAGTTCGGCGCCTCTTTGGTTATCTGGATGTCATGTGGATGCGATTCGGCCACCGATGCTGCGCTTATGCGGACGAAGCGAGCATTGTTCCTCAGCTCCTCGATATTTCGTGCCCCGCAATAACCCATACCGGCCCGCAGCCCGCCAACCAGTTGATAGACGAAGGCATCGAGTGTCCCGCGGTACGGCACTCGTCCTTCCACACCTTCGGGCACGAGTTTTTCCTGCTCCGTTGAGCTTTTCTGCCCGTACCTTTCCGCCGAACCTTTTACCATCGCACCCAAAGAACCCATACCTCTGTATTCTTTGAACTGCCTGCCTTTGTAAATAACCAGTTGTCCGGGACTTTCTTTCAGTCCGGCAAACAACGACCCTACCATCACGCTCGAAGCCCCGGCCGCAATGGCCTTTGTAATATCACCGGATTGCCTCACCCCGCCGTCGGCAATAACGGGAATGCCGTCCGATTCGGCCACCTCGGCGCAGTTCATTATCGCCGACACCTGTGGCACTCCAACACCGGAAATTACCCTCGTCGTACAAATTGCACCGGGCCCGATACCGACCTTAACGGCATTTGCACCGGCTTCTATTAAATCCTTCGCCGCTTCAGCGGTCGCAATATTGCCCGCAATCACGTCGATATCATACTCTGTTTTTATTTTCCTGAGAGTATCGATAACATTCTGTGAATGGCCGTGAGCTGTATCCACCACGATGATATCAACATCGGCCGCTATCAGGGCCTCGATTCTCTCGTAGTCATGAACGCTCACCGCAGCTCCGACCCTCAGCCTGCCCCGCTTGTCCCTGGCCGCTATCGGATATTGCTGGACCCGGTCGATGTCCCTCATAGTAATCAAACCCGCCAGTGCGCCATCCGAATTGACCAGAAGCAGTTTCTCAACCTTGTGTTGCTGTAAAATCTCCTTGGCCTGCTCAAGGGTGGTACCGGCCGGGCCGGTAACAAGATTATTCTTCACCATCACGGAACTAATTTTGGCATCATAGTCTTTTAGAAACTTCAAGTCCCTCTTGGTCAAAATGCCAACGAGCTTCTTGCCGTCGACAATTGGGATGCCCGATACGTTCTGTTCGTTCATGAGCTCCTGGGCCCTTCTGACCGGTTCGCCCGGCGATAACGTTACCGGATCCAGAATCACGCCGTGTTCGCTGCGTTTGACCTTCGCAACCTCTCTTTGCTGCGCCTCAACGCTCAGATTCTTGTGAATCACACCCACCCCACCTTCCTGGGCCAGCGCTATCGCCAGCGCCGCCTCGGTAACCGTGTCCATGGCCGCCGAGACAATCGGGATATTTATCGTGATATTGTTGGTCAATTGTGTGCTGGTATCGGCCTGGCTCGGTACAACACCGCTTTTTGCAGGCAATAATAGCACGTCGTCGAAGGTTATGCCCTCAGCGACAATCTTGTTTTTGTTCATTTTCTGCTCCAACAATTATTCGCAGTTTCACATCATGTTAAACTGGCCAATATAATACCGCTGTAAAGCACCGTCAAACCTATTTTCGCAGACGACGCAGAATCTCCGCTTTCAGCCCATAGGGGTTGGTTTTTCTGTGCCTTTTTCGTTCCCAGGCGAATATAATGAAAAATCTCAAATAAATGAATTT